>Ga0210393_10003777_pt1 | contig 12094 bp, 8 predicted proteins | sample IncBWC27OmetaG_FD_160068 | JGI IMG/M metagenome (GOLD analysis project Ga0210393, IMG submission 160068) | Forest soil microbial communities from Barre Woods Harvard Forest LTER site, Petersham, Massachusetts, United States - Inc-BW-C-27-O ... | reverse complement strand
GCCCGCTTCGTTGAACGCGGTCTCCAGCGAGCCGCTCTGGCCGGGATCGTTCTTGATCTGCTCGCACGGAAACAACTCAGCTATCTGCCGGATCTCCGGATTGCGGAAGTCGGCGAAGATGAACATCGTGAAATCACCGCCGGTGGAAGCAGTGTGGTAATCAAGCGCAACGTCGACGTTGTTGATGAACAGTCGGTTCCAAAGCAGTCCAGCATGACGTGTCGGTGTGTTGTTGCCCGTTTCGTTGCCGGGCCATACTCGATTGAAATCAATCAACGAGCCCCCGCCCTGTGGAACAGGCCACTTGCGCTGGATGTACTCCGTGGCCGGGCGGGCGAGGCCGTAGATGGCGATCACGGTGCCCGAGATCCTCGCAGGATCAAGACCGGCCATGATGCGCTGCACGGCGTCCACCGGGCTCAACTCATCGCCATGTACGCCGGCGGTCAGCAAGACACGCTTCCCGCCTTGAGCACCCTTAGCCACGACGACTGGCACATACCAATGCTGCCCGCTGCCCATCTGCGCACCTTGGAAAAAAAAGCGGCGCTTCACGCCGGGTTCGAGGTCGTTGATGTCCAGTAGACTGATGACCGGCACCCCTTGGATCGAGTCGCCGGTGTACATCGTGCCGGATCGAGCCGGAATACCCATAGCATCGGTGAAAAGGGAACTGGCATTTGTCTGGGCGCCTGAATCATTATCAACCATGTTCATGAGGTCGCTCGTCTTGAAGAACGTAGAATGCTCAAATTGTAAGTGAACCCGAGACAAAGGCCAGCATCAACATGCCGGTGCCGGCAATGACCCAGCATGGAGCATTTCCCTCCCGGGGTTGAGTCCGATATTCTCGGTGGTAAGCGTGCAACCCCCGCATTTAGTAGTCCACGGAATCGCGGACTATCGGGCAAGTCATGCAATGTCCACCTCCCCGGCCGCGTCCCAATTCCGCGCCGAGGATGGTAATGACTTCAACCCCTTGCTTGCGAATCAGGGAGTTGCTGTAGGTATTTCGGTCATAACCCAGGACTACCCCGGGCGAGATAGCGACATAGTTATTACCACTGTCCCACTGTTGCCGCTCGGCCGCGTAAGCATCGCCGCCGGTGTCGACCACACGAAGCTTTTTCAGACCCAACGCGGTCGCTACCACATTGACCAGAGGCTGCATCTCCTCGGTAACTTCGAGACCGGATCGATGGTCTCCCGGACGAAGCGTGAACGGTTTGATCTGATCGACGATCGTCGGATAAGCGCTCACCAGATCCCGGTCGCAGAATGTGAACACGGTGTCGAGGTGCATGGCCGCTCGAAGCTTCGGCATCGCAGCCACGATGACTTGCTTCACGGCGTCCTTCTTGAAAAGAGCCGCGGCCAGTTGCGTGATTCCCTGGCGTGAAGTGCGCTCGCTCATGCCGATCAGCACGGCGCCATTGCCGATGACGAGCACGTCGCCACCCTCAACGGTGCCCAAGCCATGGCTCTTAGTCGGGTCGCCCCACCACACATTCACTTTGCCGGCAAAGGTCGGGTGGAACTTATAGATGGCGGCGGTCAGCCGCGTTTCATCGATCCGCACCGGCCAAAACAACGGGTTGAGTGAGACGCCCCCGTAGATCCAGCAGGTGGTGTCGCGCGTGAAGATGGTGTTCGGCAGGGGCGGCAGCAGGTACTCCGTCACGCCGGTCGCCTCATGGGCCAGTTTGAGGAGATCATTCTTGATGACCGCCTCGAGGTCAACGGACGATAGACCGCCAATCAAGAATTCGGCCAGCGCTTTGGAACTGAGACCGTCCAGATAGCCGCGGATTTCGGAGACGAGGCCTTCGCCCACCTCCTCAGCCACGATTTGTTGATCGAGAATCCACTTCTTGCCCTCGGGAACGTCAAGCGTTTCCGCCAGTAGCTCATGCATCTCGACAACCTCGACACCGCGATCGCGCATCTTGGTGACGAAATCAAAATGGTCGCGCTTGGCGACCGCAACCCACGGGAGTTCGTCGAACAAAAGAGCGTCCTTGTTGGTGGGCGTGAGGCGCTTATGGGCGAGTCCAGGTGAGCAGACGAGCACCTTGCGGAGTGTCCCGACTTCAGAATGAACGCCGTATTTTTGAGCGGTAGATGGAGTCGAATTAGACATAGGTTTGGAGCTTAAATGGTGATGTAGCCAGGGATCGCTGGCAGAGTTGGTGCGGAAGGCAGAAAAGTTGGGCATTCCTTGTCCAAAGGACTAGTCGATTTATACCAACGTGTAATTGCAGATCCCACCAATAGAAATGTAAATTTTTGTACAGTGCGTGACACCAACGCTCGCCTAAGCCGGTGTTGGCCACCTGCGCTGAAGCGGTGAGGCCTGCTCATGCGTAGAAAGAATCTTGGCAACCCACTCACGTAAACCGCCTCACTATAGTTATCGCTGATAAAGGAGAATACATATGTCTAAAATTCGTGTTGATCTTGAGAGTGTTCAGGTGACCGAGGGACAAGGGATTGGGGAGGGAGATTTCGAACTTCGTATTCAGGTGCAAGAAGGCACCAACCAGATGGTCTGGCCCTCGCTCAATTCAAGCGCGAAGGTCGACAAGGGTGGTGCAGCTTACACCATCAACCGAGAGATCGGGACGTACACGGTCAGCTCGGGAACGCTCAGCAAGAAGTTTGACATTGATGTGACTGAAATCGACAAGGGTACGCTTGGACAGGACGACTATGGTCAAAGCACGCTTACCTTTGACCTCATGCCGACCATGGCACCGTCCACAAAGTCAGCGACCATCAGCCTCAAGCGCCCTAATATGAGCTATCAGGGCAAGGTTAAGGTTATCATGACTGCCCAGCAGGCCTGACAAAGCCCTGGAGCCGAACTCTATGAAAGGCAGCTTGGTCTAACGAATTCCTGGAGAGGGACGCGGCAAAAATCGCCGCGCCTCTCACGTGAAGACGAGGACAAGCTGCAGGACGATTACGATGGAAGAACGAAAACGATTGTCCGAGGTACGAGGAAGAGATTCCGAGGAAAGCTGCTTTTCCTAGGCTCGTTTCTCCTTCCTCGCAATCGTTCCCCAATCGTGCTCATAGGAAAGTCCCTAAGTTTTCCCAGCGCCACCTTCTCCAAATGTCCAAACTCCAGAGTAAGGCGGGACGCCTTACTTACTAAAGAATTCTGGTTTTCTCTAGATGAAGTTCTACTTTACAGATACCTTGATCGCGAGCAATTCCGCGCCACCTTCTTCAGTATTTTCCATTGTCAGCACGGCGCTGGAAAGTTCCTTTGTATATAATTGCTGCTGACCAAGGTACGCCTGATATCCGGGTGTCAGAAGATCCGGTTGTTTCTGCGGTTTCTTACTGAAGACGATCATGTCTGAATTCTGGGCATAGGACTGGATCGCCTCGACGAGGTCATGGATCGGTCCTTGCTCGGCGTCGCGAATCGCAGCTAGGAGCAGACTCTTGGAGATGTCACGCGCCAGAACGCCATTGGTTCGGCGGTCGTCCACAAATGAGCGCGAGAGGATCAATTGAATCGCAATGATCTTGTCCTGATCTTGTAAAACGACCTTCACGGTCACGAATTCGCGCACCGATTCTCCTTCTGGTTTGAAAATCACGGTAGTTGGCCCTTGGCCATCTTTTTGCCCGTTGATTTCGCGAAGGTGGAACCAACTGAAAAAGTCGGTTTTCTCTGCCTCGCTCAATCTCATCCCAAGCAAAGTCTTTCGTTCGGCTTCGGCTGGTGACGAACGAACGCCAATGAGGGCCGAAAGCCAACATAGGACTTGTATCATCGTGACGATTTTCGATTTAAACATTGGAACTAACTCTTTCTATTCCTGGCACTATGATGATGCCTGGCGATAGGCACTTTTATTGCTTAATCCTTCCGGTCGGACTTGACCTTCCGTCCCTTCAGGAGAGTGGCAGCATCTCTACTTATGAATCTTCTGATGTACGCCTTCACTCGCGGGATGCACGAGCCACTCATATAGATGACGAAGACACGCGAATTATTTGCAACCCGACGGCTGGTTTTCGGGTCCAATCTAAAGGGTGTGATACCTCCGCCGGTCAGGAACGGCGGGCAGAAAATGGGTACAGGTCAAATTGAAGGGGAACAGGGGATCGGGTAGGATTTGGCGTTTTCGGCTGTGTACAGCCGGCGGTCGGCCAGATCGCGGGCGCAAAACGGGACGGTTAGCTTACGAAAGAGGGTAAGGCGAGACGCCTTACTTACTGCTGCGGACAACCGGCCGTTTGATTACCCCTTCTATCCCAGTATGTCCCGCCTAATCTGATGTGAGTAAGGCGTCCCCCCTTACCATCCCGGGTTGAAACCTTGGGCTGAGTTCTCCACCCCTTCGCTTCGGGGCAGTTGATCGCCCCAAAGAACCCTGAACTTAGATGCCATTCAGGACCGACTCAGAATGCTGAACCTCACTCCTGAGAAGGCCATTATGAACCAATCGCTATTGTTCTACTGGCAACTGGCAACTGACACTGCCACCGGCACTGACACTTCCTACGTCCCATGGTGAAAACGGAGTTCGGTGCGCAATCTCTCCACCTCGTCCATCAGGCCCATCACCAACTTAATGCCGGCAAGATTCAAGCCGCACGCGGACCGCAAATATTCGATCCGGCGCACGACGCGGATCGCCTCATCATCAAAATACCAACCGCTGCCGGCTGGATCTTTAACCGGAGACACCAAACCATGTTTGTAATAGAGAACGATCAGCCGTCGCGGCACCTGGGCCAGTTGTGCCGCCAGTTCAATCGTATAAACGGTATGTGCTTCGGGCTCAAAGACTTGCAGCGCATTCATAGAGTTCTCCTCGTCCTTGCCAAATCGTTTTATATTTTTCACCGAGATCGAGCTTTTATCCTGATCACGTCTTTCTGGGGTTAAAATCTGAAATCTGACTGAGCTTTGTCCAGAGTTCGCGCTCTTCCTCCGAAATCTTTTGCGGGAGCTCGATGTTGATGACGACGTAGAGATCGCCTTGGCTGCCGGTGCGCCCAACGGGTAACCCGCGACCTCGGATCCGCAGCTGCCGGCCTTGGTTTGTTCCGGCCGGAATATGCAATGATACCTGATCTTTAAGCGTCGGCACAATCACCCGCGTTCCCAGCACCGCTTCCCAGGGTGCCAGATCGAGCCCATAGTATAGGTCAGAGCCCCGCACTCTGTACTCCGGGTGCGCGGCGAATCGAACACGAAGATACAAATCTCCGGCGCCCCCTCCCCCAATGCCATCCTCGCCCATGCCGGCAACGCGAATTGCCTGACCTTCGTGCACGCCCGGAGGGACGCGAACTTTTAATGTCTGAGTTCTGGTTTGTCCTGTTCGACGATCGACGCGTTGCAGGGAAATCGTCCGTTCCGATCCCAACAACGCCTCTTCCAGCGTGACCAAAATATCGCTCTCAAAATCGCTCCCGCGATGCACGAAGCCAGCTTCCTCCACCGATCCAGCGCCTGGGTTCGCGAACTCGCCGGCCCCATCGAATCGGTTGCCACGACCAAAAAACTGCTCAAAAAAATCGCTGAAACCGGTCCCGTCAAAGTGGAACTCCACGTTCTCATCGCCGCCAGGGCCACTCCGGCCTCTCCCCCGGCGGCCAGTTGCTCCCTGGAAGCGCGCCGCTTGCTCTCCATCCGGCCCTAGATCGTCGTACTTACTGCGATTCTGCGGATCGCCGAGCACCTCATACGCTTCGTTGATCTCCTTAAATTTTTCCTCGGCGCCCTTTTTTTCCTTGGCCACGTCCGGATGATATTGCCTGGCCAGTTTTCGAAAGGCTTTCTTAATATCGTCCTGGCTAGCGTTCCGCGGTACACCCAGGGTTTTGTAGTAATCTTTGAACTCAATCGGCATGCTAATTTACTTCCTTGAGATTCAATTTACCGGCAACCACCCCGCGATCCGGGACGCGGATCGCCGGCTGCTCACGGCCAATAAGCTTGTAAAACGTCTGGCCATCCATCGCCTCGTGTTTGATGAGTTCGGCCGCCAAACGTTCCAGTTGATCACGGTGCGCCGACAAAAGCTCCTTCGCTTCATCGTAAGTGAAAGCGAGCAGTCTCTTCACTTCCTCATCAATTTCGCGAGCCGTCTCCTCGCTACAGTCACGCTGAATTTGAGAATCGGGACTGTTCAGAAACGTTGGCTGACGTTGCGCACAACTGGCCAAACCGACGCGCTCGCTCATCCCGTACATGGCCATCATCTGACGCGCCAGAGCGGTGGCACGCTCGAGATCATTCTGCGCGCCGGTGCTGACCTCGCCAAAGACGACCTCTTCAGCAGCGCGGCCACCTAACAATGCACGGATGCGATCGACTAATTCGGTGCGAGTGAGCAGGAACTGATCTTCGGTCGGAAGTTGCAGGGTATAACCAAGCGCAGAGCGTCCGCGTGGGACGATGCTGATTTTGTGGACCGGATCTGCATGCAGGGTGTGGGCGGCGACAAGCGCGTGACCGACTTCATGATAAGCGACACGACGTTTTTCCTCGTCATTCAAGCGACGGCTTTTCCGTTCGGGGCCGGCAATGACTTTTTCGATTGCTTCCTCCAGGTCCTTCTGCGCGATTTCCACGGCCTGCCGCCGCGCGGTCAGCAAGGCCGCTTCGTTTAGAACATTGGCCAAGTCAGCGCCCGAAAAGCCGGCGGTTGCGGCGGCAATGCGGCGCAGATCCACATCCGGAGCAAAATGTTTGCCTTTTGAATGCACCGTGAGTATCGCCTCGCGTCCCGCGAGATCCGGCGCATCGACAATAACTTGGCGGTCAAATCTGCCCGGACGAAGCAGGGCGCGGTCCAGAACTTCGGGCCGGTTTGTCGCCGCCAGGAGAAGCACGCCGATATTGGGCTCGAATCCGTCCATTTCCACCAGCAACGCGTTTAAAGTCTGTTCGCGTTCGTCGTTGACGGCCCCGACATGCACGCCGCGCTGTCGGCCGATGGCGTCCAGTTCGTCAATGAAAATGATGCAAGGTGCATGGCCTTTAGCCTGTTGAAACAAATCGCGTACCCGCGCCGCACCCACGCCAACAAACATTTCCACAAAATCGCTCCCGCTGATCAAAAAGAACGGCACTTGGGCCTCCCCCGCGACGGCCCGAGCAAGCAACGTTTTACCTGTACCTGGCGGTCCGACAAGAAGCACACCCTTTGGAATGCGGGCACCCACTCCCTCATATTGTTTCGGATTCTTGAGAAAGTTCACGACTTCCTGCAGTTCGAATTTGGCTTCGTCGCACCCCGCCACATCCTCAAAGGTGACGCCGGTATCCGGATCCGCTACGAGGCGAGCGCGGCTCTTGCCAATCGCGAAAAGCGACTGACCCGCACCGCCCATTCGGCGAGCAAGCAAGTTCCAAAGCAGGACCATGACCGCAATCGGCAGTACCCAGGCCAGGAAGAACTGTGAAATAACTCCGGGTCGCGCCGCTCCGTATTGCACTCCGGCCGCCTGAAGTTCATTCACCAGCCCTGGATCTTCGATCCGTTCGGTCCGAAAGAAGAAGGGTTTAACTTCAGCTGCGGGAGATTGCGTTGGTTCCGGGGAAGGCGTAGGTGTGGCGTTCTCCGCCGGCTTATTTTTTATCTCGTGATCCGCTTTAGGAACAATGCGCCCGTCGATTTCGTTCTGCTTGACAACCGCCTCCGCAACCGCACGCTGGGCCAGATAGTTCCGGAACTCGCTATAGGGAATGGTCCGATGTTCCACTTGGTTGCCCAGTTCTTGCCAGACCCAGAGGACCAACAAAGTCATGAGAAAATACCAGAGCCAGAGTCGCCATTGCGGCTCAAGTTTGTCTACCTTGGCCGACTTTTTTATCGGGAGCGTAATCCGCGGTTCTCGTTTCATGTTCCGATGTCGTGTGCGGTTCTGAGTGACAGTCCAGGCAGACCGGAGACAAAGGTAGCTCTGTTATCAAAACCTGCCCACGCCCTTTTGCCGACGCCGCCAATTCCGCGTGATTAACTTGGCCGGATAAGCGGAATTTTCCACCTTCGCGTTATTTTGAATGGCTCCAGGCGGACCTGCCCGGGGTAGCTAAAGCCAAACTGGGGCACGACCTATGAGTTCTGGACGCCCAAAGCTTTGAAACCAAAAAGGCCTCGCTCCTTGATGATCGCGGCGACGTTTTCGGGCACCATGGTTTCCCAACCGTCTTCGCCATGCTGGATTTTCGCCAGCACATCCCGGGAAAAAATATCCATCACCGACGGATTGCTTCCAAGAATGGGCACCAGACTCCCGTTTTCCAGAAGGTGAGCATAGAGATTCCGAAGGTGCATTTCGACCTGGAGATTGATCGCGTTGATCCAGACGTCGATGGCGAGAGGATGCTCGGATTTTCCCAAGCCAGTGGTCGGAGATTCGGACGGGTTCTGGGAACAATACCGGTCATAGGCATTGATCCGCATCGGATAGACATACAGCTTCACCAGGTTGCGAAAAAGGCGTCCGAACGATTCCAGAATGCCTCCGTCGAGATTCTCGTAATATTTCTCGTTGAAGACCTCCAACAGGTTATTGATGCCCATCACGACCCCAACCATTTCTTTGGTATAGCGCCGGAAGTAGCCGATCAATCTGTAGAATTCCAGGTAATTGGAAATAAACACATGGCTGCCTGTGGCCGCGAGCGTATCGATGCGGGCCAGAAAATCTTCGTAATCAATGTCCCCGGCGGCCAGGAGGTTATGCATCGTGATTTCCATGAGCACGATGATGCTCGCACCGTTCAAAACCGGTTCTGCGCTAAATTGAGCCAAGGCGCAACGCATCATGTCCTCGTTCACGAGCGTGACCGGCCGAAAACTTCCGCGCTCCACCACGATGGCCTTTTTATAGAGGATTTCCGAAGGCTGGATCACTTCAGCTTTGGGGCTGAACAAAACCGCATTGGTAAGTTCATGCTGCACGAGTTTCAGGCTCATGATCCGGTTGTCTACATTGGCGAAGAGCGGACCGGCGAAATTGATCATGTCAACCTCGATCCGGCCCTGAACCAGATTGTCCGCCAGGGAACGAATAAAGCCGTCTTGATTGGTGGCGAGATAGAAAGCGCCATAGAGCAGGTTGACGCCGATGACTCCCAGCGCCTGCTGTTGAAGGACGTTCTCCTTATCCAACATTCTGACGTGCAGGATGATATCGCTCGTCGGCCCTTGTGGCTCTGCCTGGAATCGTACTCCCATCCAGCCGTGACATTCATTTGTCCCCTTGAAACTTCTGGCAGCGACCGTGTCGGAGAAGACAAAAAACGCGGATCGTTCACCCCGCAAGGCCTCCAGGCGATGAATGAGCAAATCGTATTCACGACTGAGCATGAGTTCCAACCGTTCCCTGGAAACGTAACGAGCCGACTTCCCGTAGAACGCATCGCTAAACTTCATGTCATACGCAGAAATAGATTTCGCCACCGTTCCCGCGGCGCCGCCTGCCTGGAAAAAGTACCGGGCCACTTCCTGGCCTGCGCCAATTTCGGCAAACGTGCCATACTTCGCCTCATCGAGGTTAATCGTGAGAGCCTTGCGATTCGTTGTTACGAGTTCCGATGATTCCATGGTTCCCCGGATCGAGCGTACCAGTTCTGCGTTTGGTATATCAGTCTTGAGCCTTCTTGCAATAGCATTCGCTCGGAGAATTCCGTTGACGCAGGCTCCATCGTGAAGCTCGTGTCCGGTCGCCGAAATAACATGCCTTGTGTTGCGATCAAAATGGGCCGCCGGCAAGGCGCGAGGAGGGAGCATATCTGAATCGATACGTGACCGACGAGCAACGCAGACGCCGGCCCATTTTCATCGCAACCCACTGGGCCGTGGCCAGTTGGCCGTTTTTCCGTCCGGCGATCGCCGGACTCGCTCGACCCGTACGGACTCAGATATGGGCGCTTCGCTCGCGCCTCGAAAAAACAGCCAACTGACCTACGGCAAAAGGCATGTTATTTCGGCGACAGGACACTATAAAGACTCTGCTTCCTTTCGATCTCCTTGACCGAAGTCGCTAACAGGAGCAAGACGCGAAAGTGCCGTCCGAACTCGTGGAAAGGCGCCTGGATACCGATTCTGAAGAAAAATCAGGATCTTTTCGCGAATTTCGCAGCGAAGATCGAAAAGGGTCGGTGAGGTTTCGGCGCTGGCCAGGATACGAATCTCGACACAATCGGATCTGAAATCAGTGACCTGAACCACAAAAACCCGCTTATCCCAAAGTTTGGAGGCGTGAACAATCCGCTCCGCTTCGGCGCGGATCTCTGCGATCGGAATGAGAAAATCGGAGTAAAAGAAGACAACTCCAATCAGGTCGGAACTGTCGCGCGTCCAGTTCTGGAACGCCTTCTCCAAAAAATAGGTAATCGGAACGACGAGGCGCCTCTGGTCCCACACGCGAATGACGACGTAGGTCAACGTGATCTCTTCGATGGTGCCCCACTCTCCTTCGACGATCACCACGTCGTCTATCCTCATCGGTTGCGTAATCGCGATCTGGAGCCCGGCAATGATGGTGGAAAGCGATTTCTGCGCAGCGAACCCGGCGATCACTCCTGCCACACCGGCGGATGCCAACAGACCGGTCCCAATCTGGCGAACCGGTTTGAAATTCATCAGGATAGCGGCGATCGAGACAACCAGAATGACAAACACGAGCAACCGCCGAATCATTTGGACGCGAGTCTCCACCCTCCGCTTCTTATAGGCGTCGTACTGCATCATTTCCGACCTGGAAGTCATCATCGCCTCCACGGCGAGCACCGACCGAACGACCAGGACGGTGTTGGCGACGATGCCGGCAATGGAAATTATCTTGAACCCTGCATCTCGAATCGGACCCGGGAGTTCGAGAATGAAGATGGTGGTCGAAAATGCGAAAAGAATCAGGTTGTAATAAAGCGCCTGTCCGAGCACTGGAAAGGCGCTGTAATACCAGCGAACGGAAGGGCGATTGACAAAGTCGTTCAGCCACTGCTGGATAAGGCGGACAATCCGCAAGCAGAAACCAACGCCGGTCGCAAAATAACCGAGTTGCGCCACCTTCGCCGCGATCGCAAACGTCGGGAAGCCCCCAAGCGCCAGTCCAATGTGCGGAAGCAGCGGCACCGAAGCGAAGAATGCCCCGGTAAAGATGAAAAATCCGCTCAAGGCTCTACGCAGCGCAAACAGAATCCCATCCCGCCAAAACCGGCCGGTATTCGGCTTGAAGCGGCTGAGCGAATAGTTCTTGAGAATGACGACGCGCGCAAGTCCGGCGAGAGCAAAACCGATCGTGAGAATCAGCAACAACAAGAGCACCTTGGCGGGAGTAATCGCGAAAAGCAGCGGTTGTCTGCTCCAGCCTCCAAGCATCGAGCTGAACTCGAGCGACAGGACGTCAATGTCGTTGGAAAATCGCTCCGCAATATTCTGCAACCAGGAAGTTTTGACCCACGGGAAGTGGGCGGGAACGTAGGTCAAATAAGGGGTTGACTCCGGTTCAATCTGCGGCCCGGCTGAAAGGGCGACGGAGGGAATAACCAAGAGGACCCAAATCAATCTCGACAAAGCGTTGCGCACTTTTGGGAAACCAATGACGAAGGCACTATGGATCTTCAGCACGGGCGACAAATAGGAGCTAAGGAGTCAAGGAGTCAAGGAGTCAAGGAGCCAGCAAGACTTCGTCGAATGGAATTCTGTACCTCCTTAATTCCTGCGACTCCTGAATTCTGGCTCCTGGTTCCTGGCTCCTGTTTTATTGCATGTTACATTCTTCTGCGAGATGCTCCTCGTCCACGATGAAATCGTACGACTCGCTCGTTCATTCGACGCTGAAAAATAGTTTCGGTTTCGACACGTTCCGCGAAGGTCAAGAGGCCGTCATCGCAAAGATTCTGGAGGGCAAATCTGCCTTGGCGGTTTTCCCGACCGGCAGCGGCAAGAGTCTCTGCTATCAGTTAAGCGCGCTTCTGCTAGACGGTCTTACCCTGGTCATTTCACCGTTGATCGCGTTGATGAAAGACCAGATCGATTTTTTACAAGGACGCAATATACCTGCGGCGCGCCTCGACTCCACCGTCGAATTGGAAGAGGTCCGTCAA
>Ga0210393_10003775_pt1 | contig 12096 bp, 16 predicted proteins | sample IncBWC27OmetaG_FD_160068 | JGI IMG/M metagenome (GOLD analysis project Ga0210393, IMG submission 160068) | Forest soil microbial communities from Barre Woods Harvard Forest LTER site, Petersham, Massachusetts, United States - Inc-BW-C-27-O ... | reverse complement strand
TCAACTTGAGCTATAAGTTGAATTCAAGGTCCTTTCCATATTGCCTCGAAAAAAATGTACATAGAAGTGTTGTCAGTAGGTAGACCAGTGCAAACCACGCGCTTGCACCCCAATAAATGCCACCTTTCTGAAACTGTCACCGTGAGTCGGAAAATGACAATAAAGCAACTAATATTGTCTGATCGGTCAGTGTGGGGTGTGGGGCATAAGGCCACCATACAGATGCGACGACCTGACTTAGGGGTATGCGCACGCGCGGCAACTCTGGGCACGCGCGTGCGACTCTAAGTCGACGCATCGACGCATCGATTAGCCAGGTGGCAGATCTGAGATCCGAGCTTCTTCTAAGGGAATCGTTATGCTTCGATCTCGTGCTATGCCGATCGAAGCAAATAACTATATTGAATATTTTATACTATTTTCTCTATCTAACTCTATCTACCCCCACCCCGTTCGACGCATTTCCCACTGGGAATGAGATGTACTGTAACCAGAGTCCAAGAGCAAGGATATAAGACGAAGAGACTCTCTTCGTCCTCTGTCGGACAGAGGGCAACGTGGAGCTACATAAGCGTACAAAGGGAAGGCGTCAATAGTGGCAGCAAAGGAAATAGAAGACTACACAGCTGAGTGAATAAGGTCTCTCACCCATGTCCATATCAAGGTAAATGAGCTCGAAGAGCTCGTAGTTGGAGATTAACGACCGGCGGCTGGGACGCTGCGGCGGGAGTCGGGGCTGTGGCGGGTGTGGCAAGGAGGTGTGTGGCGAGGCAGAAGACGAAAGCGAAGGGGAGGTGGCTGCTGCGGAAGAGAGGCAAGGGGCTGTGAAAGAGGCGAAGGCGAGAGCGTGAGCAGAAGACGCGACGGCGACGTGCAAATGGGCGGGGTGTCGGCTCCGAAGGAGGTCGGCCGCGGCGGATGTAGAGGGCGAGTGGAGAAGACGTCGATCCAACATGGTCGGCGGCGGCAGGCGAGGGAAGAAGATAAGGGTGGATGGCGACGATCTCTGTGGCGGTGAATGCGCGAGGGAGAGAGGGGAGGATAAGCTGAGGATAAAAAAATAGTCACCAAGCGACAAGGCAGTCCAGAGTCCAGCTTCCGGGCTCAGAGCTTCCGGGAAAGGCGGGCCGTGTGGTGCTTGAGGCGTTTCCAAGCCCAAAAGGTCACCTGACCCTACAGCGGGTCGCTTGGTTTGGGGCCTAGAAAAAAGGCTAGAATGCGATTTCATTCGCATGGTGATCTATGAATTTATTTACATAAAATGCTTGAAATGCGTCCAAGGAGTAGCGGTAATCAAAATTAACTGGCAACGTTTTTTGGCCATAAACTGGGATCAGATGTGCACCCCGCAGGAATGAATTCAGATGCACAACTGACCGGTCCCGTCTTCCACATGTGATAGCAGGGCGAACGACCCATAGCTCGGTCACAGGGTCACGTTGCACCCTCTCAAACCACTCCACGAGTGCGCAAGGGTAGTGGACACCTTCGTATTCAAACGAAAAGAACAGAATGGCCCTGGCTACGGCCATCCCTCCCATCCCAGGCTTCGTCTCATCCTCGACAATAAATGCACAGTCCCGACGTGGCCCACGGCCTCTCCATGAAGGTGTGGAACGGATGCGCTCACGTCGTATGCCATGTGTGCCGCTTGGATCACTTGGGGCATAAAATGTGGCCGTTGCAGAATGAAACACGGAAATTTTGCCGTTGATAGGGAGAAGGTCGTCGATGCTCTGACCTAGCTGCATAGAAATGCATTCCAGGGCCATCAAATGAAGGTTTGGAACACCTATGTGGGTAGAAAGACCCGCCACGTCTCGTGGATACCTGCGTGCTTCACAAAACCTAATCAGGTGTCGACCTATCTGTCAGAGGGACTGACGTACCACGAGTTTTGGCCAGAACCACAAGCCCAAGGACCTCCTGTCCTGGGCCCTCTACAGGTTCGTCATCCTCCTCCTCATTGTTGTAAATTGGTTGCAAGGGTCTGAGGACGCTTGATATTTGCCTGCCTTCAGTGTGACCAGCTGGTAACATCCCACGTGCAGCAAAGTCGCAGCGCATAGCAGAAAGTTTATCTAGACGCTGGTTTATAAGAAGCATTTGATCTAAGGCGTTATACCGGTTGGATCGACGCCACGGCTTCTTGACAGCAGTGATATGGCGTGACTCTGTGATTGAGGAGCAGAGCCCCCCAGGTGCCCCAAAATCTTCAATGAGGCGTCGGTAGTGGGACAGTGCGTGCTGCCTTGGAAGTGAGAACCCACTTGGTCGGACGCCAGGGGTCCGGAACACCTCGCGTAGCTGGCGGAAGCGGCGCAACGCAGCGTCGAGAGCGTCCAATGCCCCTGAGTCTATGTCCTGGCGTCGCGCAATGTAGCATGCGTCCAGGAAAGCAGTGAGGCACTTGACTATTTCATTTGGTACATACCCTACAACTGCAGGGACATACACCTGTAAGATGGCTGAGCGATCTCCAAGGTAGGTGAGTGACGGCGTGTTGGTTAAAACCGTACCTTCATTAAGGCCTTCGAGTCATCTCCTGTCCACTGTTTGAAGCGGCGGCCGTGAGGAAATCGGCGAAGGCCCGGGAAAGGTGGCACCGAAGCGATGCTATCAGGACGTTAGAGCTAGGGTTGCCCTCGCTGTTGTGAGAGCGCCGTACCGCCGATCTATATCATCAAGGATGACGTTTGCTTTGCGTTCACCATGCCTTGCAACGAGGTATTGACACACCCATGTCACCAAATGGTCCTTGAAAGTGCCCTTAATTAGCTGATGTAATAGATCTGGTGATATCATTTCATAAATGTCAGCACGTGGGAAGTCCGATGTAAATGGCTGTAAACATGCTGTCAACGGAAAGGAAAACTGGGCCATTTGGGCTGAAGCTGATTGGTGGGCTTACTATGATGTCATCATCAATTCCATATTCAGTCCAGAGCGATCTGGAATCAAGCAGGCGAACCAAATCTTCCGTATGCCCCGGCGTTCGACGACCTGAGTACACATCCGAGTCAAGGTCATCTGGCAGCGACGTACACCTGATAGTGCTGGTTAGCAGCCCAGTTTATCAGCTCAGGAATTAGGCAACAACATACTTTGGGCACCAGCCCTGGACGATACCTGTGAGCAACACTTGCTCAGGGTAATCTGCAATGAAGGCGATGAGGTCATATATGACGCGCCTAAAATGTCCATCAGGACATCGGCGGATAAGGGGGTCTCTCATCCCAGCATGCAACGGCCTTAGGACTGCTGAAACCGATGCGTGATATAGCTGGCGTTTGAAAGTTCGAAAGGCGAGGGTGTCGTCGGAGTCACGGTCACCTAGGCTAAATTTGAGCACCCAGAAATACAGCGGCGGAAGGCCCCCACATACAGTGAGGGATGGCAAGGAAGGCAATTGGGATCACAGCATTTCTGTGTGCCCGACGGACAGTGTTGTGGGGGTTACCGATAGATAGATAGAGGGGGTGGTACTCGACATGACCAGTTGCTACGGATACCATCGTCTTGTCGCTCCCAAGGATGATCGGGCAATACATTGCCCCCCGTGCACCTGGGTTGGTCTTCATGATCTCATCCTACATATGGCAGCATCAACGCATGCCCGTCATAGATATGGTGGACACACGGCTTACACAGTGTCTCCAGGCAATGTTACCAGACATTACGTTGCTCCAACGACGCCTTCCATCCTTGTCTAGGTCAACAAATGGGCACAGGTCAAACTGCCCCTCAAAGTCAGGGCTGTCTAACATCATCGATACGACGGTCTCCGGGTTGCGATACCAGACCTCATAGCTTGTCTGCATCCAGCTAGGCGAGTGCTCATCGACATCTCCAGAGAACCCTGTAGCTAGACACTCCCAAGGAGCATCGCCCAGCTTAGATGAATCGATAACCGCATGCATCTCCTGGTAAGATCGGAACGGTGCAGAGCCGCCAAGATCAGCCGTAGATTTTGCCCACAGCTCAAGAAGGCTGTCAATATTTGTCGAAGAAAGCTCTGCACGCCGGTACAGAAGATCAGCAAGGCTGAACTGCACCTCGCTGTTGAAGGGGCTCCAGTCGCCTTGCGCTGCTGTTGCCCGCAACGGCGGCCGTGTGCCAGGCGGGAGGAAGTTGCTGTTCGAGTCACATGGAAGAGCTGCCGGCGGTTCAGTTGTTCAAGTTAGCGAGCGCCTGTGCATATTTCATCGCACAGAGAACACAAATACCAGTCAAATATGGGTGGTTTTTCCTCCCCTGGCCGCCAACCTGGTCCAGGATGTTGGCTGGTGGCAAAAAACTTGCGACGTTGGCTGCGGGTATATCTTCAAATGCATCATCGCTACGGTGGCCTTCGCGCCCACGTTCTTCAAGTTGGCCTTCTTGAATACCAGTTGGGAACTTGAAAGACCTGGTATGGACTACTCGGATGTGATAGGTGCGTCCACGCTGGCTCTTGAATGTTTTTGGGCAGTTTGGATGGGGGCACGGGATTCTGTACACAACTGGCATGGGCCGCGGCACAATTCAGGGGAAACTTGAAGGACGCCGTGTTATTTTCTGAACAAGTCGCTTTTCATTGCAAATTAAGTTCGCTGACAGAGGAAGGCGCCCTGTGTGGGTTACCAAGGTTGCATCTGCGGAAGATTTCCAAGCTGCCGTCTACTAGTACCAGTAGGCCTATTTGCTGCTGACTTAGTGCCCAGCCTACTAGGCTGGGTCAGGCGTGGGTGGTAGCCTGAGCTACTAGTAGCATTGGATCTGGCCTTTCCAGCTGAGCAGGGCGGAGCCACTCAGTCGTCGCCTTCAAGTTAGCCTCGTCAAACGACGTTGAAACCGCTCACTCAACAAGGACCCCAGAAAATTTAGCATAGGATTCAGTTGCCCTGGCTGCCAGTGGCTAAGGTTTGAAAGCTGCACAGGGCGGGCCGGTGGGTTGCCGTCATCAAGAGCTTCTTAAGCACCTTCAAGTCAGCGTCCACCGGCATGAGAATTTGGGGCGATGTCGTCTGTCCTCAAGGTGCGGATCAGGTCCCACTGGCACTGTATACTCAATAACGGTACTTTGATCCGTGGCCCTAACATGCACCACGGCAGGTCCATTTTAGCAGCATGGATGGTGGACCCAGAGATAGACGGAGCCTGAAATATAGCAAAGGCTCCACAGTTGAACATGGAACTTCCTGACCTGATGAGTTGCACGGCGGCCGTGTTGTAACTTAAGGTTTGGAACTTTGTCAAGGGGAGAAGTGGGACGGAGCTGAGGTGGGTAGCGGATGATGAAGATACCGGCGAGATACTAAATGCATGCACACATATTTTGTGCATGGGCCCCCACTGGCGTTGCATCTCCACCCCAGTCGTTAACGTGCATTAACTTTGGGCTGCCCTTACTCTTGGTTTTTGTCGACAATGTCTGAGCCTTCCTACACGCCGCCACAACATTCTCAGGTGAAGGTAGGGGAGGATGATACCTGGTAAGTAGAAGCTCTACCTCCATGCAACGGATACAGATGCTAAGGGCAGTACGCCGTGGTATAAGGCACTGGCAAACCATGGACACGACAGGTCTCACAAACCACCTACAAAGTAAGTGAAATGTTACACAGTTAGACGCGTCTAAACCTCAGAAGGTTCAAGAAAATGCACCGTTCAATCCCTTGTCTCAACTCAACCCATCACCCCAGCTACTGACTGGGATGCCAGCGAGGTCCCCCTGCCAGCGATGAAGAAGCAACGACAAGCCAGCACTGGTGCTAGTATGTACATCGTCGTCCAGATTGAGATGAGCAAGCTGATGGGTTGAAGGCCTAGCTTCTATGCAGTCTGTTTCAATCGTGAGTGATTGCGACGGAGAGAACTATGGGCCACTGTCACGTGGCGTAGTCGACGGGGGGAAGGGTGCAGGCAGGGCCGCGGGTTTGCAACGTGGGCCACCTGTTTACAAATCACATTTCATCACCGTTGGTAACGATTTATTCAGCACAGCCATCTTCCTGTCGTCGCAACGATGCTAGCTTCCATCCTACCTCCCCCCAGAGAGAAACTGGTCATGTTGATGGTGCTGCAGATGGCCCTGCCAGTAACGATAGCGATACAGGGACTGAAGAAGAACCGCCGCTCACCTTGCTGCAACTTGCTGAGCTCGCCGAGAGATACCCTGTAGCAATGGTAACAACAATCATGGCCCAGGCCGTTGAGGTGTGTATATGCCAGCGGCTAAATTTAAGTCCTCCCATACAAACTACTTTGACAGAGGCCGCTGTGGCAAGTCTCGGCTAATACCCCCCACTCTACGACAAGTGCAGACGCCTTGGTCCAGGCCCCATCCCTCACCGCATCGCTGCTGCTCACGCTGCAGGAAAGCAGTGTGGAAGACAGCCCCCTCTCACTGGCAGCTGACCAGGCCCAAGCTACATGGCCAACTGATACCAACATTATCTACCATTCGGGGTCAAACAACTTGCTGTTTGCTTTACAGGGTCCGCTGCTTCGTGGCGTCCTCCAAGATGCATTTGAAATCCTCCGAGCTACTCTGCTACTTGACCATGCATATCCAGACGCCATCGTAATGCCTTTGGTCATCAGGGAGTCGCTCCTTACCGCCGCTGAAAAGCAACATCCAAGGGCAGCTGTTCGTAAGCGGCTCATGGATGATGTAGAATATCTGACGACATTGATCCACCTGGTGAGTTCTGTCGCGTTGAATGTAGTGCCTCTAGCCAACCAATCCCATTTTCAGCCACGTTCCCGCATCCCGCTCTTCTGGAAAGAGATCAAGGACTGCTGTGCAACAATGGTGTTTGCTGAGTTCTTGTTCATCGGCGCGGCATCTGCCATCGTCGCAGCGGTTGATAAGCAGCTGTGTGACTATACCTACGTATTCCCCTTTGGGCGAACTGTGAGCGCCAGCCTTTTAGCAAAGCCCCACTGACAGCCCTTTAGCAGACCCAGCACGAAGTGGTTCCTGAGCGTTCGTTGCCGTATCGGAATGGCCGGATCATCCGAGCAATCCGGGAGCTGTTCTTCACCGGCGGGACGTCGTCATTCGCCTATCGCTTTGGCCATCGCTTCCCCTGGGCCCTCTGTATGAACAAGGCCAAAAAGGAGGCAGGGGCTCGTCAAGTCCCAGCCGCCATGGTGGCAATGGTATCAACAATGGCGAGCGTTCAAGTTTTGATCTTTATAACCAGACGCTGATTTTTGGTTCAATTTTAGCTGCATGCTGCCATTTATGATTGGCGCGACGGCGAGTATCGGGCAACAGACTCAGACCTTTCGCCAGACACATACCTTAACATATACAACGGCCACATCAACAACTTCAAACATCTTCAGAGCACCGATGTTGGGCTATATAACGCCGTACTGGAGGACATCTACATGCGTGCTAGGTGGGTGTGCCCGCTATGGGCGCCGCGCGTGTTGCTATTGACGTAGCTCCCCCACCCTTAGTACGCCAGCCCAGGCCCCCCGGGCAGTTCCCGTTGCCAAACACAACCGCCAAGAACGCGGTGACCAACAAGGGTTTGCTGAAGGTACGTCGCATTTGTACCCGGCCCATGCAGCCCGCTGACTTTTGTACAGCCAACGACTCGGATAGGGCAGCTAGCACGTCCTCTGTGTGATCTCTCTCAAACTAAGCTTCTTGTTACGCCGGTGTACGCTGGCATTTGCGTTTTGTTAGGCTGTGTGCTCTGTACTTAAACATCTTGAATGCCGCTGGCGCTGGACGGGTGCTGTTGTCAGTACGTCGTATTGGTAGCATAGCCGACAGCTAGCTACACTTAAAATGTCAGCGGTTTGATCTGCAGAAAAAGGTCGCCGGCCCGGGATCTCAGTCTACGCACACGCCAACAGGCGCGGGCTGAGGCGCTGCTGCCGTGGGCGGGGTCGTTGAATGCTAAGGTAATAGCACGGCCCAGGCTGGGTGTGTCCGTCCCAGTTTTCTTTTGACAGTTGACTTTTCCTTTTTTCTTGATAGAAGCTCCTGTCGCGCCCGTGCCGCTGCCTGTGGCGCCGTCGGCGACCACGTCTGCATCTGCACCTCCAGCATAGCCCGTCCGTGCCTCCTTGAGAATTTATGACAAATTGACACCCATCCCTCTCTGCCAAGGTTGCTCTTGAATGTCACCAAGAGTTTATTCACACCTACCACCTACACGTTCTACACAGCCCTCCTTGAGAACCCCTTCCCCTGCCGCCGCTCTGGCTGGCCCCGGGCCGAGGCCACCGGTGACGTCGCACCGTCGGTACGACGGCCGCCACGGCCCCCGCCCCCACCTACGCCCCATCCTCCCTGACCGCCGCTGCCGCGAACAGCAAGCTTTGAACCTCACCTGTTAGGTTCGCCCTTTCTCTTCCTGGCACAACGGGCATGGTTGGCAACGAAAGCACCTCGCACATCCAGGCCCCCCTACCCCGAGCATGGGTTTCGTCGCGGCACAGCCCATGAGATTTCATGAAGCTCAAACCGAACGCTGGCAGATCGCAGCTGTGTGTCCCTGCCAGCGAGCGGTAGTTGAAGGTGTGCAGGTCTCAAAGCTGCTGTGTCTGGCCACATGGGCGGGTGGTGCGGGCATGGCGTTTGGCGCCAGGGCCAAATAAGGCAGGGGTGGGCCGAAGTACGGCAGCACCTGCACCAACACGTTGCAAACGCGACCTGTAAAGGTGTCAAAATGGGGCGCTGAGTCCCAGGCACGAGGCAGACATGCGGCGTTGGGTGGAGGCAAGACGGTGGGGGCGCAGGGCATGTGCAGCAGGCAGAAGCTTTGCTTCCCAGGGGTGCCAGGTCCCAACAGCCCGGCTAGCCTGATGGGGAACCGTTGGAGAGCCGTGGGCTTCTTTTGTAGCTCCCGTCACGCAGCGCAAAGTTTGGGGCGGCGGGGCCCTTAGCTGCCACCCCGGTATGATGTATGAAATGGAACGGCTGCATGCGGGGCGACGCAACCTCGACCGCACCTACCCCCTTTCCCCTCGCACCACCGCCACACGGCAGCCAAGATGCTAAGATACGACGCCGATGTGCACGCGGGTCGAGCTTTGCCAGGCAGCCAGCAGTCACAGCAAGGCAAAAGGGAGAAGGGGCGAGATGAAGCCCTTGCCAAGGCGGCGGCTGCGACCTTGGCCACAAGGGACCAGGCAGAAGCAAACCACCGTGCTCTCCTTGCGCGCATCGCGCAGCTAGATGCCTCCTTACAGAGGGTTGAGCGAGCTGTGCATTTGCTGGCAAGCTCTCAAAGGCACAAGCTTTGCCACGCCCAGACCGGAGGAAAGTGGGGGCCGGTCGCAACGGGGTAAGCTTCTAGGAGGTGTTGATCAGCCGGCTTAGACCGAGGGGTTGACAAACCGCTGCAGGCATTTTGTGGGCTCAGACCTACTGGCGGCCTCAGACTCAGATGTAGCTGGACGTTGGGACGAAGGGGGCCGTCAGGCCAAGGCGCCACCGCCATCAAAGGAGCTGAGCGACAGCAGCTCCGAGTTCCGAGCTACCGGTAGCGAAGAGGGGGGCAGCGCAGCATCGGCACAGGTAGAATATGGTGGGGCCATAGGCGCAGTCGACCGGTGGGTAGAGAACGTACGTGCCGGTTGCGATGGACCGGCGGCTACGGTGGGTGCACATCAGCTGCAGCTTGGTGGACGGCGCCCATCGTCAGTTGCAGAACGCAAAGGAGGGCGCCTCGCAGGCTGAGGTGCGGGCAGCGCGGGCTGCCAATGTGCCGGTGGGCACACCTTCGAAGATAAAACGAAAGGTGCCCCCAAGCCGCGTGTGAGTGCAACTGCCCTGCATGCCGCCGAGGACTAAGGCCGCCTCCGCTGCATCCCGCCTTTGTTGACTTGACCAGCGCGCCCATAGCCAACCCCAAACGCCTCAAGCGCTGCAACGCTGAGCCGAGGGGGCTTCGCCCAGGCTGGAGCGGGCTAGGTTAGCGAGCCATCTTTATTCTGCTGGGCACTGGGCTGATGGGCGAGCGGGGCGCCTGCGTCTCAAGGTCGGCAGGGAGAAGGGCCGGCCAGACGTCGCGAAGATCCACTGAATCCTAGCGAGGAATGGCTAGAAGGTGCCCTGATAGGTGTGTTTCCGAGCCAGCGCGACGTGCCTGGGGACACCCTCGAACGGGCGAGGGCAAGCAGGAGCCCAGCTGTGCCGGCAGGTTTGCTGGCCTCACCTGTGTCTGGCACCTCGCTGGCACCGGTACGCAGGGCACGTTGGGGGATGGAGCGGCGGGGAGAGGGGTTTTAACCGGCGTTACGCCGGTCCAAGGGCTAGCGCGGAGGTGCTAGAGGGCGCTCTGATGGGCGCGTGCCGCCCTGATCCGTGGCCGCAGCGCCGTACCAGACTGCCCGTTCAATTTGCCTGCCTACCCCTCGTCCAACTACCACAAAACGTTGTACATATCGTTTGGCGGCGTCTGTTAACACATCCATACATTTTTTGAACAGAGCTGTGCTGTGTCATGGAGGCGGCGAGGCGCGGGCTGTCGAGCCTGCCAACAGACGCTGGGTCGGAGTTTGTATCCGTCACAGGTGGCCAAACGTAGGAGAAACCGGGGGTTTTGCTCGCCTTGTTTAAAGGCGCCTGTCTCCCGCACAGGGCCCCGGCCCGGGCGGCGGGCCAAAGCCCCGCGTGCACGCGAGGCCTGTTTACGCCGAGCTCCCGGGGCCGTGCGTGTTTTAAGCCCCCCCAATATGCCGCGGCCCTTCAGAACGCCTCGCCCGCTCGCACCCTTGAACGCGCCACGCCGGAAGAAGCTCGGAGCGGCAGCAAGGTGGATGCGTCACGCCCGCAGGCCTTCAGGCTTCAGGCCCTGCGTGTCCGTGCATGCCCCTGACAAATCTAGGGGCGTGCAGACCAGCCACGCCCCTAGGCTACATGCGCCGCCACACAAGGCGCGCCACTCTATCGGCCGCCCAACACGCCGCCCCCTCACCTCATGCGGCGTCCTCCGCCCGCTGCTCTGCCTGCACGTCGGCCAGCGCCCCGACCGGACCCCCAAGCGCACGATGCGCGCGCCCATTTGCGACGACGACTTGCGGCGCCCCGCCCCGCCCCTACGGCCTGCAAGGGCGTGCTGACGTAGCAGCTGCCCCCTGTGCCGGCCCGCGGACCTGCGCCGAAGCCACGGCTGGGCCAGGCGCCGCAGAACGGGGGGCAGCCGTGAGCGGCGTCGCCCTAGCTTCTGACAGCTGGCAGGCGGCCCTGAAGACGAGGGGGGCGTTAGGCGGCATCGCGGGGTGGCCGGCCTAGGGCCAGCTGGCTGGTTTCTAGGCACGCGTGCCCTGCGTGACGGGGTAAGCCGTTTGGGGCGTGGTAGACGAGGGCGCGGGCGGCCGTGCATTCCTCGTTCCACCGTTTCACCCCGTGCGGGTCGGGGGTCTTTTTAGGCTTGAGGTTCTTTCGGTTGGCGGTGTCAACGGCGCAGTCGAAGGCTTTCAGGCGTCTCCACAGCCTGGCTTCCGTCTCGGACGGTCGGGCGCGGTCGAGGATGTCCTCCGAATCCCCCACAGGGCCGACCCCCCCCGGCAGGGCGTGGCTAACCGGTTGGGTCATACGGACGCAAGGGGGGCCGGCTAGACCCTCGATCATCCATTCTCCGTCGAGCTCGGTTCCGCCAGGTGTGTCCGCCATGGGCTCATAAGGCAGGGTGGCGCTGAACGTCTTGGTCCACGCTTGACGCCATTCGTCTTCGGCTCGATAGCCTGCTGGGCTGCGGTCGGGGAAATGGGAAGAGCGGTCAGGGGGTAACACGGAGAATAGGAGAGCGTCGCGGTCCGATCCCGGGGCTTCCGCCGCCGAGATCTCCACCGGTCCCACGGCGAAGGTGCTTTTGGAGCGCCCTGGCAGGTCCAACACCCGGCCCCTCGGCGCCCCAACGAATGCCCGGTCAAATTCAAAGTGCCCGAGGGCTGGCATCGGGCCTTACATACCGGCGCGCCGCTGGGCTGCCCGCCCACGCACCCGAACCTCTCGTGTGCCATGGCCACCCCCATGCGGCACGCGGCTGCTCCAGGCAAGGGCCACGGGCGCGTGCTCGACCGCGCCTTCCGGTACCTTCGAGCTGCGAGCGACAGGCGCCTCGCCGGGTGCGAACGTGTGGT
>Ga0210393_10003774_pt1 | contig 12096 bp, 16 predicted proteins | sample IncBWC27OmetaG_FD_160068 | JGI IMG/M metagenome (GOLD analysis project Ga0210393, IMG submission 160068) | Forest soil microbial communities from Barre Woods Harvard Forest LTER site, Petersham, Massachusetts, United States - Inc-BW-C-27-O ... | reverse complement strand
CCCGTTAATCAGCATCATCGCTGGCGATTAGCCCCGCAAGCCAGAACGTTCGGTTCCCTCCTTAGTTGGTCGGGGTTTGCAACAGATTCGGCCTTGTCTTCGGACTTCATCGGACTTAGTCTGAGTGTGGAACTGAACGCTGGTTCCGAGCCTAGCTGGCGATCAAAATTTCTATCGCGTGAAAAAGTGACTTTGGACCTTTCTTTCGTCTCGCACATAGTTGCATTTTTATCCAAGGAACATATGAATGTAAGCTATGAGATATATGAGATATTGTGTATTGGATTTTGTGATGATTGGGCAAGAAACGAATGAGATGTTCGCACCGTTTCTGCAAACCGCGTGAAGCATAGTACAAAAATCAACCGGTAGCATTCGCCATTGCGTCTCCACACGAACAGCAACTTGCTCCTGAGGATGGGAGGGTCATAAAGCCTGGAGCCTGGAGCTGTTGCATCCCCAAGTACTAGCACACGCAGGGTTTGCGATGTGCCACTTGAAACATTGTCCTGGTCTTATGAATCTACATTAGTTACTCGGCGTATGTCGTTACTTGGTACCATTCGAGGACGCAGTGTGCACCACAACCTGGTGGAAAACTTGATGAAAGTAAACTGAAGGAAAAAAGACTTTGATGTATTAGTAGTAGATAGCAAGCAGTAACATTACAACACGTGGATGCGACGTGCATCGTGGCGAAACACATCTTCGGGGATGAGAATTCCCTGACTCAGAAGAAACGACTAAAGTCACGTCTCGTTCGAGGACACCTTTTCGATGGTAGGTTGTAGGTTTGAATGATAGACAGATAATAATCATACCAATACCTGTCGCGTTTGGCTCACAACCCCATTCACACCATGTGACCGCGCGCGCCTCAGACACGGACGGGTGCAGCTCAAGCTCGCTAGTGAACTAATCATCATATCGTCGCAACATTCTGCTTTACTGTAAACGTCGATCAGTATGGCCACAGATCATCCACAAAACCTTCCAAGTATTAGTCGGCCATCATCCCGTCCGTCCACAGGTCACCAACACACCCCATATCCCCCCTCACACAAACGACCTCCGTCTATGTATGAAGATCGTGACAACTCCAAGTGAGGACATTTCCGCACGATATCAGACGCTAAATCTTATGTGAACCTAAACAGTTTCCCTACTCCTACAAAGGATAGTAACTCCTGGTATCGCCCTTCTCTTGAAGGCGCATCTGGCGATGAAGAGGAGCCTATTGATGTAGTGAAGGGGAATTGGGGTAGGAAGACAGCTAAAGGCGCTAGATGGCTCCGAAAGGGCAAGTTGGCCGCATGGGGCCCTGGCATGGAGGAGTGGGAGGTGCGTCTTAGCAGTCCTCTAGCTAGCAATCAATCATTGAAACTCATTTCAGGCAGATGAACGAGCTCGAAAGCGTATTAAATCTTTACTCCCCCCCGACAATCGTTCCCCGTCACCCCCTGTATTATCCCATCTACGGTCACCATCTCCCCCACTCATTGCACCATACGCGACACTTCCAGCTCAACACCTCAACTATACATCTTTCGTGATGGACAGAGGGGTCACACACTCTTTTCGCTCTCCAATGCTAGAAGACCTGGAGCGTGCCACCAATGGGCTGATCGAAGGGGAGGCAGAGATGAAGCGTGCATTCGGCCGACTTTGGGAGGTTCTCTCAAAAGATCCCGATCAGGCTCACCTCAAGGACACAGTTATCCCAAAGCGGGAGGAAGAGTGCGAAGATGCAAGTGCGGAAGGAGAAAAAGAGAGGAGGCTTGCACGGGCCCCAGACCTTGTCCCTCCAACGCAAAAGCTGTTTATAGTATCCTACCCAAATGGGGGATCTCCGGTCTATGATCCCTCCCATTTTGTCCATCCGGACATGCAACGAGAGAACCTGGAAAAGTCGCTCTCAACACTACGGGAGCTTCAAGACGATGTTCGGGAGTACGTGGAACGATTACGGGAAGTCCGGGAAAGCTTGGGTGATATTCGAGCGCAGCGTGATGAGGTCTGGACGATGGTGAGGACTAGCGCACTGCAGGAGTTGCAGAGGATGGCTAGCGGCCAAGTGGTTCAATAATTTATTGTTTGGGAGTGTTTCTGGTTGGGCGCCCCTGGTTGGGTTGCGGAGACAGATTTCATAATACGACGACTTCCGCTCTCCCAAACTTTGTGTGTTATCTTAAACTCGCTTCACAAGTCTATATACTCTCTCGTCAAATGATTTCTGACAACACCCAAGCAACTTTCCATGATCCAGGGCCCCCGCTCATAGAGCATGACATAGAGCACGCCTCCGATCGTTACTTGCTCAAACTCAAATCTTATGCAAAGGCGCTACCGTATTCCATCGAATCGAACTCAAGGATGCAAGGACTCCTTGACTTTATCTGCATACGCATCGTGCAGACAGTCCAAGCTAGAGACTATGACCCTGGGTTTTTGCAGTGGGATAGCATGTTGACTTAGTGCGCACTGCGGTACTCTCGTCTGTATCAGAAACTTAAAGTATTCGCTAGTTGGTCCTACTTGAAGTACCCAATTCCCAAAGAGAAGCGAATTCTACTAGTAGATCTATACTATAGCATGTGCACTATGCCTGGCATGCCACTCCATATCGTCGCAACTTGCTCCGATGCTTTGGAAATCCTGACAAGATCAAAAAATAAACTGAGTATCCAGGATATCAGACTTCCTTGGTTGCCCATACTCGATATCCTGAGATACGACTTGTTTCTGACCAGGCGCCAGTTTGAAGTCAGGTTTGTGTGGTATCCCCAACTCAGCACACAAACCCCAACTGACGTTGACTTCTCACAAGTCAAACATCCTATTATATGGGAACAATCGCTAGCACCGTTCAGAGGTTCTTCCATCCTGCGGCTATTGACCAGATGCTTGAAACGTTTGTGCCGCTGATCAATGGGACCAATCTGAATGTATGTTCGAATCTCACTAGAGGTGGCCTTGGTAAATAACCCTGGTACTAAATTTGGATTACAGAGTCTCTTGTCCTCGCAGTTTTTCATGCTGACGTTTCTCCCCCAAAGTCATCCGCAATCCTATCTCCCTATGCTCTTCCGTCTGTGGGAATCTATCAATTCATATATATTCGATGAGCGCATGCTTCAGTTTCTGGCTCAACTAGCGGAAATGCATGTGGATCCTGTGATCAGCGACCCTAAAATAATCGACGAGATACCCGATGACACGAAGTCAGAGAATGAAGGCAGACCGAATTGGTCCAAGAACGATCTCAGTAGTACCGGCCTCTGGACAGGACTTTACAAGGATGTCGGCATATTCACCGATTACGACTGGCATTTCGTTATGTGCAAGTGCTTGGCTTCTATGGGTTGGTGTCTCCCTGAGTTTTCCTTCGACGAACATTTAATTGAAGGTACTACAATCAGAAATTCCACTTGCGGACTCGGGATCTCTTACCACGGGCCCATCTGCCGATAATCAAGCGGGATTTGAGATTGGTCGCCTTCCTAAGCCGGCTTGGCGGATTGGTTAGTTCGTCTCAGTCGCTCTTGACCACAGGATGCTGATGTCATCAAGCTTCGTTGGCGCGCATCATCGTCTATTCCATGGCCCCGGACGGGCTTCCCACAGCGCCATCTAGTACCCCCACTCCTCTCGGGACGCCTTTTGCATCAGGAATGAGTACCCCTCGGAACCCGAGTGGCTCTGTGGGCGATTACTTAACGGCACCTCTTGGAAAGCTCCCATTCCTCAGTCTCAAGAGCTACATTGGCGGCTCGAAAGCTCTGGACTCACTGGTGAAGTTAATTGCCTCTACGGAAAGTTTTTTCCACCCTTCGAACTCGGGGGCCTGGACTGTTGATGTATGTCTACTGTCTTGTGTACTACGCCGAGATCTCTCCTTATGCTGGCCGCACTAAATGAGCTACACGCTAATGCATCTATACGCAGTTGACTGCATTCATCAAACACGTTGCATATGAGTTCAACAAACGTAATTTGCCTCTCTCAACCTAGGCTCTTAGCTTATCATTAATTCACAGGGTGGCACGAAGAGCAACGTCCCGATTGCAAAACTCCAATGGTTTGCCATACCCCCTACTAGAATCCGTTGACGTCGCCCTGATTTGTACCCTAGCATCGCCGTCTTACGCGGGCTATGAAACGCGAGCTCGTGAGAAGCCTTCGTACGGTTGCACTATTGGCAATGTTCTCCGAGGATTCAACAACAGCCAGCAATATTTCCAGTTGTCTGAAGTGGATGAGTCTCATGGAGCCTGACCTCATACTCTATCCAATATTAGAAAGAGCTGTTCCCTCTCTCGAAACTTTAGTCGAGGCAAGTTGCCAGTGACTGACCTAGTAATTCATCCAGACATTCACAAACCTTTGAGCAGACGCAACGTACCATTGCCGTAATCAAAGCGTTGGGTGCTATTGCTCCGGCACTCGTGTCCAGAGAGGTCTACTATCCGGGGGCGAAGCACCTCGTTCCCATTCTACACTTATTGATACCTGGGATCGATCTCGTATGTAGCCGATGACGATCTTCGCGACGCAGCATGCTGACAAGAACGATAGAACGACCCGTCGAAGACGGTAGGATTAACGACTTTTGCGTTTGTATTACATTTCTTGACAGACAATTTGGTCATACAGCTCTGCACGACGACCTTCCTTATAGAAATATCTCAATACATCAAATTCGGAGATTTGACATCAAGAAGTATCACCTTGTCCGCTGATGTAGATTCTTCCGCCCCTGCGGATGTTGACATCCCAAATGGATTCTCAAGTATATTCTTAGGTGATGTGCACACTGAAGCCGAGTTGAACGATGGCCCTCTACTATCCATGGACGAAGAAGATGCTTTACTGCGGGAGTCGACGGCAGGCTTTCCGGACTGGATTGCTAGCTTCATTCGGAGGGTTATCCTTCTCTTCGACAATCTGCCCGAAGAAGCCGGTGGCGCGACAGAAGGTTAGCTACAAATACACTCATTACGTGTCAGCTGAAACATTCCCGTTGTTCTCAGTGCAGTTAGTGGATGCCGTTACAAATGCATGCAGTCAAATCTGCATTCACCTGTCCGATTCTCTATTTGATCTGGTTCTCAATATGATCTTCGATTATGCTAGCAATAACGTACGACCGAATGCGGTCCGAGCCGTTCATCAGCTTGTGGAATGTGTCGCGAACGCTCATCCAGAAAAGACCTTGGCTAAATTTGTTCCCTTTTGTATACACAATATCGAGGTAGAACTTGACAATGGAGCGAGCTCAACCCCGACGACGTCGACCTTCTCCACGCCTTTACCTTCTGATGCTACTTTTCATTGGAGTATGGAAAATATTTAGTTCGACACCTTATTCTTATTGACGCAGGTCCCTCAGGTCTGGCTGTGTTGCGAGGCGCCATGTTCAAGTGAGTCCTTTGGTTGGGCTATGGTGTCGGATTTCTAATCGAGGTGATAGTGATGGTAAAGCAGTACGTCGAAGAGACTTGATACGTTTTGGGGCTGACGAGAGGGGCAGGTCCTGAAGCACAAGGGCCGGTTCATTCCTCTGTTCAAGCGTCTCCGTGACAAGACGTTCGCAAAACGCGGGTTTTCTTGGAGCGGCAAACTTCTCTCCAGCCTGCTCCTGACCTTGACGCATACGTATCCTCTAGAAGACAAGTTTGTGAACCCTGACGAGTGGGACAGCGAGGGTAAACACATCTTGCATTGGTGTGTATATTAGCTGGATATTTATTCAGAATTCCGTTTCGGTCATCACAAATATTGGGGGAAACTCTATACGTCTGAGGATGTCACGGTACGTATACATTCTGCCTACGATAGCCTGAGATATTATATGTATTAGGTTTCATGGCACGTACCAGACGAAGAAGAGCTGGATTTTGCCTTGAAGATATTGAAGGAGATCGTTGAACCAACACTCGGAAGACTGGAAAGCCTCTTGGAACCAGGCATGTGTCATTACCAACTTACGGACCTGATTCAGATTGATTGACTAGTACTGGGTATATGGCGCAGGTACACCCCGAGACAGTCTTTGGCGAAATGACTTCTGTCGGTTAGCATCACCATATTTCGAGGTCCTATTATTCCATTAACAGAGGACTGAACTAGATACTTGAGCTTTGTCCGAAACGCATTTTCAGGGACGCCTACACTAGTCAAGGAAGTGCTCACTCAAGAAGAACAGAAATATGGTTTGGAGACAAGCGATATCCTGTAAATTATGCTCCCCCTTCTATGATTCCCACTTACCTTGAATCAGGAATGAAATCTCAGAGATGATCGCTTCTATTGAGCCTATTAATTCTGGGTTTGCCATTACAGACCTTCAAGACCCGCGTGCCCAGTACTACCTAGCTCTTCGGCAGCGCTTCGGCAAACTCCTGCATGAGGCATCTGTGTCACTACGTCAACAAGGAGAGGAGAATACCGTCGATGCTGTCCACGCTTTGGTGAGTTGGTTGCAGTGACTGTTCCATTCCCATCTAAGCTGGTACACATCGTCCAGATACAGTCCATCCGTACTTATTTACTGGACTATGGTGACAGTAAAGATAGGTTAAACGGTACCTTCCCACACTCGCAGCCTAGTCACTAAGATCCATCTAGCTATTACGTCCAGCTGGAGCGGTACGGGTCGGAACTAAATTACGCACGGCAATATACAAAACAAAAGACATGGCCAAGAGCGGTCTTTATACGGCGCGCACGGTGAGTGCACAAAAAGGCTTGATACACCTTTCTATTACATATTTATCTCCAAAAAGACTTTATCACGCAGCCCGGCTAAGATGGAATACCATTGAAAGGAGGCGCACACTCGCCGATGATCAACTTATCGATGATGTCACAGAGTGGGCACTTTGGCACTATGCGACTGGTGAGTGTCATGCATGACGGTTCGAGTGCGTACTAATTATCCATAGTGCGAGAGTACGGGTCTATGAGCCAATGATCGCGAATCCAGTTAATGTTTTTACAGGTCTAGTCAGTCGTTATTAGACGCTCTTTGCGGGGTATGACTACTTCCTACGTGACCCATCGGTATAATATAGCTGAATTGTCCTGAAGGCCTACGACGGAATTCGCAGACGCTGCCTACCCCTGATATATGCAGCTTTGGAACCTGGTACAGACGACGATCGGATGAAAGGGGCATTATGGACTTTGAATTCTAGCGTGTTCGGTGAGTGTATTACTGTATTACCGGCAACAAGGTGACCAGTATTAACGTTAAACCATTCTTCTTAAAGTCAAGTACGCGATGTCTGGTACGTCCTTTGCGCTCATGTTGTATGAAAATCGTCTAACCCCTGTTTAGAACCTACGCTGGCCCCAGGATTACTCAAGAAGCTATTCGGATGTCAGGCTAATGAGAAGGTATTCCCACCACCGAATAGATGTGCCTGCACAGTATAATAAAAGATGGCAGCCGTCCATACAAGGTGCTGTTTCGTCCGTTTGCGAAAATGGTACGAGCGCCTCTTGTCCTCATGGATCTATACTTCACTACTTTCACAGGCCTAAATAGCTTTGTTGAACCCAATTTCCACGTCTACGAGGTCCATTATCCATACCTCGACAGAGCAATGGCGAATTTTCGTTCAAAGTTGCCATTCAACCCAGAAGAGGACTTGTTGGTTCATCGTTGCAAAGAAAGGCGGATAAGTCGCATTCAATTGTGTGAAGAGCAAATTAGAGAGGCGGTTCGCGGATATACCTTCTTGGAGGAAGTCCCACTAATCAAACAACAGACTTCACTAGTTCTCGAAATTGCTCAGACAAAGTCCACCCACTGGCGTTATGCCATCTTTGCTACCCGGTGTCTTCGAACTTTGATCAGGAAAGATGCACCTATTTCCGCACCCCATATGAAATATTTCCTTGAGAAGTGCTACGATAATCACCCTTCATTGGTACGTGTTCCCTGGTTTCCAATATTCTCTTTGAGAAGTACAAGCTCAAATAACACCACCACGTAGCGTTATGTAGGTTACATCGATTCCGTCCGTGTATGAATTTGACAGGCTTGTAGTACTCCCAGAGAGCCGTGATGAAAGTAATCCGTTATATAAAATTACGGACCTTCGCGCAGGGGCCTATCGACCTCATTTTCGAACGAAACAATAACCCGCTGAAGCAATCAATGGCAATTGGGGAACTATCTCACGACTTCACACGCGATTTTCTTGCTCAATTTCAAGTACCTGTTGATCTTATTCAAGCCGGATCAAACACGTCAGTTACATTTCTAAATCGCTGGGCATTTAGTCGAGCAATTTATACTTTTCCAGTCTCTTGATCGAAGATGTCAGCAGCGGATGGATCGCCTGGCAAGACTCAATCGTGGCTTATACCTGCCCTCACATATCCAAACCATCATTGCCACCATGGGATCCGGAAAGTCAGGCAGCTATCTCTGCTGTAAGAGAAGCGGCGAGCGATTCTTCCTTCTGGAGGAATCTCTCGATACACTTCAGCTCCGAAACGCACTCCGAAGTGGTTTCTTCAGACAATGTTGCCTCCATCAAATCGATCGGTATGTCTACTTTGACGCCAAAGATCTTGACATATACCTTACCTCCAAACGTTAGTTCAGCTATTAGAGAACGAATCATTTGCCCATCTCCAAACCCTGATTGAAGAGTTGATCCAAAATCCCGACCAGAACAAACAGAGGGGAGCCGCTGAGTTCCTGGCAGGTCTGTTGAATGGTAAGTGTTTCCTTCTGTAGGCTTCACCCATCTGAAAGAACACAGGTGCCAAGCATTGGCCAATGCAGAGCCAGAAAAAGCTTTGGGATTGGGCCATGCCTTTATTAAAAACTACGTTTGGTAGCAGAATCAAAACTGACACATTGCCCGTTTGGATGTCGTTCCTAGAAGTAGGTCGTCTAGGTTGCACGTCCCTCCTTGTTCTGACAGATAGTAGTACATGTTTCACAAACGAGATCCTCGTCGATATCAAGCCCTCGTCGACTACCTTGTCCAGGAGTTCTACTCTACGGATTACAACGGTGAATCGTCACTCAATGCTGTCAAAGCACTGTGCTTTTTCCGAGCCTTTTACGAAGAGCAAAACTGGAAATTCTCTGGGTGGGTGGATCAGGCAGTTGAACGTGTGTGGACCGAGTTATCTAGCGAGCACGACGAGGTACGTCCCCGTTGTATTTCATGACAGTGGAAAGTAAGTGACCTGTCTTACTGTCACAAGGTCCGTGCGTACGTTAGCGAGCTACTTGCCTTTGCGAGTAAGATAAAGGTGAGGAAGCCTATACCTGATAGAACATCGTGTTCACGCACAGATAGCGCCAACCAAAACCTTCAATTCCCTCTGCCGAGATCTTTGTGCGCGAGTGTCGGACGGCACCCATGGACTTTGATATATTGGGAATGCGGGGAATCTACCATCAGACGCGTGTGCAAGAACTTGTTCAGCGATTCTCGGGGTGGCGTGCGGAGCGACTGCCAGGATCTCGTGCTTTTCAATCCACATACGACAAGTTAGTCCTTACCTACATTTTCTGGGCATTCCTTGATAAACGTGAGCAGAGTGGCAACCACAACATGTCGTTGGTTATTCCAAACGGTGCACGATATCAACGCGATATCCGCGTTCGACTATATTCTGCCGCTTATGGTACGCAAAGGGCCGACATATGCCGTTTTCTAACGTTCATGCCTTATTACAGCCTGAACTATTTCGTTTTACCGAAGGTATTCCGTGAGGTCTTCACTGTGGCGTATCTTAAAATTTCTTCCTCAGTGAGCGACAATGACGAGCTCCTGTCGAGAGCACGCATGCTCCTCGTCCGCATGTGCGGAGTGACACCGCCGCGTCCCCTCATAGGACCTATATTGAACGCTATCTTTGACACAATTCTGAAATCTCCGGTTAGACGGTCTCCATCCGATCTTTGAAAAGCCTTCTTGCTTATTCTATCGGCAGTCGTGGAAAGTCCGGGTGCAAGCATTGCCTTTGGTTCAAGGTGTGTACTCTGCTCAGTTGCCAGTAGAAGCGAAAATGTAGCCTTTTACTAGTGTTCTACTTCCGGCAAGTCCCTCTGTTGAGTGATGGCAGGATAACCGAGATACTTGAGGTAGGTAGAGTTACTATCTACTCGCTTCCGAACCGTCACTAAGATCCGCCAGATGCTTTGCAAATGCCTTGATGACGAGGTGGTTGAAGTTCGGGAGATGGCCGCTACGTAAGTTTCAGTCAGGGCAATATTAATAGCCCGAAATGATAGTCTCATCCCGTTTTTTTTAGAACGCTATCCGGAGTCCTGCGTCTCTCCCCACGTCGTAGCCAATTAACATTGAAGGTACAACTCCTCATTTGGTCATCTTAGGTACACATCTTGACGTATCTCCAGGACCGTTTTGTCAAACTTCTACGTCGTTCGCCCCTTCCCAATCGGCAGTCGCCGGTCTATAACGCGGCCATTCGCCAGCGCCACGCTGCAATCCTCGGTATTTGCGCCCTAGTGGATAGTTATCCGTACACTGTCGAGCGCTGGATGCCCGAGTTGCTCGCAAATATACTTGCGGAGCATGCTTATGACCCTGTATGTCTCCTCACCCTCCTTCCTGTGCCAGTTTTGTTGGTCCTGACGATTGGATTTCATAAAGATACCAATTTCACTAACAGTGCAAAAATGTGCAAGTAATTTCAAAAAAACACACCAGGACACTTGGCACGAGGATTCGAAGCGCTTCACTGAGGATCAACTTGCAGCGCTCTCTACTTTGCTAACTGGTTCATCATATTGTGCGTGATTCATTCCTCTCATCCCGCCGGAACCCTTACCCGTGGTCACGTGTAGACGCCTGAGCGCCTTGTCCTTGTGTTTTCCCATCCAAACTGCTTGATCTGACGTGTACTAATCTGATGGCAACTGAATTACGGAACATATGTTCCCGCGGCGTAGGAAGGTGGTCACAACAAGTCCAGTAATGTTCTCAGAGGTCATCTACCCAAATATTAAGGAACAACGAATGAAAGATCATAAGTCACAAGACGTAGGTTGTAGTACATTGTAACACACATGGGTCAGGGCGTACATACTCAAACTTGGGTTCTACCATGAGGTGGTGACGACAAGATGATGTGTGAATGGCGGGAACCACCAGAACGCCCTCCCTCGACGTCGTCAGAAGAAGCGATTGACACCTCCGTTGTCTCAAGTCCGTTGGCCGTACCAGTTCTTGCTCCGGCATCTGGGATGAGATTTATGGGTGCATGCTGCCGACCTTCGTATCCGGATTTGACACGATTGTTCGACACCGACTCGCTATAGAGCACCACACAAGGTCAGAATGGTTATGAATAACTAACGTTGGCGTCGTCCAACACTTACCGAATTTCGGCAATGAGGTCGTCAATGTCATACCAAGCAAGGGAGCTGTAGGCGATACCGCGGAACCACCCCGCCTGATCGGCGGGACTGATGAACGCATGCGCGTGTAGGTGATCCGTGACGGGGATTCGAGGGTCTCGGAAAGGCGGAGTAATAAAGCCTATGCTGAAATTAGATGGACGGACGTCTGCGTGTCCTGTCAGTGCCGCGGCAGAGGACGGCGTTGGCGAGCCAGGGGTTTGCATAGGCACGAGCGAGTTGAGCAGCTTGGTAGCCATTTCGCGAATAAAAGTGAGGAGAGGGAGATCGCTCGAAGACTAAAACAAAACATGTGTCAAGAAAACGACGATTTATGAGGGTACTCGAATGACACACGAGCGTGTAAATAGACGGGACGTGGAGACTGATAGCACGGTAGGTACCGTACGCGTCAGAGCCAACAAGATGCACGGAAGCAAGGCAACTCTCACTTGAAAGCAACAATTATGTGGCCTTTGCTCGAGACAGGATTGGTATCTTCGCGGTAGATGGTAAAATTGCTGTCGTGCCAAAGGAATTCGGGTCGAGAGAGTGACAGGGACGGGGACGGGGAGGATGGAGGGGAGGAGGCGGCACTGAGAACATTGCGTTCACGCTGAGCTTGCGAGACGATGCCGCACATCGGGCAGCCAGGTTTCGGTGCGAAGGACATTTCGAAAGAAGGAGGAGGGGAGGGAGGG
>Ga0210393_10003770_pt1 | contig 12099 bp, 7 predicted proteins | sample IncBWC27OmetaG_FD_160068 | JGI IMG/M metagenome (GOLD analysis project Ga0210393, IMG submission 160068) | Forest soil microbial communities from Barre Woods Harvard Forest LTER site, Petersham, Massachusetts, United States - Inc-BW-C-27-O ... | reverse complement strand
GGGATCTTTCGCAATGATGGCGATCGTATGGCCATCGGGTGCCGGCTCATACTGCTCGATATCCAGAGGAACAGGATCTCGTTGCACCGGGGGGTCGCCCGCCTTTTTTGGCGGTATCGCATCCGGTTCTTGGGAGTCATCCACGACCGGCGCAACCTTGAGGTCGTAGGCACGCGCCTCACCCCCCGACATCGGTAATCGAAACAACTGCACATGCTCCGTGCGCTTCGCCAGAAACACAATGCTGCCGCCATCACCCAACCAGCGCCCATTGTGCTCACCAGCCTTGTCTGTCGTCGGGGAAAAAGTGAGTTGGCGCGCCGTGTTGGCGCCGACATCCACCAGCCAAAGATGTTGATGGCCGCCGTCCGCTGTGGCGTCGGTCACGCGAATGAGCACTCGGGTCCCGTCGGGCGAGACCTGGGGCTCAGCGATTGCACGCACATGGCGTAGATCTTCGTTTGAAGGAACCCCGTCGTCTGCTGCGTGCAGCGGAACACCGGCAGCGCATGCGAAAACCGCCATGATCAAGTAGATGAGCCGCCTCATTTGGTGTTGCGCACCGGGTCGGCAGGTTTCACGTAGGTGTCGAGCCAGCGGTTCATTTCCCATAACATGTGCGACAAACTCTCGTGAGCCTCGTAGCCGTGGGCTTCGAGCGGCAGGAATACCAGCCGAACCGTGGCGCCGTGGCCCTTGAGCGCCACATAAAAGCGCTCTGACTGGACCGGAAACGTCCCTTGATTGTCGTCCGCTTCGCCGTGAATGAGCAGGATCGGCGTCTTGATCTTGTCGGCATAGCTGAACGGCGACATCTTGAAGTAAACATCCGGCGCTTCCCAGTAGGTGCGCTCCTCCGCCTGGAATCCGAAAGGCGTGAGCGTGCGGTTGTAAGCGCCGCTGCGTGCAATGCCGGCACGAAACATGTCGCTGTGCGCGAGCAGATTTGCCGTCATGAATGCGCCATAGCTGTGTCCCATGACGGCCACACGCTTCGCATCCACGACGCCGAGTGCCACGCCGGCGTCAATCGCCGCCTTGGCACCGGCGACGAGTTGCTCGACATAGGTATCGTTCGGCTGTGCGTCACCTTCACCCACGATCGGAATGCTCGCATTCTCCAATACCGCATAACCGGTTTGCGCCAGGAACACCGGCGAGCCCCATCCGATGCGCGGAAAGCGAAAGGGCGAGCCACTCACCTGGCCCGCTGCCGCGCGGGTTTTGAATTCTGCTGGATACGCTTCCATCAACGTCGGCAGTGGCCCCTGCGACTTGTCATACCCCGCGGGAAGCCACAGAGTTGCAGTCAATTCCAGGCCGTCTGCCCGCCGGTATTTGAGCAGTTGCTTGGTCGGCAACTTGATGCCGGCGTACGGGGAGGCGAAGTTCGTCACCTGCTTCAGCGGTTCTGCCGCGCCCGGCTGCTGGGGCAGCATCGCGACAAAGTAATTCGGCGAGAGGGTCTGACTTTCCTGGCGCACCAGGACCCGGTCTTCGGCCAGCAGCGCAATCGGCTCCGCATACATTTGCGTTGCCGAGCGCCACACCACTTGCTCGGTCCCCCCGCCCAACGGCATCACGCCGACAAATGGCTGGTCACCTTCCGGTGTCGCACCGGGCGAGAAAAAATAAATGCCCTTGCCGCCCCGGGTTAGCTGTAGAACCGGTTCGCCGCCGGCATTCATTTGTAAAACCGGTCGGCCCGGGCTGTGATAGCGGTCCTGCGAAGAACCCTCATACAACGTCGTTCCCGTACCACCGCGGGCACTCGGATCAAACCGCAGGATGGCAATCTTCCGATCCGACCAACGAAACTCGGTGGCGAGCGCCAAATGATCATTCCCCCACTCAACGCTTCGAATTCGCATCGGCGACTCGAATAGCACTTCACCCGGTCCCTCGAACGGAGCCGACAATTGCATGAGGCGGTCGCGCACCGCCGCCGTTACCTTCGGATCGCCGCGGTCTTGCGCTTCGGTCCACACGAGCGTGGCGGGCGCGTCACTACGCCAGAGGTAATCGCGCGGGCCGACCGGGACCGCATCAAATGCGATTGGGATGGAATCCAGCAAGGGGTGATCGGACAGGTCCTTGATCGCACCCGTCTTTAAGGTGACGAGCGCTGACTTGGCGGGAAAGTTCTCCACCGGCAGTGCATAGCTGAATGGCCGGTGCACGATTTCAACGAAGGCAAAGCGCCCATCGGGGGAGGGCGAGGCCTTCGTGATCAAGCCTCGTGCCGGTAACGTTCGAACGGCCCCGTCGAGTGATACGAGGGCGAGGTCCGATGTGGCGTAGAAGGCAAAGATCGCCTCATCCGTCGGGGTTTTGAGCAGATCCTCATAGGTGCGTGCCGGCGTCACCTTGCCCAGATTCTCCTCAACGTTGGGTCCGGACGGGACTTCGCTCGATGTCGGTGCGGTGCCGCGTGCCGCGGGCACAATCTTGCACAACATCGCTTGCGAATCCGCCAGCCACTCGCACGGTTCGCCCAGCACCGCATTTAACCGCAAGGATCCCACTCGACGGGCCGCAGCCTTTGCCACATCCACGACCCAAAGCTGCAGTCCGTTGGGCTCCCGCTGGACAAAGGCCACATGCTTCGAATCCGGCGACCACGTTGAGTGACTTGCCTTGAGCGCCGCCGGCAAACCGGCAATCGGTTGCTGCGCGCCGCCCGCGACAGGCTGCAGCCACAGCTTCACGATCGACACTTCGCGGCTCGGCCCATTGGTCGCCGGATTAAACCGAATTCCCGCCAGCCGGTAGCGCGGCTGCGCCACCTCCGCAATCGTCGGGAAAGACTGCGGCTGCTGCACCAGCAACGTGGAATGATCCGGTGACGGCTTCACCACGGGCGTCAACGGCGCATCCAGCAGTTCCTCGATGGCGGCAGGCGGCTTCTGATACGTCAATGCCGTCTGCGCCTGCGTCCAACTTGCCAAACCACATAAAAGCAACGCACCCGCCACCAGAATTTTCATCATTACTCCTGATTCAGACCTTCACTTAAATTGTTATTCACGCCCGATTCCTAATGCGGTACTTCCAGCCAGAACGGCTTGCTCGAATCGACCGGCGTCGTGGTCGCCGGACCCTCACCAATGATTTGAACAACGACAGTCTCAGCGCTGCCCGAACCGTCCCAATGAACGCCCTTTGCAGGATGCAGCATGACACTGCCGGGTTTTAACGGAACCGCCTGAGCAACATTGAAGGTATCCCCCGTCCCCGCGTACCAGGTTCCTTCCAGAACCGTTACGTAACGCGCCATCGGATGCCAATGCGGACGATCCATGATGTGCGGCGGAAACTTCACCCGAACCACGTACATGCCGGGCTTGGCTGGATCGCCGAACAGCACCGCCTGCTGAACGCCATGCCCATCAGGAACACTCTGCCAATGCATTTCCGCGGGGGTGATCCGAACGAAGTCCGAATTCTCCGTTGGCGTGGCGGCTCCCACGGCGGTCCCCACACCCGCCATCAACGCCAGCGCGACACGAATAGAGTTTCTTTTCATGATTCCCCCTTATGGCAAGTACTGAGCCTGAATCCTCGCATGAACTGTGACGGAATTCTTGATGGCGCCATACGCCCGCGGACTTTACGCCGGGATTGCGATCCACGCCCAAGTTCCCTGAGTCCTCGCTTGGCTAAGGTGTCACATCGCCAAACAGTGACTCCTCGAGCATATGTCAACTCGCCGTTTACTGTCGCCCTTCATCCTCTCGTTCGCCGTTGTGGCATCCAGCGCCGCACCAGCCGCACCCAGCATTCGTGCCGACACCATTCTCATCGTCAAACACGAACGCAAACTCTATTTACTGCACGATAATTCACCGCTGCGCAGCTATCGAATCGCGCTGGGCTTGAGTCCCACCGGCGCCAAAGAACACGAATGGGACTTTCGCACACCCGAAGGCAGCTACATCATCGATTTTCGCCAGGAGCACAGCCATTACTTCAAGGCGTTGCACATTTCCTATCCCAGCTCCGCCGACTTGAAGCGCTCCGCCGCGCAGCACCAGCGGGTTGGCGGCAATATCTTTATCCACGGGGAACCGAATCAACCGACCAAGCCGGTCTCTTATTACAAGACGCGCGACTGGACCAACGGATGCATCGCGCTGTCGGATGAGGATTTGCAAGATGTCTGGAACCTCACCGCGGGCCAGACGCGCGTGGAGATCGTTCCGTAAAATAGGATCGCCTTCGACCGGTACTACGCGGCTGGACCTTGCTTAGAAAAATTCCGGAAACGTTGTGCGCAGTTGCCTCTCTATTTCATCAATACGCAGCAGCATCGGATGCTGAGGGCTGACTCGCCACGAGCGGCGAGCCGCTCACTGAACACAGGAACACACCGATCAAGCAACGCGCCGGAATTCGCAGTCGCCTATTTCTCATGAATCGCCATCTTCTGAGCCGACAGCGAGGCCGCCACCACCCACGCAGAGCCGATCAGCGCAAGGTTGACGGCGTTCTCGCCCCAGGCGAAATGATTGTGGGGGTCGCCGAGAACTCGGGGCACATGCACCAGCACCGTAAATAAGATGAACATCGCCGTCAGCAGCACAGCGCCCAATCGTGCGTACAGACCGGAAATGAGCGCGATGCCGGCCGCAACATGTCCCAGACCCGTCGCGTACGCCCAAAAGGTTTGACCCGGCGGCAGCCACGCAGGAACCATGCTGACGGTGTTGGCAAGATAGAAGTGATGAGCCAGGCCAAAATAAATGAGACAGAGGCCAAAGATGACACGGGCGATCTTGGCTAGGCGCTCGGCGGTTGCCGGCTCGAGCCGCGCGTAGAACGTGCAAATGATCAATGCCCCCGCCGCGAGCGCCAAATTTTCCAGCACTCCGTACCAAGCGCCGAACTCGGATGGGTGCGCGAAGCCACGCGGGACGTCAAAGAATATTATCGCCAGACAGTAAGGCACAAAAAGCGCTAAGGCAGCGACGAATGCGGCGCGCTGCCATTGCATGGCGAGCCCCGCCAGCACCGGAAGGACCGCAACCGCATACCCTAGGGGTCTTGGTCCCGAATAGCCATTCGCCGCCGGTTGCCACACCACGGCGAAATCTCCCCAGACCAAGCCCGTAATGCCCAGCACGAACGCTCCAAAACCGTAGACGCGGACACTGATGGCGCGTGCCAATATCGGATCCAAAATAGAGGCCATTGGATTCCCCCCTGGAAAAATCTTAGTTCATGGTTTCTGCGGGCGGCGCACAGGCTAGCGTGCGACACCCAACATCGGCCCCATATCCGATCCGCGGTCCTCCCGCTTCAGGCTCGGCGCATACAGACTTGATATGGTCCCGTCTAAGTACAAGGCTTCCCGGCAATGCAAGGAGTCACGAAAGAAACCCGCGAATTCATAAAACGTCACCGGCGACTCGCTGATGACGAAGGCCACCGAGCCAGGGGAGGGCGCGCAAACGCCATTGCGGATTTTGCGCCAGGTCGAGTTAGGACTCATGACCGCAGATGTTGTGATCTCGCCGTCGTGAATCAGCATCGGCCCCGATTGCGTCGCAAGCGTTGGCTTTGGCTTCTCATTTCCATAGTCGCTCGTGGTCATCACGCGCGCCGAACGACCTTCGATGAGAAAAACCCCATTGGGTTGTTGCGAGAAATTGCCGGACCCCACGTGACGATTCAGGGGCACAAGCTCGCGTCCTCCGGCCACGAAGAGACCCACCGGCGAGAAGTCGGGTTGGTACATGCCCGCGTTCACCGCAAATACCAATTGCTTGCCCTTGAGGGTCAATGCTTCCCGCAGAGTGGAAAATTGACGGTAAGGCTGACCCGTCTCGTCCTTCCAGTACAGTTCCAACTGCTCCGCAGTTAGATCCACCCGGCACACCGTATAGGGCGAGTCACCCACAGTCTTCGTCGCGCACTCAACCGCATGCGCGACGGTACTGCAGCTCAGCAGGGCGCCAAGCAAGGTTAGGCGATTTATCTTCATTGGCTGCCCGCAGTTTAGCGCCAACTGCACAACAACACTCGCAACCACGCCCGCCCCCCGGCGAAAGGCCGGGTCGCCCGGGTCTGCCCCCGTCAGCGGGCGATCGCTAGCCCAAGCGGTTGGGCCGCAAAATCAGCGGCCCAATCCCTCGCATGTGACATTGGTCGATCCGCTCACCGAGCCGACCGACGCTGAGATGGTCGCGTGACCATCGTAATACGAGTGAGGCGCTTTGCAGCTCACCAGTCCTGCCGCTACCGTCGCGACGCTCGAGGCGCTCGAAACCCAGGTCGCCGTTGCGGTGACATTCTTGGTCGCACCGGAGGCAAAGGTACCGATCGCCGTCAGCTGGAACTTGCCGCCGGCCGGAATTTCGCATTCCCTCGAGGGCACGATCGTAATGTATTTGAGCTGTGGTGCCTGGCAGGCCACGCTGATCGACGCGCTGATGCTGCCGCTCGTGGCGCTGATCGTCGAGGAGCCATTCATCGTCGCGCCGGCGGTGCAGCTCACCAGACCGGTGGCTGACACCGTGGCGACGCTCAACACGCTGGAACTCCACTGGACCGTGCTTGTAAGAGGTTGCGCGGCTCCGGAGGAGAAGTGGCCGGTCGCCGCCAATTGCGCGGTGCCGCCGGTCGGCAGCGTGAGCTGTGTGGGTGCGATCGTGATGGACTGAAGCACCGGCGCTAAGCAGGTGACCGTCGTCGAAGCGCTGGTGGTGCCCGTTGCGGTGGCACCGCTTGCCGAAATCGTCGCCGATCCGCTTGCCGTAGCGCCGGCGCTGCAGCTCACCAGGCCCGCGGACACCGAGGCCACACCCGGCGCGCTGGAAACCCAGGTGGCCGTGCCGGTAAGATTTTGCGTTGAGCCATCGGTGTACGTGCCGGTGGCCGTCAATTGCGTCGTGCCGCCCGCCGCCACTTGCGGCGCCGACGGCGTCACATTGATCGATGCCAAAGCAATGACATTGATCGTCGCTTGCGTGAAGCTCGAGATGCTGTTGCCCGCGGCTGCCGTGCACATGAGTTGCGCGGAGTAGGTACCGAGCTTGATCAGCGGCCCGGTCGGAACGGAACCTGAGCCGGACAGGCTCCCCGGCGTCGTCAGATAGGCTCCGTCGCTCGCCGTGATCGAGCATTGCGTCGGGGGGAACGACAGAGGAAACGCGGCGGTGGCCGGGCCCCAGCTCAACGTTGCCGCGCCAGGACTGGCGGCAGTGATGATGACCGTTGCCGGCGAAGGCGTCAGCGTGACGCAGGGCGGAACGTCGTTTGTCGGCCACTGCGCATTCGCCGGCTGGAATAAAAAGAACAGATCGATGGGTAAGAAGAGGTTGGCGAGCCGGCCGTCGATGTCGCCGGCCGGATTGGGATTGCCGGGCGGGGCCAGGCCTGAGAACGCCGGCAAATTGGCGCGCACATAGGCGTCCCCGGAGGCCACCGAGTTCATCGCGCAGCTAAAACCATTCGACGCCGATTCGGCCAGCCCGGCGTTGAAGAAGGCTTGCGCCTGACTAACGTATCCCTGCACCGTTGCGGCGACGCTCGGATCGATCTGCGCACTCGCCGCGCTGATAGTGCTGGTGAGGTTGGTAAACTTATCCGTGACGAATCCAGGCAGGCCGGTGGCCATACCGCTCGGCGCGCTGTTGAGCCCCAAGCCATACGCCATCATGGACAAGATGTGGCTGTGGCCGCCGCCGTCGTCGCAGAACCCCGAGAGGTCCATGAAGTAGTTGCTGCCCGGCGCAGGGCCTCCTTCGACAATCGTGCCTTCGATCGAGGCCAGGTCCGATCGCGGTGCCCAGGCAAAAACCTCCAACTGCGGACAGTTCAGGTTCAAGGGACCCGGTAGGGGAATGTTGGGATCGACCGTATGTTCGAAGAATGTATTGTTGGCATTCTGATCCACCGCCTTGGCGGTGCTCTTGATGACGACGAATCCTGCGCCCGTCGGCCCGGAATGTCCGCACATGGATCCGGGCAGCACGGTGCTCGGGAAGCCGGGGCAGAAATTCGCGACATCCAAATTACCGCCCGCGCAACTCCAGGTGCTGCCGACAACCGTGACGCGCGGGTCGGATTTCACGACGCAGCTCTCCTCCAGCAACGGCGCGGTGGACGGAAGGCTGCCGCTGCCTGTGCCCGATATTTGCGTGGTCAACTGCGGACCCAAAGGCGCACAGATGCTGGGCGCGACGCACGCGGTCGCGGGTACCGAGCCTGAACTGCTGGTCGCGAGACCCTGCGGATCCTTGTTGCCCGTGCTCAATGAGGCCAGCGGCAGATTTGCACCGCTCGCCGGAGGAGCGCCCAGCTGCAGGATCTGGCCGCGTCCCGGCCTGAACTGCGACACGAATGCGTAGGTCAGGGTTGAGTACGTACCCACTTTGATTCGCTCTAACCCGACCCCTAAGCCGCTGGCGAAATCCGCGGCCATCGCGCCGGCAGCGGAATCAAAGCGCATGACGCGGCCACCCAAAGTCGAGAGCAGCAGGCTCACTCCATGGGTTGCGTCCGCCGGCCAGATATCCATGCCGATCGGCAACGTGCCGCGCAGCAGCGAGGCGCTGACCGCGATGGAAGTAGGATTGCCGAGAGGTTTGCCGGGGTTTGCCAGTACGCTCTGGATTGCTGCTTGTGAATAGATCATCACGCGCGCATTGAAAATATCGTTGGACAGCACGAGCACATCGCCCACGTTCCACGCAGGCGCTGCCGAGCCGACGGGGGTCGCCGCGGTCGTGGCGACCAAGACTTCGGTGACGATGCCGCAGGTATTGTCGATCAAGATCGGCGCGCCGTAGGCGCCCGTGGTTGCATTGAAGGGCAGCACCCACAGCGCCGGCTGGGTGTCGAACGGCACGCCCGCGGAAATGACGAATAGATTGCCGGCAACGTCGGAAGAGAGGCCTAAGGGGTACTTGGGTCCCGAACCCTGATGCGACCAGGTGAAGATGGGAGTGGCGATTGCATAGCTGGCGGGACCCGGTCCTGGATAACGCAGAATGCGGCCGTGCTCCGCATCGGCCACGATCAGATCCATCGCGCTGGTGACGGAGTTCGGAACGCGCGCGACCGCAAAAAAACTGCCTTGCGCGCCACCATCGGTATTGAGAATCGTCGTGCCGGTGATCAATGCTCCGGTGTTGGCCGGCGTGTTGGGCGTGACGCTCACGTTGTAGAGCGCATTGCCGTTGCTGTTCACGGCGGTCAAGCCAAATTGTTCCACCGGTACGGTCTGTGCGTGAAGAGAGGCGACAGTCAACAGTGCGGCGGCGCCGATGGCAAGCTGGATGGCGTGAGCACCAGGCAGCGGCGCGCGTAGGAATTGCTTCGCGAAATGGAAATCCATTGGTGTCCCTCTCTTTTTTTGTTCTTCGGGGGTAGCGCGGCGCGGTCACCCCGTTCGAAGTGCCGCTTACGCTAACACAATGATCCTTACCAATGTCGCCGCGCAATTCGTATTATGTTACGGCGTTGCCGCATTCTGTCTCGCTGCGTTCGCGACCTGCAACTTTTCGTGTTGGTGCAGGCTGTCGAAGTAGCGCTGTGCCAGGGTTCGATAGATCAGGGGCAGTTCGCTGTCTTTGACCAAGATCGCATGGCCGTGGGTGAGAGGTTTTTCGGCCTCGGGGTAGCGGCCAAGGCCCGTCAGCGCCGCGCCCTCCGCGCATTCGGCGAGCGCGGTACGCCAATGATCGGCGGACAAGGCCGCGGTGTAGATCGCCTTCGCGTTGCGTGCGAAATCCAGGGCCTCGGTGTATTTCTTTTGGTCCACTCGGAGGATGGCAAGAGCGATCAGACTCGACGCGATGTCGGGGTGCTGCGCGTTCAGCAGCCGGCGCCGCATGGCCAGTCCCTCTTCGAGATAGACATCGGCCTCCGTGTCCTCGCCTCCCATGGTCAGCCAAGAGCCTATGCCGTTCAGGACCCGGGCGGTCTCCGGATGATCCTTCGGGTACGCCTTGCGGTAAATGCCGAGCACCTCCCGCATGTTCGCCAGGGCCTCGCTCGTTTCACCGCGGTCATACTGCAGCGAGGCGAGATTGAGCAGCGTCCGCCCGACCTTCGGGTGGTCTGGACCGAGCAATTCGCGCCGCATGTCGAGCGATTGTCGGTAGAGTTTCTCGGCGCCGGCGAGATCGCCCTTGTCCTGCACCGTCATGGCAACGTTTTCGAGCCCGTTGGCGATCTCCGGATGCTTCTCGCCGAGCAGCTTGCGGTTCATCGCCAGCGATTCCCGGTAGAATTTCTCCGCCTCGTTCAAATCGCCTTTCTCGTATAGCAGCAGTCCCATGTCGTTGAGCGCTTCGGCCAGATCGGGATGCGGCTCCGTGCCGCGCAGGGTGCGCTGCATGGCGACAGCCCTCTCCATCAACGGGATCGCTTTATTGAGATCACCGCCCTCGTCGATGGCTCGCGCCAGATCCTTCAGCGTGCGCGCGACCGCGGGATGTGTTTCGCCATACAGAGCCTTCTGCCGCTCCAGGGTTTCGCGCAAATTTTCCTCGGCGTCCGTATAGCGCCCCTGCTTCGCGTGCAACGTGCCGAGGCCGTAGAGCGAATTCGCAAGTTTTTCCTGATTTTGCCGATCGTTGGGGCGCGCCGACTCGATGCTGATCGCTTCGCGGTACGCCTTTTCGCCGCCGTCGTAGTCGGCTTGCAGCGCCATCAGGTCCCCTTGATGACTCAAGGAATCCGACAGGTCCAAAGGATCGATGCCTGGCAGATGGCGTCGTTTCACCACGGCCGCATCGAGCAGTGGCCGCGCTTGCGCGAACAGGCCGAGCCCCATATACACCGTACCCACCGTGTCCATCAGCGTGGCCTGAATGGCCGGTTCAGCCGCCAACTCGCTCTCGATGCGGACCGCGCCCTTGTCGAGCATCTCGCGTGCGGTCACCGTGCTGCCGCGCGCTTCGCTGGGATCGAAGATCCGAAAGAGATCGACCAGGAACCGAGTCGCCTCTTTGGAAGTGCGCGCCTCCGCCTCGGCGCGCAAGGTCTGACGCTGGGCTGCGGCCCGCTGCACCAGCGCATAGGCGGCGAGGCCGCTGGTCAGCACCATGCCGGCGGCAGCGGCGCACGAAAATGCAAACAAGCGCTGATTGCGGCGCTGCTGTTCGCGGCGACGCAGGGTGTCGTATCCGACGCCGAGCAGTCCGGAGATCAGTTTGAGCTTGGCGTTGTTCTTGCCGTCCTTGCCGGGACGCGCGTCGGCTGCAATCGGTTCGGTGTGCTCCGTGCTCAAGTTCCCGTCGGCGCCCAAGCGAAAACGCAAGGCGGGGGGAAAGCACTCCTCCGCCTCGTGTCCCGGCACGTCGCTGGCATTCGGTTCACCGTCGACGATGATGCAGAGGATCCGATCCTCGCGACCCAGACGCTTGAATGCCAGGATCTCCTCGTTGACCCACTTCGATTTTGCGGACTGCGGTGAACAGATGACGATCTGCGCCGCGGATCCCGCGAGCGCGGCACTGATCAAGCCGCCGAGATCGGTGGCGCTGGGCAGTTCCTCGCGGTCCTTGAAGATGGGCACCAGCCGCTTCGGCACCTCGCCGTGGGCGGTTGAAGTGCCGATCAACGATTTCGGCGGATGGTATCTCTCAAGGGACCGGTGCAGCCAAGACGCCCAAGCCGCATCCCGGTGGCTGTAGCTGATAAAGGCGCGGTATTGGGGCGCGTCCACTCTTCTTCTCTGGTGGCGGTTGCGTAAAACGCAGGGATTTAACCGAAGCTAGTCTACTGAAGAGCTAGACTCCCCGCTACAATGACCAAAAACCAGGCAATGAGAATTCACGCTGTGAAGATTGGTAGAGCGCTGCTCGCAGCGGCCGCCATCATGCTGACCATGACGGCGAGTGCGGGCGGTGGTGGTGGCGGCAAAGGCATGCACACGCCGCGCACCGAAGGGGTCGACTTGTTGCCGAATGCGGGCCGGGACGCGTTGCGCCAGGTGGTTCAGAATCAGTGCCTGCCGAATTGGCAGAAACATCATGAGCCCTCTCCTTGCGAGCGTATTTGGCTGTCCAGCCCACAGCCGGACAGCCCGGGCTATGCCGTGCTCGAGGATCGCCGCGGTGGGGCACACTATTTATTGATTCCGCTTCA
>Ga0210393_10003769_pt1 | contig 12099 bp, 12 predicted proteins | sample IncBWC27OmetaG_FD_160068 | JGI IMG/M metagenome (GOLD analysis project Ga0210393, IMG submission 160068) | Forest soil microbial communities from Barre Woods Harvard Forest LTER site, Petersham, Massachusetts, United States - Inc-BW-C-27-O ... | reverse complement strand
GAGTGTAACATACCTGCAGAGGAGGAAATAAGACTAAGGTAAAAAGTCGCTCCTCTGCAGCAAATATCAACCTGACTAAGCTGTAAATACCGCCAAACATAGAATTAGATGTCTGGAGCGTTGTACTGACACCCCAGACTGATAGCTGTAACATAGACCTCACAAATCACAATAACAGAGAAGGGTGTTGTGATGGAGGTGATCAGCCTAGGGGTTGTTGTAGTAGTTGCAGGCATGGTTGACCTGATTGTTGGTCATCTGCTCAAGGGGCGGGGTGCTGTATATGATGCATGGGGCGATGTGGTAATAGGCATTGGCATTGGCTAGGGACTTGGTGCTTTCAAAGCACTGTTGAGTGACATTGGCTAAGTCTTCTTGTAAAGCTATAATATGATTAGCAATGTGGCTTGCCCTTTTTTTTATTGCCCTATAGTGGGTGACTTCTGCCTTTAATGTGTCATTCTCCTCTTGATTGAGGGCCCAATCTACAAGGTGGGAGAAAGGCTGATTAGCCTCAAATAAGTACTGCTGTTTGTGGGTTAGTGTGGGATAGGGATAGGGGTCCTTGCAGGCCCTGAGAGTGTGGGAGTAAACCATGCAATGAAATCTATGTGTGAGAAGGAGCTTAGGGGAGTCAGTGTCTATATTAAGCTAATAGTAGAGGGCAATGATTTCTAGGCTGTCATCAATGATATACTTGCAGAAGATGGGGGAGCTAGTCTCTTCATTTGCATTGTGAAACCAGCCAAACCCTGGGTATACTCTAGGCATGGGGCTGCCTGGAGTGGGGGTACATGCCTCTTCATAGTCTTCATCTTCTAAGATGAGGGTGAGGGCTAGAATGGACTTGTCGTGCCCAATTTCTGTTGTGGCTTATGAGTGGTAGAAGGGGAGTGTTGGGAGGTGAGGTTCTTTGCAGAGGTCTTCTTCCAGCCACTGAAGCTATTGCTAGGTCAAGGCTGGGAGTGGTGCAGGTTGGGGGGTTTCTGTTCAGGTATGGATAATAACCTGTCCTATTTGCAGGTTAAAAATCATAGTTTGTGATAGTGTTATCACAACAGTGCATACTGGGAGTGCAGGGGGCCCTCTTAGGTTGGCCCTCCTATTCAGTTAGATGGCTTCAGCCTAGGAGAGTCCATGGGTAAAGCAGCACACCACTATAAAGGCAGTGTGTTTGGTGGCTGTGCCCAAGTCACCTTAGATGTCCTTGTCCTCAGGCATTCAGTAGTCAACTGGGGATGGTGTGTGTAGCATATAGTTGGGGGAGGCGACCCTAGTCGAGGCCACTGTGTGTGTGTCAGAAGGAGAAAGAGGGATGTTCTCATAGTTGAGAGAGACGGTGGGAGAGGGCATGGGAGTAGTCAAATAGGAATCCATTTTATTGTAATGAGGAGAGAGAAGAGTGGTTGTGAAGATGTTTTCAAGTGCTTTAGAGGCGTTGAAAGATGGGGATTTTCAAGGTAACTTGGGTGTCTCTTTATACCTTTTGTCCACCCATGGGGGTCTGCTTGTAGAATTCCTTGAGAAGTTCTAGAGCATTGAGGTCATTGTGGTTGACCCAACTATCATTAGCAGCTGGGTATCCTTTCCAGTAGACAAGGTATTGGAGTTTACGTCCACTTTTGTGTCTTCTCACATCTTGAATGTGTTCTACTTTGTACTCTTCATCATTCTCTTCCATCACTAGAGGAGGTCTGATATAGTTTGTGCTATATGATGATGTCTTGTGATAAGGGGTTAGAAGATCAACATGGAAGATATTATGTATGTTCATGGTGTCTGGAAGCTTCAGTTGATACACAACCTGTCTAATGCATTTGAGAACCTTGAAGGGTCCATATCATTTAGGTAGGAGTTTCCTCATACCCTTGACCACAAGGTTCTTGGCTTCAAGCCAGACATCATCTCCTTGCATCAGTTGTCTGGGTTTGTGATCGTCTTTACTCTTCTGCAGAGTTTCTAGTTGTATCTGGGCCTCTTTCCTTGCTTCTTCTAGGGTACGGAGTCTGTCAACTGCCATAGGTGCTACATCACTGAGGAATTTGACATTTACTTAAGGTTCTAGTCCTAGAAGGAGCTTATGCGGTGATGCCTTTATAACCTTATGTTTCTATAAGTTATGGGCATATTCAGCTATAGGAAGGAGCATGGCCCAGTTTGTCTGTCTCCCAGTGGTCTAGTGTCTTAGATAGCCTTCTACCCAAGCATTCATTCTTTCTGTCTGTCTATCTATTCTTGGGTGGAATGTGGTCGAGATGTTTTGTTGGATGCCCAAATTGTGGCAAGGGGTTTGGCTAAATCAGCTTGTGAAGCGAGGATCACAATCTGATATAATTCATTTTGGTAAACTGAACTAAGGCACTAAGTGATATAGGTATTCATATGCCACTCCTTCTGTGTCTATGGTCTTATTACAGGGGATGAACTTAGTGGCCTTGCTGCACCCCTGATTGATGATCATGAGAATGGTGTCATAGCCCTCAGACCTGGGCAGATCTGTGATCATATCTATGGATATGTATTGGAACAGGCCCTCTTCTACATGTGTGTCAAATCAAAGAAGTAGGGCTTTGGGTTGCAACATCATTGGATTGCTTTCTTGGCACTTTGCACACCCTTTAACATAGTCTTTGACAAACTGTCTAAGTTGAGGCCCTTTATATTGGTGCTTAATAAAGTCCCATGTGTTAGCAATGCCGGGGTGTTCTCCAGTGGGAGAGTTGTGGATTTCATGTAGGGCTGAGCATTGTTCATCTAAGTTGTCCTTTAGATAGATCTTTCATATCAAGAGGGAGTCAAAAGGGTCATTGTTGTCCATATGAGGAGAGATCTTGTGAATGTGAAAAAGTGAATTGGGGAGCATGATCTGCTTCTCAGTGCTTACCCCCTTGTTAAGGTCTTGCTGTTGGCCTAGAAGGTCCACCACAATGTTTGTTTCTCCAGGGATGTATTTGAACGTGAAATTGTCGTCTTGCATAAGTGTTACCCATCTGGCTTATTGGCTAGTGAGTTTCTGAGGTTCTCTAAAGTACTGTAGGTTCTTGTGGTTGGTTTGGATCTGGACTGGTTTCTAAGTGCCTAAGAAGAACTTCCTTCCTATTTTGAGACCATAGATTACACCTAGCATTTCCTTGTTGTGTGCATCATAGTTTCTCTCTCCATCTAGTAGAGATCGCAAGTGGAATGCTATAGGATGGATTCCATCCTTATGTTCTTGAGTGATTACTACTCCTAAGGCATATTCAGAGGCATCAGTCTCTACCATTGCCAATGATTAGTCTCAGATAGTCGATTTCTTTCTTATAGAATGTATACTTTTCTGGTTTGAGGAATAGATTATTGTCTTTGATCTTATCTAGGATATGGTGTATGTGTTCAATATGATGTTTAAAGGTTCCATCTGTGGCCACAAGGATATTGTCTATGTAAATCCCATAGTCTTCTAAGTTGATCTCTTCCTTGAAGGTGTCATCTATGAAGCCTTAGAAGGTTGCAGGGGAATTGCATAGTCTAAAGAACATTACTGTTGGTTTGAAGAGTCCTCTCTTTGTTTTAAAGGCAGCCTTCCATTGGTCTTCTTTAATGATAGGTTAGTTGTTATATCCCCACTGTACATTAAACTTGATGAACCATTTCTTTTTAGTGAACTTATGGATGATATCCTCTAGGAGCAGGAGAGGATATTGACTTGGCACTGTCCATTTGTTAAGCTGTCGGTAGTCTTGTACTGGTCATAGTTTACTGTCCTTCTTTTTGATAAAGAAGAATCCACTTGCATATGGGGAATCCGTACTTATTATGCATCCCAGTTTGAGGTTCTCTTTAATAAACTTATCAAGTTGTTTATCTTCTTTAGGGAATATAGGGTATACCCTGCAGTTTAGTGCTGCTTGTGCATCTGGTTTCAGAACAATGTGGTGGTTATGTGCTCCATACTGTGGCATACAATGTGATTCTTTCTCTGAGAAGATGAAGGCATGTTGGTGGTAGGTATTCCTTTGGGACTATCTCGTCCCAGGATCATTCCTTCTTGTTGGTCACAGCTTCAGCCAATTGTTGTGCTACAGTTGTTTTGGCAATTTTGAGCGTGTCTCCCTTGTGTGTTCCTTTAAGGGTGACTGCACCATGTAGTTTCCCAGATTGCCAGTTAGTTTGGGGATTGACCACTTCTAAGAAGGGATATCCTAGCAGAATCTTATTGTGATCTACTTCTGCCACAAAGAACTCATGTTTTTGTCTGTAGTTCTTTCAGCAGATCTCTAGAATTGTAACTTCTGTTACCTTTTCTGCTTTGTTTGGTATTCCATCAACATTCTTCACTTATTGTGGTCTTTTCAGGAGTTTGGTGGCTAGTTTCATTTGCTTGACTAGCCTTGGGTGGATGAAGTTCTTGGTTGCTCCACAGTCTAGAAGTGCATTAACTTTGACCCTCCTGAATTGTGTATAAAGTAGTTAGCAAGATCATCAATGATGTCCTGCTTGCTCCCTTCTGTAAGTTTTGCGCCATGAGCCTTAGATTTCTTAGAGGGGCAGTCTTGCACCATATGGCCTTGCCTCTCACATTCATAGCAGCATCCTTCCTTGCAGAATTTCACTTTCTGTTCCTCAGTTATGGCCTTGCCTGCTAAGGTGTCTATTGCATTGGGGTCTCTCTTCTAGAGTTAAGGGTGAGGGGCTTGCACTCCTCTTCCTCTGTTATTGTTCCAGAGTTCTTGCTAGGGCCCTTGGTTGGATACTTATGGTCTAGGGGCTGGTGGTTTGTTGTAGTCATGATGGAGGGCTTGTTTCTTAAACCAAGCCCTGTGCTGTCTTTGAGTGGAGTTCCTCCATTGCTCAAATGATTCTGGTCCATCCAGATCGATACAGGCATTAGCTAGAGAGTTGGAAAGGCCTCTGACAAAGAGCCTAAGAGCTGCTAGATCGTCAAGATCCATATATGCTTGGTGTCCCAGCATCTGGAACTCAGAGATGTATTTATTGATGTTCCCACCAGTCATCTTAAGTTTCTGAAGGTCATTATGGGCCTTCTCTTATTAGGCATAGTCCACAAAGGACCTCTTGAAGTCTTCCTCAAGTATTACCCAGGGGGACCTTCTATAGAGTTCATCTGGGTCATCCTCTATCTTGTTCAGCCAATTGTAGTTTCTTTGGACCCAGCCTCTAGTCTTTTGCCCTCTAATGCACCCCATGAAGTAGGCGCACTTCCTATAAGGGTCCTTAGCTATGGCTAAGTCTCAGTTTATAATCATAAACCTTTTGAAAGCAATCAGGAAGTCCATAGTTCTGCCTCAATCACCTTCAAAGTATTCAGGGGGCTCCCCTTCAAGTCAAAAGCCTCCTTATCCACCATTGTCATTTTTGTTGTTGTGATTTTCAGCCCACAGGTCCCCATAGGGGTCAGAGGGATTTCCTCCTCCTCAACGGGCTGTGTTAGAACTAAAGGGATCATTATTGTTGTCCCTATATCTAGGATTTTGATTTTCTAGGCCACCCAGAAGGTAATGGCCTAGGTCGCCAGACGGTGGAGTCAGATTGTTTGGTGGGTGAGATGGGGGGTTTTGGTGAGGCAGGGGATTGCATTGTGAAGCTCTGGACTCTGATCAAGCCCTTTCTATAAGTTCAGCATTGGTTGATTCTCCAGTCTTGATGAGAGCCTTACTTAGCATTAAGCCCAGAGAGAGCCTTGCCTTGCACCTTCAGTTCTGTGTGCGCAAGCCTAATTGCTTGCCATTTGTTGCCTCACCTTTTGATCTCAAACCAGGCTCCAAACATGTTGGAGACTGCTAGCTTAGCACCATTAAACATGGCATAGTAGCTAGTCCATAGGGTTTTGGGTTCCTGACTAGAAACTAAGTGTTTAAGGTTGATTGTGTATTTCAAGTTGTAGCAGTCTGCTAATTCAGGGTAAATTTTGAAGGGGAGTCAAATAGTGTCACACTCTGCTTCAGTAGGGACTTTCTCAAGTCCTCTAGACCTCCAGTCACTGCCGTTGGGGATCTTCTGGGGTGTTCAAGTTGCTATAGCTTTTCATTTCAATAATTCAGCCATGTTATCCATTCTTAGAATAATTGGCTTTAGATTAAGATTGTTCGGAGTTTCAAGTTCAAGAAGCTTGACTTAATGTCACCATCAGGCTATGGTGTTGCATTGTTTCCAATTCAATTTGGGTTCTATATTCTCACACCAGTCTAGTTGGTACCGCTGAGGACTTATTATCTCAAATGACTAAGTCAAAGTGTCACGTGATAGGTTAGGTGATTTAAGTCATGTGCAAGGTTATATGATAGGATTAGAGGTCTTAGTCTGAGTCACATGGTCTGCTTCCTGAATAGGAAGGTTGGTTTCTCATGCCTTAGCTAAGCACAAAGTGTGTCACTCAAGGGTTAGGGTAAAGGGTTAAAGAGTATAAGAGATTCTAGAGCATAGGCTCTAGGGTGTGTCTCTTACCTGAAGGTCTTAGAGGTTTATAAGGAGGCCTAGGCCTATAAGAGAGGATTTAAGACAATCTGATATTATAGAGGAAGTCAAGCTTAAGGCTCAACTAAGGAATAGAAGGGTCTTATATAGTATATAGGATGCCAGTCTATGTAAGCATTGCTAGTAGCTACTGTAAAGTAGAGGAACTAGCTGAAATGTGTCAGAAGCATACAGAAGGAGCCAGAAGGTAAGAGAATATAGGGGAACCTACTATGGTAGATACTAGAAAGGGAGGCAGGCAGAAACATGTAGAAGGAGCCAGAAGCGTATGGAAGTATCTAGTTACTACTATGGGTAGAAGCTAGATATAAGGTCATTGATTAAGAAAGAGAAGTCAGCAGTCCAGTAATGAGAAAAGAAGTCCAAATACCCAGTTGCAGTAACCAGGCCATGACAAGATGTCAAGGTTATCATTGCTGACTCCTAGGGCTTCAACAGGGGGTTAAGGGCATGCATACACCTCCCTAGCAAATTATTGTTATCTGCTTCCCTTTGCTCCCATCTCATATAGGATTCTATGCACTACCCCATAGTGGATGTAGGGGCATTAAATAACTTTGCCTTGGTGAATAACCTGATATCCTGGATACCCTTTTCCTTCTTGCCATCTGAACTAAGGGGGTCCCAGATGGCTACTGGTGATATTCTAAATGGACTCACCATTTCCTGCATCCTAGAACTTCATATTGTTTCCATTTGTTAAGGATGATAAAGGTGGCACAAGGCATGGTTCTCCCACCAGGTATGAGTCATCATATTCTTCAAAATGAAACATAGATGCTGGGTTTTCTCCTTCATTAGAGACATTGCTATTGTAGCTGATGGGTAACAAGGGCAGTGGCAATGAAAGGTTGGAGGCACTATCCTCCTCTGGATACATGAGGTTATAGAAGCTGGGGATGCTTAATTCTTCGAACATGGTAATGAGGATTCAGCTGGGCTAGTGACTCAGTGTGGCTTTGAGGGTCTCTCCTTTAGTATTGATATATGTTCAAGTTTTATATTCCTTGCAGCCCTAGGATATCCTTTATGAAATTCTCCCACTAGCTTTGGAGCATGTATATTCTCTGCCAGCTTCTAAGAGTTCTCTGCCTCTAGATAGCCTGCCTATTTAATCAAGTACTAGAGCCCCTCTTTGCATCTGTGGCATTGGGATGCAAGAATAGATTCAACCTCCCACTCTCATTCTCTATCAATCAACTCAGGGGCCGGTGTCAGATAGTTCTTTCCATGGATTGCCATCTTCTGATAAGGAGAAAGAAGAGCAGTGTGGAAGGCATTGTGGAGCTTCTAGGAGGGAGGTAGATTCAATCTATAAGTTACTGAGCTCAACTGCTCCATTACCTCAAATGGACCAAATCTTTTTGGTCTCAGTTTAGACATTGGATAAGAGGTGCATAAGTGAGTGCCCTCAAGCCACACTCACTCTCCTTTCTTATAAGGCTGGAATTGCAGCATCTTCTTCTAGAGGGATTGAGCATGGTTAATCACCTCCACAGCCAGTTTCCACACTTGTTGGAGCCATGCTTTATATTCTTCTACTGCAGAGACTAAGCTCTCTCAAATGGGTTGGTGTGCTCTAGGGATGAAGCCCATCTATGTTTCATAAGGAGTCTGCTTTGTAGCAGTTGAAAAGTGTGAATTAAGCTGATATTAGATAATGGGCAGCAAGTTACTGCAATTATCTTGTTGGAAGTTGCTGAAAATCCTCAGCGCTATCTCAATATGTTGGTTAGTTTTCTCACTTTGTCCATCTGTTTGAGGATGGTACACACTCACCACCTTCTGCTGCACCTTCAACAACTCACAAACCTCTTTGAAGACTTTAGAGGTGAATTAAGTATCCCTATCTAATATGATCTTTTCTGGCAGCCCCATGAAAGGGAACACCTGTTCCAAATAAAGCTAAGCAACTTCTAACAAGCCCATCTCTTCTTTAAAAGGCAACAAGATCACTGCTTTAGTACAATTGTGATCTGTCATAGTGAGGATGGAGTTGTAACCTTTGGAATTTAGTAGTTTGACAATGAAGTCAACTACTATAGTGGAAAATGGTTGCACTTAAGGGTCAGGGGATATTGGTTGCAGGGGAGGTTGATTTGGGTGAGTATTCATTTTATTCTCCTAGCACTATACACAGCCTCTGATATACTCTTGGATGACTTTGTGAACATTCAGCCACTAGTAGTCGCAGGTGAGTGATTGGAGGGTCTTGGCCACCTCTAGATGCCCTACTATTTGGGCATTATAATAAATTTCTAGTAATCTTTGGTGGTTCTCAAGTCTTCTGTAATAACTAATGCCTCTCCTCAGTATCAGGCACTATCCAATCATTTATGAATATGATACTTATTCCCCCAGTCTTCAATTCTAGCCTGACTGTCCTTCTGTCATTTCCTCAATCCTTCATTGATCTTTGCTATTGACAGTGCATATATGAAGACCTCCCCTCTTTCAAGGCTATCACTTGTTTGTTATCCCCCATTCTGTCATTATGGTCTGGTCTCTAAGACAAAGCATTGGCATGGTTATGTGTTTCAGGTATGTGCTGGAGCTGATAGTTAAAATCTTTCAGAAAACCAATGTATCAGGCCACCCTCCAATTGATCTTTTGCAGATGTCTATAATATTGCAGATTTGCATGATCTGTGAGTATCTATACTGGATGCATCATTCCCATCAGTAAGTGCCTTCAGTTTTAAAAGGCAGCCACAATTGCCAGAAATTCTTGGTCTCAGATATCATAATTTCTCTTCAGCACCATCAAAACTTTCAAAAAAATAGGCTACCTCTCATCATTGGCCTAACTTCTCTTTCTGGAATAGGACTGCCCCCAGCATGAAAGAGAAGGCATCTACCTCTAGGAAAAACTGGTGTTCTAGATCTGGACATGCACTATCTTCTTTGTCAGCTCAGTAAGTGGTCTTGCTAGGGTGGCATATCCCCATATAAAAGGCTACTAGTAGCCCAGAATACCTAACATTTGTCTTAATTCTTTCAGGTTGTGTAATTTTTAGGGCCAGTTCATAAGACTAGAGGCCTTTGCAGAATCTATAGTGATTCTCTCTTCGGTTATTAACCATCCTAGAAATTGGGTCCTTATCATCTTAAACTCACATTTTTCTAGTTTGAGGAAATAGGATAGCTTCTCCATTAGGTCCAAGAATTTGTGTATAATGCTTCAATGTAGCCTAAGTCCCTCCTCTCCCCCTGGCGTTGCTATAATCCAATCATCTAGGTAATTGGACAGATAGGGCTCATACTTTTAGAGAAGTGGTGTGAACTCTTTTGCCATCATCCACTAGAAGAAGGGCAGGGCATTTTTCAAGCCAAAATACACCACTCTCAGTATAAAGGTGCCCAACACTATTTTAAAAGCAGCTTTGTATTGATCTTTCTCTTTGATAAGATGATTTTTATATCCCTATCTAATGTCTATCTTGGTGAAGATCATTTTACCTTACAACTTTTCAGGTTGGGTTCAAATATTAGGTAAGGGCCCATTGTCACAGATGGTCCATTCATTCAACTTTCTATAATCCATGATAATGCACTTTTTGTGTGAATCCTTTTTCCCAATAAAGAAGACTGGCATGGTGTATGGAGAACTTCTAGAATATATATATCCTTTCTCCTATTCTTTAGATAGAAATGTGTATAATAAATCCCTTTCTTCTTTTGTCAGAGGATACACCTTATAATCAATCACCTTAGACACTTTGGGCATCAAGGGAATCTCCAGCTTTCCTTCCCTTTTCAGTGGGAAATGTTTTGCTCATTCATTATCAATCACCTATAGGTGTTGCTCATATTTCCACAGCAATGCTTAGGCACTGTCATCTCAATGGGCATCTCATGCCTATTGTTGTGCTACTATGGTGCACCACACCCACACTTCCTCTCCTTGTATGAGCTTTCCTACTTGTTGATAAGCCTCCCTTTGATAGCAATCCATCAACTGCTCCACTTAACTGTATCAGATGGTTTCTACTCAAACAGCTCCCCTGGCAACTTAGCAGCCTGCCAGTCCACAACAGGGTTGAAGGCATAAAGGAATGGGTACCCAAGAATGAAGTCATTCCCTCCTAGACTGGTGAGGTAAAAACTTCATGCAGGCCATCTACCCTTGATGGTGAACCTTTAGCCAGCAATAAAATTTAATTTTGCCTGTGCAATTCTTAGTTCTGTTAATGTTATGGACAGTGAGTGGCTACAGAAGCTTGAATCTCCTAATATTCAATCTGCTCCAAACTTCCTCATCCACAAAATTCTTGGTAGCTCTGCTATCAAGGAGGGCTCTCTTGTTGGTCGCTTTCTACACTGTATGGAACTTGAAAGGCATGCTCATTGTTTTAACTCTTCTAATATACTCAGTGTTAACTTGATTTCTAGTTCTAGGTGCAACCACTCACTCAGGACTTTTCAAAAACCCTTCTGACTAATCAAAGCATCCATGACTTTGTCTCACTCCTGCATGCTCATTCTGTGCAATTTGGTTATTAATTCATTTCTCTCTTGAGAAGTTGCCTTATTGTCAAAATTGTTGCTTTCTCCTTGCTTCACTTGTGCCTCCTTGATGATTGGCCACATGAAAGATATCCTCAATGAGCTGTTTCCTCTTCCACCTGTAGGGCAATTTCTTTTCAAGTGCCTCTGCTTGTTACACAAGAGACAACAACCCTTAGAGCATTGTCTCTCCTTTATTTCCTGGTCTGACCCATTCTAGACTTGTATAATGTTGACATTCATAACATCCAGCTCCTTGTCTGGCTTCTAGTATGGAATTTCTTTCTTCCACTAGCTCTGCCTATCTCAACACTGATCTTTCTTGCTAAGCTAGGGTCCTTGGAATTCCTTAGGGCCTAAACTGGCATTGATAAATGCCTGTCTTTCAACCTCTCATTAAGCTGCTTCCTCCCAGGCATTAAGAGCCTCAGTGGGCATCAGTTCCTTCTGGAGAATCTTTAGATGTATTTTTCTGTCTAGGCCCTTCTTGAACTGGAAGAGGGAGCCTTAAGATGTGTGGTCCTACCCCACTTTTTGCAAGAGGTGCTCAAATTAGGCTATGTACTCATCAACAGACTTGCTCCCTATGGTGTAGTTAGCTAATTTACCATAAGCCCTTTGCTCTGAGGCCATATCAGTAAAGGCACAATGGAAGTCACATCCAAATTCTTTCATTATTAGTTCAGTAAGTCACTGTGATCCTATTTATTAGATCTCCATTGCACTTCAAATATAATCTCTCTATTTGCTATAGCACCCAGTCATTAATGGCTGGTTCCTGCATAAACAACAATACTAGGGCCATCCTTGTGTAAGCATTCTGCATTGTGTTGGAATCTTGATTGATCATCCTATACAGGGTAAATTCCTATGTATACTGCTTGGTGTTTTTGCAATTTCCATTAAAAATGGTGGGCATAGTGCCTTTCAAACCACCATTTGTAGTGGGTGTCAGTGATCAAAACAGCAGCACTGGAAGCAGATTCAGTCCCCCACCACCACCACCTCCTCCTCCTAAAGTGCTGCCACTGCCTCCTTCTGGTGGACCACTAGAAGGTCTGCCATGGCCTTCTCTTCTCTGATGCAGCTGGCCTGATTCTTGAGGCAGAGGGCCAC
>Ga0210393_10003768_pt1 | contig 12099 bp, 13 predicted proteins | sample IncBWC27OmetaG_FD_160068 | JGI IMG/M metagenome (GOLD analysis project Ga0210393, IMG submission 160068) | Forest soil microbial communities from Barre Woods Harvard Forest LTER site, Petersham, Massachusetts, United States - Inc-BW-C-27-O ... | reverse complement strand
CCTCGCCCGTTCAAATGCCGCCACGCCCATCGGGCAGTCACTTTCCGGCGGGAACATCGACCGCGGGCTTTTTGATCGGTTCCTTGGCACGCAGCCCCTCATCTTCGATCAAGCGCCGCCGCACGTATAAAAAGCGAATCGTTTCGTATTCAAAAGGCGAGCCGCCTGAATAGTAGCGAAAGTTGATGTTGGCGCGTTGATCGACCGCGTTCACCGTTCCCAGGCCCCACGACACGGCGCCGCGATACAAACCCGCGACATTGATGCCGTATTCCGCGCCATAGTCGCCGAGAAAGCCGACGCCATCGCGCAGGGTCGAAGGTCCCAACAACGGGATCACCAGATAGGGTCCCGGATGCATGCCCCACTTCGCCAGCGTGGTCGCAAATCCGGTGGGCGTGCCCGGCAATTTGAGTTTGGTGGCGACATCAAATAAGCCGCCGATGCCGATGGTGCTGTTGATGGCCAAGCGCGTGAAGCTGCGCCAACCGTACTTGAGGCGCCACTGCAGCGTGTAGTTGATGACGCTGTCGATTTCGGCGAGATTGCCGAAAAAATTATGGATGCCGGCGCGGATGGGCCGCGGCGCGCGCTGGTAGGTGTTCGCCACCGGCAAGAAAATGGCTTCATCGAAACGTGCGTTGAATCGATAGGTAAACCGGTTCAGCCGCTCCCAAGGATCATAGGTGTACATGGACGGCGCATCGGCCGGCGTCAATGGCGGCGGCGCATCCTGCGCCTGTTGCGGGGATTCATTGGCGGACTCGGCCGCGGCAGCTTCGGCAAAGGCCGCCGCGTTGGCAGCGGCGGCGGCATTGTCGGCGGCCGGCGTTTGGTCTGGGACCGCGCGGATGGAGAGCACCTGCGAAGCGCAGCCGCCCAGCATCCCCGCGAAAATGACCAGGACAACCGCCGCCTTCATGGCGTGCTCCGCGGCCAGCCACCCGACAGCATCTCGAGCATGTCGGCGACTTGCTGCCGGTCCCCGATTTCGCCCAGATGACCGCCATGGTCGTAGACGACGATTCTGGAACCCAGCGTATCCTGAAGCCAGGCGAGCTCGCGTTTGTTGAGGATCAGGTCGTTGCTGCTGGTTTGCGCATAATAGTCGCCGTCATTGCGCAGCGCGTCGCCGATGATGTCGAGTCGATTGGACGCGATCAACGAGGCGCTGGTCGCCTCCGGCCGGCGCTTGAGATAGTAAGGGGCAAATACCCGGCTAAAATACTCGGCAAAGGGTTTTGCACGCAGATCACGTTGGATATTCTCGAGCGAGTCGCTCACTTTCGGCGGATGCGCAGGATCCGTACTCACCCCGGTCTTGGCGTACAAATCGCCGATAAAGAACATGTCGACCAACTGCAGACGAAATGTCAGTGCAATGGCCGCGGAAAAATCCGCGTCCGTCTTCAGCGTGGCCGCGCCGGCGCTGAGCAGAAAATTCTCGTCCAGCTCGAGACGGTCTGAAGCGCGATACAGATTCGCGATTTGCGCATAGAGCCTGCGATAGAGAAGCTCCACCGCCTGGTCGCCAGGACCAATCGTCGCCGCAAACAGCCGGTCGAGACGCCCGATCGAGGAGAACAGGCTCACCGGTGGATTGATCATCACGACGCGGTGGATCTTGAGCTTCTGCTCGGCCGCATCGATCGATTTAACCATGGCGGCGTTCGCGCCCCCCAGGCTGTAGCCCACGAGGTCGATGTCCGTTATCCGAACCTTGCGCGGCAAGTGCGCAACGATTTCTTGCATGGCGGCGTACAAATCCTTTCCGTCGCGCATCAAATCACCCGCAACGCCGGTACTCGACGCCGAGACGATAAACTCAGGCGAGGTGGGAGACGGCATCGTCAGGACGTGGTACCCCGCGCCGTAGAGCGCTGCGCGCAGGACGGAAATTGTTTTTGTATTGCCGTCGCTTCCGGTGCCGGAAATGACGATGGCCAGAGGCGCGGGCTTATCCTGCGCGGAGAGCCACACGCGCAACTTGGCGTCGAACCAAAGAACCTGTGGTACGGGCAGACGCCAGGGCAACTCAGCGTTGATCTCGGAGAGCGGTACCTTTGCCGGCAGAGACGCCATATCTTGCGGCGGCGTACCGAATACCGTGGCGCGCAGTCCCGCGGAATCGGCCAGGCCAATGGCGGGGCCCGGAGTCGGCGGGAGTTGCGCTGCGCTTTGCGGCAGGGACTCGGGCGGAGATTGCGGCGGAGATTGCGGGGGCTCAGTGGACTGCGCACCAAGGGCGACTGCCGCACAAAACACCAACGCGAATGGAATCAGTGTTAGGGAGGCTCTCGTCATTCGCATTGTTGTTACGATAGCAGCAACGCGGCGTGGATTCGACGACCGCCGCGCGTAGGACTGGGACTACTCCGCTACGGCCGTCGCGCAGACAGCGAGGAATTTATTAATGGTCAGCCCTAAGCGGCGCTCCTCACACTTCGCGGCGCTGCGCACGCTCATGGAAACGACACACGGCAGCGCGTTGCCGCTACCGGCGAAACTGTCGCGCCTTTACGGTGCGTTTCGACTGCCCACACCGCGCGGCAGGTTGCATGTCTTCAGCAATTTCGTCAGCACTCTGGACGGCGTCGTCTCGTTGCAAGTGAAGGGACACAGCGGCGGAGGTGATATCAGCGGGTTCAGCGGTCAGGATCGCATGGTGATGGGGTTGCTGCGCGCGGCCGCCGATGCGGTCATCGTCGGTTCCGGAACGCTCGCGGCCGACCCAGAGCACCTCTGGACTCCACAGGCGATCTGCCCTGAACTGAGAGACGAGTATGGTCGGCTCGCGGACGCGATGGCCAAACCTCGCGCAGCCCTGAATGTGATCGTCAGCGCCGGGGGTAGCGTGAACCTGCGTCTGCCGGTATTCGCCTCCGGAAAGGTCGCTGCCATGATCATTACGACGGCGCGCGGCGCGAAGCAGTTGAGCCGGCAACGGGTGCGCGATGCGGTCCAGATTCACACCATTCGGCGTCGCTCGGGCGAAATTCCCGCCGCCGACATTTTGCGGGCGGTGGATCGAGCCATCACCGGCAAGCGCGTCCTGGTGGAAGGCGGCCCGCGGCTGCTGGGCACGTTCTACAAGGAGCGTCTCATAGATGAACAATTCCTCTCTCTTGCGCCCCAGCTCTCGGGCAGAGAGACCGGCGATGCGCGCATGAGCTTGGTGATGGGCAAAACATTTGCGCCGCGCGATCCGTTATGGGGCCAATTGACCGATGCTCGTCAGGGCAGCCGGTTGCTGTTTCTCCGCTATTCGTTTTAGCGCTTGTCAGTGTTGGGCGACGTCTGTTTTTTACCGCCTAAGAGTGCGCATTAGTCCGCCTGACTGATGGCAGCACACAGACTCGTCGCGCGAGCACTGTGAGTTTGACCGTCGAGCCTGGAAGGCCTACGAGGATGGGAGGCTTCGAGGTCCTGCGTCTTTGGACCTTGAAGCATCCCATCCCCGTAGCCCAGGCGGGCGGGGTCGCTCAAACTCACGGTGCCGGAGGCTCCGGCGCCGCCGTCTGAAAGGCCGGTAGCTCCCTGCATGCGGCATCGATGGCCAGAATCCGCGGAAAGGAATTCATATCGACCGAGAAGCGTCGCGCATTGAACACCTGCGGGACCAGGCATACATCCGCCATCGTCGGGGAATTTCCATGGCAGAACCGCCCCGTGGCCGCATCGCGAACCAGCCATCGTTCCAAGGCGTCAAAGCCAACGCTTACCCAGTGCCGATACCACGCATCACGCGTCGGCTTGTCCAATATGAGCTTCTCTTCCAGATAGCGCAGCACGCGCAAATTGTTGAGCGGGTGAATATCGCTCGCGATCGCTTGCGTGAGCGCGCGAACTCTCGCCCGTGCCAGGGGTTGCGCCGGCAGCAGCGGCGGATCCGGATGCAGCTCGTCCAGATATTCGATAATGGCCACAGATTGGGTTAGCACGACGCCGTCGTCCACTTGAAGCGCGGGAACGAACCCTTGGACATTGATCTGCAGAAACTCCGACAGGCGGTGCTCGCCGGCGCGCAAGTTCTTGATGATCGAGGTGTATCGCAGATTCTTCAGCGCCATGGCGATTCGCACCCTGTACGAAGCCGAGCTCAAGCCATAGCCGTATAGAATCATTGGTAGCAGTAGTATATTGCCTAACATCGACTCCGACACCAACGGGACTTTATTTATGCTTAAAAACAGCCTTTTGGCATTTGCTCTGTGCGGCCTCGTCGCGGCCGGCCCTTGCATGGCGCATGCGAAACTGCAGAGCTCCACGCCGGCGGACCATGCGCAATTGACAGCCGCGCCCAAAACGCTGACGCTCAATTTCAGCGAAGCCGCCCAGCTGGCGGTGCTGAAGCTGGTCCGAGACGGCAAAGAAGTTCCGGTGCCCCTGGATAAAAGCGCAAAGGCCGGCCAGACATTCACGCTGACGCTGCCGGCACTTTCGCCCGGCAATTACACGGTGCAATGGACGGCCGTGGCGGCGGATGATGGTCACGTCACCAAAGGCGCCTTCGTCTTCTCGATCGCCGGATAACAGCACCACCGACCGAGGTTTGCGATGGAGATCAGTGGCTGGGACGTCGCGGCGGTGCTCGCGAAGGCAGTCACGTACGCGGCGACTCTGGCTGCGGCCGGCGCCGTTTTTTTTACGCTCTACTGCGGCACGCTGCTGCGCGATCGGCAGCGCGGGCGGATCCGCCGTCTGATCGGCATCCTGGTCGGCGTCGCCGCGGCCGCCGGCGTTTTACGAATCCTGCTGCTCACCGGTTCAATGAGCGGGGAAATGTCCGGCATGTTCGACACTGCCTTTGCCGGCATGATCCTGGGCGCGGGTGAAGGTCGGGCGAGCGGCGCACGAATCGTCGGTCTGGCCCTCATGCTATTGGTGTTGCCGAAGAACCCGGTGTTTCGCGGACCCGCAATTTTCGGCGCCATCGTTGCAACAACATCATTTGCCTGGGTGGGACACGTTCATGGAATGGCGTCTAACGCGGCACCCGGCCTAGTGATGTGTCTGCATCTCTTGTGCGCGGCATTTTGGCTGGGGGCCTTGCCGCCTCTGCTGTTCATCGCCACCGGCGCCGATGAGCGGCAAATAGCCGCGGCCGCCGCGCGCTTCGGAAAATTGGCATTGCGAGTCGTCGCGCTGCTGGTGGCGGCCGGTGCCGGCCTGCTGCTCATGTTGATCGGCAGCGCTGCGCAATTTTGGGCCAGCGATTACGGCCGCATGATGGCAATCAAACTGCTGGCGGTCGCCGCCCTCTTGAGCCTGGCCGCCTGGAATAAACTGAATTTGACGCCCAGACTCTTGCGGGGCGATGCACGGGCCACGGTGCAATTTCGGCGCTCCGTGCTGGCGGAAATGGGGGTTGGTGCGGTGATTCTGTTGATCACCGCAGCGTTCACCACGCTTACCGGACCGCCCTAGTACGACCTTACGGCGGGAGCGCGTAGTCTACATACACGCTTCCGGGCGCTCCCGAAACGCAAGCCTCCACCTCAAAAGCAGAGCGTATCAGGGCAGGCGTCAGAGTTGCCTGCGTCGCTCCGTCGCCCGCCACCCGGCCATTCGACAGAGCGAAGATGCGGCTGGCATAGCGGCCGGCGAGCGTCAGGTCATGAAGGGAAGCAATCACCAATTTGCCGCCCTTCGCCAATAACTGCAGGCGGCGCGCCGTATCGAGCGCGTGCTTGGGATCCAAGCCGGCGATGGGTTCATCGACGATCAAAATGTCCGGATCCGCGACCAATGCGCGGGCCAGCATGGCGCGCGCCAGCTCCCCGCCCGAAAGTGTGGTTGCCGGTTGCTCGCGGTGATCGAGCAGGTCGCATGCCTGCAGTGCTTGGGTAATCTTCGGACCGAAACTCGCGGGCAAGCCGCCGAGTGCCGGTAAGGTCGGGGTCAACCCGAGGGCAACCAGTCTTTCAACGGAAATTGGCCATTCGCAGCGAGGATTTTGCGGCAAATAGGCGCGGCGACGCGCCAGCTGAATGCCGGAGAGTTCGCGCAGGGAAATGCCATCGAGCATCACACCGCCGGAGTCCGCCCTCAGCAATCCGGCCAGCACCGACAGCAGCGTCGACTTGCCCGCTCCGTTCGCGCCGATAATGGCGACAAAATCGCCGGACTCGGCGTGCAACGAAACATCATCGAGAATCGCGCGGGCACCGCGCCGAACAAAAATGTTTCTTGCGTCGAGGACACTCATGAGCCGCTGTGCACCGCCTGCAAGAGACTCCTGCGCAGCGCCGCCGCCGCATCGGCACTTTCGACGACGCCGCACGTATATAGCGCGCCGGGATAGGTGACGGTTCGGCCGGAATAGAGCTTGCGGATGAGGGGATGCTGCGCGACTTCGGTGTTGCGTCCCGGCGTATCGCCGATATTGCTGGCATAGGCAAGCACGTCGGGGTGCGCCGCGATCAATTGCTCAACTTCGAAGGACGTGTAGACCCGGCTATCGAGCGTCGCCGCGACATTGACCCCGCCCGCCGCAGTCAAAATGGCATCGAACAGCGTGCCTTTACCGGGAATGGATCCGCCTTCGCCCCAGGCCGCGACGCGAATGATTTGCTGCGGCTTTGAGGCGGCCAACTCCTGCAAGGTCGAGTCCAGCTTCGCAATCAGCGCTTCGCCGGCAACGTCCCGTCCCAGCGCATGCGCCACTTGCCGGGTCACGGTTCGAATCTGGTCGAAATCCGCCGCCGGCGGCACTTCGAGCAAGGGCCAGTGCAGCTTCTTCAGCAGCGATCGGGCGGCGGGTGTGGTGTAGGTCCCCGCCAGCACCAGGTCGGGTTTTTCCGCCAGCACTTCCTCGACCGTGCCCCAATTGATCCGCACTCTCGCGGCCTGCGGCCACTGGTAGGAGTTGCTGGGATCGCGCGAGTAATAGGTCACCGAAGCGATGCGCTCCGGCGGCAGCAACTCGAGCAGAAGATCGTCGGTGCACATGCTGAGCGACATGACATGCTGCGGACCCGACTCTGCGGCCGGCACACGGCTCACGAGGCAGAGCAGCGCAACTGCCACACCGCAGGCAAACGACCGACTGCTGATCAAGGGCTGCCAAACTTGCTGAAATCCGGCGGTCGTCGTTCAGAGAACGCCGTGAAGGCCTCCTTGAACTCCGCGGACTTGAGCTGCCGCACGAAATGGCCCGATTCTTGGCTCATGCGTGCCAATAGCAGGGCTTCGTCGCGCATCAGCATTTTGGTCGCGACGACCGAGGCGGGCGCGCGCGATGCGATGGCGATCGCCGTTGCCCGTGCGACTGAATGCAGATCCGCTGCCGGCACCACGCGATTCGCAATTCCCCAATTTACCGCCTTTTCGGCGTTTACCGGCTCGCCGAGCACGAACATCTCAAAGGCGCGGGCATGTCCTATGCGCAGCGGCATCAACCAGCTCGAGCCTGCCTCAGGAACCAGCGCGAGATTGACGAACGGGGCGATCAGCGCGGCATCCTGTGCAAGATAGACCATGTCGCAATGCAGAAGCATGGTCACACCGACGCCGACCGCGCGGCCATTGACCGCGGCAACGATCGGCGTGCGCGCTTTGGCCAGCGCCGGAAGAAAGGGATTGGCATCCTCCGGCTTCGGCGCTGAGGCCGAATTGCCGACCGCGGCAAAATCGGCGAGATCATTTCCGGCAGTGAACATATCGCCGTGGGCCTTGATGAGAATGCAGCGAATATTGAGATCGCCGTCTGCCGCGGTGATTTCGTCTGCCAGCGTCTTGTACATGGCTCGAGTCAGCGCATTCTTTTTTTCCGGCCGATTAAGCGTCAGGATCAAGAGTTTTTCGGATTTCTCCACCAGGACATGTTCGGTCACAAGAATTCTCCTCGTATTGCTAAGGCGCCGTCTTGCGCAGCCGCACGACCAGCCAGAAGAAAAAAGGTGTTCCAATCAAGCTCGTCAGCACACCGAGCTTCAACTCTGTGCCGACATGAATCCAGCGCGTCGCGATATCTGCCAATAGCAGCAACAGCGCCCCGGACAACGCGGCCGGAAACAGGATGCGGCTGGGTTGATGACCCAGCAGCGGCCGCATCAAGTGCGGCGCGACCAGGCCTATGAATCCGACCACCCCCGTCACCGCCGTGGACGCGCCGACGGCCAATGCCGCACCGAATACCGCCAAAAAATACAGCCGCCCGATGTTCACGCCCAAGCTCATGGCTTGCGCCTCGCCCAATGTCAGGGCGTCAATGCCGCGGGCCGTGAACAGCAGCATAGCGCAACCCAAGAGGATGAAAGGCGTCACCAGGAACACTTGGCTCCAGCTGCGATCCGCGAGCGACCCCATCAGCCAGGTCATGATTTCGTACGCTGCGTAGGGGTTGGGCGCGAGATTGAGCGCCAGAGCGATTCCCGCCGCCGCTAGGGCGGACACGGCGGCTCCGGCCAGCACCAAAGTTATCGTTCCGCCGCCGCGCCCCAGTGCAAAAGTCAAAAGACTCGCGAACAATGCGCCGACCAAGCCGAGCAACGGCGCGGCGGCCGTGAAATGCGTGGCGAAGCCGAAATAAACGGCAATCACGGCACCGAGCGCGGCGCCCGCCGACACCCCCAACAGGCCGGGCTCCGCCAGAGGATTGCGGGTCACTCCCTGCAGAACGGCGCCTGCCACACCCAGAGCGCCGCCGACTTCGAGGGCGAGGATGGCCCGCGGCAGGCGCAGCTGGGTGACAATGGTGGCGGCGAGATTGGCATCCTTGGAGCCGCTGTCCAAGGACCACAAGCCATCCCAGACCTCACCGATGGGCAGCCAGACGCGGCCCGCGAGCAGCGAGATCAGGAATACCGCGGCCAGCAACAGCATCAGTACGGCGCTGATAATCCAGTCCCTATGCATGTCAGTCCCGGTGCATCAGGCGTAACTTCTGCTGACAAACCAAAACACCCCGAGCGCCACCAGGGACGCCGAGGCGACATCAACGACGATGGGGCGCGGCAATGCCAGCTGCAGTCGTTTCAGTCCCAGCACCAGCAAAGTCGCACCGACCACGAGCGCCAACTGACCCACTTCGACTCCCAGATTGAAACCAACGAGCAGTTCGGCCAGGCGCTGGGTCGGCAGCTGCAATTCCAACAGGTCAGCGGCAAAGCCAAAGCCATGTATCAGTCCGAATACCAAGGTGACCAGGATCCTCAACCGGCCGGCGTCGCGTATCTTGCCCGATATCAAAAGGTAGTTCGCGGTAAATAATCCGGCGCCCAGCAGCAGCAAGCTGGGCAGTCCGCCGAATCCGAAAACTTGAAATAAAGCCATCAGGCACAGGCACGCACCGACGCTCAAGGCCACTATTTTTGGCCGGCGGGTCTGAACCACGATGTTTTCCGCGCCGATCAACGCGATGGTGAGAGCGACCAATGCATCGATATACTCGGCGTGCGGCCGCAATATTCCGGTGACCGCCAACGCCAGCGTCAAGCTATGCCCGATCGTAAATCCGGTCACGACGAAGACCAGATCACGAAGGCGCCGCGAGATCAGCACCAGTCCCAACAGAAAGGACATATGGTCGACGCCGGTGAAGATGTGCATCATCCCCATGCGGATGAACTCGAAGAAGCTGGCATTCTTCAGGCGGCCGCCCTCGCCGCCCGTCACCTCTATCGTTTGGTGCTCATTCGTGATGAGTTGCTCGGTAAATTCGCCGGTCGCCGCGTTTTGTACTTGCGCGAAGTTGGTGTGGCTTGCGACCAAATCGAAAAAAGCGCCGGAGTGAATCTGCAGATTTGCGGCCGTATCGCACCGGAAGGTAAAGTCGAATTTACTGAAACCCGCGAGGGCCGATAAAATCTCCACCGGCGGAACCAGCGCACAGCGCTTGCCGTCCGCGATCGCGTAGGTCTTCTGGGTCAAATAATCCCGCAAGCGTTCCGGCGTAACCGGCCTTGTGTCGCTCCCCAGCCGTTTGGCTTCGATGTCGGGAATCGTGACGACCACATCGACGAGGTTCCCGTTGATCTCCCAAACCGAATGCGACTGGCTGCGCACGTGCGCATGGGCCGGCGCGCCAATCCACGCGCCCAAGATCAGCAAGAGAACCGCATTACGCCTCAACGCAAATCGTCCGCGATCAGCACATTCGCGCGCTTTCGAAGAAACGATTCACCGCTCAACTTCAGCTTATCGACCGCCTGGTTGCGATAGTCGCTCAAAACTTGAGCGCGCGCAGCGGCAAAACTGAAGGGAACCGGATGCCGGTTTTGTTCCATGTCGAGAACGTGTATTCCATCGGACAATGGGATTGGCTGCGAAACCTCGCCATTTGCCAAACCTCGGGCGGCCGCGAACAGCTCATCGCCCAGGTGAATTTTCGCGGCGAAATAAAACTCTTCGCCCTTGGTCTTACCGGAGTCGCGGCCATTGAGATGCGCGAGCATCCCTGCATCGCCGATTGCCCGCTTGAGCGCCGCCGGCTCATGCGGCAATTCCCCGAGCGCAGCGGCCGGAAACACCAGGTCTCTGACCTGCATTACGCCTTCGCTGACGTAGCGATCGGGATGAGTCTCGAAAAATTGGCGCAACGCCGCCTCGCTGGGCTGCGAAGTGATCGCATTCTCGGCAATTTCCAGCTCAACCGCGTTGACCAGCGCGCTGCGCACATCGGGGTCCGTCGAAGCGACGTCCAACTCCTTGCCACGCTGCACGAATAGCTCTTCCCGGATCATGTCGTCCAAGACCTTGCGGCGCTGTTCCTGGGTCGCATGGCTCAGGTCGACGCCATACAAAGTCTGCAGCAGTGCCAGGTAGTCGGCGCGCGATACCGGCTGCTGATTCACCAGCGCGACATCCTCCGCGGGAACGATCAGAGTGGATGCGCTGCGCGCCGTAAAAAGCGAGTAACCAGCCAAAACGAGACCGATCAGCACCCCCGCCGCCATGAGCACGAAGGATCGCGCATCACTGATTTGCGATGGATCACGCCAGGGAGCCCGTTCGCGTTTTTGATCAATAGCCATTTTGAATCGCACCGGGATGTGAAATTGAATAGACATACAAAGCCAGCTCGCGGATGCTCGCGGCGCTGGCACGATTGATCCACGCGGGGCACACGCCCTGGCGCCCATAGGCGATGGACATGTACAGCGCCGCGCGGCTGCCATCCCCATAGAGCGTGATTGCATCGCTGAGATTCGGGGCGCCAATCGCCGAGTCGCCCTTCGCGTCGATCGAGTGGCAGTCGTAGCAACCACCGTGGCCGGTGAATAGGGCGGCGCCGCGCGCAACAGCGGCCGTATCCGCGGTGCGGCCCTGCTGGCGCATGAGAAATTCGATCACGTCGTCGATTTCACTTGGGCTTAAGGGTTGGATGTTCTTGTCGCTGGGGTTCGGCTGCGGCCGCGCGTATGCTGGCATGATCGCGAGGTTCCACGCCTTCGGATTGCGCGAGCGAATCCCGTAGTCGATCACCTTTTCGATCTCCGTCACGCGACCGCTGCCATAAAGCCAGTCATTATCGGTCAAGTCCGGAACGCCTTTGGCGCTATCACCCGTCCCGGCGGCACCGTGACAGACCGCGCAGCGCGCTTCGAATAGCGGTCTACCGCGGCGCACTGCAAATCGAAGCAACACGGCATCGGCGGGCAACGCGTCCGGATCGGCACGCAAGAGTTGCCGGGCGGCATAGCTGTCCGCCGCGAAAACGGCCGCGACCAGCATTGATGCCATGATCAGGACAACCAGAAAGCGCATCACTCGATGATAGCGCGCTTGGTGCGCACCTCGGCTACCGGCGCTCGAGGCGCTGCGGCGTCACGTCGTGAATCCAATCCAACGCCCCGCCGCGACAATCGTGGTCCATAGAAGCAAGGACGCGCCGCCCGCCAGTTTCGCCGCCCGCGGTGGTCGACCCCGATCCCAGACTTCAAGGTGGCGCGTGCCCAGCCAGTGAAACATGACCATGTTGATGCCGGCGAGCAGCAAGCAGACCATTTTCAATCGAAATGGAATGTTGCCGTAGTAGGTGAGCGCCTTGGATGAAAACATCAGCATGCCGGCGAGCGCGGCAATGGCGAAGGCCGCCCAGGTCCAGGGCAGCATTTCGGAGGCAACCTCGCTGAAGGGACGATCCTTGTTCGCGAT
>Ga0210393_10003766_pt1 | contig 12102 bp, 11 predicted proteins | sample IncBWC27OmetaG_FD_160068 | JGI IMG/M metagenome (GOLD analysis project Ga0210393, IMG submission 160068) | Forest soil microbial communities from Barre Woods Harvard Forest LTER site, Petersham, Massachusetts, United States - Inc-BW-C-27-O ... | reverse complement strand
ATCCACCTGCTTCTCTAAAAGATCCACCTCTTCATCATCGGCAATGACCGCCGAGCAATCATCTTCATCTCGCTCCATAAATCCAGTCTTGGCTTTAGTCAGACTGCGAAGTACCAGCGTCGCCATTAAGAGGATATCCGACCGAAGCTCCTCCAGCGACCGCTCAAAGCCGGGTAACGAATGCTTGCCGCCGAGAGCCATATGGTGTCTGCGACGATAGCAACGTCGGTACGAAACACAATACCGGCATTGTGGCCAAATTGTCATGTTGGCCTTCCAGCGATCTTGCGCGATCAGGTGTCCTCTTGCCTTCGTCGCATTGACGTAGGCGCTGATCGACGAATGATCGTAAAAATTTCACGGCTTCTCAGGTTCTCGCGCTATGGAAGGTGACGCGTTCCGCGAGGGGCACGCGATTTGATGTAGGGGCAGCACTTTCCTTCGGGTATCCAAGGAAGACGAGACCCAGAGAGCAATGGGTGGAATCAAGGCCAAGCCAAGCGGTAAATTCCTGGGAGCAAGCGACGGGCGGAGTAGACCAGAAGGAACCGAGGCCTCGCTGGTGGGCAGAGAGCAGCAGATTCTGCACCGCACAGGCGGTTGCGCAGAGTTCGTCCAGTTTGGAAATCTTGCCGCCAAGTTCCCAATGGGCGGCAATGGCCACAATGGCCTTGGCTTGATGGAGGCTTTCGCGAAGCTTCGCACGCTTCTCCGGGCGGACTTCGACCACGGGGGTGATCTGGTCATAAAGGGTCTGTAGTGCGTCGGCTAGACGCGTGCGCGCTGCTCCCGTGAAAACATTAAAACGCCAAGGTTGGGTGAGACCGTGAGTGGGCGCCCAATGAGCGTCTTCGAGAATTTCAACGAGAAGCTCGTGAGCAATTTCGCGGCTACCATCCATCAAAGCTGGTTTGATCGTCCGCCGGGTGCGATAGGGAAATTCAGTGGACATGAAAATCAGGCGTTTGAATAAATTTGCTAGCTCATAGCGGCTCAGATCCGCACATAGATGATGCCAAAAAAGTGATGACCAAATGCTGACCAAATCTTCGCAAGGGCCGAGATTCGCCTGCAGCGATATCCGCTCTGGGAAAATGCAGTGTTCCAGCGTGTTCGCTACCGCAAAGGCAAAAAAGACAGATCGAAGCATTTCAGCGTTCAGAGTCAGTTCGCAGGCCGACGGGCGAGCTTAGCCTCGGGACGGCCAACAAAGCCGTCGCCTCCCGTAAAGCCCGTGAGATTCACGAGCACCTTAAAGTGACGGGCTAGGGTCGTGCTTTGCATCCACGCGAGGCAGGCAATGTCCGACTCGCTTGGGAACATGAGTATTTTGTCTCGACCTTACCGATCACGGCGTCAGCTCCGTTACTAGACAACGCGACGCCACTTTTAATGGGCCATTCGTAGGTCACGACTCCTTGATCATAAATGCCAACATTTCTGTTCAATGGACACCTCAGATTTGGATGACCATTGGATATGACGGGCAATTGACCAGAGAAAACTATAGTTCGAATGCCGTCTCCGGGACGTTTAGTTTTAGTGCATGACACCCAGGGAATTTCCGCATTGCTTGTGGATTAATCCCTGCCGGCCTCCGGGCCGGCAGGAAGTGCCAGCGGATCGAGTCAGCGCCTTCTGGGAAGATTTACGGTGGTAGCAACGTCAAACTAACACCATACCCTCGGCGCTTATGGCTGCGGCGTTGCCTGAGCAAGATTTCCTGGGCCGAATCTTTGGCCGATGCCTTGCAGGCGATCCAATTGACCGCGAGGTGAGTGATGTGATCAGGCAAGGTATCCCGGGCGTGCCGAAGCTCTTCACCTACGCGTGCTACAATCCCGACCTTTCGCGTGAAGGGCTGGCCGCACTCGGCCTCGATCACATTCGTCCGGAGCACGTGCAGAAAATGGATTCCGTCGCTTATATCAACGAGATGCAGGAGGTCGGCGAAGCAGCCGCACAGCGCTACGTAGATACGCAGCAGCAGTTCGTGGGTTTCCCACATTGACGATCCGATGTAGCCAAGATGCGGAAGACTCCATGTTTGCTGAAAGCTCAAAACCCGGTTCCGCCATTCGCTCCTGAGCAAACAATTTTCCCAAAGTTGCCAAAAAAGCGGAGCAGAAGAAGTGGCTCAACACTCGTCACGTGGTTCGCGAAACACGTGGTTCGCGAAAAATCGCCTAAGTTCCTAAGCCTGAAGAGAATGACGGGTATATTCCCCACATGCCATTTATAATAAGCCCGACCGCCAACTCAGTTATGAGCGAGTCTTGCGAGTCACCGTGGATGTTCAAAGGAACCAGTGAACCGTTCTCTCCGAAGCCGCTGACATGCACGTTGGTGTACTGCATGGCGAGCGTAGGACCGAACAAAAGGTTACCACATTGGAAGTCCTTACCAGCCTCGCCATATGTGGATACTTCCCAACCGTTCGTCGACCCATTAGCTGTTCCAGCCAAGGCTTGTCGGCTTGTACTGTCGTCACTACCTCCGCCCCAGGCGCCCCAGGCGGCCACGTTCACCCACCACCCTCGGTTGAAGTAAGTGGCGTATAATCCGCCGCGTCCGGTGTTGGCAGTAGCCGACCCGGACGGACTAAAACTCACCCAGGTATGGGAATATCCGCCAAATAGACCAACGGCGAAATGGTCGGGTATAACCAGGTAGTCGGCCCCCGCAGATATTCCAAAGTTCGTGAACCTGTAGCCTTGGGCAGCGCTGGTACCGTCGAGGTTAACGAAATCCCCCGACGATGATGACCAGACACCCCAGCGATTCGTTGGACTTGGCTGAGGCGCAGGAGGCGGTGCTTTTCCTTCGACACCTTTACCTTCGGTAATTTCTTTACCCGTGGGAACCGGAACAACACTCTGCTGAATTTGAAACATCCGGTTCCCGAGATTGAACCACTGCATCTCTGCAGCCGCAAAGCCGATTTGGTAAAGAGAAGTCAGCTCTTCCGCTGTAGGGTCAACCAGTCGCACCACTTCCGGCTCGGGAAGTGGTTGGCTTGGGTCAACGGGTGGTATAACCACATTATCTTCTTCCTTCTTACGACTCATTGCCCAGATCCAGGAGCTATAACCGAAAGTTGTCGATAGCGGAAGGCGAGCCGAGGGAGGTCAAAACGGAAGTTGCCGGCGTCCAGATTGGCCCAGAGGTAAAACGAGCGAACCGCCCGCTTCTGAAGGCGATACCACTATGTAGTTTCTCATTTTCGGGATGAATTGGTCCCGCTTTTGCGACGTAAACCGCTTCCAACCATTCTTCGCGACAGCTAGCGCTCTCGCTACAAGACCTTGTCGATCAAGTTTCTACAACGATACGAGAATTTCCGGCATCAATTATGCTTGCCGCTGAGCGACTTAGTGCTTCTGATTCCGTGAGCGCCGCAATCAACGGAGGGATGCACGAATCGCACCCCTCCAAATATGAACACCACCTCGGTCGCGGGAATCGCATTTAGGCTGACTAATGACTCAGAAAGGGTAAAAAAACCGAACACCAAAGTCCGAACAAAAAGAGATCTTAGTGGAGCATATTTTCACTTATTTGCGGCGGCGCTGTTGGTAAATCTATATGTGCTATGTCTTCATGTTGTCTTCAATTCTTTCAAAGATCCAAATTTTCTGGCGTGCATGGCAACAGGCAACATATTCGTCGCCATCTTGGTCAGGAACGAGTTGTTCCTTAACGTTTTGTACCGAATTCTCGTCAAGATCTTTTCCCTCTCTCAGGTTCCTATCACGATAAAGAATGGCGTGACCTCGGCGCTGCTACATATTGGAGGAATCCATGCGGGGTGTGCCGTGGCCAGCGTAGTTTGGCTCACTGTTGATGTGTTCCATCCGCTGTCGACAGGCTCAGTCGATAGACACTGGGTGATTCTTCCTCTTGGCAGCGTTATTTTGCTGTTTCTAAGCATCATGTCGTTGCCGTCGATACGTGACAGATCTCACGATCTTTTCGAATTCACTCATAGGTTTCTGGGCTGGTCCACCCTGTTACTGCTCTGGGGCTACGCTCTGCTAACCGTCAACTGGTCGGCTGAGACAGCGGAATCTGGGCTTTTTGTGGCGACAACAAAGAATATCAGCCTTTGGCTTACGGTGTCTATTACTGCTCTGATCCTATTACCCTGGTTGACTGTCCAGAAGGTCCAAGTTCAGGCCCGCGTTCAATCACAGTCGATCATCGAGATCACTTTCCCTGGGGGCTCCCAACCTGGCATGTTCGGGCGCATCAGCCACCGTGCTCTGGCAGACTGGCACGCTTTTGCCCTTATCTCAGGAGAAACGATGGCTGAATCCCATATGATGGTTATTTCCGGAGTTGGTGATTTCACCAAGGGGTTGATCACCACACCACCGGCGACACTCTACGTCAGGAGGCTAAAGTTCCCGGGTCTACCATACTGTGTTCCGATGTACCACCGTTCCATCATCATAGCGACGGGAGCCGGAATGGCCCCATATCTTTCCCTGCTCTCGATTCTGCCACGTGGAAGTCACCGTCTTATTTGGGTGGGACGATCATTTCGAGAGTATTTTGGCAACAAGCTTTGCGAAATTGCGCTCCAGTGGCCCGACTTAGTGCTCGTTGACACCGCAAACGGCGGTCGTCCGGATATGATTGCCCTTGCGGTGGACAATTACCGCAGCTTTGGGGCGGATGCAGTATTTGTCGGTAGCATCCCTGAAGGCACTAGACAGATCGTGTCCGGCTGCCGCGCACTCGGCATTCCGGCTTTCGGGCCGAGTTGGGATTCCTAACCATTGCCGGTGCCCAGCCTCGATCGCGAGGCGGCGACCCGTGATCGTTGTAAGGGATAAGGGTCGCGTCTATACAAAACACAGAGGCCCATCAAGGAAACGGGATTCTTTTGTTCCATCCCCAACCCATATGCATTGCGTTCTTACCGTGGTACCGCATTGTCGTTCTCATGGCTCGCGCAACCGGGGTGGGCTTCCGCCATGCGGTATCGCCTTCTCGCCGAATGGACCTCTTCTTGCGTCGCTATTGGACCGGGATCCCATTGTTCAATAGACCTCCGCACCGTGAATCTCTCTGAAGCTCTTCAGCGCGGAGTCATTATTGGCTGTTGGTGCTTCGAGGTCGTTTGCCAAACCTTCCAAGCCAGTGCGCACCTTTCGCTGAATCGCGGACAACTCGCAGTTCTTGAAAAGGTAGTCCATCAAATTCAATCCCTGCTTTACGAGTCGACGTGCCTCCTCCCTCGCGTCAACCTGACTCTTATCCAGAGCCAAAGCCAATCTCCAGGATAAGCGCGCAAGATGTCCTTTGTTTGACGGGTTTTCCCGATCGAGATCGAACAGACTCTGGCGAATCGTGCCTGCCTGGCGATACGCATCTAGCGCTTTGCTCAGACTTGCTTGTGCGTAGTAGACGTCCCCGATATGTTCATAGCTGAACGCCAGACAGTCCTGCCATGAGACATCGGTATTTCCTTGGTCAGCAAAGCGCCTTCGGATTTCCAGGGATTGTCGGTAGTTCGAAAGCGCGTGGTCCATTCTCTTCTGCGCTTGATCGATATTACCCAGTCGGTCAAAACTGGAGGACAGATCTCGCTGCAACCCGATATCGTCGGGTTTCTGCTGCGCTCGCCTGCTCCGAATTTCGAATGATTTGGCGAAACACTTGCGCGTTTCGTCCAGATTCTCCAATTTCTCAAAGGCGTCACCGCGCCTCTCCAGGAATGTGGCCAGAGCGTCTTGCCAGCGAGGATCTTGTTGATCGTTCTTCAAAAGATCTTCAGCGATGCCAACGGCAGTCGTGAAGCTGTCGCGCGCCTCTGAAAGTTGTCCCAGCATTTCGCGAATGGCCCCCAGCGATTCGAGACCGAGCGCTAGATTGTATTGGCGCTCCGGATTGCCAGGGTCTCGGTTGGCCAGAAGTTGAAGAATTTGCGCATAATCGACAAAGTTTGTTAGGGCCTCGACAACGTGTTGCTGTTCCCTGGAGACGTCGCCGATGTGGAAAAAGCTGTAAGCGAGCATCTCCTGGAACTCCAGATTTTGCGGCTCACGAGTAACCAAGCTCCGGCGGAGTGAAAATGATTCTAGGTAAAAAGCGAGCGCGTCGGAGTACTTACGGTGGGCATTACATACGTTCCCCAATTTGTCGAGACTGGAAGAAAGGGCTAGCTTCACCGCCTGTTGCTGTCGCTCATTGCCTTTCCTACTACTATCGAGTGTCTTTCGGATATTGGCCGCGGCACCAAAGCTTTCCTCTGCTTTGTTATAATCTTCCTTTTGCATAAACAGATCACCCAGATGCTCCAGGCTCGATGCCAGATCCACTTGTAACTGAAAATTGGCGGGAGCGCTGATCTCGGGATTACTCCTGACGAGATTCTCGCGGATATCGCGGGCTTCGCGGTAACGCTCGAGCGCGTCGGAATAAACACCCTGGGCGGCAGAAACCTCACCAAGTCCGTCGATACTTTTCGCACGATCCTGCTGTCTATCCCTTTGCCACTCGGCGTCGTTGCGTTTCCTCGTTAAAGCCAAAAGACGATCAGATATATCCAAGGAATCTTGATAGCTTTTCTTGGCATCGACAAATCGCCCGCGGGCGACAAGAACATCTCCATTTTGCTCCAGCGCGAGACTCTCCATTTGTAGTGCGCCCTCGTCATCGGCTTCGGGGCGATGGTCTTTCAAGTAACTCAGAACTCTCTCGTTTACTTCAGCCATCAGTGTATTCTGGCCAAGCTTTCTAGCATCTTCGGCGACGTTATTCTCAATCATGTATAGGAGATCATTCTGTGCGGCCTTGGATTCGGCTAGCTTTGACTCCTTCTTAAGAGCTTCATTACGAAAGTACATCGCGAATGCCATCGCGATTAGCGCGAGGAGTCCTAGCGCGCCGATACCAACCATTATGCGGAGGAGACGCTTCCGTTTGCCTTTCTCCTCAGCGATGCGGGCAGTGGCCCGGTCCAATTCCTCTTGCACCGACTTCTGCTCGGCCGCCAGACGACGGCGTTCCTCCCGACTTCGTTTGCTGGTGCGCGCAAAATCCGCTAAAATGTCATGGACGAGCTCGATCCAGACTACAGATGTACTTGGCACTTTTCGGATGAGACGGCGATCAATCAGCCTTTGAATCGCATCCGGAGTGACCTCGGGATAGAGGCAAGCATCGTCAAGCGGGAAAAGATTTCTGGCACCCCCAATCGTCAGTAACTTATCCTCGATAAATTCTCGGACTTGTTCCGGCATGTCTTTAAAAGCACGTTCGTAGAAGTCCCCTAAAATTTCGGCGCTCGCGCCTTCCACTAAAGATTCATCGATCTGATACAGTTCGGTCTTGGCCTTTCGCCGAAGATTCAATTCTGCGCAAAACAAACTCAGAAGAGCGGGCTCCACTTGCTGATTCTTCAATTGGGCCCGCGTTAGCGCAGGCTGCGACTGGGATCGCTCCGAGACGGTCACGCGACGAATTATTTTAAGTGCTACTTCCTCTGATACGAGCCCGGGTACTGGCTTAGTGACAACTTCGAAAGCTTGTTCCCCGTGCATCGGGAGAAGCCGGTAGCGATTCTGCATGACCCCTCGCAAGCGCTCTCGCAGGGCTTCTAATTCTGCGAGGAAATCTTCCCGCAAAACCAAAATGACCCGGAAATTAGTCTTCTTCAGGTCAAATCTTCGACCGAACTCGACCCGCCACGCAGGATCTTCCTTCAGCCGCTCTTGCAAATGTTCCGGAACGTGACACTCGACTAGATCTTCTAGATTCGTAAAAAATGCTTCCGTCCGAGCTATTCGATATTCTCCCCTCCGGCCAATCGTCAGGACCTCCTCGAACTGGTCAAAGATCAAAATCGGAATCAAAAAATGGTTCTTTTCGTCCCACCAGTCGACATCCGATCGATGAAAATACTCCCAGAGCGATTCGTCGGCTTCAGGAAGCCGTGCCTCAATTCTTCCGTTCGAATTCTCAATGACGCGCTTGACTTCTGCGAGCACCTGGCCGGTTAGCGTAAGGGAGGTCTCATCGTGGTGTAAGCGGATATAGACGGGCGCAAATCCGCGCGGCCGCATCATCGGAAATAACCCTGCACGGAGCAACGAACTCTTGCCAGAACCTGATTTTCCAAAAACAACCGAAAGCAATTCACGCCGCACGAGTCGTTCAAGTTCTGCTGTCTCCTGAGCGCGACCAAAGAAAAACTCTGCACTCCCTTCATCGAAGGAATTCAATCCAGGCCACGGATTATCCTTGCTGAGCACTGAGCCCGGAACAGTCTCTTTGTCTTGCTCACTCACACTACCTGCGCTTCCTTCTTTCGGACAATCCTCACCAAATCCTTGATCCTCCGCAGAAATTCTGCAGAGGTCTGTCCCCCGTCCAGTCGGGCTACATGTAAATTCCAAAATTCTTCAGGAAAATTTCTGGAATTTCGAATTTCCGTATCATCAATGATGATCGGCACGATAAAAGGATGATCCGATCCTGTAAGCTGTAGGTTGCGTTCGCGTGCCCAAGCCCATTCCTTCCTGAAGAAACCTTCGGTTCGACGTCCGGCGGTTGCCGACAAAATCGGCAGAAAGAGGCTACATAGGGAAATATTCCGTTTGATCTTCTTCTCCCACGGGTCGCCAAACTCCAATCCCCCTCGCCGGTCAAGCCAGGCGTCTATGCCTTGATTTTCGAGCGCCTCCTTTAGATTGATCGCCGCCGTGAGATCCAAACTATCTGAACCATCAACGTCTTTCGCTACGTAGCTAATAAACACTGCGCTCGCCGGCATCTCATCAACTGGAACAGGTTCAGCCCGAGCGTCGGAGATTGTCTCGCCGTGTATGGAAATCCAGCGTTCATAAAGCTGTTGAACGAATTCGATTCCGCTAACTTCCGGTGCTACCTCCGCCATCTTCGTGAAACGGTCTAAAAAAAACTGAAGGACCGGGTCCCGGCTAAAAATTCCGTCGGCCAAATACTGCATGGTTGTCCCCTGGGAGGAGTCTAAAGGGTAATAACGTGTCAATCGCAGAAAAAAACGCGCTAGCCAGTCGGGAAAACTATTTCCGAGAAGTAAGATGTGTTTATCTTTCATCTCCTCAAACAAACGTTCCGGACGGTATTCTTTCGATTGCAACCGATACATAAATTCAACGTAATCGGCCTCGGTAACTGCGTATCCATTCAAAGGCCGATTTATGGAGCCAAAGAGTTTAAATACGACCGTCTCCCCTGACCCGAGTGCAGCATCAATAGTCTTGCTGTCGGGCCTCTTTCCATATGAATAGGTAAGAACCAGTGTCTTTGCACGGCCGCCGTACCGAACCATATTCAATGCCCTTTCTAAGCAATCGTCGAAAGTGGTCGTGACGAAGAGACGCAGCGGACGAATCTCGGCGAGCCGACGAATGGGGTCCGGAATTCCAAGAGCAGATCTGTCATAAACCTCCTTCAAATCCTCATAGGCTTCGTGAGTCTTGTCTTTGAATGCCGGATGCGATGCCAGGATAGCACTTAGCGCGGACCTGTTTGGATCAATTCCGCGTTGGAGATTCAATGCGCTGGCAAATTCGTCCGCCAACAAGTCGTATAGGGAGTACCCGCCGGCCAGACGTTTCGCGTCGTCAAACCAAAGCAACTCCTGGCCGACGACCGGAATAACTTCCCGCTGCTCAATGCGTTCAATGATACGCTTCCAAAATCGGTCTCGCTTTTGCAATGTGGGCTGGTCTAATCTTAACGCGGCTTCGTTTTCACCCATATATCAGCGTCGTGTTTTTTCTGAGTGCGTGTTCCAAATTCCCGCTTCGACGCCCTCCTCAGAGTCAATGTTATTAAACAGATACTGAATGGTAAATACCTCTTTCGGGTTAGTTAGCCCCGTTATGCGGAGAATGAGGCAAACTTTATTCTCGTTGTTTCAGGCAGCTTTAAGGCCCAGAGCGCCAAGAAGGTTGTCGAGATCGTCTAGGATTTTTTTGGTAAGGGCGATAGATAGTTTAGGATGAAAGCTGCTGACTGAACGTATGCTTCACCCAGTTATCGAAGTCCTGCTCTCCTTGTGTCGATCCGAGAAGCCCATCACCCAGAACGAAACCGATTAGAGGGGCCGCCGCGTTTAGCAACGTCATGAACTGCTGTTCCCAAGTCATAAACCCAGTCTGATCCACCACCATGGAGGCGTCGTTCAGGAAAAACACGCCGCCATATGGAATGAACACGGAAGGCACCCAGCCCATCGGTATGGTTATGAGAGCACTAAGTGTTACGCGTTGGCTCAAAAAGCTGTTGCTGCGGAAAAAGCTTGAGGAGATCGTCGCCATGCCGGCGACCTTGTATTTCCCAACCGGAATCGTTGCTCAACTGAATGAAATTTGCGAGGAGAGCGGGTACACCCCTGGCCAACTTGTCCTTAGAGCTCTCAAAAGGTCAGATCTACCACTGGGATAGATTCTACCAGGACGTGACCACTCCACCGGAAAAGCCAGAGGCTTTCAGCTGGCCAGAGGATCCCATGTTCTGCTTGGCTTGTGCTACAACTGTCTCTTTTCTACAGAGTTTCACGCGAAGCGTTTACGACCCCATTGCTTTCAAACAACAAAAAGAGCACGCGCCGGCCGAATGGTCTTATAGTTCTTTTGAGGAACCAGACGAAGATGATCCGGCTGATTGGTGGAAAACGCTTTCCTCACTTCGAGATCAGACAAACGCAACAACAAAGTTCAATCCATGAAAACCGCGGTCGCACTCACCCCCGAAAACACTGCCGTGCTCGCCTGGTGCTCAGAGTTGACCGGATTGCCGGCAGAAGAGCTGATCAACTTTTTCCTTGCTGAGTATTTCGAAAATTTCAACGAGGACAACCAAGACAACTTTTGCGAGGAGACGATCGGCCTTTTGAAATTCAAGGATCGCGAAAGCGCCGCCCGCACGCTTGCGTGGATCGAAAGACGTGTCAGGAAAGGGCACAAAGGCAAATTCCCGATATTTGAAAGCTCAATTGACGAACTGCCGGACGGACGCTTTCAGATTGACGCTTTCAAAACCTGGAGCGACGGCGAATGCATCCGGGTTTGCTAACCCCCAGATTTTCCACACTCGCAAGACTTTTGGAATGTCGGCTATAGCTTTGCCGCGAATCTGACATTCCGCTTGCAAACCGTCGACAATGGTGCAAAATGCAATGTCAAGTGAGTTTTATGGGGGCTATGATGACCAAGCGTGGTTTTTTAGGCGCATGCTTATTGGCGATGAGCGTTAGCGCCGCGCTCATTTCGGCGGCTGCAGCTGGAGAGAAGCGCTTCGCGGTCGTATCCCTTTACAATCAGACTCCCGATGTGACGGTCCACTTTTCCTATCGATGGGGCAACGAAAACTGGCGTGACTTTGCCAATTTCAAGCCGGGGCAAGCCCAATGGTTTTCGATACCCCTCGATGCGAACGGTCGCGCACCAGAGTTTGAGATCAAGATCAATGAAGCGATAGGCGCTGCGCAGTCAATAGGCCGCACGTTCAAACTGGAGTGGCACGGGGCTACCGATAAAGGGATCAAATTCGGTCATAAACATGCTATTCGTAGAGAGGCGAATAATCGCGATTATGTGACCGTGGAAAATATCGGACCTGCAGACGTTCCCTGAGAGGCCGTCTCGAACGTTGCGGTTGTGACTCGAGCTCATCTTTAATACTTCTCGTTTCCCAGATGTGCTCCCGCTCCGGGCTGTTCAACGCTCTTTACAAGCCGCGGTATGAGAGAGTGACGGCGGGATCGAGCGCGCCGCTCCAAAGGGCTTGGGCAATGTTTTCGACGCCATTTGCCCTGCCTTTTCTACAGAGTTTTCACGCGAAGCGTTTACGACCCCATTGCTTTCAAACAACAAAAAGAGCACGCGCCGGCCGAATGGTCTTATAGTTCTTTTGAGGAATCAGACGAAGATGATCCGGCTGATTGGTCGAAAACGCTTTCCTCACTTCGAGATCAGACAAACGCAGCAACAAAGTTCAATCCATGAAAACCGCGGTCGCACTCACCCCCGAAAACACCGCCGTGCTCGCTTGGTGCTCAGAGTTGACCGGATTGCCGGCAGAAGAGCTGATCAACTTTTTCCT
>Ga0210393_10003765_pt1 | contig 12106 bp, 8 predicted proteins | sample IncBWC27OmetaG_FD_160068 | JGI IMG/M metagenome (GOLD analysis project Ga0210393, IMG submission 160068) | Forest soil microbial communities from Barre Woods Harvard Forest LTER site, Petersham, Massachusetts, United States - Inc-BW-C-27-O ... | reverse complement strand
GCGACGTGATATCGTCGCCCCGAGCGCTTCTATCGGGAAATTGCCGATGACAAAGATTCTTCTGATCGAGGATGATAGCGAAACCGCCGAGGAAATCGCTGACGAACTGGTTCAGCGCGGTTTCGAGATCGAGCGGGCTGCCAGCGGAATTGAAGGCCTGGACAAGGCCCGATCCTGTCGTCCCGATGCGCTGATCGTTGATCGCATGTTGCCCGGAATGGATGGCCTGACGATCATCGAGGCCTTGAGGCAGGAACGGGTCCGCACTCCCGTTCTGATCTTGAGTGCGCTTGGGGCGATCGACGAGCGCGTTCGCGGACTGCGCTCGGGCGGCGACGACTACCTCACCAAGCCATGCGCGAGCGTGGAGGTGGTTGCAAGGATCGAAGCGCTGTTGCGGCGGCCGTCCGAGTCCCGGGAAACCGTGCTGCAGGTGGGACCACTTGAACTCGACCTCATCAAGCGGACGGCCAAGCGCGGCGACCGCGCGATCGAATTGCTGCCACGGGAATTCCGCCTGCTCGAATACATGATGCAGCGAAGCGACCAATTGCTCACGCGCGCCATGCTGCTCGAAGAGGTCTGGAACTACAAGTTCGTGCCGGCGACCAATCTCGTGGACGTCCATATGGGCCGGTTGCGGCACAAGGTGGACGGACCAAATGACCCCCCGATGATCCACAACGTCCGCGGCTCTGGATTTATTCTCCGTGAACCTTCCTGATTTCGTCCGAACCACAACCTTCCGCTGGACCTCCGCTGCGTTCGCCGTTTGCATTCTGCTGTTCTCGGCTTGCGTCTATTGGGAAGCCGCGAGCTATATGGTGGCGAAGATGGATGCCGCGATATCCGAGGAGAGCCTTGCCGTCGCGGCTGATACGCCGGACCGGCAGCTGGTCGCGATCGATGACCGGCTGAGCGAAGATCCGCGCCGCGTCAAGCTCGCCGGTCTGTTCGGCGCCGACGGGCATCGGATCGCCGGCAATGTGGAGAGCTTGCCGCAAGGACTTCCCCTCAACGCCACCGTCCAGACCGCGCATGTGGTCAGGGTCGACCAGCGTGGGCACGAGGCGATGACGGTTCGGGCCGTTGCACGGGCTCTTCCTGACGGAAACGTGCTGGTGATCGCCCGCCACAACGGCGAGCTCAAAGAGCTCGCTGAAGTGGTGGCGCGCGCGCTGCTTCTTGCCCTTCCCTTCGCCGCCGGCCTCAGTCTCGCGATCGGCGCCATTCTGAGCGTTCGCGTGCAGCGTCGCGTCGCTGGCTTGAACGCGCTCGTCAGGCGCATCATGTCGGGCAATCTGAGCGAGCGGATCCCGGTCTTGGGGCTCGATCATCCGTTCGACAAGCTTGCCGCGATCGCAAACGGCATGCTCGACGAAATCCAGGTTCTGGTCACCGAGATGGCCGGGGTCGGCAACGAGATAGCGCACGATCTGCGTACGCCACTCACCCGCGCGAGAGTCTGCCTTGAACGCGGTCGCGCCAATGCCACGACGCTTGCAGAGCTGCAAGGCGTCACCGACCGCGCGATCGGCGCGCTCGATCAATCGCTGACCATCATCACCGCGCTGTTGCGGATCACCGAGATCGAGAACAGCCGAGGCAGAGCCAATTTCAGTCAAGTTCCACTCGCGGAACTGGTGCAGGAAGTCGGGGATCTCTACGACCCGATCGCGGAAGATAAGCAGGTCACGTTGCATGTCGCGTCCGAGGGTAACGCAACCGTCTATTGCGACCGTGACCTTCTGTTCGAGGCGGTGATGAATCTGGTCGACAATGCGGTCAAATTTACCCCCGCGGGCGGATGCATCAATATTTCCGCAGTCCACGGCGACGGCGAAAACATCATTCGGATCTGCGACACCGGGCCGGGGATCAGAGAGAACGAACGCGACGTGGTCACGAGGCGCTTCTATAGATCCGACAAAAGCCGGAATACGCAAGGTGCAGGCCTGGGCTTGAGCCTCGTCTCGGCCATCATGAAGCTGCATGGCTTCCGACTGGCGCTGAACACCGCCACCGGCTGCGTGGCGGAGATCATCTGCCCTGTTCCATCCAGCTGACCGCGGGACGTCGTTTCCTCGGCCACGGCTGACCTCGCGCCGCGCGGTCAGTCGTCGCTTTTAGCTGCACGCCTGAGTAGCAGACTCTCAACGCGAATTTAGTGTCCTAAAGGCCAATTTAATGGCTGCCGCAGGTCGCTCCGTTATCTTCTGGGTACCGCCTTCGATGCATCGATGATCCGAGCGGCCCAAGGCGCCAGGTTTCCATAAAGGAGCGACCAAGATGAACGTCGATGGAATCAGCACAACTCCCTCCGGACCGCCTGCCCGGATATCGTTTCCGACCGCCGGCCACAGGCCGGCATCCGCTACGAGGAACCGAGATTCAGGCTACCTCGGTGACATCAGGCGTTTCGCGATCCTCGAGAAGGAACTTGAGTATCGCCTGGCCAAGCGCTGGCGCGAGGACGGCGATCGCAAGGCCGCGGACCAGATCGTCACCAGCCATCTGCGTCTTGCTGCCAAGATCGCAAAGAACTACCGCGGCTATGGACTGCCGATGTCGGAAGTCATCTCCGAAGGCAACGTCGGCCTGATGCAGGCCGTCAATCGCTTCGACCCGGACCGAGGCTTCCGCTTCGCGACCTATGCGATCTGGTGGATCCGGGCTTCGATCCAGGACTACATCTTGCGGTCATGGTCGCTGGTGAAGATCGGCACCACCGCGAGCCAGAAAAAACTGTTCTTCAAGCTGCGCTCGGCCAAGGCCAAGATCTCGGCGCTCGAAAACACCGAATTGCGCCCCGATCAGGTAACGGCGATCGCGACCACGCTCGGCGTGGAGGACCAAGACGTCGTCGACATGAACCGGCGCCTCGGCGGAGATCTGTCGCTGAACGCATCGATCCGTGACGAGGAAAACTCCGGCGAATGGCTGGAGCAGCTCGTCGACGAGAGCCCATCGCCGGAAGCCATCGTGGTCGAGCTTGACGAGATGGATCGGCGGCACGATGCGCTCGTCCGCGCCATCGGCGTCCTCAGCGATCGCGAGCGGCGCATCTTCGAGGCGCGCCATCTCGCCGATGAACCAAGGACGTTGGAAGACCTCGCGATGCAGTTCAAGGTGTCTCGGGAGCGAGTTCGACAGCTCGAGGCACGGGCGTTCGAGAAGGTGCAGGCAGCCACCAAACGGTCGGTGAGGGAACGAAATGCGCTGCTCGCGATGCATGCCTAGACGTCGGACGGCTCTCGGCACTGCGCGGCCGCGCGCCGAGCTCTTCGCCTTACCGATTATTGAGCGGAATCGAAGCCGCAGCCGCAACGGTCGCGATTCGCACCGCAATCGAGAATGAGCTAAGCTGGCTGCTCGAAACTGAAGCATGTAGCAGCTTACGTTATGCGCCTTCCGGAACTCGCGCGCACAACCACCTTTCGCTCGGCCGCCGGCGCCGCCGGCGCCTTCGCTGTCTCCGTTCTGGTGTTATTTGGCTTCATTTACTGGAAGACCGACCGCTATTTGATCACGCGCTCCGATCGTGTCATCGCCTCACAATTGAGGGTGATGGCGGCTTTGTCCCCCGAACGGAAAGCTGACATCATCCAATATCATTTGAGCGAGGATCCGCGCGGCGTCCAGTTCGCGGGACTGTTTCGGCCGGATGGGACCAGGATCGCCGGCAATCTCGACGGCCCGCCGCCCGGCCTCAAGCTCGACGATACGGTGCAGAGCATCGCACTGAAAAGAAACGGCCGAAGCGGTGTTGAAACCTGGACGGTCCGCGCTATCGGACAAACCCTGCCCGACGGCAATGTCCTCGTTCTCGGCCGCGATGTCGATGAAGCCATGGAGATATCCAAGGTTGTCAGCCAGGCCCTCGCATTGGGGCTGATCCCGGCTCTCGTGCTTTGCCTCGCGATCGGGGCGCTGTTGAGCGTGCGGGCCGAGCGACGGATCGCAGTTGTCAACCAGCACGTCCAGCGCATCGTCGCCGGGGATTTGCGCGAACGCCTGCCGAAGCTCGCGGGGGATGATCCCTTCGCCAAGCTTGCAGCAATCGTCAACGGCATGCTCGACGAGATCGAGGCCCTCATGCACGCCATCGCCGGGATCGGAAACGACATCGCGCATGATCTGCGCACACCGCTCACCCGCGTGCGGCTGATGCTCGAACGCGGTCGGGCCAATGCCCAAACGCCGGAGCAGTTTCGGCTGGTCGCCGACAAGGCCATCGCCGGAATCGATCAGTCGTTGGCAATGACCACGGCCCTGCTGCGACTTGTCGAAATCGAGAATAGCCGCCGGTCGGCGGCCTTTGGCAAGGTCGCGCTCGTGGACCTCGTTCACGAGGTCGGCGAACTGTACGAGCCGATCGCGGAGGGCAAGAATATCGCCCTGCACGTCGATCTCACGCATGCACCTGTCGTCGACGGCGACCGCGACCTGTTGATGGAGGCCGTCGTCAACCTCGTCGACAACGCGGTCAAATTTACGCCGGCCGGCGGCCGGGTGGAGATATCGCTGTTCCGCGGCGACGCCGAAAGCATCATCCGCGTCAAGGACACCGGCGCGGGAATTGGCGAGCTCGAACGTGATGCCGTGTTGAAGCGGTTCTATCGATCGGAAAAACTGAGGAGCGCACCTGGATTTGGGCTCGGCCTCAGCCTGGTGGCGGCAATCGTCAAGCTTCACGGGTTTCGTTTGACGATCCATCCAGGTTCCGGTTGCGTGGTCGAAATCGCCAGTCCGGATCACATTGCCGATACCAAGGCCGGCTAGCGCGGCAAATACGGCTTATGGCGTCAGCGGTTCCACGCGTGCGTTTCGCCCCCTAAATTGGATTTTAATGGTGACGCTGCCGGGCGCCTCCTAATTTAGCGGATGAGCACTTCTGGGCTCGGCCTATCGGCAGCGGCCGCGCTCTCGCGTCTTAATTCAACAGGCTTCGACGGAGCGACCTCATGCGTAAACTTCTGGTCATTCTTGCCCTGATGAGCGCCATTGTCTCGACCAATGCCTTGGCTCAAGACGCGGGAATAATCCCCTCTACGGTGCCTCCGGCGCCGGTCGGTCACCTGCAACCGACCACGGGGAATTTCACGCCCGACTCGACCGCCAATGCGATCGAACAGCAGAGGCTTTCGACGTTCGACGTGAAGCAGCAAAGGCTCGACGATATGCTCGACAAGAAGCTGAACATCTGCCGCTGCTGAAGATTGCGACAGGGCCGAACCAGTCATCGCGACGACATCTTTTCTTAACCGGACGACCGGACATTCACAGAGCCGAATATGGGAATCGTTCGTTTTGCGCTGAGGTTTCCGCACACGTTCTATGTGCTGGCGGCCCTGATCCTGTTTCTCGGCGTCGCCGCCATCCGGTCGATGCCAACGGATATTTTTCCGGAGATCCGCATTCCGGTGGTGACGGTGATATGGCAGTACACCGGTCTCACCACACCGGAAATGGAGCAACGCGTCTCCACCTACAGCCAATATTCCATCAGCGCCAACGTCAACGGCATCAAGAACATGGAGGCGCAGACCTTGAACGGTCTGTCGATCCAGAAGATCTATTTCCAGCCGGACGTCAATCTCGACCTTGCGATCGCACAGATCGTTTCCGCCACCAATGCCATTCGCGCGCTGATGCCGCCGGGCATTCAGCCGCCGATCGTCGTGCAGTTCAATGCGTCGAGCGTTCCGGTCCTGCAGCTCAGCCTCAATTCGGATAGCCTGAACGAGCAGCAGCTCTACGACTTCGGCATCTATCGCGTCCGGCAGGAATTGGCCCCGGTTCCCGGCGTCACGTTGCCGACGCCGGCTGGCGGCAAATATCGCCAGATCATGGTGGACATCGATCCGGAAAAACTGCTGTCGCGGGGATTGACACCGCTCGATATCGTCAACGCCGTCAATACGCAGAGCCTGACGCTGCCGTCAGGAACGGCAAAGATCGGAGACACCCAGTACACGGTGAAAACCAACGCCACTCCGACGACGATCGACGATCTCAACATGATCCCGGTTAAGTTCGTCAACGGCGCCACCATCTTCTTGAAGGACGTGGCGCAGGTCCGTGACGGATCGCAGGTGCAACAGAATATCGTGCGCGAGGATGGCCACCGCTCGGTTTTGCTCAGCGTGATCAAGAACGGCAACGCTTCCACGCTCGCGGTCGTCAACGGCGTGAAGCAGGCCTTACAGGCCGTCCGCGCCGCAGCTCCCGCCGGCCTCAAGATCAGCGAGCTGTTCGACCAGTCGGTATTCGTCACAAGCTCGGTCAAGGGCGTGCTGCGCGAAGGCGCCATCGCAGCGGGGTTGACCGCGCTGATGATCCTGATCTTCCTCGGATCCTGGCGCTCGACGTTGGTGGTGATGATTTCAATTCCGCTGGCGATCCTGTCATCGCTGGTCGTGCTGTATTTTCTCGGAGAAACGCTGAACACCATGACGCTCGGCGGCCTGGCGCTGGCGGTCGGCATCTTGGTCGACGATTCCACCGTAACCATCGAAAACACTCACCGCCTGTGGACCGAGGAGGGCATGCCGCTTTCCGAGGCGACGCTGCACGGCGCTGCCGGAATCGCGGTGCCGACGCTGGTTTCGACGCTTGCGATCAGTTGCGTGTTCACCTCGGTGGTGTTCCTCGACGGACCGGCCAAGTACCTGTTCACGCCGCTCGGACTTGCCGTCGTATTTGCGATGCTGGCATCCTACGGATTGTCGCGGACCCTGACCCCGATCACGATCGGCTTGCTGCTCAAGGGGGAACGCCGTCATAGCAACGACGACGAACCGGCGGGTCTATTCGCGAGGATTTCCGTCGCGTTCGATCGTGGTTTCGAGCGCCTGCGCAACGGATACTCGGCATTCCTCGCCATATTGCTTCGGCGCCGGTTCATTATACCCGTCGTCGCGGTCTTGATGCTCAGTCTCGGCGCCGTGATGCTGTTGTTGGTCGGCCGGGACTTTTTCCCGCTGATCGACGCTGGCCAGATCCAGCTTCACGTTCGCGCACCCGCCGGCACCCGCATCGAATCCACGGAACGGATATTCCAGGCAGTCGAGGACAAGATCCGCGACGTCATTCCCGAAAAGGATCGCGCGCTTATCGTCGACAATATCGGGCTGCCGGCGCGAGCCTACAATCTTGCCTTCGCCGACGGTTCGACGATCGGGATCAACGACGGCGTCATCCAGGTGGCGCTCAAGGAAGGACACAAGCCGACCGCCGATTACATCAAGAAATTGCGTCAGGTCCTGCCGGCGGCATTCCCGGAAGATGTGTTCTACTTCCAGGCCGCCGATATCGTCACGCAGATTCTGAACTTCGGGCTGCCGGCGCAGATCGACGTCCGGACGGTGGGCTACGACCAAAAAAACCTCTCAATTGCCAGGGAGCTCCGTCAACGACTTGCCGCGATTCCCGGCATCGTTGACGCGCATCTGCAGCAGGAGGTCGATGCGCCGGCCTTCTACGCCCAGATCGACCGCACCCGCGCCGCGCAACTCGGCCTCAACGCCAGCACGGTCGCGACCAACATCAATGTCAGTCTCTCTTCGTCGGAGCAGGTGTCGCCGAACTTCTGGACCGATCCGACCTCGGGCATTCCATATTACCTGGCGGTGCAGACGCCGGAGTACAAAATCAACTCGCTGAATGCGCTTGGAAACACGCCGGTTTCCACCTCACTGGCGATCAGCGGCCAAACCGTCCCCGGCATGCTGAGCAATGTCGCGAGGTTCAAACGCGACACGGTGCCCACCAACACCAATCAGTCCAACATCCAGCCGGTTTTCGACATCTATGCCAGCGTGCAGGGCCGCGATCTCGGCAGTGTGGCGGCGGACATCAGTAAAATCACGACGCAGTTGCAAAAGGAGATGAAGCCCGGCAATTCAATTCAGGTCGTCGGCCAGATCCAGAGCATGAATGACTCCTTCCATAATCTCGGTATCGGTCTGCTGTTCGCCGCGGTCTTCGTCTATCTCTTGATGGTGGTGAACTACCAGAACTTTGGCGATCCGTTCGTCGTAATCCTGGCGCTGCCGGCGACGCTGTGCGGCATCGTCACGATGCTGTTCATCACCGGCACCACGCTGAACGTGCCGTCGCTGATGGGAGCGATCATGGCGGTCGGCGTTGCGTCGGCGAACTCGATCCTGCTCGTGACTTTTGCGCGCGAGCAGCAGCTGGAGGGACACTCCGCCTTCGAGGCGGCGCTGAGCGCCGGCCACACCAGAATTCGTCCGGTGCTGATGACAGCGGCCGCGATGATCGTCGGCATGATCCCGATGGCGATCGGCGGCGCCGGCGAGGAACAGAACGCTGCACTTGCCCGCGCCGTCATCGGCGGCCTCTTGTTCGCGACCCCGACAACGTTGCTGATCGTGCCTTACCTGTTCGCCCTGCTGCGCAAAGGCAACGACGGCAAGCCTGACCATGGCGTATTCGAGGAAATTCCAAAATGAGCGAGATTCGTGTGCGGCCCAAAATTGACGGTGTTCAGGACCGGTCTGATCCCGAAAGAGATCGCATTGTTGCGCTGCCCGGTGTGGCGCCCAGTCGGCGACGCCGTTACGGAGGCTCGTTGCTTGGCGCAAGCGTGCTGCTGTTGCTTGTCGGTGGCCTTGCAATAGGCGGTTGGCGCGACTACCAGGCCAAGCTCGACGTCGCGGCCACCGCGCGACAGAGCCGAAGTTTTGTTCCCGATGTTCGCGTGGCCGCGGTCCGAGCTAGCACCAGCAAGATCACCGTCACCTTGCCAGCGACCACGACGGCGTTTGAGGCTGCCAATATTTTCGCGCGCACCAGCGGCTACGTGGAGAAGCGCTACGTCGATATCGGCGATAAGGTCAAGGCCGGAACCCTGCTGGCGGACATTACCGCGCCTGAGCTCGACCATCAGATTACGCAAGCCCAGGCGACGCTGGCCCAGGACCAGGCGACATTGCAGCAGACGCAGGCAAGCCGGGACCTCGCTCAAGTCACCAATGCGCGCGACAGCAATCTGGTCAAGCAAGGATGGCTCACGCTTCAGCAGGGCGACAATGATCGCCTGACGCTGCAGGCGCAGGAAGCGGCGGTAGGCGTGGCGCAATCAAATATTGCCGCCCCGCAGGCCCAGATCCGAATCCTCGGGCAGGAGAAGGCCTACCAACGCGTCGTAGCGCCATTCGACGGCGTGATCACACAACGCAACATCGACAACGGCAGCCTGGTGACGTCCGGATCGACCTTCATGTTCACGCTGATGCATCCTGACGTGATCCGCACCCAGGTGTTCGTCCCCCAGGATGAGGCTTTCGGGCTTGGGCCCGGCGTCGATGCCGTGGTCCGTGTCCCGGAGATTCCTGATCGGACCTTTCCCGGCAAGGTCACGCGCATCGCGAGTGCGTTGCAGCCCGGGAGCCGGACGCTGCTGACCGAGATCGACGTCCCCAATCCCGACGGCGCGCTTAGTCCCGGGATCTATTGCACCGTCGAGCTGTTCATCCCGCGCAAGACGCCGTCGATGATCATACCGGCCGATGCGGTTGTGTTCGATCAGAACGGCTTGCATGTCGCGGTCGTCGAAAACGGCATTGCCCATCTGCAGAAGATCACGATCGCGCGCGACTTCGGCACCGAAGTCGAAGTGCATGACGGCGTCAAACCGGGCGATCAGGTCATCCTCAATCCGATGGTGAACCTCGCCGAAGGCAGCAAGGTCGCGGTGCGCAAGACGCAGGAAAGCTAGATCGGCACGGAGAGAGGCGATGGCGATGCGACGCTCGTTGTTCACGGCAGTGGTCTTGGTGTTAAGCTGCAACGCCGGCCTGGCGCAGGTCTCCACCATGGGCAGCACGGCCATGGGTCTTCCATCGACGCCAGGCGCGATGGTATCCTCTCCGCTCAATGGCCCGAGTCCGTTCTCGGCAACAACCCAGCCGGGCGTTCCCGACACCACGCTGGCGCCGGTGCCGCTGGCGTCTGACCCGACAACGCCCGGAACGGTCGTGACATGTTCCACACCCACGGGGCAAATCGCGCCTGGAACTCCGGTGGTGCCAGTTACTTCCATATCGGCAACGGGCGCCACAATTGGGCCGACGCCATCGGTTTCCGCGGCGCCGACGATATCAGCATCGCCGCCGGCGCAGTCCGGGCCGCCGGCTGCGTCATTCATAACCATACTTTCCGGCTCGACCCTCATAACGGAGTTGGCACCGCCCGCAGTTCCCCCTCTGCCGCCGCCTTCCATTGCTGCACCGTCGGTGCCGACACCGTCGACCACCACGATGTCATCGACAGCGATGACGCCAGCGACCCCGTTAGGCGCCATTCCCACACCGATCATTGGCAGCGCGACCGGCACCATAGCGGCAGCGTCCCCGCTTGGCAGCTCGTCGACCACCGTATGCAGCTCTACCTCGGGGGGCCCGCCGACCAATGGCGCGTCTTTGCCGCTCTCAACTCCGGAAATTCCGGGCAGCCCCGCACCAGGCACGATTCAACCCGCGGTCACGGCGCTTGCCACCACCAGCATCGATCCGACCACGACCGTGGTGCCGACACCAAATACATCGGCATGTGCCGAGAGCATGACAATGAATCTGGCCACTCCGGGCATGATGGCGCCGGCCAACGCCACCGGCGCCACGGCAACGCCAGGCGTGACGCCTCCATCCGGCTGTTGATGCCAGAGCGCCGCGCCTCGATACTCTGCAACACTTACCGAAACCCCAAGCACGCGCGAGGACACATCATGAAGATCGGAATCATTGGAGCGGGTGCGGTCGGCGCCGCATGTGCGATGGCGATCATCATGAGGGGTTGCGCCAGCGAGCTGGTTCTCATCAACCGAAGCCGCGATCGCGCCAAAGGCATGGCCACAGACATGGGCTATGGGGCCCCTCTGTCATCCACCACTCGGGTGACCGATGGAGACTACTCGGATCTAACCGGCGCCGCGCTGGTCATGATCACGGCCGGCGTCAACGAGAAATCAGGCGGGGCAACGGATCGCGGGGATCCGCTGGGGCGTTTGCGCCTGCTGGACAAGAATGCCGAGGTTTATCGTGACGTGGTTCCGCGGATCATCGCGGCCGCCCCGAATGCCGTGCTGCTCGTCGTCACCGACCCTCCCGATCCGCTCGCGTTCCTGACCCGCGAGCTCGCGGTCCATGATCGCGTTCTCAGCACCGGCACCTTGCTCGACAGCCTGCGCTTTCGCGTGCATCTGGCCCGAAAACTCAAGGTCGCTCCCATGGACGTCGAAGCGCAGGTTCTCGGTGAACACGGAACATCCCAGATCTTCCACTGGTCTGGCGCCCGCGTCGGCGGCGTCCCGATCTTGGATGCGCTTTCGCAATGCGGCCTTCGACGCGACGACGACTTCCACACGACGATCGAGAATGAAGTCCGTTACGCCAACATCACGATCATCGAAGGCATCGGCGCCAGCCAATACGGAATTGGCATGGTTTGCGCTCGGATCGCGGAGATCGTGCTGCATGACGAACGCGCTGTGGTTCCGATCGGGGTTTATAACTCAAAGCTTGGCGTGACGCTGTCGCTGCCGAGCATCGTCGGACGTGAGGGCTGCCTCGGGGTTCTCGACCCTCCGCTGTCGAACGACGAACGTATCGGTCTTGAAAAATGCGTCGAAACGTTGCGTAAGGCCCAAGAACGAATTCGCTGACGGTCGTAGTCTACTACTTCGGCGCCTTGGCCGGCAAACAACGCGGCCTCCGTTTCGATCCGGAACTGCTTTACACGGGAGCTATGTTCCACGACATGGGTCTCACCCACGTGCATAGCAGCGCGCACGCAGGCCTTCTATGACGGCATCAAGCATAAGCCGGACACGACGTTCGGCAACGTCAAGGCTGACATATTGGCGGACAAGGACCCGACTTTCAAACGCGGCAATTTCTGCAGCGTGATCCGCGGTTCGGCATGGCCGGGCGCCGCTGCACCCGCGCGAGCAGTGAAGTCTGCGGCCGCGACATCACGTCGATAACTCCAGCGAGCATCTGCCCAACCGGATGCCGGCCAACGGCGTCTCCACTCACGGCGCGCGGCCGTCGGTTTCCAATTCCTCCGCGGCGACAAGGGC
>Ga0210393_10003763_pt1 | contig 12108 bp, 18 predicted proteins | sample IncBWC27OmetaG_FD_160068 | JGI IMG/M metagenome (GOLD analysis project Ga0210393, IMG submission 160068) | Forest soil microbial communities from Barre Woods Harvard Forest LTER site, Petersham, Massachusetts, United States - Inc-BW-C-27-O ... | reverse complement strand
CTTAAGAAAACGACCACGGACCTTCGTATCAGCCCTACAGAGCATCGCAGCAGCGGAGTAGTCCAAAACTCACCATTTGCGAGATTCTCGGCGTCCTTCGATTTTCGACTTTTTCGACAGCATCGACCCAACGCGGACATCCGGCTGGCTGCTATTTTTATGGGTCGCCTAATCGGCAAGCCATTCAGTGCCGCTGCTGTCCCATCTCAACTCGAATTTCGTCCGAGTGATAGGAAAATACGGATCCGCAATGCGGGCATGTCACTTCAAGGTTTCCTCTCGGAAGCACGACTTCGCCGTCATCGGTCAATATTTCAGGGACAACAGGCTCAAGTAGCAAGGTCTTCCGACAATCAGGATTTCGGCAAGTGAGGACAAGCCATTCTTCGCCTGCTTTGATCTCTACCGGTTCTGATTCTGAATCATCATTGCTCATCGGCTATTTCCCCGTGGGAGTCAGCAAACGGCATTCGTTCAATCACTTCCAGATCGGCCGGAAAAAGGGCGGTTTTGACCGGGTCCGCCTCGGTCCGTTTTTCAAATTTCGATTTTGTGCGCACAATCGATCAACTCTTCCTCGACGATGAGCGCGGGCTTCGCATCGCGATCAGAGGACAAACAGGATGACTGCCGCCGGGGTAGTAGAGCCTGCCATGCTGAGCCTGCAGCTTATCCATACCCTCACATAGTCACCAGGGCCGGGAATTGCGACTCCACGCTCTGCCAACCGGCCCGGCGGCTCGGCGTTTCAGTGTTGTTTCATCGCCCTGGGAAAATGGTTTCGTCGCCGAAGAAAAGCGCGGGGCTTCGGTCGGTCCTCGCTGGAAACGATTCTGGCACAAATGTGGATGAAGCGACAATCGCCAGAAGCCAAGTTCTTTTATGTGCTGTACTACATCGCCTCCATAGTCATGATGCTCGGCCTTGTCGGCAAGCCTTTGCGCCTTATTCGTTGAAACGGAACGAACTGATCCATGCGCTAAAGAAGTTCGCCCACGAGCACTTTCAATAACGCAAGTGGGCGCCGGGCCTCCATTCGCTTGAGCTATTCTTTGCGCTTAACGATTGGAAGCGACTTCATAAGCTCAAACACACCGTCCATATAATTCGCCAAAGGGTGAGCACTACAGTACTCTCTGAGAAAGCGTTTCCCATCGTCCGTGGTCTCGGCATTCAGATCGAAGAAGCCTTCCAGGCTCATTGAATTAAGGGCGCTCATGTAGCCCAGTGCCCAAGAATAGTAGACGACGTCTGTTCCGTCAGGGTTCTTGAGGTAAATCCAACCCTTCGTGAGCAGTTTTTCAATGACTTTGGGGCTCGAACGCATTGTGAATGCCTTCACCCAGCCAGAGCCCTCCAAGTGTGCATGAACTGCCGCTCGTGATGGTTGGGAATTTCGGGACCCCGAGGCATCATTATTTTGATCTCGACCGGGCGGCTTTCATCAAGTTCCTTAAGCATCAAGTTCGGTCAAATAACCGATGACCATGTCGTCGGACCGCTCCCGAAACGGCGGCGGCTTGACCAAGGAAAATGGTCTCCTCTTCGGGTGACGCAGGACGAGCTGAAAGCTTGGACTGATCCTACAGTGCGCGGCGAGAGATCAGAGCCAGCTACGAGAAGCGCTGGCACAACGAGCCGATCGCATAGGAAGCGCAACCGGCAAAGGTTGGCGACACACGCCATAAGGCTGAGGACAGGTAACCGCAGATTAAAGCTTTAGGCTCATGCTAGTCCTGACCTTCTGGTTGGTCACGAACAACAGGCCGTCGCTGATCTCAACCCAGCGGCGGCTTTTCGTTGAGGGCGCGGGGCTTTGGTCGGTCCCGCGCTCACACTGCTGGTACAGACCTCAAGCGCGCCGCTTTAACCCGGCGGATTTTACTTTTGGCTTTGGCGGGTTCGGAAAGCTGTTGTTGCTGTTGAGGCTGGCTTTGGGGCGCCGCTGGCGGAGCCGGCCGACAAAATCTGGCGGCCCATCGCTGCTCGAACCTTCTTTGAAGGTCCAGGGGAATGCTCATAACCGGAACTCCGGGTTCGCGGTCCTGCCCCAGTGTGATGACCTCAACGCTCACCGCATCCGAAAGGTCCCGCGCTCTCAGCGCAACGTATAATCGCTCGGCGGCGTTGGTCAGTCCCGGGGTCCCTGAAATCCCCCGACGGAATTACGTCTGCACAACCTCTGCAAAGGTTCAATTACCCACCAATGGCAGCCCGCCCCGCTTCGTGCTGGGCGGCCCGATTCGTTTCCAGCGATCGGCCGGCAACATGACAGCCCCCAAATCCCGGACTCACCAGCCGCCTTCCTGGAGTCATGCAGTGGCTATCGAGGGCGGTCCGTCCTGCTGGCCCAATACCTTACCGGTCTTTCGGTTGATGAGATGCATTCTGGCGCAGGCAGGACAGGGGACAACCTCGTACTCGTTTTCGGAAACATCCGGATCGTCATCCAATTGGTGTGGGATGTTGAAGCCGGTCGCCGGACACTGGAAATGGGCCATCGTCAGAATATGACGGCATTGCGACGCCAGGCCATGATCTAGCGCAATGTGTCCGCAAGGCGACCTACTGCGTCAGCGCCGATCGGCCGGCACCTGACAGCCCGCGGCGGGTGGTCAATTTGATTGTGCCAGACTGCCCGGCTGGAAAAGAGACGGTTCGGGACGCATATTTGCGCGATGGAGAAGGTATGGAAATTCGTGGGAAAGTTCGAGCGAGGCCGCAAAGAGTGCTTGGCAATTGAATGCATTGTGGCGGTTCCCGACCTAAAAGAAGCCAAGGCAATCGCCAGCAAGAAGCTAATCGGGGCTGACGTGATAACCGCAACAGGACTCTCACGGGCCCAAATAAAAGCCCTAGACCTCAAGGAGGGCGACGTTCGCCTTATGACCAGCCCCAAACGCCCCTAGAGACTCCAAAGAGCTTGCAAATCGATTTGCTGACGGACCCACATGCCCGAGATTCTCGGACTCACCAGCGGCCTTCGTAGAGTTCATGGCGGGGCTTCGGTCCCGCGCTCACTCCGGTGGTACCAACCTCAAGCCCGGGTTAAGTCGGCGGGTTTTTCTTTTGGCTTCGGCGGGCTCGGCGATCTGCTGGCTCCCCCTTTCCGGCCCCTGCTTTCGAGATGCGACCGGTTCCACCCGCAGGGAAAACCGAGCAGCCGACCGCCGTTCGCACCGTCTTTGAAAGTCCAGCGGGATGACACTCATAACAACTCCGGGTTTTTGGTGATTTGACGCCCTCAGTCAGCGAACAGCTTCCGGGAGTCGTGCGAATGGCGCGGGGCACAACTGTGTTCCGAATAAGGATAGAGCTGATTTTCCGTAGGTGTTGGAATCTGATCACACCATGGCGGGCCGCACAGCGCCGCAGGTAAATCAGCGCGGCCGCCCATGCCTGGCGCCGACCGGCCGGTACACGACAGCCCGCCAATCCCGGACTCCTCACCAGCGGCCTTCCTAGAGTCATGGCGGGGCTTCTGTCCCACGCTCTTCATGTTAGCCTTTCTTTTTTGGGAGAATCACATGCGCGACGTTTCAGAGCTGCGATTACTCTGCTGTGCGTTCTGCAAGCCATATCAGAGCGAGGCGAAGTTCTACGTTGAAGAGACAAGCCCATCGGGGTGGCGGCAACTCGTCGTGATCTACGAAAAAGGCGGTTACGGCGGGGGCAAGGAATTCGCGGCAGGCATCCCCAAAGCCTGGACCGATCAGGACGTCGAGAACCTCATCTCGTGGCCGATGAAGGATCCAAAGGCACCATACCCCGCATGGGAGGTGCCGACGCGTGTGCACGGTAAACCTGTGCTGTTCGAGTTTTGGAAGGATGAGAAGTCGGACCTTTAGTCGGCCTCGTTGCTCCCGTAGTAGAACCGTAGCTTTGCGGATCAGCCTCGGGCTCGCGTCTCGGTAGCGCGCTTTATCGTTGTGGTGATGTTCCAGGCTGCTGCTTTGCCGCATCGGATTCCGCGGCGAGCAAAAGCCAGTCTTTAGCGATCAAAAGCCATGCGTCGCTATCTTCTGACTTCCGAGCTTGAACAGCTCGTTCCAGGCAATCCTCACCAAGCTTATATGTTTCCGCACCATCGCCAAACGAATCCGCCGGGCGCTTATGGGCGTCCCGGCGGCGGTTGGATGACAAGTTGCCAAGGGCTAGGCACTTCCTTTGCTCGGACGATCCGGAGGAAGGGCGTCAATGTCGGCGCGCATCGCGTTCATATCGGCAAGCAATTTTTCAAGTTTTGTCCGCAGGGGTAGCAGCGGCGCGTATTCATCCGACTTGTTCAGATATTCCTGAATGTCTTCTACGGCATCATGAAGCGTGTCTGCGATTCCCATCTGTTTTTCTTCTCTGGGATGAACCTCGCCTGAGGGCGGGGAAAAACCCGCGAGCGCGCGTGATCAGCCGCACACGATCGCCGTCGCGCTCGACGCGCAAGCGATAGCCGTCATACTTTATTTCATGCAGCCACTCCGGCCCAGTCGGAACCTTGGTTCCCCGCGACGAGATGCGACTCCCTCCCCAGGAACACCCTTCGTCGAATTGCATTGGTTTCGTGGGTCGTGTTTTCCGCCGATTACGCGGCCTGCACGGCCCCCGCCTCAACAGTTCCTTCAAACAGGGCAGGGCCGTGCCCCCGGGTGAACTGCATCAGGCGAACAGCTCGGCCCCGGCGGGCGTGAACATTTTTGTAGTTGTTTAAGGGGTAGGAATTTGAGTCGTCGCGTGCAGGTTTACGATCGTTCAATTGTTCTGCACCTGAGAGTCCAGGCGCTCCTGAAGCAGTTTGAAGAACTTCAGAGACTTCGGGACCGGATACGAAAGGTCGAGGCGAGGGCCGCGTACGCTCGTCGGCATATGGCAGAACCGGTCGCGTCCGCGCGACGCAATATCCGATGATCGGGCATTCGTAATTCCGACACGGCAATATCGCACCGCTGCCTTTCAGTCGCCGCAATACAGGACATGGTATAAAGGTATGTGGATCGCGGCTAGCCAGCGCTCAGGTTGCTGCCGGCGTCGTTTCAACAGTGCCCGTGAGGCCTCTCATGGAAAGCTATGCATTCAAATTCATGTCCATAGATGAGCTGTGGAATCTGCACGAGCAGGTGATCTCGACGTTGACGGACAAGATTGCGGCGGAGAAAGCCACGCTTGAAGAACGGCTGTACAAGATTGATAGGGCCAGCAACTTTATCAGGCTAGATCGCGTGCGCCGACCTTATCCGAAGGTGCTGCCGAAATACCGAAATCCCCAAAATCCCGCCGAGACTTGGTCTGGCCGTGGGAAACAACCTCGCTGGTTGGGCGCACAGCTTCGAGCCGGCAAGAATTTAAACAAGTTTCTGATCGTCCGATCGTCGACAGAAACCAGAAAAGCGCAGTAGCTGCTGCGAGTGGGCTGGCCAAATGAGTGCCGCAGATCGTTGAAGGCCTAGACCGCCAGCGCGTTTTAGAGCGGTCTCCTGTTCGGCGGCCAAAATCTTCAGAGCCCGCCAGCCTTTCGGCATTTATGCGGGCAAGGACCAGTTTGAAGGCCCCAGGCCGCGGTCGCTACACCGGCGGTGCCCTTGAGCAAATAGTGAACCGCCGCACGGATTGTCAGCTTAGCATCGTCGGCGCCGGCGGAATCCCAATCGTATTGATCTGACATGACAGCGCATAGCTATTTGCGACGACGCAACAGTCGATAAATGGTTTGATTCCGTTCAACGAGGGACAAGCTTGAACGTCCGCTGCGGTCAAAAGCCGACATCGGCGCAGTTTTCGGGATGTCCGCTCTACTCCCGATGTTGCAAAAGTCTTTTTTTAGGGTGACGAATGAAATTTCTTAGGACGTCTGATGCGTTTCGCGCCCGGCGACGTGAGGGACCACATCATCTTAGCCAAAATCGACCACCGACCTTCGTACCGGCGCTACAGTGCGTTGCAGCGGCGGGAAAGTGCCAAAAGAGACATCACAAATTCCATCCCTAGACTATTACAAGTGCTATAGTTTCGGCCCAAAAGTCGGGCCGCATCGGGGGTGGGGTTCGCTGTGAGGCAGAAAAACAAGGTAGGAATTACGCCCAAACCTGTGGAGATCGAAGCAGCGCTTCGCGAAAGCGAGCAACGGTTGCGTTGGCTGGCCTCCATAGTCGAATCCAGCGACGACGCGATTGTTAGCAAAAATCTCGATGGCGTCATTACAAGCTGGAATAGCGGTGCTGAGCGCGTCTTCGGCTACCCTGCCAGCGACGCAATCGGTCAGCCTATTACGCTTGTGATCCCTCAGGACCGGCAAAGCGAAGAACGCGAGATTTTAACGCGCATCCGACGAGGTGAGCGCATCGACCATTTTGAGACTGTTCGGCAACGCAAAGACGGCAGCTTGATCGTCGTTTCGCTGACCGTTTCCCCTGTCAAAGATGCAGACGGCAACATCGTCGGCGCATCAAAGATTGCGAGAGATATTTCCGAGCAGAAGAGAAATCAGCAGCTGATCGTGACCTTGGCACGGGAGGCCGAGCACCGCAGCAAGAACTTACTTGCGAACGCGCTGGCAACGGTCAATCTTTCTCAGTCAAGCTCGCCAGAAGGTCTCAAACAGGTAATTGCTGGGCGCATCCAGGCACTCGCGAATGTTTGCTCGCTGTTCGCGGCAACACGTTGGATCGGTGCCGAGCTATCGGCGATTGCGACACAGGAACTAGCTCCCTATTCCGAGATGAATGCGAAGCGAACTTTCATAGATGGCCCACAAACCATGTTGGAGCCAGACGCCGCTCAGGCAATTGCGATAACGTTGCACGAGTTAGCGACCAACGCCGCGAAGTACGGTGCTTTGTCCACGCCCAACGGCCAAGTCCGCTTCGAATGGTCAGACGCGGCTGACGGTCGATTGCGTCTACGCTGGATGGAGACGGGTGGTCCAGTCGCGCAGGAACCTACGCGAAAGGGACTCGGTGGCCGTATCATCGAACAAATGATCTCCCAGCAAAAGGGGGAAGTTCGCTTCGACTGGCGCAAAGACGGGCTTGTTTGCGAAATTACACTCCCGGTGTGAGATCAGAATAAACCTCAACCGATAACGAAAATTTAGTCGAAGTTGTCGCACCGCCCTTCCGTTTGGGCTACCAGACGTGATCATCGCTTTGGCGGATTATCCTTGGGAACAAAACCGGCGAGAATTATGCGAAAAACGGGCTGGCCAGGAACAATGGGTCCCGGCACCCCGTTGACAGTTCTATAGGGAGATCCGCCATGGGATGATGGTTCCCTTGCAAGAACTCGATAGGGGGCCGTTCCGAGTCTTGCTCGTCGAAGATGAGCTTTTCGTCCGAATGGACGTTGCCGCGACGCTTCGGTACGCAGGCTTTCAGGTAATCGAGGCCGCGTGCGCCGATGCCGCGATGGAGTTTATCGAATCCGGCGAGCCGATTGATCTGGTGTTCACTGACATCCAGACACCTGGCATTCTTGACGGGCTCGCGCTGGCCGAACGGGTTCGGGCCAAGTACCCGTTGATGCCGGTACTTATCTGCTCTGGAAACCCGGAGTTGGCGGGCGCGGCGAGCCAGTGGGGAAAATTCGTACCCAAGCCATATGAGCCGACCGGTATCGTAAGGCTCATTACAAGCTCGATGCGGTGAACACCAATGGAACCTGCAACCGTTTTAGTAGTGGAGCGCGACATTCTCGTGCGGCAGCCCCTTGCTCAATATCTCCGCGATTGCGGCTATCGCGTCTTGGAGGCGGTCAATGCCACCGAGGCACGTGGTGCAGTCTCTACTGGAAGAGAGAGCATAGACGTTGTGCTCATGGACGTGAAAGGCGTGCCGAGTGAAGGCGGATTTGCCCTGGCGTCTTGGTTGAGGTCCAACCATCCGGCTATCAAGGTTCTGCTTGGCGGCACTATTGCTAAGGTTCTGCAACTGGCAGGCGATTTGTGTAATGATGGGCCAGGAGGCGGCCTAGACTATCGATTGGTGCTTGATCATATCCGACGACTGCTTGCGGGTCGAAGCCGACGGTCTCCCGACGCACGGTAAGCGGCGCTTTCTTTGCCGTCTTCGAGCCGATGTTGGACGCTTAGCTTGGTCATCGGGCAAACAAAGGCGATTGTAGCCATCCGATCCTTACCGTGGGCTGCGGCACCGGCGGCGAGCATCCAAGAGCGATCGCTCGCTTGAAGGAGTGTTCAGCGAATTTGCAAAACAGCGCAAAAGCAACCCGGCCTGCGCTGCACTGGGTGCCGTCAGTTCTCTGCGTCTAGAATTAGCTTGTTCGGTAACGATGTTCCTATTGCGTCTGTCCCGAGCGCAAAGGGAGGTCGTTCGGCGGCGTTAGTTGGGACGCTCAACTAAGCTCCCGAAGCATCGCATTGCAGGCGCCCTCGAGAACAAGGTCGACGCCCTGCGGATCCACCTAGAAGGCGTCGTCAGCCAGATCGACAATATCCAGAAGAGGGCCAATAGCACCCGGCAGTCGTCGTGACCTCTACCTATCCTTGGCCCGCGTCCGGGTTAAGCGGCGGCTTTATTTTTGATCGCGCCGATGATCGCCGTGAGAATGGCTCCGCCAGCCCCGCCTGCGACCACTTGGGAAATGATGCCACCAATGCTCATATTGCCCGACTGTGCCGCTGCCATGACCGAGGGCAGCGCCAGAGTTACGATCTGGCCGAGCACCCCGCCACCAACCAGGCCGGAGACAATGTTGCCGACCGTACCCAGATCGAAATTTGGGAATGCTTTGCCGACGCCTGCGCCACCGATTGCGCCGGCGATGAGGTTGATCAGGATCTGCTCCACGTCGATCTCCCGTTGGGTTTAAGGAAATGTCTTCAAATGCACGGCGTCCGCGGAAATTTTGCCGTCCATCTCGGGCGCCGCGATGCTGCGAACGATGATAGCGGTCAGCGAAAACAGAATGGCGACGACTAGCCCGGTAGACGACTAGCCCGGTAACAGTTGCAGATTTTGTTTTGACACTTTGTGCAACGCCGTTCCCCCCGTGATGTGCATGATCCCTTCCCCAGGGTCACCGCAATGGCGTGAGTCGCGGGGCGGTTCGGTGGCGCGTCGACGGCAATATAGCGGCGGCATCAAAGCCAAAGTTCTGCAGCCGAAGCGTCGCGGCCCTATACGCACGCGCCCGCTGCAATGCCAGTGAGGTACGTCAACTTGCTGTCCCGCTTGGCTCGCAAATCCTGAGCAGGGCATTCGTAGTTCAACGTCCGCTCTTGATCGCATACCGGTCTCAAGTCGGACATTGCGCCATGTCCGTTAGGTGCCGATGCTGTCGAAAAAATCGAAAATCGAAGGACGCCGAAAATCTCGCAAATGGCGAGTTTTGGACTAATCCGCCGCTGCGATGCTTTGTAGTGCTAATACGAAGGTCCGTGGTCGTTTTTCTAAGATACGATGTGGTCCCTCACGTCGCGGCGCACGAAACGCATCAGCGGCTTTAGAAAATTTCGTTTGTTACCCCTAAAAGACTTTTTCGACAGCATCTGCCAACAGCGGAAGTGGGACGTTTCACTCAATCACTTCGTCAGCGCGAGCCCGCAGCGATGGTGGCACCGTACGACCGAGTCGGTTTGGCCATCCGATGCGCAGTTGTGTTGTCAATTCCAGGACACGATCAACGCTGGCGCTTTTTGAGCACTTCCAGCGCCCGGTCGGCGTGCACGGTCATTACCAACTCGCTGCTGATCACCTCGAGCACGGTCAGGTCGGTATCGATCACGAACGTTAAGCGCTGCAGAGGCATCATCGGAATCCACCCCTTGACCCCGAACTGGCGTGCGACCACCTGATCGCTGTCCGATAACAGTGGATAGCCCAGTGAATGTTTCTCGGCAAAGTGCCGCTGCCGCTCCACCCTGTCGGCGCTGATGCCGACGGGCTGAGCCCCAACTGCCTTGAACTCGCCGATCAGATCGCGGAAGTGACAGCTCTCCACAGTGCAGCCAAGGCTCATGGCCGCGGGATAGAAGAACAGCACGACGGGACCATCGGCGAGGAGCCCGGACAGGCGACGCGGCGCACCGGTCTCATCGGGAAGCTCGAAATCAGTGACGACATCGCCTTTGCGCACGACAGGCCCCAACATGGAAACTGCGGGAATTCCTGGTGGCTTGAGACCATATAGGAATTGGCGCATGAAAAAGCCCGCTAACACATTTGCGTTGCGGGCTTTCCATCTTGGTTGCGGGGATAGGATTTGAACCTATGACCTTCAGGTTATGAGCACGGGCTGTCATGTGCCGATCGATCCCCTGCCGCGTAGGCGGCGGTCCAATGCGTGATGGGTACGCTTCCCGTGAAGGTGAGTTTAGTCCCCTTAGTCGAATAAACCGACTAAACTTTCCTTCCTTGAGTGAGGAAAAGCGCCAATGGGTTATTTTCCTCTGGAGTGGCGGATCAGTCGACGCTGGCGACCATCACTCAAGATCGTTGTGCGGGACGCCTGACGAGGCCAATGCCGAGGACGAGCGCGCCGACTGCCAGCACCACTGCGCCAACATAGGCCAGATAGATGAGCCCGTTGGGGGCCCGGGCGTCGGGCGACATGACGGACAGGAAAAAGGCCGCCGGAACCAGAATTGCGGCGATAGGGATCGAACCTCGTACAAGCCATTTCATCGCATTTGAGAGCTTAGCCTCATCCACGTAGCGCAGCGCCACAAGCGCCAGGATGAGCCAAACGCCTGCATGTGCATGTCCGGCGCGCCATAAGTCCTGGCGCAACGGGTTCTCCATGTACTTCGGGTCCCCGATCAGAAGAGAAAGGACGCTTACGCCACCATACATTACTGTCGGTAGGACGATCAGAAGAATGCCGGCCAAGCGGCGTGACTCGTTGCTCATGGTCATCTCCAACCCTTCAAGAGTTCGCAAAGGTCGCATTGGGGATAAATGGAATTTAATTGGAGGTGTGAGCAATATTGACCAGCAGTGCCGGAACTTTAAGTTCCATACTGGTTCCATCACTGCCCGCCTTCGGCATTTATCGGTGACTGAGAGTGCTGCACGCTCCCGCCCAACACAGGGAAAGCGTCATGCCATCAATCCAACCCGATCCACTATTCACTCGCGCTGAAATCGAAATGCTGGCCTGTTCTAAATGCCGCCAGCCGATGAGGCTTACCTGCATCGAACCGGCTACTCGGGGTTTCGACCTCCGCACGTTCGAATGCTCTGAGTGCAATACGATCGAACGCTTTACGGTCGAGATCTAGCTCCTCGTTGGTGCGGGCACGCCGTGGGCGTCCGCACAGGCATATTACAATTCGTTAATGGTCGAACAATCGTATTGACCTGACTGAGGCAGAACCGCGCTTAGTGTGGTTGTGTTGTCGCGCTGATTCAGCGCACACATGAACGTCGCCCGGCAAACGCCGCTCCGGGAGGCATGCAGCACGCCAGGCGAAGACCCCGGGCTGCAAAATGACCCTTCCCGCTGTCACCACTTATCGCCGCCGTCCCCGCTACGTTGCCGGCATCGAAATGCCGCGCGAGGCCGATCTCCGGACGGTCTTCGGCAGACGGTTCACGCGACTAATCCGGGCATACTCGGCGGAGCTTGTGTCGACTTGTGGCGTGTTACCCGTTTGAAGTTCGGCATTGCAATAGTCCTCAATTGAATTTCCGCAACTCACAATAGCAGAAGAATTATCGATCCCGTGCCAGCTTCCGCCGTCCGCAATGATGGTCTCTCCGGTCAGGGTTGAACACGCGCTCCACGTGGCGGTTTAAGGCCCGCGCCCGCTCGGTCCAGCCTTGTCGAGCAAGTCCAAGGCCGCTTTAATCTTCTCCAGCAGGCGCTCAATCTCATCGTGCTCTTCGGGACCGATGTCTTCCTGCTGTAACCGCGCGATAAGCTCCTGCTTTTGCGCAAGCGCGCAGGCGGCGGTCTCAGTTTAATGTGATCAAATGAAAACGAGGGAAGAATGGCTACAGGGACCATAACCAAATTTTTCGCGCGCGGATTCGGCTTCATTCGGCCCGACGACGGCGGTGATGACGTGTTTTTTCACGTAAGTGGTTTTTCAGGGCCATCGGGCGCCGAGCCTGAGCAGAATGTCAAAGTGCAATATGAGGTCGGCCGCGATCCTGTCAG
>Ga0210393_10003762_pt1 | contig 12108 bp, 11 predicted proteins | sample IncBWC27OmetaG_FD_160068 | JGI IMG/M metagenome (GOLD analysis project Ga0210393, IMG submission 160068) | Forest soil microbial communities from Barre Woods Harvard Forest LTER site, Petersham, Massachusetts, United States - Inc-BW-C-27-O ... | reverse complement strand
CGTGGTATCGTCGGCTAGGCTGATTCGGGGAGTTCGATGGCAGACACCGCCGACGATCTGAGCACTCCGCTTGGACAGAATGAGTCGCGCAGCAAGCGCGCCTTCCGGCTGCCCTTTACCGGAGTTCAGGTTCTGGCCGTACTGTTTGGGTTGTTTCTCGTGGCCTTTTCCGGCTTTGCCCTCCTCAGCGACAATCCGTTTGGCGGCGAACCGATGATGCGCCTCGCAATTCCCGCGCAATCCCCCGTCACGGAAGAGAAAGTCGCTGACAAACCCGCGATGGCGTCAGCGCACGGCGGAGAGGCAACCGCAAACGCCGCCAACAAGGCCGTGTCATCCGATCAGCGGACGATCACCATTATCGACGGCTCCAGCGGCGCGCGCCACGACGTAACGATCGCTGGCGATGCTGCCGAGAAGGGCATGGCCGACTCCCATGCCCCGATGGCCGGTATCGATCCCCGCCTGCTTGAGAAGTCGCGCTACGGCATGATCCCGATCGTAGCCGACGGATTGAAGCCGTTTACGGCCTACGCGGCCGACGCCGATCGCGCGAAGGCGGCGAAGATGCCCGTCGTCGCTGTCGTGGTCGGTGGACTTGGCGTGGGCGCCGCCAAGACCGTCGACGCCATTTTGAAGCTTCCCGCCGCGGTGACACTCGCCTTCACGCCTTACGGATCCGATCCGACCAGGCTCGCGGAGCGGGCGCGCGCGCAACATCACGAGATCCTGCTGCAGATTCCGATGGAGCCGTACGAATATCCCGACAACGATCCGGGACCGCAAACCCTGCTGACGACGCTTGCACCCGAGCAGAATATCGACCGCTTGTATTGGCACCTCAGCCGTTTCCAGGGTTACGCCGGCATTGCCAACTTCATGGGCGCGCGTTTCGTGGCTACCGATGCCGCGATGTTGCCGATCGTGCGCGAGGCCGCCAAACGCGGGCTCGGTTATTTCGACGACGGAATGGCACGCAGTGCCGCTCCCGCCCTGGCGGCCGCACAGGCGATGCCGTTTGCCAAAGCCGACGTGACGATCGATGCGGTGCCGACCGCAGGCGAGATCGATCGCGCGTTGGCCAAACTCGAGAGCCTGGCGAAGGAACGCGGAACATCGGTCGGCGTCGCCTCGGCGTTGCCGGTTTCGATCGAACGGATCGGCGTCTGGACCAGAACGCTCGAAAGCCATGGCATCATGCTTGTGCCATTGACAACCGCCATGCTGAAATCAAAATCAAGCTGAGATTTTCCGCACAGTGCGTCACGCGAGGAGGCCTTGAGCGAATGGCGCGTTATGAGGACCTGCCCTATCGTACATGCGTCGGCATCATGCTGATCAATACAGACGGGCTGGTCTTCATCGGTCGCCGCGCCGGCGGCGTCGAGCATGTCGACGCGTCCCACGTCTGGCAGATGCCCCAGGGCGGCGTCGATCCCGGCGAGGATACCTGGCAGGCCGCCAAGCGCGAGCTCTACGAGGAAACCAGCGTCCGATCGGTGGAGAAGCTTGGCGAGATCGGGGACTGGCTGATCTATGACATCCCGCGAACGGTTGCGGGTCGAGCATGGAAGGGCCGCTACCGAGGCCAGCGGCAGAAATGGTACGCCGTTCGCTTCACCGGCCAGGATGGCGAGATCAACGTCGCAAGTCCTGGCGGCGGCGGTCACAAGGCAGAGTTCGTGGGTTGGCGTTGGGAGCCGATGAAAAATCTTCCTGACCTGATCATCCCGTTCAAGCGGCCGGTCTACGAGCGCGTGGTCAAGGAATTTTCAAGGCTTGCCGGTAGCTAGATCGGATAGATGCAACTTTAGGAATCTGCAACCTTAAATATTTTTTCACCCAATCTATATATCGTGTCGACAGCATCAGCTCATTTCTGGGAGCGGCCGCATGAGCGCGATAGGCACCGTCTCTGCGACGGGCAGCAATCTTGCCGGATTGCTCCCTTCCAACACTCAGCCCTCTTCCTCGATCGATTCGGCATCTTCGGACGCCTCGAACACTGTGACCGGCGAGGGCCGCGGCCCCGCCACCGACGTGCAATTGTCGGACAAAGTGAAGGCTATTTTGGCGGAAGCCAAGACTGACCAGTCGGTAGCCGAACGCTTGCAGGCGTTCGTCCAGTCGCGCCGGGCGGACAAGGGTGAAGGCGCGCAAGCCGACGCCGGATCAAAAACGGACATCGACAAGGCCTTCCAACAACTCACCGGCGGCAATACCCAAGTCGTGGACGGCACGCAAACCCCAAGTCCGGCTCCAAGTCCGGCTCCAAGTTCGGTTCCAAGTCCGGCTCCAAGTCCGGTTGAACCTGCGATCAACTTCGCTGATCAGGCGCAGATCGCTGGATTTTCCGTTGCCGTGACCGCGGACGCCAAAACCGGCGCGTTCACCACGATCATCAATGGACCGGATGGACTGAGCTTCTCCGACCAGCGCTTCGGCCGAGGCGACGAGGTCGGCGGTTCCCAAGGGGTAGGGCCGGGAACCGCCGTGGGCTCGTACCAGGCCGGCAACGTCGAGTATGTGACCTTCACTCAAAGTGAGGCCGCGTCTGTAAGCTTCTCCACCTCCTCAGACGCCGAGACTGTCGCGGCGAGCGCGGCTGCGGCGCATTCGTATACGGCGACATTTGCGATCGATTTCACAACCGGTTCGATCCAGGTGACGCAGTCTGACATATCGACAGCATCGGTGACGGCGCAGATCAGTCAGGGCAATTCGTCACTCTCCATCGTGGCGTGAGCCGAGCCGCAATTTCCGTCCCCGTTCCGGCATGCCAGCGCTAGAATCCGCGAATCGTTGGCGAGCTCCGCTCTTTTCCAAGAAGTCTCGCGGACGCCGGATGCATGAGGATGGCAGTCGAAAAACCATACCGCCCCAATGTCGGTATCGCGCTGTTCAACGCGGCCGGTCTCGTGCTGATCGGGCGGCGCTTCCGGGACGATGGGCCGGAGATCATCCTCCCCGGCCTCGAATGGCAGATGCCGCAAGGCGGGATCGACGAAGGAGAGGACCTTCGCAGGGCGGCGATGCGCGAGCTATGGGAAGAGACCGGCGTGTCGAACGCCACCTATCTCGGCGAGACCGGCTGGCTCACTTATGACTTTCCGCCTTATAGCGGACCGACGTCACACCGGCTTGCGAAATTCAGGGGCCAGCGACAAAAATGGTTCGCGCTGCGCTTCACCGGACAGGAGAAGGAAATCGATCCACTGACGCCACGCTCCGGCCAACCGCCGGAGTTCGACCAGTGGCGCTGGGAGCGGCTCGACCTTGTCGCCGATCTCGTCGTACCGTTCCGCCGCGACGTGTACCGCTCCGTGGCGCGTCAATTTGCGCCATTCGCCGATATCAGCGACACGCGCTCGCCGGATGGATTATGATTTAATGCAGCGCCGTGGTGCTGAGCTCGTGCTGGATGCTCTTGAAATGATCAAGCCGCTCGATCTCGCGGTCGAGCTCGGAGCCTTCCTTTTCCGAAAGCTTGTTCTGCATGTCGGAAATCGTATCGGCAAACTCCGCGCGGTCGAGTTCGTCGAGAGAGGTAGCGACGTCGGCCAGAACCGTTAGCCCCTTGGCTGACACTTCCGCAATGCCGCCGAGCACAATGATCTTCTGCCTGCTGGCTCCGGCGATGACCGTCAGGATGCCGGGCCGCATGGCGGCCACCACCGGAGCATGTCCGGCGAGCACGCCGAAATCGCCTTCGACACCGGGAATATCGACCTGATCCACTTCTCCTGAGAAGGCAAGTTTTTCCGGGGAGACGAGATCGAAGTGAAAGGTGGCCATGGAGGAGCCCGTGATTCAAGGTGATTTCAACTCGGAAAAGCGAATGGCGAATGCGACCGTCAATCTTCGCCGTTCGCCACAGCCTATTCGCTATTCGCCCGCTACGCCGCCTCGGCCGCCAGCTTCTTGCCCTTTTCGACCGCCTCTTCGATAGTCCCGACCATGTAGAAAGCGGCCTCCGGCAGATGGTCGTATTTGCCCTCGCACAATCCGCGGAAGCCCTTGATGGTGTCGGCGAGGTCGACGAACTTGCCGGGCGAACCGGTGAACACTTCCGCTACGTGGAACGGCTGCGACAGGAAGCGCTCGACCTTGCGGGCGCGCGCCACGGTCACCTTGTCCTCTTCCGACAATTCGTCCATGCCGAGAATGGCGATGATGTCCTGCAAGGACTTGTAGCGTTGCAGCACCTGCTGGACCAGACGCGCGGTGGTGTAGTGATCCTCGCCAACGACGAGCGGAGAGAGCATGCGCGAGGTCGAGTCGAGCGGGTCGACCGCGGGATAGATGCCCTTTTCGGAAATGGCGCGCGACAGCACGGTGGTCGCATCCAAGTGAGCGAATGACGTCGCCGGCGCCGGATCGGTCAAGTCGTCGGCCGGCACGTAGATCGCCTGCACCGAAGTGATCGAACCCTTGTGGGTGGTGGTGATGCGCTCCTGCAGCGCGCCCATGTCGGTGGCAAGCGTCGGCTGATATCCCACCGCGGAAGGAATACGGCCGAGCAGCGCCGACACTTCGGAGCCCGCCTGCGTGAAGCGGAAGATGTTATCGACGAAGAACAGCACGTCCTGGCCCTGATCGCGGAAATACTCGGCGACCGTAAGACCCGTGAGTCCGACGCGGGCGCGCGCGCCGGGTGGCTCATTCATCTGGCCGAACACCAGCGCGCATTTCGACTTCACGCTCGGATCGGGATTGTGCGGATCGGCATTGACCTTGGATTCGATGAACTCGTGATAAAGATCATTACCTTCGCGGGTACGCTCGCCAACGCCGGCGAACACCGAATAACCGCCGTGTGCCTTCGCGACGTTGTTGATCAGTTCCTGAATCAGCACGGTCTTGCCGACACCGGCGCCACCGAACAGGCCGATCTTGCCGCCCTTGGCGTAAGGCGCCAGCAGGTCCACGACCTTGATGCCGGTGACGAGGATTTCCGCTTCGGTCGACTGATCCGTGTAGCTCGGCGCTTCCTGGTGGATCGCACGCATATCCTCGGCCGGAACCGGGCCGGCTTCGTCGATCGGCTCGCCGATGACGTTGATGATGCGGCCGAGCGTGCCGGCGCCGACCGGCACCTTGATCGGCGCGCCGGTGTCGGCGACTTCCTGGCCGCGGACCAGACCTTCGGTGGTGTCCATGGCGATGGTGCGCACCGTGGATTCGCCGAGGTGCTGGGCAACTTCCAGCACCAGGCGGTTGCCGCCGTTCTTTGTCTCCAGCGAATTGAGAATCGCCGGCAGGTGACCTTCGAACTGGACGTCGACGACGGCACCGATAACCTGCGTAACGCGTCCGGTCTGGTTGGCGGGGGTAGCCATAAACTCTCTCCTTCGAATTCCAAAATCTCAAACGACCGTTGCGGCTGTCACATCGCCTCAGCGCCGGAGATGATTTCGATCAGCTCCTTGGTGATCATCGCCTGGCGCGTCCGGTTGTAGATCAGCGTCTGCTTGCGGATCATGTCGCCGGCATTGCGGGTCGCGTTGTCCATCGCGCTCATCTGCGCGCCATAGAACGAGGCGTTGTTCTCCAGCAGCGCACGGAAGACCTGTACCGCGAAGTTGCGCGGCAACAGCCGCGGCAGGATCTCGTCTTCCTCAGGCTCATATTCGTACGAAACCGCCGTGCCGGCGTCGGCCGCTGGCGTCTGCACTACAAGCGGAATGATCTGCTGCGCGGTCGGAATCTGCGCGATCACGGACTTGAAGCGGGAATAGAACAGGGTGCAGACGTCGAATTCGCCGCCGTCGAACCGCGCGATCACTTTCTTCGCGATATCCTCGGCGTTGACGAAGCCGAGCTGCCGTACCGAGCGCAGTTCGACGATTTCGACGATCTGCTTCTCGAAGGTACGGCGCAGTTGGTCGAACCCCTTGCGGCCGACGCAGAAGAACTTGACCTCTTTACCCTGGTTGATCAGGTTCAGCGCGTGGTCGCGGGCCAGTCGCACGATCGCCGAATTGAACGCGCCACACAGGCCGCGTTCGCCGGTGCAGACCAAAAGAAGATGCACCTGGTCCTTGCCGGTGCCGTTTAACAGAGCCGGTGCCCCGGGCGAACCCGCGGCAGCGATAGCGGAGATCACCGCGTCCATCTTGTCGGCGTAGGGCCTGGCAGCTTCAGCGGCACTTTGCGCGCGGCGCAGTTTCGACGCAGCGACCATCTGCATCGCCTTGGTGATCTTCTGCGTCGCCTTGGTGGAGGCGATCCGGACCCGCATGTCTTTCAAGCTGGCCATTGCGGCTGACTTATCCTCTGGCTCGAACCCGTCCCCTCCCCCCTTGTGGGGCAGGTGACAAGAAAGGGCTTACGCCCGCAGTAAATCAGGCAAGCGTCCTGGCGAACCCCTCGACGACGCTCTTGAGCTTGGCGGCGGTATCGTCGCTCAGTTCGCGGCTATCGCGGATGGTATTCAGGATGTCGGCATTCTTGCCCCGCAACGTCGAGAGCAGACCATCCTCGAATGCACGCACCTTTTGCAGCGGAAGCGCATCGAGATAGCCATTGGTGCCTGCCCAGATCACGCAAACCTGCTCCTCCATCTTCAATGGCGAGAATTGCGGTTGCTTCAACAGCTCGGTCAGGCGCGACCCGCGATTGAGCAGGCGCTGGGTCGAGGCGTCGAGGTCGGAGCCGAACTGGGCGAAAGCCGCCATTTCGCGGTACTGAGCCAGCTCGCCCTTGATCTTGCCGGCGACCTTTTTCATCGCCTTGGTCTGCGCCGACGATCCGACGCGCGACACGGAGAGACCCACGTTCACGGCCGGGCGGATACCCTGAAAGAACAGATCGGTCTCCAGGAAGATTTGGCCGTCGGTGATCGAGATCACGTTGGTGGGGATGTAGGCCGACACGTCGTTGGCCTGGGTTTCAATCACCGGAAGTGCCGTCAGCGACCCTGAACCGTGTTCCTTGTTGAGCTTGGCGGCGCGCTCGAGCAGGCGTGAGTGCAGGTAGAACACGTCACCCGGATACGCCTCGCGGCCCGGCGGGCGGCGCAGCAGCAGAGACATCTGGCGGTAGGCGACGGCCTGCTTGGACAGGTCGTCATAGATGATCACCGCGTGCATCCCGTTGTCGCGGAAAAATTCGCCCATGGTGCAGCCGGTGAAGGGCGCGATGTATTGCATGGGGGCCGGATCGGAAGCCGTGGCCGCGATCACGACCGAATATTCCAGCGCGCCCTGTTCCTCGAGGACTTTCACGAACTGCGCGACCGTGGACCGCTTCTGCCCGATCGCGACATAGACGCAGTAAAGCTTGATGTTCTCGTCCGGCTGGGCGTTGAGGGGCTTCTGGTTGAGGATGGTGTCGAGCGCGATTGCCGTCTTGCCGGTCTGGCGGTCGCCGATGATCAATTCGCGCTGGCCGCGGCCGATCGGAATCAGCGCATCGATTGCTTTCAGGCCCGTCGCCATCGGTTCGCTGACCGACTTCCGCGGAATGATGCCCGGCGCCTTCACGTCGACGCGCCTGCGTTCGGTGGCCTGGATCGGACCCTTGCCATCGATCGGATTGCCGAGCGCGTCGACCACACGTCCGAGCAGACCCTTGCCCACCGGCGTATCGACGATGGCGCGAGTACGCTTGACGGTCTGACCTTCCTTGATCTCGCGGTCGGCGCCGAAGATCACGATGCCGACGTTGTCGGTTTCAAGGTTGAGCGCCATGCCTCGGGTGCCGTTCTCGAACTCGACCATTTCGCCGGCCTGGACGTTGTCGAGGCCGTAGACGCGGGCAATACCGTCGCCGACGGACAGCACCTGCCCGACTTCGGAAACCTCGGCTTCCTGGCCAAAATGCTTGATCTGTTCCTTGAGGATCGCGGAGATTTCCGCGGCGCGGATGTCCATCAGCCTGCCTCTTTCATCGCGTGCTTGATCGAATTGAGTTTGGTGCGGAGCGAACTATCCACCATGCGGCTGCCCAGCTTGACCACGAGGCCGCCGATGATCGAAGGATCGACCTTCACATTGAGCGAAACGTCCTTGCCCGTCACCGATTTCAGTGCGGTCTTGAGGGCGTCGAGATTCCTGTCGCTCAAGCTTTCGGCCACCGTGACGTCGGCTGTGGCCTCGCCCCTGAACTTCGCCACCAGCGCAGTGAACGCACGGATCACGTCGGCGACCGCGAACAGGCGGCGGTTGGCGGTGAGAACCTTCAGAAAATTTGCCGCGACGCTGGAAATACCGGCCCGGCCGAGCACGGCGGTCAGTGCCCTCAACTGCTCCTCGGCGGAGAAAACCGGGCTACGAACCAGACGCATCAAGTCGGGGTTTTCCGTCAACATCACTTCGAAGCTGTCGAGATCGGCTTTGACCGTGTCGATGCATCGCTCATCGCGCGCCAGTTCAAACAAGGCCGTTGCGTAACGACCGGACACTCCCGAAACGGACGGATTTTCAGCAGCCACAAGCGCGCTCTTTTTTGCTGTGAAACTCGCAAGGGAAAAACCGTCGCCAAAATGGGGCGCCTAGCGATCCAAGCCCTTGGAGTTCAAGCGGGACTTCGATTTTTCGACCGGCACAGGCAGCGCCGGGACCGCAAAAATCGCGGCTTTGCTAACATAGCAGGAGCGCAGGTGCAACATGACGGCAGTGGCTTGCCGGGCAGCCGCAAGATCCTTGTCCGTGATTGTACGAGGCAATTTCGGATGCCTTCGCGGCGGCAGGACTCAAAGCTCGGGCAGAGCGAAGGCCCGCGATGCGGCATCCAAGTCCGAAATCGTTCCAACTCCTAACGCATGGGTCCATGACCGCATTGGGGCCAAGCCCTACCGCTCCATCGACTGGATTACTTGCAAAGACCGCCGTGCTACTGCAAACAACTTCAAGGGTCAGTAATTTCAAGTATTACATTGTCAAGATTTTGTATAGTTAAAGAATAAATAGTTATTCGTCAATCATACCCCCGGGATAACAAGATATTTCATCCGGACACAAATCGATCTACTGCCCCTTTTATGCCTCATTAGCCCAGCAAATGGCAGTCCTTCAGAGCGGGGCGGGGGTTCCACTTGCTACAGATGCAGCATTACTACATTGAGGGACTGATATAATGTTGAAACTCAAAAATCAGGCACTGGGAAATCTAACCCGGTCGCGTACGGCGCTAATGGTTGTCGCCGCAACTGTACTGGCAGGGGGTAGTGCTACCGAGGCCTCGGCCAGGTCCTACCGTCACCATAGCTACCACCATCATTTCCACCATCACCATCACTTGGCCCGTGCCTCCAATGGTGCCTTGGCCTGGCACAACTCCAATGCGCTCGCGCCAAGTTCGGGATCGGGAGGATCTTTCTCGGGCCTGGCCTCCTTTTATGGCAACGAGGCCGGCAGCAAGACCGCCTCTGGCCAGCGCTTCAACCAGAACGCCATGACTGCGGCCCACCGCACTCTGCCCTTCGGCACCAAGCTGAAGGTCACTCATGGTGACCGCAGCGTCATCGTCACCATCAACGACCGCGGCCCGTTCATTCGGGGCCGCGTGCTCGACCTGTCGACGGGCGCTGCCCGCGCGATCGGCCTCACCGGCGCCGGCGTCGGCCGCGTCGTCGCCGAGGTCATGTAACCACTTGCACCGCATGCAGAGGAAGGCGTCATACGCGGGCTTGACCCGCGTATCCATCTTCTTGGCAAAATGCTTCTTGCGAAGGTGATGGGTTGCCGGGTCAAGCCCGGCAACGACCAAGTAGAGGTCGACGCTCGCAGGGAAGATGGCCCAGCGTGGCGTCACCCTCTACAAGAAGCTCTGCGGATCGACGTCGACCTCGAGCTTGAGATTGCCTTTGGTCCTGGGACCGGCGGCGAGCCATCGACGCAGATATTCCGACAGATCGACATTGCGCAGCGACTTCACCAACAGGCGAAAACGGTAACGGCCCTTGATCACGGCGAGTGGGGCCTCGGCCGGCCCCAGCACCTGAATTCGCTCATCGATCGGCGCGAGGCCCGCCAGCTTGCGCGCAAAGCTCTCCGCCGTGGGGCGATCGCCGGCCGAAATGATCAGGCTCGCCAGCCGTCCGAATGGCGGATAGTGGGTGCGCTCGCGGGCTTCGATTTCGCCGGCATAGAACGCCTCGCGATCGCATGCCACCAGCGCCCTCATCACGGGGTGTTCGGGCTGGTGGGTCTGCAGGTAACCTGCGCCCGTGCCCTGATCGCGCCCGGCGCGCCCGATCACCTGGTTGAGTAACTGAAACGTCCGCTCGGCGGCGCGGGGGTCGCCATTGCTCAGGCCCAGATCGGCATCCACCACGCCGACCAGATTGAGCCGCGGAAAATGATGGCCCTTGGCGACCAGTTGCGTGCCGATGACGATATCGACGCGGCCTTCCGCGATCTCGTTCAATTCGCTGCGCATGGTCTCGACCGAGGTGACAAGATCGCTGGACAGCACCATGGTGCGCGCGTCCGGAAACAGACCTGCCGCCTCTTCCTGCAAGCGCTCCACCCCGGGGCCGACCGCGACCAGCGATTCTTCCGCCGCGCAATTGGGGCAGACCTGCGGACGCGGCATCGAAAACCCGCAATGGTGGCAGACGAGCCGCTGCCGAAAGCGATGGTCGACGAGCCAGGCGTCGCAAATGGTGCAGGCGAAGCGATGGCCGCAGGCCCGGCACAGCGTCAGCGGCGCGTAGCCGCGGCGGTTGAGAAACAAAAGTGCCTGTTCGCGCCGCTCCACCGCGAAGCGGATTTGTTCGGCGAGCCGTGGTGAGATGAAGCGGCCACGCGGCGGCGCCTCGCGCCGCAGGTCGATCGCCTCGATATGCGGCATTTGCTGGCCGCCAAACCGCGACGGCAGCACGATGCGCTGGTACCGGCCCTTGCGCGCATTCACCTCGGTCTCCACCGATGGCGTCGCCGAAGCCAGCACGATCGGAATCTTCGCGATATGCGCACGCACCACCGCCATGTCGCGGGCATGATAGTGCGCGCCATCGTCCTGCTTGTAGGCCTGATCGTGCTCCTCATCGACGACGATGAGGCCAAGATCGGCGTAAGGCAGAAACAGTGCCGAGCGGGCGCCCACCACGACCACTGCCTCGCCCGCCGATATCGCAGCCCAATTGCGCTGTCGCGTCCGCTGCGTCAGTTCGGAATGCCATTCCAGCGGCCGCACACCGAAGCGCCGCGCGAAGCGATCAAGAAACTGTCCGGTAAGTGCGATCTCCGGCATCAGAATAAGCGATTGCCTGCCGCGGCGGATGGTTTCCGCGATCGCCTCGAAATAGACTTCCGTCTTGCCGGAACCCGTGACGCCATCGAGCAGCGCGACGTGAAAGCTTCCGTTGGCCGCGAGCGCGCGCATCGCATCCACCGCCGTGCGCTGCTGGCGCGAAAATTCCGGCATCGCAAAGGACGGATCGGGCGGGGGCGGAGCCAGCGGGCGCGGCATGGCCTCCACCAGCAGCGTGCCTTCATCGACGAGGCCTTCGACGACGCCGATGCTGACGCCTGCCTCCTTCGCGGCCTCGGATTTGCCGCGCAACAAGCCATCTGACAACAGGCCGATCAACCGCCGCCGCGCGGGGGTCATGCGCTGCGGAGGCTTGCCGACCAGACGAACGCCCACGCGCACCCGCTCAGGCCCCAGATGCTCTCCCATTCGCAGGCACATCCGCAAAACCATGCCGCGCGCCGACAGCGTGTAGTTGGCCACCCAATCGACGAGCGCGCGCAGTTCCTCCTTCAGCGGCGGAACATCCAGCTTTTCCCCGACATCCTTGAGACGATTATGCAGGCGTGGATCGGGATTGGCGTTCGGCGCCCAGACTACGGCTACGACCTCACGTGGTCCAAGCGGCACGCAGACCACATCGCCCGGCGCAAGCTCCATGCCACGCGGCACGCGGTAGGAGTAAGCCTGATTCAGCGCGACCGGCACCAGCACATCGACGATGGCCGTCGACGAGGCGGATGGGGTGGAGGCGCGCGGGGAGAGGTCCATCGGGAATCAGGTGAAGGGCTGTTTGAGCCTATCGAGAGTTACCAGTGTCGGCATTGGAATTATATAGCCAAGCCCGTCGCCTCCCTTCACCAATGATAAACGATGCGGATGTGATAATCTTGGCCGTTCGGTCGAGAT
>Ga0210393_10003760_pt1 | contig 12113 bp, 7 predicted proteins | sample IncBWC27OmetaG_FD_160068 | JGI IMG/M metagenome (GOLD analysis project Ga0210393, IMG submission 160068) | Forest soil microbial communities from Barre Woods Harvard Forest LTER site, Petersham, Massachusetts, United States - Inc-BW-C-27-O ... | reverse complement strand
ACCGTGGGCTTGCTTTTTGCTTCTTCTCGCGGGATCGGCCCCACTTCTTGCCCAAAGCACGCAATTCGAGAAATCGTTTCAGCAGGGTACGCAGGAAATGCGCCAGGGGCGTTGGGAAGATGCGGAAAAGGATTTCGCAAAAGCCGCAGCGCTCGAGCCAACCTCCGCACCGTCGTTCTTTAATCTTGGACTGGCGCGATTGCAGCAGGGACACATCGACGAAGCGCTCGAAGCTCTAAGGCGTACGGTTACCTTGCAACCCAACTTGCGGGGTGCAAATCTGTTCTTGGGCGTGGCACGCTACCGTGCGAATGACTTTCCCGGGGCCATGCAGGCTCTGAAGCGGGAGATTCACCTCGATCCGCGGAACCCCCAGGCTCTCATGTGGCTGGGTGTGGTTCAGCTTGGTGCGGGCGACGCTGATGCGGCCAGCCTCACCCTCGACGAGGCGGCGAAACTCAAGCCTGGCGATGTCGATATTCTCTACCATCGCGGGCGCGCCCATATGCTCGTTTCCAAGGAGAGCTATGAGCAGATGTATAAAGCGGATCCTGAATCCTGGCGTGTGCATCAAGCTTTGGCGCAGTCATTTGCCGAGGCGGACAGGTTGCAGGATGCGGCCAAGGAATGCGAAATCGCCCTCCAGTTGCGGCCCAGCGAGCCCGGCCTTCAGAGGAACTAGCAGATATTTATTGGAAGCAGAACCAACTGGAGCAGGCAGAATCGGGCTTTGCCGAAGAACTGAAGATCGACAACGAGAGTCTGTCCGCGCGGTACAAGCTGGCAGTGGTGAGTCTGGAGCGCTCCAAAGCCGAAAATGCAGTGGCGCTACTCGACAAAGTATTGCAGCGTTCGCCGAAGTATCCGGGGGCGCGATATCAACTCGGTCGAGCCCAGGCGCAATTGGGGCAGGTGGACGCGGCCATTGTGAGCTTTAACGCGGTGGTGGCTGATCGGACGCAAGCCGACCGCGAGAGCCTCCGCCAATCGTACTACCAGTTGGCCCAGCTTTACCGGCGGGCGCAGCGGCCAGAAGACTCAAAGGCCGCTCTGGCCTCCTTTATGAAGTTGAAGCAAGAGGCCGACGCCGAGCAAGCCGAGAAGCTGGCGGAAAAGATGAAGCGGCCGCTCGAGGCGCAGCAGGCCACGCCTTAGCGGGTGCAATTTTTTGGGTCTACTGAGTAAACGTTTACGCAAGGGTGCTTTGCACGAGGGCCGAACAGGGGCTTTTAGGCGATGAAACCGATCGCTTTTGTTTAAACAGCTTTTCCGGGAGGCGTCAACCATGCATCTGCAGCAAGAGTCTGCATTGAAGGCATTCGCCGGTTGTCTCCTGATGGCTCTCGCCATCTGCTTTTTTTCTTCCGCCGCCGTCGGTCAGGCGAATCAGGGCGCCATCGCAGGCGTGGTACAAGATTCTTCGGGCGCTGTCGTGCCCAACGCGAAATTGACTGCCACCGGCAAATCCACCGGCACGGTGTACCAAACGGTTACCACCAGTTCGGGATCGTACCGGTTTCCTAACGTTCGAATCGGTACCTATGACATTACCGTTACCGCCCCTGGCTTCAAGTCTCCTACTCTCACCGGCGTTCTGGTGCAGGTCGCTACTACCACTGCGGTCGACGTCAAACTGAGTGCGGGCGGTGCAAACGAAACCATAGTGGTGCAGGCAGACGCGCCAACGCTGCAATCCGAGAGCTCGGATGTTGGAACGGTCGTCGGAGCCAAACAGATTCTGGATTTACCTCTCGCCTTGGGGAGTACGGTGCAGGCCATGCGGTCTCCGGAGGCCTTCGTTTACCTCACCCCGGGAGCGGTTGGTCCCGGATCCGACTCAGGCAACGGCGGAACGTTCGAATCGAAGATCAGCGGCGGCCAGAATTACGCCACCGAGGTTCTCTTGGATGGCTCGTCCACTACGCGATCTGAGAACGGATCGTCCTTCGACGAAACCGCGCCTTCCGTCGACGCCCTCGGCGAGTTCAAGGTGATCACATCTACTTTGCCGGCCGAATTTGGGCGAACCACGGGTGGTATCGAAACCTTCAGCACCAAAGCCGGGACGAATGCGTATCACGGCGAAGCTTACGACCTTTTTCGCAACGATGATCTTGACGCCAATACTTGGGGGAACGACTTCCAGTTGTCTCAAAATCCAGTCAATCGCAGCCCGTTCGCGGTGCCAACAGATAAGCAGAACGACTACGGCGGGACTTTCGGCGGCCCCGTGATAATCCCCCATCTCTACAACGGCAAAGACAAAACCTTCTTCTTCTTTTCCTGGGAGCAATATCGCCAGAGCAGCGGTGGCACTCAGACATCCACCGTGCCTACCAGTGCAGAGCTTGCGGGAAATTTCACTGCCGCACTGGACACAAGCAGCGTGCTTGGAACCAACCCATGCGACGGCACACCGATCTATCAGGGAGAAATCTTCGATCCGGCTACCACTAAGACGGTTGGCGGCGCCGAGTGCAGAACCGCGTTCATGAACGAACCGGGCAACACTGGCAACGTCATTCCCACCAGCCGGTTCTCTAAAGTAGGGCAAACTATCCTCTCCTACTATCCAGCGGCCCAAAATAACAACAGCTTAGTGAACAATTATATTTTTCCTTTCAGCTATCCCATTCTCGATACGTCCATGACGGTGCGTATCGACCAGAATGTTACTTCGAAGGGCAAAGCTTATTTCACCTATAGTTCCCGTACCAACAATCGTATCTCAACCACTCCGGAATGGGCGGGCCCGGCGGGATATGGACGGAACCAGACGTTCACCACCCACTTCATTCGGTTCGGTTATGACTACGGTTTTAGCTCGACGATATTGAACCACTTCAACATCGGCTACAACCGTACGAACAGCGCCAATATCGGTGCGGGGGTCGGCCTCGGTGGAGGGGCCGATTGGGACGCCAAGCTAGGTATCACCGGGGCCAGCGGCCCGATGTTTCCCAGCATCACGTTCCCGGCGGGAGAGCCCTTGGCGCCCAGCGCCTTTGGTGACAACGTCGATGGCGACACGATCGACAACGGCTTTCGATTCAACGACAGCTTGACGTGGGTCAAGGGCAAGCACGTGATCAAAATCGGCTACGAACAGTGGTACCAGCAGTACTCGCCGCTTAACTTTCAAAATACCAGCGGAACCTTTACCTTTAGCCGAGATCAGACGGCGGGTATTGCGACCTTGTCACCGACGACCGGCAATGCCTTGGCCAGTATGCTGCTCGGCGTTCCGCAAAACGTCAGCGCAACCTCCTATGCCAGCCAGGCACGCTGGCTGCGCAGTTATTTCGCGGGCTTCGTCCAGGACAGCTTCAAGGTAACTCCGACGCTCACTGTCAACCTGGGTCTGCGCTATGAGGTTGACGAGCCGCAGAGGGAATCGAATGGAGACACCTCCAATATCAGTTTAACCACCCCTAACCCCGGTGCTGGAAATCTGCCTGGGGCCCTGGTTTTTGCGGGCAAGGGGCCAGGAAGGAACGGCAACGTAGACGAACGGTGGGCCAACATCTGGAAAAAAGATTTCGGTCCCCGAGTAGGGTTTGCCTACTCGCCGTCCGTGTTCAAAGGCAACACGGTGTTCCGTGGCGGGTATGGCATTATTTACGGTGGTTTACAGTATGCGGATTTCGGTGCCTTCAACCTTACCGGATTCCAAGCCAATCCCTCTTTCAACAGCGCTAATGGCTTCGATCCCGCTCTTTCGATCGATTCGGGGGTGCCAGCATACCCGCTTCCTCCCAATCTCGACCCGAAGCAGCTGAACTTCACCGGGCCGCAATATACCGATCCCTCTTATGGGCGCCCGCCCATGATTCAGAATTGGAGCGTCGAAGTCCAGCACCAATTGGCCACCGACCTGATCTTGGACCTCGCCTATGTGGGCCAGCATTCCACCAATCTCCGCTCGAACTACGACGCGGTGAACACGCTGAACCCGAAATACTTCTCCTTAGGCACGAACCTGCTGACTCCCATCGGCTCGCAGTCAGCCATCGCGCCGCCATATGCGGGTTTTCCCAGCACTGCCATTGTCGCCCAAGCTTTGGTTCCGTTTCCCCAATATTTCGGCTTCAATACTGACGGCGCTTTGGAGAACCTCGGCCAATCCACCTACAACGCCCTGGAGGCGCAGCTAACCCGGCGTTTCCATAACGGCCTTAACCTGATGGCTTCCTATACCTGGTCAAAGACGCTAACCGACGCCGACTCCGCCCTCCCCTTCTTTGCAACCCTCCACCAGGGCGGCGCTCCGCAGGATGTTTTTAACAAGACCGGCGACAAAGCCATCAGCAATCAGGACCTACCGCAGAATTTTGTGCTCAGCTATATCTACGAGCTGCCCTTCGGTAAGCACAAGAAGTTCCTGTCGCACGGCGGAGTGGTGGATCGGGTTGTCGGTGGATGGTCCGTCAGCGGCATCCAGCGCTATGAGAGCGGTCAGCCCATCGCGTTTGGTTGTGCGACCGGAGTGCCCGCTTACGCGGATTGCATCCGCTTCAACCAAGTACCGGGAAGCTCCATCTTCAGCCCGGCTTGGAAGAGCGGCCATTACGGACCCACTGCCGCGAATCCTAACGGTTTGTCTATCTTCAATCCCGTCGACTCGCCGGGCAACGTCAATCCAGCCTTCGACGATCCCAACTCGGCTGCAAATTTGGCGACTAGAGGTGCCTACGCCTTCGGAACACTACCGAGGGTCATGGGAAATGTCAGAATGAGTCCCTATCTCAGCGAAGACTTCAACCTGCTCAAACGAACCAAAATTACAGAAACCAGCGATGTCTTGCTTCAGGTGAATGCCCTGAATGCCTTCAATCGGCACATCTGGAATCGACCCAATGATCTCGGGCCAAACGACGGGGCGGCCTTTGGGGTAATAAATTACTACAACTTCTCGACCACTGGAGGTGGAGGCTATCTGCTATTTCCACGCCGATTGCAGCTTCAACTCAAATTTGAGTTCTAGCTGTGCCGTGCAGAAATGCACGGAGGCGTTGCCGCGCTCTTAGGGGCGACAAGGCGCATAAACTGGAACGACTGTGAGATTTATTGCTCCCCGCATAGTGCGACATCGGTCTGAATACTGTGGGATGTTCGGGACCGCGTCCTGGTTCTGGAAGCAGCTCCTTTTCGGTACAGCATTCTCATTATTTGTTGTTGCCGATAGCTTCGGGCAAGCTTCGTCGCCTCCTCAAAAGACCCCACCGAACGCATCCGAGGCCACTCCCGGCGACTTTGCCGATGTCACTCAAAACCTCGGAATCCACTTCAAACAGGAAGCCTCGCCGACTTCCAAGAAATATCTGCTCGAAACCATGGGTTCGGGAGTCGCGCTGTTCGACTATGACAACGACGGACGGCTCGACATCTTTTTCGCCAACGGTGCTCGCATCGATGACCCCACACCCAAGAGCACCATTCCCAAGAAAGATGGCCCAAAATACTGGGATCGCCTCTACCATCAAAAAACCGACGGTAGCTTCGAGGACGTGACCGAAAAGGCCGGGGTTAGAGGAGCTGGCTATTCCACCGGGGTGGCTGTAGGTGACTACGACAACGATGGGTTCGATGATCTCTTCGTGGCTGGCTACGGACGCAGCATTCTCTATCACAACAACGGCGATGGTACCTTCACCGACGTAACCGCGAGCGCAGGCGTTGCCGGAGCGGGATGGGCCACCAGCGCCGCGTGGATCGACTATGACAACGACGGTAAACTCGACCTGATCGTCGCTCGTTACATGGAATGGGACTTTGACGATATTTATTGCGGGCATCGCGAGGAAGGATTCCGCTCGTTTTGCCATCCTGAGCTGTTCAAGCCGGCTTCGGTCTTGCTCTATCACAACGACGGAAACGGCAAATTCACCGACGTCTCGGCAAAGGCTGGCATAGATAAACCGGGTAAAGGCCTGGGCTTAGCCATCGCGGACTACGACCGTGATGGCTGGATGGATATACTGCTGGCCAATGATTCGATTCCGGAATTTCTCTTCCACAACAAAGGAAACGGAACTTTCGAGGAAGTTGGAGTTCCTTCCGGCGTTGGCCTGGATGGCAGTGGCGCCACATTCGCCGGAATGGGCGTCGATTTCCAGGATTACAATAACGACGGATGGCCTGACGTGGTTATCACCGATTTGGCCAATCAGAAGTATGCACTCTATACCAATGCCGGAGACGGAACGTTTGATTATTCCACTGTGACCAGCGGCTTGGGAGCGATCAGCTTTTTGCATTCGGCCTGGGGCGTGCGTTTTATGGACTTCGACAACGATGGCTGGAAGGATCTTTTTATAGTTCAGTCGCACGTGATGGATACGATTCAAGTTAACGAGCCGCATCTGCGTTATCGTGAATCTCCCCTGCTGTTATGGAATGACAAGGGCAAGAAGTTTGTCGATGTGTCGGCAGTGTCGGGAGAAGTGTTTCAGCAGAAATGGGCAGCGCGCGGCATGGCCATCGGTGACCTCGACAACGACGGCAAGGTCGACGTCGTGGTCACTGAGAACGACGGCCCAGCCTGGATTCTTCGCAACAAAACCCCGACACACAACCACTGGATCACCTTGCAATTGACCGGAGTCAAAAGCAACCGCGACGGAATTGGCGCCCGAATCATAATTACGACCGCGGAAGGCCGCCAGTATGCGACAGTAACCACCGCGGGCAGCTATCAATCCTCCGGCGACAAGCGGGCACATTTCGGATTAGGTTCAGCAACTCTAGTCACAGAAGCGCAGATCACCTGGCCCAGCGGGATCACGCAAGTGCTAAAGAATCTTCCGGCCGATCAAATCTTGATCGTAACCGAAGCGGCTTCGCCGGGTAAGTAGTCAGCGCCATGAGAAAGACTACGAAGGTATGTTTGCTCTTCTGCGCCGGTATTCTATTTGCGCCTGAGCTTTTCGGGCAGGCATCATGCTTGGATCAGGCGATGCAGTTATTTCGGCAGCGCTTCTGGATCCAATCTGCAGATGCATTCGCCGAATGCGAAAAAAGCGATCCCGCAAAAAACGATGCTCTTCTCTATCGTGGAAAGGCGCTGGTGAATCTTGGAAAATTCGAAGAAGCCGCCGCAGCACTGGAGAGCTATCGACAGAATCATCCGCAATCCGAGGATGCCGTGTATCTGCTGGCTTATGTCCGCTTCCGACAGAATCAGCCGAAAGAGTCTCTGCGCCTGTTCACCGATGCAGCCAAATTGAAGCATCCCTCGGCGGACGACCTCAAGATTGTGGCACTCAACTATGTTTTGTTGAGCGACTACGACGACGCGGCCCGCTATCTGGAAGAATCCCTCGCCATGGAACCCGGAAACATCGAGGCGCGTTATCATCTCGGGCGCGTGCGTTATCAGCAGAATCGTTTTGACTCGGCGATTGTCGCATTCCAGGAAGTCATACGGCGCGATCCTCGCAATATAAAAGCGCAGGACAATCTAGGATTGAGTCTGGAAGCAAAAAACGAAGTGGACGCGGCCATCGCCGCTTATCGTGAGTCGATCAAACTGGATGAGAATTCGCCCGTGCACAACGAGCAGCCTTATTTCAATCTAGGAGCGTTGCTGGCAAAGTCCGGACGACCGGAAGAGGCGGTTTCGTGGCTGGTTCGCGCGGCAGCCATCGTGCCTGACTCCGGAAAAATCCATTACCAACTCTCTAAAGCATATTTTGATCTGAATCGCTTCGAAGACGCTCGCCGCGAAGCGGAGAAAGCCGTCAGTCTCGATCCTGGCCAAAGCTCAAACCACTATCTTCTGGGACGAATCTATCAGCGGTCCGGCAGCCGCGCCTTGGCCGCCGAACAGTTTCGGCTCACCGAAGAGCTGATCCACAGCAAAGATCTGGATTCGAATGACCGCACGTCTTCGGGCAGAAATCTTCACTAAGACTTCCGATAGCCTTCTTCAGGATTGCAACAACACATACGTGCTGTAGCTTTCTTTGTCGATGTTCATGAAGGGGCGCTCAGGCAGGACTTGATGCACCGCGGAAACTTCCCCGGCCCCGAAGTCGCAATCGGCCGCCATACCGGAGAAGCGACCGCAGTCCGCCGACACTACGAGCACTTCACAGCTGCGGAAGGCAGCAGATTCAAATGTTCTTGAATTCCCGGTGAGCGAAGCCTGCTTCGGGTCCGTGCAAGCCGCAAGCTATCGAATGTCCGAATGTCTACTGACATTTCTCAGTGGGACTTTGCGATCCCGCAAACATGCAACCGGGCCAAAAGAAAAAATGAATAAAGGCAAAACCAGCGGAACCCAATTATGTCGGCGCTTCCAAACGTTTGGGTTTAGGCGAGTCACGAGCGAACTCGCGGAGAGGGAAGGATTCTATTGCCGCCGTTTTCAGCAAGTACCGATGAATCCTACACTTCCGCAATAATATTCTGTTTGAGCGGGTTACAAGCGCTTTCGATCTTCGGGGTATTGGTTCCTCTAGTTTCCCTTATTTGCTAGATTTCCGCGAAAAAAGGTATCGGTGGTATCAGTGCCGAGTCCTGACACTAAACCCAAACCCCTTTTGATGAACACTTCGGTGTTCTCCGTCATTCGACAGCATCCCACGGCTGACTAAGCATTCGCGCAGATCGCTTCAGCTAACGCCCACTCGTTACTTATCCGTGGAGTCTGGTTTCGTACTTCCGGTTAGCCGAAACACTCAGAAGTTGTCGAGCAAGCAGGACATCGCACGCCCCGCCAGGCATGCCTGCTCTGTTGTCGTTGCCTCCTTCCGGTCCGAACAAACTCCGACACCTGGTAATCGGCCCTGTAGGCATACGACCGCAAGTCCTCGGTGACAAATATCTCTCGCAAGGACTCGACTCGGGTGGGTTAGCGGACGTGTTTCTTGAGCACCTGCTTTTCGCGATCCAGCACCATTTGGTCGAACGCGTGGGGCAAGGCCTCGCAACGGGAGTAAGGGCCGGGTTTATAGGCACGCGACTTGATTCCCGCCTGCGACAGCTCTGAGATGGCCCAGTCTTCACGGTTGGTGATGTTCCAGAACTCAACCGCATCATCGCCTTCGAAGTCAGACTTGACCATTTCGTCGGGATGAAAGTGCCATTCGCAGATAACGTCAGTACGATCCACGGCACGCGGCCAGAGCGTGTGCGTCATTATGTAATCCGGATGGAGGCTAAGCAGCAGGTTAGGAAAAATCGCGTAGTAATAAACTTTGTTGCGTTGGTCTGCATTGAGTCCAGGAAGGTAGTCGCGCCGCAGCTTACCATCTCTGCTCATGGTCTTAGCGCCGCCTTGAAACCCCATTGAGCCACCGATGTATCCGCTATGGGGCGGATCGTTCTCGCCAGAGAGGTAGTCGGTAATGGCACTGAGCGCCGGATGCAGAATGGGACAGTGCAGGCACTCGTTGTAGTTGAGCATGATCAGCTTCCAGTTGGCCTTCACCTCGTAATCGATGCGCCGATAGGTGCGCAGCCCCGTCATTTGCCAATGCTGGAACTTCTGCGGCAGATCTTCCAGTTGACTGGCAAGCGGGGAGGGCTCTGAGCTGAGGTTGATGAAGATGTGTCCGTCCCAGACGTCGGCATGAACGGGATTGAGAGGATAATCTTCCCGGCGGAAACCGTCGCATGCGTGGGGAGCGCCGATGAGGTCTCCCTCGAGTCCGTAGGTCCAACCGTGATAGCCGCACTGGATCCGCCCGGCAAAATGCCCCTCGGGGCGCGCACAGATGCGCGTACCGCGATGCCGGCAGACATTGAAAAAGGCCCGCAACGAGTTGCCTCCGTCACGGGTAACAATGATACTTTCATTGGCGACATCGCGAAGAAAGTAGTCGCCCGGCATTGGGACTTGGTTGGCGCGCCCGGCGCAGATCCAGCTTTCGCAGTAAAACCGCTCCAGTTCGTCGCGGAAAAGATCTGGGTCTGTGTAGTAGCGGGCGGGTAGAGTCGTGGCGACGGTTTTGCCGTCAGAAGTCGGCATTTAGCACTTCGCTAGCCTTCAATCAGTGAGTAGTTGGCATTCAGTTAACTGAGAATCCCAGGATCGGATTTTATAGCAAGAAGCGAGTTGGTGGCATTTAGGAGAGCGCATCGGGGCAGAAATTGACGGCTCTAGGAGCCGATTGTCGTATCGACCCTGGACTGTATGCGTGGAACTTCCGCGATGATGCTGCGCTGGCCTTTCATGGGAACCGTTTCTCCGATCCGAAAGACATTCTCGGCGACTATCTGCATGTCCACAATCTGTGATTACTTCGGAGTCTCCGGCAAACCGTCCACACGGCTTCATTTCTCGGCTGCGCTGATTCTCAAGCCATGGGCTGCGGGGCTGAGGCGGGTGTTATGGGACTCTGGGCCTCATCGCCCGAGAGTTTCCGTTGTTGCCTCTCTTCCATTCCGTCGAGGAGTTGGCCGTGATTTTTCCCTTGTGTGTGCAAGAACTTTCATATTGACGCGCGCTTGTAATCATGGGAAAGTCTAGCTGCGCTGTAACGCAAGCAGCGATCTGTATCTCCCCTGTACGTCTTTCCGAATCTCCCCCTCTACGTCTTTTCGCGCTTGTTTTCGAGTGGGCAACCGCCCGGAGGGGGATACCATTCAACGCTTTCAATCGCGGGAGTTCTTTTGTGTCCTTGTATTAATTCTTGTGCAGAGCCTGTCGACCGCGGTATGGTCGCAGATCAATGTCACGACATTTCATTATGACAACGCACGCACGGGTCAGAATACCCAGGAGACCGTCCTCACGCCGGCGAATGTAAACTCAAACCAGTTCGGCAAACTCTTCACAATTTTTGTGGACGGTTACGTATTCGCTCAGCCTTTGTACTTGGCCGGCGTGCAAAACATTGCAGGTGGAACTCATAACGTTTTATACGTCGTGACGCAGCACGGTAGTCTGTTGGCTATCGATGCCGACAACGGCGCCATTCTATGGCAGAAAAGTTTCATTAATCCCGTGGCCGAAATAAATACGGTGTCCCCGAGCGATGTCTCCTGCACTGACATGCTTCCGGAAAGCGCCATCACCAGCACTCCAGTCATCGATCCCGCATCAGGCACGATTTATCTCCTCGTCAAGACCAATGAAAACGGGCAATTCTTCCAGCGTCTGCACGCCATTGACACCACCAGCGGAGCGGAAAAATTTGGCGGCCCCGTCCCGATCGCCGCTACCGTGAATGGAACCGGAGACAATGGCGAAACCGTCACCTTCAATTCGCTCACGGAGCACAACCGGCCCGGCCTGCTTTTGGAAAATGGCCACATCGTTATGGGTTGGGCCTCGTACTGCGACAACCCGCCGTATCACGGATGGGTGATGTCCTACAGCGCCTCAACTCTCGCTCAGGAAGCTGTCTTGAACCTCTCTCCGAACGGTAGATTTGCCGGAGTGTGGATGTCCGGGGATGGCATCGCTGCCGATGCCAACGGAAACTATTATCTTGCTACCGGAAACGGCAGCTACAGTGGTTCGACCTCCAATAACTATGGAGACAGCATCCTGCGTTTGGGTTCTGCCAGCAGTGGCACTCTGTCCGTGCTCGATTCGTTTACGCCCTGGAATCAAAACAGCCTGAGTGGCGAGGACTCCGACGTTGGCTCCGGAGGAGTCCTACTGCTGCCGGACCTGCCCGCCGGAGCAGCGCATCCGCACCTGCTGGTGCAAATGGGAAAAGAAGGAACAATCTATTTGGTTGACCGCACCGCCATGGGTGGATATTGCTCCACCTGCGTCGATACCGACACCCAGATCGTGCAGGAGATCAACAACGCCAGCATCGGAGTCTGGGGCTCGCCGGCATACTGGAATGGCAATGTCTATTGGAGCAGCAACTCCAACGGCACCACTACGAACATGCCTTCCAACTTAATGGCCTTCTCTTTCAACGCAGACAACTCCGGCTTGCTTTCCACTGAGCCTACCTCGCAGAGCAACAACACTTTTAATTTCGGAACCGGCACACCCGTTGTATCCGCGAACGGCAGCGACGATGGAATCGTCTGGCTGCTGGATAACAGCACCTTCCATGCGACATGTTGCCAGGCGCTTTACGCCTTTGATGCTACGAACCTGTCGACCATGCTTTACAACAGCAATCAGGTGGCCGGCAAGCGCG
>Ga0210393_10003759_pt1 | contig 12115 bp, 8 predicted proteins | sample IncBWC27OmetaG_FD_160068 | JGI IMG/M metagenome (GOLD analysis project Ga0210393, IMG submission 160068) | Forest soil microbial communities from Barre Woods Harvard Forest LTER site, Petersham, Massachusetts, United States - Inc-BW-C-27-O ... | reverse complement strand
TAAAATCGAAATCAAAGGCGTCACCCGTCCCGATTTCGTCCGCTATGCGGGCGCGTCCGGCGACTTCGTCCCGCTGCATTACGATCAGACCTTCGTCGAGGCGGCCGGAATCCCGACGGTGTTCGCCCAAGGCATGTTCACTGCGGGCCTGCTCTCTAAAGCCGTCACCGACTACGTCGGAATCGGCAACGTCCGCCGCTTCCAGGTCCGCTTCGCCACCCGCGTATGGCCAGGCGACGTCGTCACCTGCACCGGCAAAGTGACCAACAAGATCGAGAAAGACGGCGAGAAGCAAATCGAAGGCGACCTCGTCGTGCTGAATCAAAAAGGCGAGCCCGCAATCAAAGGCAGCTTCCGCGCCGCATGCGCATGAGGGAAGGGCAAATCACTTTATCAAATGCGGAACCCACCGTGGGTTCCGCACTTCCCTGGGCAGAGGTGACCCCTGCACCCAGTGTCTTGTGTCATTCAGAGCGAAAGCTTCTGTAGCTTCCCCCCTTAACTTCTAACAGGCCGTCAGGCCGCATCTTCTCTTAACACTAAGGTGCAGGGCTTAGCCCTGCCGAAGGAAGCGTGAAACCCACCGCGGGTTTCACATTCAACTAAGTTCTTCCTTCGCGCGGGTGGGGGTCTTTTGAGAGACGCGGCTTCCTACTACAATGACCCTCGTCAGAGTTAACTCCCTGTCAGGGCCGATCGGTATAAGGGGCGTGCGATGGTGCCGATTCGCTACAATGTTCGCAGTGTCATCGAGCGGCGCGCGACGTCGCTGATGACGATACTTGGCGTCGCGCTCGTCTCGATGATCTTCGTCATCGTTTTTGGATTTTCCGCCGGCCTGAAGCAATCGCTGCTCAATACCGGCGAGGATCGCAACGTCATCGTCATGGCGCGCGGAGTAACCAACGAGAACGAGAGCTTCGTGCCTCATTCGGCAACCGAGATACTCCGCGTGCGTCCGGAAATCGCGACCGACGAACATCATCAACCGCTGCTGTCGCGCGAGAGTATCGCCGGCGTGAATGTCAGCCGCAGCCACGGCGCCAAGGAATTCGCGCTGCTCCGCGGCGTCCAGCCGATTGCCTACGAAGTGCATCCGAACTTGCATCTCGTCGAAGGACATTGGCCGACGCGTGGCAACGGGGAATGGGTGGTCGGGCGCAGGCTGCTGACGCGCTTCCCGTATCTTCAGCCCGGCACGACTTTTCACTATGAGCATCGCGATTGGAACATCGTTGGAGTCTTCACCGACAACGACAGCGCGCGCGAATCGGAAGCTTGGACCGACCTCGACGACTTGATCAACAACCGTCACTGGGACGCCGGCGGCGCCTCCGCTCTGCACCTGGTACTGAATCCAGGCAGCGCGGCGGAATTTGCGCGGGCAATTAAATACGACGGCCGCATGAGCCTGCAGGGCGAAACCGAGACCGAGTACTATGCCGCGCAAGCGGCAGTGGCGGGGCAGTTGCGAATGCTCGGGTTGATGGTGGCGATTGCACTCGCGATTGGCGCGATGTTCGGCGGGATGAACACGATGTACACGGCGGTGACTCGGCGCGGGCGCGAGATAGGAGTGCTGCGCGTGCTGGGATTCTCACGCGGCGACATTCTGAGCAGCTTTGTGATCGAGAGCGTCATCCTCGGCCTCGCGGGCGGTGTCGCTGGCGTCGTGCTTGCGACCGCGGTTGCGTGGGCGACGGGATTGACCAGCCGCACGATGAATATCGGCGCAATGTTTTTTTCGTACCGTCCAACCGCAGGCGCGCTTGTCGCAGGTGTCGTGGTATCCGTGATTATCGGCGTCGTGGGCGGGCTGATGCCTGCCGTCAGGGCTTCGCGTGTCGGCATTATCAGCGCGCTGCGGGAGGCCTGACGATGACCGTCAAGTTGCTGACGATCGCTTTCCGCAACATGCGCCGACAACTGCGGCGGACGATCCTTACGGGCCTGACCTTCGCTATCGCGGTGTTCATCTACACGGTGCTGGTTGCGGTGCCGTGGTCGATGGATCGAATTGCCGACAACGCCTCGAAGGAACTGCGCCTGGTGGTGACCGAGCGCAACAACGGGCGGCTCCCCGCGCGCTACTGCGGTCCGATCAAGAAGCTGGAGCACGTGATGGGATGTGCGCCGGAAATCGTCTGGGGCGCCGTCTATCGCGATCCCAAGAACCCGATAATCACTTACGGAATAAACGCAGATATCTATAGCATCACGGGCAGCAGCGACTTTCAGTTATCGGCGGACCAATCGAAGCTGTTGCAAACGGACCGTCGCAGCGCGCTGATCGGGTACTCGCTGATGCGGGAAAACGGATGGAAAATCGGCCAGCCGCTCACGCTGCGCAATCCCAACGATGCGCGGCTTACGCTGACCTTCATTCCGATCGTCGAGTACCCCACCGAGTACATGTCGCGGGCGTTCTTGTTTGATCGCAGGATGCTGGACGACGCGGTGAAGAAAGTTTACGGCGCGGATATCCAGGACCGGGCGTCGTTCATCGTGGTGAAGGTCGATCGCGTCGAGAACATGGGACTGGTAGCCAACGAAATCGACGAGAACTTTCACAACTCCGACGCCGAAACCGAAACGGCGACCGAGTCCGATTCGGTTGCCAACGTCGTCAGCGCAATCGGCAACATCCGCACGATCATCTACAGCTTGTGCACGGTGGTGATGCTGACGGTGTTGCTGATCGCCGCCAACTCGATGGCGATGATGGTGCGCGACCGGATCAGCGAAGTCGCGGTGATGCGCGCGCTCGGATTCACGCGGACGCATATCGCGATCCTGCTGTTCACCGAGGCGGCGTTGATCGGGCTTTGCGGATCACTTGTCGGCGCGGGCCTCGCCCTCTGGATATTTGCCCACGGAATCAGGCTCGGCGCGATAACCGGGACGCTGGGCTACCTGGAAGTGCGCCCCCAGACAGCCGCAGCCGCGATCGCCACGGCGGTCCTGGTAAGCCTCACGAGCGCGCTAGGCCCAGTAATCCGCGCAATGCGCGTCGTCCCCGCAATGGCCTTCCGCGAGGTTGTGTAAGCTTAAATCTCCCGCTTCATCGAACCAGTTGAGCCACACCGTTCGCTAATATTACGGTTCCTGAAACGGGATCCATTCCTTGCCGCGTCGCCGAAGCAGGGTCGTGGAGATGAAGTTCGAGGGCGTTCCGGCGCAAACTCGATCGCGCGCGGCGACGAGGCTCTCGATTCCTCCGGGAATACCCGTCGCGGTAACCAGGCATACGTCGCGAGCAGGCACGCATACGACGATATCATCCGAAACCGACGATCTTAGCCGTTCCCAGACCTCATCGAGTAGAATCAGGCTCGCTTCATGGTCTCCGTTTGCAATCAAATGAAAGCACTTTTCGTTACCGCGCGTGCCAAGTTGCAACGGCAGACGCGTGCGCAGATTTGCTAGCGCTTTACCCGCGAGTTCCATCCGCGGTTGTACAAATCGATCTAACTCGGACCAGCGCGCATATTCGATCGTGCTCGCCTCGTCGAACGCATAGACCACGTAGAGATCGGCGACCAAATGATCGCTAGCCAGATCCTTCGCCGACGCAGGAAGACCCTCGACCCATCGAGCGCTCTTGATCAGCGGAACGACTTGGTCGAGCGACCGCTGCTGCGTCGGTTCCCCCGAATCGACTAACGCCGCGATAAAGTGCGAGACCAGCTGCTCACGCACATCCGGTGCGGCTCGGCTCGCATCGGCAAACAAGTTGTCGACCAGAACGGTGAGCGTCTTCCCCTGCCTCGTACGAACCTCTAGTCCGAGCGGTTCGCCGGGCAGCGCGACAGCGCTCGCGACGGCAGAAGACTGTTCGAACGCGAGACGGGACGACTCACGAAGAGACTCCTTCGTCAGCACTTTCGCCTGCAGCAGAGACTGCCACGATTTGCTCATGAGTGGTGATGATACTAGCAGACTGCCCATTTGCTCCTACGACAAACGCATGGCCCACTTTCTGACTAACCCATCTAACAGGGACGAAGTCCCGCATCTTTGTCTTAACACTGGGTGCAGGGGTCACCCCTGCCCAAGGAAGTGTGAAACCCACGGCGGGTTTCACATACAATCAAGTTCCCCGAGGTGGGGCGGCGCCGCTTGTGGACGGAATTGTTGAACAATTGTGGATAGTTAGCGCTCAAATTCTCTTTTCTGCTTGATAAGCTGAGCAGAATCCGGCAAACAAGACGAATTAGCTCGACTGCTGGCTCGACGGATGGGCTATCGCAGCCCGCTCCGGAGGCGCAACATAATCGTAATGGGTGAACCCAGGCACATCATCATTCACGGGCATTTTTACCAGCCTCCGCGCGAAAGCCCGTGGACTGGTTTGATCAGTCCCGAGCACGGTGCGGCGCCGTTTCAGAACTGGAACGAGCGGATTCTCAGCGAATGCTACACGGCCAACGCACATGCTCATACGATGTCGGGGCCAGTCGTTCACGTTCGCAACAATTACGAATCAGTGAGCTTCGATGTCGGCCCGACGCTTGCCGGATGGCTCCAGACGCATGGAAAGACTGCGTATCGCGCGATGACTCGTGGCGACGCGTTGTATGCCGCGGCGCACACTGGTCGTGGCAACGCGATCGCGCAATCGTACAGTCATTCGATATTGCCGCTGCTGTCTCCACGCGATCGAGAGTTGCAGATCGCGTGGGGTATCGACGATTTCGTTTTCCGTTTCGGGCGCAAGCCAGCTGGAATGTGGCTGCCTGAATGTGCTGCCGACGACGACACGCTCGCATCAGTCGCGGCGGCGAAAATCCAGTTCGTGATCCTTGCGTCGGACCAGGGAAATTTCAGAGGTCCCGGCAGCGACTCGCGTGGTGCGGGACCGTTCCAGTGGCGCAGCGGTGATTTGAGCCTCGCGGTATTTCGATTCGATCGCGAATTGTCCAACACCGTCTCCTTCGGCGAAGGCTTGGCCGATGGCGCGCGCCTGGCTGAATGGATTGCGGTCACCGCGCTCAACCTCGAGCCCGGTGCTGCGCTGATGATCGCGACCGACGGCGAGACCTTTGGGCATCATAGTAAACACGGTGCGTCCGAGCTGGCGCGTGCGTTGAAGGCACTCGAAGAGCGCGACGACGTGATAGTCACGAATTGCGACGACTACCTCGCCGCGCATCCCGCCAGCGGGACGTTCGAGATGCCGGCGGCGACGTCGTGGAGCTGTTCGCATGGGGTCGAGCGATGGCGCTCGAACTGCGGATGCCGCAACGAGGCGGGCACGTCGCAGGAATGGCGCGCACCGTTTCGCGCCGCGATGGATTTCGTGAAGTATCACGCCGAGGCGACCTACGACCGTTTCGCGCCGGCGCTGGTGAAAGATCCCGGCGCGTTTCTGCGCGGCGGAATCCGTTTGCTGATCGATACAAATCCCGCAGTGCACGAGGAAACCTTCAAGCGGCTCGGCGTTACCGTCGAGTACAATCGCGAGACGCTGCTCCGGATGCTCGAGATGGTGCGTGCGGGGCAGGCGGCGCTGACAAGCTGTGCGTGGTTCTTCGACGATTTCGGCGGCCTCGAAGGTCGCGTCGCGCTCAGATGGGCAGCGCGCGCGGTCGAGCTGGCCGGCGAGCATTCGGCGAGCGTCGAGAACGAATTGCTCGAGCGCCTGCGCGGAATCAACTCGAACCGGCGCGAAAACGGCGACGCCGCGACTCTGTACCTGAGCCTGAAAACGCGCGAAGCCCGCGGTCGCGTGTAGCACTGAAATAACGGCGCTTGTTCAGTTTCGAAAAAGGCTGGGGGGAATGAACTATTCAGCCTGACCGCGTCGGACTTTCTATGCTAATTGTACGGCGTGCGCCAGGTTCCCCACATTCGCCCTCTCTCCTCAGCTGGTTCCCCTTCCCACTATGGGAAGGGGTTAGGGGTTAGGTTCCTGACTCCCGTGCGCAAACCAAAAACAATTTCTGACGGAACGAAGCTACCGATGGTAGCTGAACGATCTAAATACCACTGCAGGTGGTATGAACAGGTGCAGTGCTAATGGCTTCGACCGAAGCGACTCATATCGATTCGACTCTGACTGAATCCCGCAAGTTTCCGCCGTCCTCCGAGTTCAGCGCCAAGGCGTGGGTCAAAAGTCCCGAAGACTACAATGCGCTGTGCAGGCGCGCAGACACGGAGCCAGACGCGTTCTGGGCCGAATGCGCGCGCAACCTGCATTGGTTCGAGCCGTTCGGCAAAACTCTCGAATGGAATTTCCCGCATGCGAAATGGTTCGTCGGCGGGACGATCAACGCGTCGTACAACTGCCTCGACCGCCATCTCGAAACTCCGCGCCGCAACAAGGCCGCATTGATTTGGGAAGGCGAGCCCGGCGACTCGCGCGTGCTGACCTACCAGATGCTCGCCGACGAAGTTGGCCGATGCAGTAACGCGCTCAAGAGCCTTGGCGTGAAGGACGGCGACCGCGTTGCGATCTACATGCCGCTGGTGCCGGAGGCGGCGATCGCGATGCTCGCGTGCGCACGAATCGGTGCGATTCATTCGGTGGTCTTCGGCGGCTTCTCGTCGGAGGCGCTGGCGGATCGGATCAACGATGCGGAAGCGAAGGTCTGTATCACCGCGGACGGCGGATGGCGTCGCGGGCAGGTCGTCGAGCTCAAGCAGAATGTCGATGAAGCCCTGAAAAAGACGCCTTCGATCGAGAAAGTTCTCGTGCTCAAGCGCGTTGGCAACAAAGTCGAAATGCGCAAGGGACGCGATGTGTGGTGGGACGAGTTGGTCCCCGCGCAAAGTTCGAAGTGCGAAGCGGCGCAGCTCGACAGCGAGCATCCCCTGTACACCCTCTACACCAGCGGCACCACCGGCAAGCCCAAGGGCGTCGTGCATACGACCGGCGGATACCTGACGCACGTCCTGATGACGATGCGGTGGGTGTTCGACGTGAAGGACGACGATATCTACTGGTGCACCGCCGATATCGGATGGGTCACGGGCCACAGCTACACCGTCTACGGACCGCTGGCGGCGGGCGCGACGGTCGTGATGTACGAAGGCGCACCGAACTTTCCCGAGAACGATCGCTTCTGGCAAGTGATCGAGAAGTACAAGGTCAGTATCTTCTACACCGCACCGACTGCCATTCGCACGTTCATCAAATGGGGCGACTCGTGGGTCAAAAAGCATGACCTGTCGAGTCTGCGGCTGCTCGGGTCGGTGGGCGAGCCGATCAATCCCGAGGCGTGGATGTGGTATCGCAAAGTGATCGGCGGCGATCGATGCCCGATAGTCGACACGTGGTGGCAGACCGAGACCGGCGGAATAATGATCAGCCCGATGCCGGGCGCAACCGCCGCCAAGCCCGGATCCGCAACATTCCCACTGCCCGGAATCGCCGCCGATGTCGTCACGCGCGACGGCAAGAGCGTCGGCGCCAACCAGGGCGGCCTGTTGATCGTCCGCAAGCCATGGCCCGGAATGCTGCGAACGATCTACCGCGACCCCGATCGCTACAAGACTAATTACTTCGCTCAGATCGACGGCGCATACTTCACGGGCGACGGCGCGCGCCGCGACCAGGACGGCTACCTGTGGATCATGGGACGCGTGGACGACGTGATCAACGTGTCGGGCCATCGCCTCGGCACGATGGAAATAGAAAGCGCGCTCGTCTCGCACACGACGGTCGCGGAAGCCGCATGCGTCGGCCGTCCCGACGACATGAAAGGGCAGGCCGTCGTCGCATTCGTGACCCTCGAAGGCGGCCGCAAAGGCGACGACAAACTGCGCGACGAACTGCGCGCCCACGTCGTCAAGGAGATCGGCGCGCTGGCGCGACCGGATGATATCCGCTTCACCGAAGCCCTCCCCAAAACCCGCAGCGGTAAAATAATGCGCCGCCTCCTGCGCCAGATAGCGTCCGGCGACGAAACCCTGGGCGACACGACAACACTCGAGGATCTGTCGGTGCTATCAAAGCTCCGCGACGACGACGATTGAATTTCTGATTCCCTCCCCCCACGTTCTGATTTCCTTCCCCCACGAGGGGGGAGGGTTAGGGTGGGGGACAATTGTGCGGCGCAATTGTCTGATGCGCCGCACATTCCTGAATCTCAGCAAATTCGGTCCCTCACCCGCCACTCGAAGACGAGCGTCGGCCTCTCCCCACGGGGGGCGAGGCAAAACCAATAGTCAGTTGGTATGCAATTGATTAACCACTTCCACCACCCGCGCCGGATCCACAATGACTATTGCCACCGCACCCACCGCAAACATAATCACAAACCCCGCCATCAGCCGCAGGTAGAATGCCGGCTGATGGCTGGTTTGGGCGATGCCCGATTTGAAGATCGCATTGACGCCGGCCGCCAGTGTCAGTCCGATTACCGCGTCGCGCGCTGCGCTCGTCCCGGCCTGCACGAAGCCTGCAAGCGTCAGCGAAATCGCGTCGACGTCCACCAGTCCGCTGATTGCCGATACCGCCATCTGGCCGCTGTATCCCGCGTAATTCTTGGCGTAGCGGGTTACCAGCAGCACGATAGTGAAGACCACGCCGAACTCGAGTGCGGGGCCGATCGAAAACGGGTTACGAAACGTGGAATCCGCTACCCCGCTCCGTTTCTTCGGCGTCACCGGCGCGCGCGCGAGGAGCATGGCGGCGGCGAATCCCGCGATCATCATCGCGGCGAAACTGGGGCTGGCGGCGATCGCGAGCGTCGGACTGACCGCGGCGACCAGCAACAGCATCCGCGGGAACAGAATCGAATTGGCTATCAGCGCATAGCGCGCCGCCGGTACCGCAGACTCGGGCGCGTCCTCGACGGCTCGCGAAACACCAGTCGTATAGGCAGTCGTCGAGGCTATCGCACCGACTATTGCAGTGAGTAATGCGCCGCGCTCGCTGCCGGTAAACTTTGTCAGGAAGTAACCTACATACGAGACGCCGGATACTAGTATTACGAATAGCCAGATCTTGCGCGGCTCGAAAAATCCGAATGGTCCGTAGCTGCCGGTCGGCAGTAGCGGGTAGATGATGAAAATCAGGGCGAGGAAACTCAGCGTGTCGATAAATTCGCGGTCGGAGATAGCTTCGCGCACAAAGCGGCGGAGCTGATCGCGTTCCGCTAGGATTGCCGCGAGTACGATTCCGAGTCCCGCACCCAACTGACGATCCGAAGTCAGGCAGAGCGCGCCCAGCACGAAGGTCGCGACGGCGGCGAGCTCGGTGGTAATTCCGTTGCGCTCGGGATGTTGCAGGCGCATCACGAGGATCGCGCCGATCGTGCCGGTGAACAATGCGATTGCGATAGCCGCGTTGCCCAAGTGCCCCGCGACCGCTCCGAGCAGCGCGATTATCAGGAAATCTCGCATCCCGGGCCGCGGCGGACCTTTGGGGTCGGGTTCCCGCGTGCGTCCGACCAGGATCCGATCGTCAGCGCGAGGACGAATCCCACGACGGGTGAGTTGGGTCCGGTCAGCTCGGGCATCGAGAGCGCAATGCTAGCCGAATATTGTCAGAATTGCTCACTGAGGCGCGTAGTTGCACCCGCCTTGCTGATACCTCGTCTGCGGTGGTATCTTTGCTGCTTGGAAGTGGGCGCGTGCCCACTTTTTTGTTGGTGTCGCAGAAAAGGGCTTTCGGGTTCGTGACATATAAGCCGTATCTGACGGCCATGGCGAGCGAGAGGTGAGAGCTGATGACGGCCTTGATGCTTCATCCGACCGCGGAAAAAGTGGTCGCGTTGCTCGAGCCGCATATCGAACGCCAGGGTTACGAACTGGTTTCGGTGGATTTTCGCAAGGGCACGCGAAATTCGATGCTGCGGTTGCTGGTGGATAAGCCGGGCGGCGGAATTGCGCTCAGCGATCTGGAGAAGTTGAGTCCGGCGCTGGGCGATTTGCTCGACGTGTACGACCCGGTCGAGGGCCGCTACACGCTGGAGGTTGCGTCGCCGGGAATCAACCGGCCGTTGCGCAAGCTCGAGCATTTCGCGGCGGTGAAGGGCGAGCGGGTCAAGGTCCGGACGCATCGCGCGCGCGATGGGCAGAAGGCGTTCGTAGGCAAGTTGGTGAGTGTCGGCGAAAGTGGAATCGAGCTTGACGACGAGACCAGCCGCAAGCGGCAGACGATTGGTTTCGACGAGATGGCCGGAGCGAATTACGAGTATGACTTTGACAAGTAGATATATCGGCTCCCGACTAAGCGGAGCAACAAAAATTATTGGCGCGCAGCTTTTTGCGCGCCCCGGGGAGGCGCTATGCAGGTCGATCTGAACCGGGTAATCGAGCAGGTAAGCAAGGAAAAAGGCATCGACAAGACGATCGTGATCAACGCGGTCGAGGAGATGATGCATTCGGCGGCGCGGCGCACGTTCGGGCCCGACCGCAATATCGAGTCGCGCTTCAATCCTGAGCTTGGCGAGATCGAGCTGTTCGAAATCAAGACGGTGGTCGAGAAGGTCGCCAACGCCGCGGCCGAGGCCGACGTCACCGAAGCCCGTGCGAAGTACGATCCCGAGGCTGAAGTCGGCGACGAGATTCTGATCAAGCTCGACACCGCCACGATGGGCCGGATCGCGGCGCAGGCGGCCAAGCAAAATCTCATCCAGCATATTCGCGACGCCGAGCGCAAACAGATTTTCAACGAGTTCAAGGATCGCAAGCAGGAAGTCGTGTCGGGTATCGTGCAGCGCTTCGAGCGCAAGAACATGATCGTCAACCTCGGACGCACCGAGGCTATCCTGCCCGAGAAGGAGCAGATCCCGCACGAGCGCTATCGCCAGGGCGACCGCATCCGCGCGCTGATTTTGGATGTTGATCTTTCAGAGAAGGGACTCTCGATCGTGCTCTCGCGCACCTCGAACGACTTCCTGATGAAGCTGTTCGAGCAGGAAGTTCCCGAAATTTACGAGGGCATAGTAGAGATTCGTCAGAGCGCACGCGAGCCCGGCGGTCGCGCCAAAGTCGCGGTGTACTCGAAGGATTCGGACGTCGATCCGGTCGGCGCATGCGTCGGGATGAAGGGCACGCGCGTGCAGTCCGTCGTGCAGGAGCTGCGCGGCGAAAAGATCGACATCGTGCCGTGGACCGACGATCAGGCCGAGCTGGTCTGCCGCGCGCTGGCGCCGGCGAAAGTGTCCAAGGTGATAATCGACGAGGACGAGCATGCGATGGAAGTGATCGTCCCCGACGATCAACTGTCGCTGGCGATTGGCAAGCGCGGGCAGAACGTGCGCCTGGCGCATCGATTGACCGGATGGAAGCTCGACGTGCGCAGCGAGATGGAGGCCGAAGAAGAGGCTCGCTCGGCACGCGCGTCGCTCAACGCTATTCCGGGCATCGGCGATATCAACGCGGAGCTTCTCTACCAGTGGGGCTTCCGCTCGGCGGAGCAATTGTCGGAGGCGGACGAGACCGCGTTCGACGTCGAGGGAATCAGCGGCGAGCGCGCGACTCAAATAATCAACGCGGCGCGCGAGCACGTCGCCAACAAGAAGATCGCAGCTGCTGAAAAAGCGGCGGCTGCGGAAGAAGCGGCCACTGCCGCGGCGTCGGCGGCGGCGGAAGCTGCAACGCTCGCGGCTGACCTCGCAGTAGCGACGGAAGCCGAAGGCGCGGAGGCGGCCAGCGAGACGATCGCGGAAGAATCCGCACCGGCCGCCGCGACTGAAGACGGTGGAGAAAAGTAATAACTAAGCTGCCTGAGCGTACTTGCATCGGATGTATGAAGCGTGACGCGAAGGCGGCGATGGTACGGATTGCGGTCGTGAACGGACACGTCGAAGTGGATTTCGAGGCGCGACAGCCGGGGCGCGGCGGGTATCTGCATCCGACGGTTGAATGCGTCGAGCGGTTCGTCGTCTCAAAAGTTAAGGAATTTCGTGCGCTCCGGCGGAAAATAGAACGTCCCGAGCGTGACAAAATAGCGGCGGCAATAAAACTCCGACTGGATAGAAACTTAAAGGTCGAATAGTATAACTCGGATGGCGCGAAAGCGGATCAAAACTCTTGCTACTGAATGGGGATTCCCGGTCGAGGATTTGCTCGCCGGATGTGCCCGCCTGAAACTCGGGCATACGCAGTCCGAGTCGAGTCTCCTCTCACCCGAAGAGGCGGACCGGCTGAAGGCCGACCTCGA
>Ga0210393_10003757_pt1 | contig 12125 bp, 16 predicted proteins | sample IncBWC27OmetaG_FD_160068 | JGI IMG/M metagenome (GOLD analysis project Ga0210393, IMG submission 160068) | Forest soil microbial communities from Barre Woods Harvard Forest LTER site, Petersham, Massachusetts, United States - Inc-BW-C-27-O ... | reverse complement strand
AACTGGCAGATGATGTTCATTTGGCCAAACTGCAAATGTTCAACAACATTCGAATAGGGGCATCATGTGTTGGAACAATAGTGATTGACCGGAACACTGGAGCCGACACTTAGATGCGGCACTTAGAAGTGGTCTACTACCACCAGGGTTCGCACGCACTGTGTTTCACACAGATGTGCCTTAGATCTGATCATAGAAGAGATCTCACGGCAGCCCTTAGGCGCCACTTCTTTCGTTTTACTATACTGGGTAGTATTACAGTGTAAGGCAGACTTTTCCGACCTCTCTGTAGGAGTCTTAATATTGAGTGTCCGGCCGAGCGGCGGAAATCTGGGAAGGAAAGTGGGTAAAAAATGCCGATTCTGAAGTTTTCGCATTTTAGGGCGCTTGTTTCAATTTCCGGACTAGTTTTAGTAGTTAAGCGCTCGCCTAAAATCGAGCTAAATCAAGATTTGTTTCAATTTTGGGTTCCAAACACGGGCGCCAAACATAAAAATAAAAAGTAATGAATAAGTTTTATTCTACTTCTTGATGCGATTCAAATGCGCCCTTTTTCATTGCAAACAGGTGTGTTTTGAGGGAGGAGTAGCCGGAGCAAATTCCGGTGGCTGAGAGGTCGGAAAAGTCTGCCTTACACTGTAGTACTATACAGAACATCTCCTGCGGTCTTAGTATGATTATTTGGGCACCTGGATGTGAAATGTATCAGGCGACACTGTAAATGTGATATTGTGGACACCTTTACTCACTCTTATTGTTGTATTTGTCATATAGCTAGCTACGGGTATAAAAACCCCTCTATGTAGACTCTGAATACACATTGTCTCACTCACTCACAGTGCAACATCTAAGTCTACACAGTAGCTAGCAAACTACTACACAAACACCTTACAACAAGGTGCGTTGCTTAAGCCTACTGCTGTGCCTATATGGCTGTGCAATATCATGTGAGAGGCGACAAAGATCGATCTATGGGCAGACATGGTAAGCAATATGAGGAAGCAGAAGAAGTGGAACACATACCATCATGCTGGTTTCTGTAATTGGCAGAGTTATGTTCAACATTGACTGAGACAATGCAATGGGCTAGCCCACTCCCTCCTGAACAGTGTTTGATGAGGAGTCAAATGGTGCACGACCAGAGGGAGTTTGCTGCATTGTCAGAGGGGATGGGGTGGGATGGGGCTGATGATGTGGACAGGGGGGGGGGATGTGGCAGAGGCAGGAGAGAGAGGGTGCAGTTGCTGTTGAAGCAAGTGTTCACAATTGCAACATCATCATTGCCCCAATTGGTGATGAGAAAAAGACATGGCAAGAGGAGGGGATAGAATGTCCAGAGGGGGAGATGAAGAGGGAAGGGGAGGAGGAGAAGATCGTATGTCCAAAGAGTCGCCATCAGCATGATGTAATTGTTCACATTCACAGTGGTGCAGAGAGGAGGGGAAATAAAGTGGGGAGGGGGAGACAAAGAGGGAAGGGGAGGTGGAGGAGGTTGTACAACAGAAGAGTTGCCTTCAGCACGATGTAAGCATTCGTGTTCACGGTGGTGTTGTTAACCCAATTGTTGAGGGGAGAGGGATGAAGATGGTGAAGGCATTGGGCCACGAAGCAGTGATGCGGTGAGAGGTGGAGACATGATGTTGGGAGAATTGTGGGGAGTGCAACCTAACTGTTTACGTTCACAGTGGTGCCGTTGGGTGAACTGTCGAGGAGATAGGGACAAAGAAGTAAAATGGGTAGGGGCAGAAAACATGGCTGGGTATGAAGCAGGAGGCAATTGAGCAGTACCTTATTGGTTTTCAAGTATGACGCCTATTGGTCATGGGTCACACTGTACACTAACAATGAAAATGTCTTAATAGTTGTGCAGTCTGCAATGTCTTTACATGTCCAGTCTGTGACACCTTTACATGCAACCAATGAGATCGTCTGACTATTTGTGTCAGACTGTTTGTATATCAGCAGTTTGTATGTCAGCAATTTACAAATTTCATAATGGCATTACTTTATATTATAGTAGATTTCTATGTGGGTTCTACAATGGAAGCGATCACATGACATCACATGACAAGAACAAAAGTCTGTGGTAAACACTACAGCAGAGTCAGGGTCAATATGAAGGCATGGGCATCGAGGCAAAGGTCCATAGTCCTATCAATAAAGAAATAGCAGTGAAGTCGAAGGGCAAGTGTAAGTGCATGAACAACAGCACGATAAAGACATAGCAAACTTGAGGAGAGACATTTATCTGAGCTGAGTGCAAGAAATGTTGACTGTGAGCGATAGTAGTGGGACAATAAGTTCTGTAATAACAATGAAATGGGGTAAGTCAGATAAGTATGCCCTCACACACCAACTGAAGAGAGAGTTTTGCAACAGTGAGAATGTGGGCATTGATCTAAGCCCAGTTGCTATCTTCGGCAGCCTGTTCTTCTAGGGGTGTTGAGGCTTGAGTTTGAGTCAAGGCCAGGGCCCAGCATGCAGCACACTATTGAGTAATCCACTGGAACTGAGTCTCCTTAGGTTTAGTGGATGTGGCCCTCTTAGCCTAGCACCCATTGCCAAATATATGGCTGTAACCTAGTATTAGCAGGGACTTATATGAAGATTATACTGTGATGCACTCATTCCACCAATCCAGTGTTTCCTAGGCTCATGCATCATTATCATTGAATAAGTAGATAATATTGTGATAGAATCTTTTAGCTTTGAAGCCTGGGCAGCCGGTAGTAGTCTAGCTCTCCTTTGCATTGAGTATGTGGCAACACTGGAGATATAAGTCATCAGTTAAAGATATAGAGTAGAAAAGTACTTACCAAGACCATAACATATGCAAGGGTTTGGGGTGTCACCTCCCGTATGTCATATAGATCCACAATGCACTTTCTTTCAGATGATTTTCCTGGGGTTTCTTTTAAAGCGGTGTGTGGCCCAGTGAACAGATGGTGATAGCACTATGGAGAAGATCAGTGAACAGCCAAGTGCCAACAACAGATGTACTGCAAGCATGAACGGGCTCTGAAGCATATACTCGTCAATGTTATCAGAGTTATATGCATCATTTGGGAAGAGGAATGACAGCCAGTTATCATGGGTGATGACTAGTGAGCCCTCCAGTATCTAGCAGCAGAATCTTTCCCTGTCATCATCAAAATACTCCTGTAAATGGTGTGGACACAAAAGGTGAGCAGTTGTGTAATGAAGAAATCCCCTCCTCTCCTTCTTGACATAGGTGTCAAGGTCAGGGATGCCCTCAATGTGTGGGATATATTTGAGGCCATTTCCATGGAGGGAACCACAGTCATTGGAGCGACCTCTTGAGCTTACAGTACATGCTCCAGCTCTGATGGTGGTGAGCAATAGCACAGAAAGCATGTAAGTATATGACTCACCATCAAAGCCAGATCATTGATGGCATTGGAGTCATTCTCCAATGTCCATTTAATCTATTCTTCAAGACCTTTGATGCACTCTAAGATTTTCTAGTAGTCTTCTATAATGCAGTCTGTTTTTAAAGTGTGACTAGGTTAAAATGCTTGCATCAGCAGAATAATACTGAGAATATATGCGTCACTCATGGTACATGGATTTCAGCACCTCACTTTGCTTCCAGTTCTATGCCAGTGAGGATGGTCTTCTGGACATTGGCAAAGGGCCCAATGATATAAGGGATGGCCCATGCAGTGTGATGCAGTTTGGTGGCCTCCTGATCTCTCCTGAGCTTAGATGGAGATTAGCTCTCACACTAGATAATATGGGACTTACAGCTCTCTTTGTCTCTTAGAAGACCTAATAATGAATATGGTGATCACATCACAGGTCACATGCTTCTGTTGTTCAGAATCCATGTAGGCTGCCTCGGAGTCCACATTGATATGCCTTTGACCCTGTCGTTCTCCAAGTGGCTACACTTGCAAAAGGGAGGGGCCGATCTGCGAGTTGTTAAGATTTGAGCCACTGCTATGTCCATGATCTAGAGCATAGTTGTTGTCACAGAGATGTCCAAAGCCGGCCTGTTGGCTAGAGGCCCAGTTATGTGCACCAAACTTGGTGCTGACACAACCTTGAGTGGCGGACCTGTCATAGATGGCTCTGGGAGGCATGGATGTGGAGAGGGAAGTGGTGGGGTAGAAAGAGAGAGAGGTGGTGTGCAAGCGAAAAAAAAACATCTTTGCTTCCTTTATAGATGAGGGCTCAAGAATGCTGTAAAAAGGTTAACAGAGTCCTAATTTGGAACTAAAGAAAAAAAATGTCTTTTGTTTATTATTGCATCCTTGTGTATGGTGTTGTGAGTGAGTGGGGTCAAATATGTCACCACCGGCCCTAGGTAACAGTTGGACGGACTGGTCTCACATGTGGGGGAGAGAAGCATACCTAAGGAGGGCACTGGAGAAGCTGAACCTTAAGTATCCCTGTGACTCTGATGACTGATATGTCCATGCACTGGGTCCCTAGGACCAACGGTTATGACTCATAGTCCCTGGTGGACTGCCTCATGTATTGCTGCGCTCGTGACTCATACTAACTCATACCTGTGCTACTTACTACCAACCCTTGTTACCAAGGACTGTGGTTCTATTGTCTGTAGTACTGACTCATAGTGACTTGTCTCAGTTTAGTGAAGTACTGCCCTTACCTACTAGTAGTATATAGTAGGGGCTGAAGTCACCTTAGGACTTCAGCTTGATCCTCTTGTCTTTTCTTATAGCTGGGACATAGTTCCCTTCTCCTCTAATCAAAGTCCTTTATGACTTCTCATCTACTAGTAACCTACTGTGTGTGGGTCCCTCCTGAGTTTACACTATAGAGGCACTACTGTGTGATGCCTCTCCTCTGCCCTCTAAATCAACTTAGCCAAGATGGCTTCAGATCATGTGTTGGATCACGTGCTCACATTATACGACCCGGTACTACAGGCCCTCATCATCGCACTGACATTTGTGCTGTTAGAATTGACAGCACATGCAACTGCCCTTATACTCCGAGCATATTGGAACCACTTTGTGCAGGTTCTCTATTTTGACTCTAAGTGCTAGAGTTACACGCTAGCAGCAGTGACACTAGGATCAAGCTTTTACGTGAAGGCTGGCTCATCAAAGAAGACAACGTGCCAGTGGCTAGACAAAGCAGCACTATAGAAACTACTAAGCTTACAACCAGATACTAGGATCTGAGAGATCAACACCGATGATGATAGTAACAAGTACGGATACTTGTATAATGTCTACTACCCAGAAGATATCGCAATGGAACCTATCAGAGTAGTGTTCCACAAAGACAAGTTCTACCAGTTTTTCCACTCAAGTACCACAGGGAACCCCTACCTTGGAGTGCTGCTCAAGGAGGCAAATCAATACAAATTCCAAGACGACGTCTCAATAGAAGAAGAAGAAGAAGGAGCCAAGGAGCAGCTCGCTTTACAGATCCGTAACTCACTGGTCACAATTGATCAGGGACAACCAGGAAGCCCAGAAAGAACCAGAGAACCCTAGGCCCCAGATAGAATGCCCACCATCGCCTCAGCCACAGCCACCATCACTCCTACCACATATTCTGCTCAGCAGACACAATTGCGACTACCGATGGCCACAGAACTATTATGCGAACCCTCACAGAGAGCATCCCGCAATACAAGACTGCTCATGAACTGGCCCAACCATCTAATGGATCTGAACGAGATGGAAGATCCATTCCTTTTAGAGCTGACCGGTTTGGATCCAGTTGACCCACAGAAGGGCAAGTTCATGCTACTATCATTGATGCCTTCAGAAGGTGCCTTGGACCAAGACGAGAGGCGAAGGAGGTGGAGGAGGACCTCCTGATAATGACAACTCTGATAGAGGAGCTTCTGACAAAGAGCCCAATGGCGACCACCTCCAGAATATGGTCCCCATCCCCCAGGCCTACGACATCAAAGCCATGGAATCACTTCCCAGAATCTTCAATGGAGACAGGACCAGGGCTGAGGCCTTCCTCACCAAGTTCCTCAGATACCTCATACTCAACCAAGGAGTCGCCGGATTCGAGTTGCCTGTTCGACAATTCACATTAGCCCTCACACTCATCAAAGGAGAGAAAGTTGACTTATGGGTGCATAACATGATTGACAGCCTCAGGAGGCTCCACCCAGTGCACCACAATGTACCCACAGTATGGGAAGAATTTGAACAAGTGTTCAAAGACAAGTTCATGGACTCGACCCACAAATTGAGGGCTAGAAACCAACTCGAACAGTTGAAATTCAAGTACCCCGACATTGACAAATACATAGCCAATTTCAAGGACCTAATAGTCCACGTGGGCTACAACCTAGCATCCAAAGAGGCGATCAACCTCTTCCTTAAGGGATTCAGTAAGAACAGGAACTTACTCGACAAAGTATTCACCCCACCAGTACCAACTGCCTACAGTGCCATAAAGAGATGCCTCATCGCAATTGTAAAATTGATGCAACTGGTCAACTCGATTGCACAGAACACACTGGACTTCCAACACTTTGGCAACAATAACAGCCAAACATGCTTCCAGCCAAGAAACCCACAGCCCACACGAGGCTTCGCGCCGCAACAAGTAACATCGTCTAACACCCCACCATGGATGAACAACATGGTGGTACCAATGGACATGTCCAACCGAGCGCGCGCCCCCAAGCAGCAGGGAAACCAAGGCAGAAGAGCCTATGGGAATGCCATGCAAGCAGATCAAGGACCACCAAAGCAATGGCTGCCACACAAGTGCTTCAAATGTGATCGTGTGGGACACCTAGCATGTGACTGCTGCACAAGGAATGCCCAAATCAACTCAGTCATCGATGAACCAGAAGACATGAGCAACATACAAGCACCAATCACCCCTGAAGGCATACTCGACAATGCCCTGTCAATGTTCAACTGCCTCTTGGAGGATATAAAGGACCAATTCATCCAGCAATATGAAGGGAAGTCGCAGGATTTTCAAGGTGTCTAATTAGGTCGGCACTGATTAGACAATACCAAGACCAAGATGTATTTATCTTGAACCAGAAATCAATGACACTGCGCATCTATATGCACTCAAGGTCGAAAAGAGCTGAAACCGTTGCCCTGCTAGACTCAGGAGCAACAGAAAACTTCATCAACATCAGCTATGCCCAAAAACTGAACCTGCCAATACGAAGACTCACCCAAGAAAGAAGGCTCTTCAATGTCAATGGAACCCCAAACAAGGCAGGAACCCTGAAATACTACACCGACATTGTCACCAGAACAGGAACAAAGCGCACGTGCCTACACTACTTCCTCACTGACCTAGAAGACAACCAAGTTATACTAGGCTATCCATGGTTCACCAGTGCACAAGCATGAATCGATTGGGCAAAAGGCTGGATCAACTACCAGCAATTACCCATTGTACTGCAAACAGATAACTCAGACAAGGCAATATTCACCACCCAGGTAAAAGGGAAGAAGGCAACTATCAGACAGGCCAAAACGGATGAATGAATCCCTCACCCATACAGGATGTTCTCCGACATCTTCAGCGATCAAGAATCAAAGAAGTTTCCACCCAAACGACCCTGGGACCACAAGATTGAACTAAAACCAGGAGCACCTGCAACACTAATCAGCAAGACTATCAAACTATCGACACCAGAACAAGAAGAACTCAAGAAGTTTGTTGACAAACATCTAGAATGAGGAACCATTCAATGATCCAAGAGCCCCTATGCTACATCATTCTTCTTCATCAAGAAAAAGAACAGCAAGCTAAGACCTGTATAAGACTACCAACCAATTAACGAATGGACCATCAAGAACAGATACCCCTTACCTCTCATACCCCAGCTAATAGATTGGCTAGGTGATGCAGAACTAATCACCACAGTCGATATCCATTGGGGGTAAAATATGGTCCGAATCGCACCTGAAGACCAGCACAAGGCAGCATTCGTAACCAATCAAGGACTCTTTGAACTGACAGTAATGTTCTTTGGACTCACTAACTCCCCCACCATGTTCCAGACCATGATGGACATGATATTTCACAAACAAATCATGTGTGGAACCCTCACAGTCTACATGGATGACATAGCGATCCACACTAAACAAAAACCCAAAGAGTCAGAAGAACAACACCTTGAATGACACAGAGAACTGGTCAGGGAGATGCTCGCCCTCTTGCACAAACACGACCTATACCTTAACATTGAAAAGTGCCAATTTGAACAAACCGAGGTCAATTACCTAGGAGTGTGTGTGGGAGGCAAGTGCATCAGCATGGAAGAAGCCAAAGTTGAGAAGGTCAAAGACTGGAAACCCCCAAGAAATGTGACAGAAGTACGACACTTCTTAGGATTCACAGAATACTACTGTTATTTCATCAAAGGATACTTACAAATAGCGTGACCCCTTCTAGACCTAATGAAGAAAACCACCTCTTGGCACTGGGATGATGACCAATAGAAGGCCTTTAATGAACTCAAACCAGGATGTGCAATTGACCAATCTTGATGAACCCTGACCTATCCAAGACATTCTATCTTCAGACTGATGCGTCGTTAACAGGAGCAGGAGTGGTACTAACTCAGGAAGTTGAAGGATCCAAAAAGAGCAAGCCTGTCACATACTTCTCATGCACTTTCTCACCAGCAGAATCAAACTATAACATCTATGAAAAGGAGTTCTTAGCGGTCATCAAAGCAATTGAGAACTGGAGAGCCCACCTAATATGGACAGAGAAGCTCTTCATCATCGAAACAGACCACAAGAACTTGACGTATTGGAAGGAATCCAAGAAGCTGATGGGGAGGACCGCAAGATGGCACAAGAAGCTTCAGGACTACAACTTTAAGATCGTCCACATCGTGGGAAAAAGCAATGGGCCAGTGGATGCCCTATCTAGGATGCATCAGAAAGAAGAAGACAAGACACCAAAACTGACCCTGTTAATCTCATCAGATGCATTCCTAAACATCTTTGAAGCAGGCAACCCAGGGATGGTGGAATATGAAGTAATAGAGGCGCAAGCACGACACCAACCAACTATGAAGCAATGGGAGAAGACTCTCCCCATCGAAAGGAATGAAGAACCAGGAAGGACAACATGGAGGGACAAGGAAGGATGACTGGTTGTCCCTTCAGATGATGCCCTTAAAAGAAGAATCCTCAGGGAATACCACAACCACTGGGGCACAGGACATCCAGGCTGCAATGAAACAATAAGGAAAGTCCAGAACAATTACTTCTGGCCCCTGCAGAGAGTCTGGATTGATCAGTATATCAAGGGATGCGCAACCTGTCAACAAAACAAAAACCTTACGCATGTAACAAAAACCCCACTTTACAAAATCACCATGCTAGAGAATGCTCCCCCTTTCACACAAATAGCAATGGACTTGATCACAGGACTCCCCTTATTGAAGGGATACGATGCAATATTGACAATTGTAGACCATAGATGCTCACAAGGGGCCATCTTCTTGCCCTATAACACCATAATCACCAGACCTCAAATTGTGCAATTATACTACAAACATGTATACCCCTGGTTTGGACTACCTACAAAGGTAATATCTGACAGAGACCCCCATTTCATGAGTCATTTTGGGCGCGCCCTAGCCAAGGAACTAGGCATTACGTGGAACATGTCAATGGCATATCACCCTCAAACAGATGGGCTAACGGAACACAAGAACCAATGGCTAGAACAATACCTCCAATTGGTAGCAGGGAACGATAAGGAGTGGAGCACCCTCCTACTCATAGCAACTCTGGTACACAATAACTCAGCCAACTCCATGACCAGACTTGCGCCCAACCAACTACTGATCGGATGAGAACCACCAACCACACCGGCACAAGGAGAAGGATCAGATGACCCCCTGGCAGAACAATGAGTCAGACAACTGATCAAAAGAAGAATGATGGTGACCCAAGCACTCAACAGAGCAGCACAAAAACAAGCACCTAATCTCCCTCGTTGGACAAAAGGACAAAAAGTCTGGCTGAATGCAAAGAATCTCATGCTACCATATGGAACAATAAAGCTGGTGCCTAGAAGACATGGACCTTTTGTTATAGAAGAGGTGCGATCACCGGTGGTTTATTGCTTATGACTTCCCCCTCAGTGGAACATCCACCCTGTTTTCCATGCCTCACTCCTTATGCTCTACATTGAAACTATGGAACACAGCGAGAACTACTCAAGGCCACCACCTGACATGATTGAGGGTGAAGAACAATATGAGGTCGAGGCAATTCGAGCCCACTGATGTAATCGATGCAAGCTCCAATACCTAATCAAGTGGAAGGGATACCCAGAGAGTGACAATACGTGGGAACCTGTTGATAATGTCCAAGCTCTGCTACTGATAAGAAAATATCACGAGACACACCCGCTGGAGGATAAAAGGCAAGCAAAATGAGCAAGATTGGCATCATCAACCCCCACTTCCTACTCCTTCCAACCAACCTGGCTCCTCAATGACGCCCACCTAAACACATTAGACAAAAGCGGAACAGCAACAGCGGCAGCAGCAGCAACAGCAGCAACAACAGCAACAACAGCACTGAAGCCCTCAGCATCAACACCTAGGCAACCACCCCTACACCTCAACAAATACCCAGTTTTCCCCTCAGGTCTCTTTTCCGTGACCTCACCATCTACTCATCCCACAAATTCATTGAGTTTTGCCCAGGCCAAGTATCCAGTGAAAATCCCCATATTCACTTTGGTCTGTTCCACCATTATACGCACACTCACAGCCTCGAGCACAGCTGTTTCTGCCACGACTACCTCTGCCCATACCACCGCTAAATGTCCAATGCCTCCCACACCAGTAATGAAAGCCACCACTCACCGCCACACACACCAAGCATCCCTTCTTCCCCAAACCAGCAAGACAGCCTCGCAGAAGTCTCACCACCTCCAACAACTGCCTCCTTCCCACTCACCCTTGTTGCTAACTATGAGCAGGACTCCCCGACAAGTAGCAGTGGGCCCATCGCTGGCCTCATCGACCTCACCCAAGACGACTACCCGGCGGTCTCTCCAATGTCAGCTGAGACAATCCTCACCCTTGACCCTATGCTCAATGCCACCATCTGCACCACAGCCTATGGGGCTTGCAACCACTGTGCACGAGCGAATGGCCCAGTATGCTCAGAAGATTACCAAAGCTGAGCAGAAAATCGAGCGACTCGAGCAAATCAACCAGCAGCAGGCACAAGACAACCGACAGCTGCGAGCTCAACTGGGCCTCCTTTGCATTCCTGATGGCTTTGAGCGTAATGAGGGCCAAGTCACTACTGCCATCCCAACAGGAGGAGGCCAAATGGTGGTCCTGGAATGGATCAGATCAGTCAGAAATGGGCAGGTGGAACTACTGGCTAGGCAGGAGCCTGGGGAACCCACCTACATTGCAGAGCTTTTCCTCTAGCCTAACTATACTGAGACCACTGTTACCAAGACAGCAGCTCCGTGGTTCCTCACCATCCTCACAGGATGTGATGGAAGTTTCCACACCCTCGTCAAGGAGGCCCATTGCCTCAACAACCCAGCTGCAGTCACCGAGATATATCAGTACCGCCACCTCAAGGACGAACAAACCAAGCTCACCTATGAGCTTAATCATGTCTCAGACACACTCACCTCCATTTGTGACCAGCTCAACAGGTGGCGCTTCCACATGGAGTGGGCACAACTCCCCCTCCTCCTCTGACATCTCAAGAACCGGAATTCCTTCACCCCCTTCATCGCCAACGTCAACTGATGCTGTCGAAACGCTCGTTGAGTACATGTCGATGATGGAGCATCTCCCTAGTGGAAGGGAAGTGTCACAACCAGCCTCAGGTAATAGTTGGACAGACTGGTCTCATGCATGGGGGAGAGAAGCATACCTGAGGAGGGTGCTGGAGAAGCTGAACCTTGAGTATCCCCGTGACTCTGATGACTGATATGTCCATGCACCAGGTCCCTAGGACCAACGGTTATGACTCATAGTCCCTGGTGGACTGCCTTATGTATTGCTGCACTTGTGACTCATGCTGACTCATACCTGTGCTACTTACTACCAACCCTTGTTACCAAGGACTGTGGTTCTATTGTCTGTAGTACTGACTCATAGTGACTTGTCTCAGTTTAGTGAA
>Ga0210393_10003754_pt1 | contig 12129 bp, 14 predicted proteins | sample IncBWC27OmetaG_FD_160068 | JGI IMG/M metagenome (GOLD analysis project Ga0210393, IMG submission 160068) | Forest soil microbial communities from Barre Woods Harvard Forest LTER site, Petersham, Massachusetts, United States - Inc-BW-C-27-O ... | reverse complement strand
CGGGCTTCACGCGCCCGATAACTCTGATCCAGTGAAGGTTGCGGGAGCTGCGGTCTGGGATGTTGAGGGCCAGTTGCTCCACGTTGCCAAGCGGCACCCAGAACTGCGGCGCGAGCACCAGATCGACGCCGCGAAATCCCGGCGGGGCCACGCCGACTACAGTGAAGGGCCTCCCGGAGAGCCTGATGGTTTTGCCTGCGATCGCCGGGTCGGAGGCAAAACGATGCTGCCATAGGCTGTATCCGAGAACGATCACCTGCTGCTTCTCCTCGGATGGGAGAAAGCCGCGGCCGAGCGGCATACGAAGTTGGGCGACGTCGAAGTAGTTGCTGGTGGCGGCCTGTCCCCAGATGCGCTCGGGTTCGCTGTTTCCGCCTCCCGTCATCGAGGTGGGCAGAAGCTCGTAGTAGGCAGCGACTCCGGAGAAGGATTTGGTCTGCTCGCGGACATCGTTGTAGAGTGGCCAGGTGAAATGGTTGCAGCAGCGCTCGCCGCGTGCCTGCATGTTCAGCGACAGCAGGGTCGAAGGATCGCCGACGGGCGCCGGGCGTAGAACGAAGGTGCTGACGGCGGAGAAGATAGTCGCGTTGGCGGCGATGCCGAGTCCGATAGAGAGGATGGCGGCAACGGCGACGCCGGGTGACTTCGAAATTCTGCGGAAAGCGTAGGTAAGATTGCCCAGCCGGGATGCCATTGAGACGTCTCCCCTCGTTTGTGCTCGTAAGTTCTTACGCGGTGGAAGGGGTGATGGTTCCCGTTTTGCTTTGTCGCTACTCAGGGGTTGTCGCGCTGCTGTCGAGTTGGCGCGCTTTGATATCACGCATCGGAGGTTGGCCGAAGAATCGGCTGTACTCCCGATTGAACTGGCTTGCACTTTCATAGCCGACCTCGAAGGCGGCACTCGCGGCATCCAGACCGTTATTCAGCATCCGCTCTCTGGCTACATGCAATCGAAGCTGCTTCTGATATTGGAGTGGGCTCATCGCGGTGAGAGAGCGGAATTGGTGGTGCAACGTCGATACGCCCATCCGCGCCATGGTCGCGAGTTCCTCAACGCGCAACGGCCTGGCGTAGTTCACCCTCAGCCACTCGACCACCTTGGCCGTCCGGTGGCTCTGCTCTCCCAGCGTAGCGATTGCGCGGAGATGCTTTCCCTGCGGACTACGAAGCAATCGGTAGATGATTTCACGTTGGATCAACGTGCTGAGAAATGGAATGTCCTGCGGCGTATCCAGAAGGTCCACGAGCCGGGAGCATGCGTCCAGGAGCTCGATTGAAGTTACACCGACGGCCATGCCACGTGCGTCAGCCGATTCCTCGCGGAGATGAAACTCCTGTTGGCTGAGAATCTCGCGCACCGCAGGCATTTCAAGCCGGAGCAGCAAACCGAGTATTGGTTCCTTTTCGGTTGCCGACGTCACCTGGCTGACGACGGGCAAATCGATAGAGGTCAGGAGGAAGTTCGAGCCGTCGGTCACATAAGTCGTCTTGCCAACGTTGATCCGCTTCCGCCCCTGCACGAAGACAACCAGACTCGGTTCGTATGCAGCCGAGGCGCAGGCAGTGGGTGCGGAGCGGCGGTAGAGCCTCAGACCTGGTATTTCAGTGAGCGAGTCTCCTTCCGCAACGGCACGATCAGCAATCTTGCGGGCCAGCTCTGTCCGCATCTCAACGACTCGTAGCTCTCCGCCTGCATCCTTATGCTTTGCCATTTGAGCCTATCGCCCCTTCAAAATGAAGGTAGCGCTGAATTCGGAACGACGTGCACAAAAATGTATGTGTCGACAGAAATAGGCAATAGATTGGCAGAATCGGGATACCGCTCGAAGGATAGTTGTTCGTAGTCTGATTTATGAGAACTTGCTGCGCCTTGCGCGCGCGTAACGCATCTTGCATACACTATCTGCCGAAAGGCTGAGGTAATCCATGTCCAAAGCAAAAGCTTACTCCGCTGCCAATGCCACATCGCCGCTCGCTTCCACTTCGATCACGCGGCGTGATCCAACCGAACTCGACGTGCAGATCGAAATCCTCTTCTGCGGCATCTGCCACTCCGATCTCCATCAGGTGCGTAATGAGTGGAGCGGCGTGATGCCGACCGTCTACCCCTGCGTCCCCGGCCATGAGATCGTCGGCCGCGTGACCAGTGTGGGTTCGGCGGTGACCAGGTTCAAGCCCGGCGACCTCGCCGCGGTCGGTTGCCTCGTTGACTCCGACGGCTCCTGTCCCGAGTGCAAGGCCGGATTCGAGCAGTTCTGTCCCAACCTTACCCTCACCTATAACTTCCCCGACAAACACCTTGGAGGCGTTACCTACGGCGGCTACTCCGATAGCATCGTCGTCACCGAACGCTTCGTGCTCCACGTCCCGTCCAACCTCAACCTCGCCGGAGTCGCGCCCCTGCTCTGCGCCGGTATCACCACGTACTCGCCCATGCGCCACTGGGGCGTCAGCAAGGGCAAGAAGGTCGGTGTGGTCGGTCTTGGCGGGCTCGGCCACATGGGGGTTAAGTTTGCGCACGCTCTCGGAGCCCACACTGTGGTGTTCACCACTTCGCCGGGTAAGAAGAACGACGCTCTGCGCCTCGGCGCCGATGAGGTTGTCATCTCCCGCAACGCCGATGAGATGGCGAAGCACGCCGGCAGCTTCGATTTTATCCTCGACGCCGTCTCCGCCGACCACGACATCAACGCCTACATCCAACTCCTCCGCCGCGACGGTGATCTCTGTCTTGTCGGCGCGCCGGAGAAACCTCTTTCCGTTGCCGCTTTCGGACTTCTCTTCGGACGCAAGAGTCTCTCCGGATCGCCGATCGGCGGCCTCCCCGAAACCCAGGAGATGCTCGATTTCTGCGGCCAGAACAACATCACCTCCGACGTCGAAGTCATCCCCATCCAGAAGGTCAACGAAGCTTACGAGAGGCTGCTCAAGGCGGATGTCAAGTACCGCTTCTCGATCGATATGGCTTCGCTCAAATCTGAGTAATCGCCGAACGAGGCGCTCTCGGTTTGATACTAGGCGCCTCAGTCCAAACACTTCTAAGGAATTGGCAGGAGAATCAATGCAAAAGCGCAAATTGGGAAACAGCAATCTGGAAGTCTCGGCTCTCGGGCTCGGATGCATGGGCATGAGCTTCTCCTATGCTCCGCCGTTTCCGGACAAGCAGGAGATGATCTCTCTTCTCCGGACAGCCGTCGAACGCGGTATCACCTTCTTCGATACGGCGGAGGTCTATGGCCCGTTCACGAATGAGGAACTTGTCGGTGAGGCGCTCTCTCCGCTGCGCGACAAGGTGGTGATGGCCACTAAGTTCGGGTGGAAGATTGACCCGAGCACAGGCAAGAATGTAGGACTCGACAGCCGCCCCGAGCGCATCCGTCAGGTCGCCGACGCCTCGCTCAAGCGGCTCAGGACCGATGTGATCGATCTCTTCTATCAGCACCGCGTTGACCCGAATGTGCCCATCGAAGAGGTCGCGGGAGCGGTAAAGGAACTCATCCGAGTGGGCAAGGTCAAACACTTCGGTCTTTCTGAAGCAGGTGTGGGGACGATCCGGCGCGCGCACGCGGTCAGCCTGTGACCGCGCTCCAAAGCGAATACTCACTATGGTGGAGGAAGCCCGAAACAGAGGTGATCCCTACCCTTGAAGAGCTCGGAATTGGCATGGTTCCGTACAGCCCTCTGGGGAAAGGATTTCTGACCGGCAAGATGGACGAAAGTACCGAGCTTAAAAGGGCGATTTCCGCAATACGCTGCCTCGCTTTACACCCGAAGCCCGGAAGGCCAACCAGGCTGTCGTCAATCTTCTCACCGCCATCGGTAAACAAAAGAACGCTACACCCGCCCAGATCGCGCTCGCCTGGCTGCTTGCCCAGAAGCCGTGGATCGCTCCTATCCCGGGCACGACCAAGCTCCATCGCCTCGAAGAGAACATCGGCGCGGTGTCCGTTGAGCTCACACCCGACGATCTCCGCCAGATTGACGAAGCCGCTTCGAAGATCAAGGTAGAGGGTGATCGCTATCCCGAACACCTCGAGAAGATGAGCGGCCTCTAAGCAGCGGCCGGAAGGAGTCGATCATGAAGGCGCGAGTGTGCTGGGTGTTGGCGGGTGTCGTAGCGCTCAGTGGAATTTCGCTGGCGCAGTCCGCGGCAAAGAAAGACGCGGGTCTTGGTTTTGGTAAGGAGAAGTTGATCGGAGCCTGGCATCTGGTCTCGGTCTCAGCCCCAGGGGCGGATGGAAGACAAAATCCCGCAGCCGAAATCAAGGGAACGCTGATCTACGCGCGCGACGGCTACATGTCGGTGCAGCTTATGTACCCCGAGTCAGCGTCCGCTCTCTTCAATGACTACGTACTGAATGGCTATGAGGCTTCCTTCGGTAGCTACGACGTCGATGCGGCGGCGCACACGGTCACGCATCACGTGCAAGGCTCGATTACGCACGCGCTTGTGGGAAAGGACCTTACGCGCGTGTACCAATTCTCCGACGGACACCTGATCATCAAGTCGGCTAACCCGGATGAGCACTGGCAAGTCGAGTGGGAACATTACTGACCGATTGCCCGCTACACGCACGCGGAAGACTGCCCGGGTGATATTGCAAAAAGAAGGAGAAGCAATGCCTCATGCCGTAGTGAAGCTGATGGCTGGAAAATCAGAAAATCAGAAAATCAGAAGAGCAAAAGAGCAAAAGAGCAAAAGATCAAAAGAGCAAAAGAGTCAACTCGCTGAAGAGATCACCAAAGACCTCATGTCGGTTCTGAATTACGGAGAACAGTCGGTGTCAGTGGCGTAAAGAAATCAATCCACAAGATTGGACGGAAAAGGTCTACAAGCCGGACATCCAAAACAAATGGGATACGCTCTACAAGAAGCCTGGATACGACCCGTTTTGAACTAGGAGAACTCAACAATGACATGTTCGAAAGACGAACTCCATAAGATCGCTGAGGCTGATGACTTGCACATATCACCGCTCCGTGGGGGCGGCGTGACATATGGCACCCGACATGGATCTGGTCAGTCGCGGTCGACGACGCTCTCTACGTGCGCGGTTACAACGGCCAAACTCTCGTTGGTACCAGGCCGCGGTACGGCAAAAGGCGGGGCGGATCATCGCTGCCGGCATCACGAAGGAGGTCACCTTGGAGTCGGTTGACGGACCGATCAACGCCCTCGGCGACGAGGCCTACCGGACGAAGTACGAGGGCAGCCCGTACATCAAGCCGATGATCGGCGCACGAGAACGCTCCGCGACAGTCAGGGTCATGCCGCGGGAAACCGAAGCTCCATAACCGCTTCGCGTGGCGGTTGACGACAACAGACCGCTAGTAGGGAGATAGACACATGGAGATCAAAAGAGTCGGCACGCAATCCTCTACGAAAGGACCCTCTGAGTGGTTCACGGGCACCGTGCGAATCGATCCGCTGTTTCAGGCACCCGATCCGGCATTTGTGCAAGGAGCAAGCGTAACCTTCGAGCCCGGTGCTCGGACGGCATGGCACACGCATCCGCTCGGTCAGACGCTCATCGTCACCTCCGGCTGCGGTCGGGCGCAGCGCTTGGGCGGGCCAATCGAGGAGATCCGGCCGGGTGATGTAGTCTGGTTTCCGCCGGGCGAAAAGCACTGGCACGGCGCAGCGCCAACTACAGCTATGACGCACATCGCAATTCAGGAAAAGCTCGACGGCAAGGTGGTCGACTGGATGGAACAAGTGAGCGACGAACAATACCTGGCCTGATTCAAGCGGGCCTGATTAAACGGCGGATAAAAAGGAGGTCCCGATGAGTAAGGCAATCGAAAACCTGCAGGCGACCTTGGAGCGGGCCATGGCCGACCGGCCTAAAGTCGGCGGATTCCCGTACCTGGCGGAGACGCTAAGGCGCGCCGGTGTGACGCGCAATCTCTGGTACTTGCCCGCGGGGGAGAGCCTGTATCTGACCGAGATCGGGCCAGTCGTGACCCAGGGCACGCCCCTGGTAACAGGCACCGTGGATGTGCCTCCGTTCGATCGAGAGGCGCTGATCGCGGCGCTGCGCATCGACCAAGCCGGGAAGAGCACCTTCCCTGAGTTCCTGATGGCCACGTGGCGTGCCGGGGTGGTTTGCTACGATGTTGATTTCGCTGGACGGACAGTCGCCTATTACGGCTGCGGCGCCGGGGAGTATGTGGAAGCCTATCCCGCCGTCGAGGTGCAGTAAGGCCGCGACCGCTTAGTGAGACGTCTAGTAATTTTGTCACGTCAACGTTGGCGCTGGTCCTGCGCACGAGTGCGATCGTATATCTTTCAGTCATCCGTTTCGTTTCGATAGAGGACAGACATGTCAGGATCACGCAGAGACTTTCTTGCCCACAGCGCGCTCGGACTGCTCAGCGTTGCCGTCGCCGCTCACGCCCAGACACCGCAGGCTCCGCAATCACAGGAACCGACACCGGGAGCCCCGCCCGCATTCGGGACGGCTCCGCCGGTGGGGCCTGAGGTCTCGTCCGCGACCTTCGTCGAGGCGGAAAAGCTGGTCCAGGTCGAGATGACTCCGGCGGATCGCGCCGAGGCGGCGAGCAACTGGCGGATGCAGATGGCTCCGCTGTATGAGCGCCGCACAGGGCCGCGCAAGCTGGTGCTGGAGTCGAATCTGGCACCGGCAACGCAATGGAATCCTTCGCTGCCGGGGATGAAGAGCTATCCAGCGGCGAATGTGTTTGTGCGCAGTAAGGACAGCTCTGTTCCACCCCCCGTCAACGACGACGAGATCGCCTTCGCCACTGTCACGCGGCTTTCGCGCTGGATTGAGCGCCGCCAGATCACGTCGGAGCGGCTGACGGAGATCTATCTGAACCGCATCCAACGCTTCGATCCAAAGCTGCATTGTGTGATCACGCTCACCACGGATCAAGCTCTCGAACAGGCTCGGCAGGCGGACAAGGAGATTGCGGCGGGCAAGTATCGAGGCCCGCTCCACGGGATTCCGTGGGGGGCGAAGGACCTGCTCGATACGGCGGGCATTGCAACGACGTGGGGAGCGGAGCCCTATCGGAACCGCATCCCCACCCGGGATGCGGCAGTCGTTGAACGGCTAAACACGGCTGGCGCAATCCTCGTCGCGAAATTGAGCCTGGGTGCGCTGGCGTTGAACGATATTTGGTTCGGCGGCCAGACGATGAATCCATGGCTACTCGAAGAAGGCTCTTCTGGTTCCAGCGCCGGACCGGGATCGGCGACGGCAGCAGGGTTGGTGGCCTTCGCGATCGGGAGCGAGACAGGCGGCAGCATTGTGAGTCCGTCCATGCGCTGCGGTGTTACGGGACTGCGTCCAACCTTCGGCCGGGTGCCGCGCACTGGTGCGATGACGCTCTGCTGGTCGCTGGACAAGCTGGGTCCAATGACGCGCGGTGTGGAAGACACGATGCTCATTCTCAATGCGATTTCGGGGCCCGATCCTGGCGATCTCGGCAGCGTTCCATCGAAGCTCGCATTCAATGCTGGAGCGAATATAGCGGGCCTGCGCGTCGGTTACATTCCCGCATGGATGAAAGAGGCCCCGGCGACGGAGGTGGATCGCGCGGCTCTCGAGATGGTGAAGAAGGTCGGCATGGTGCCAGTTCCGGTCTCTTTGCCTGACTGGCCTTATGACTCGCTCAATCTGATTCTGTTTGCCGAAGGCGCCGCGGCATTTGAAGAGTTGACCCTCAGCCACCAGGTGGACGAGTTGAAGGCGCAGGTGCCCGACGCGTGGCCGAATGTCTTTCGCCAGTAGCGCTTCCTGTCGGCCGTCGACTTTGTGCAGGCAGACCGCATGCGGCGCAAGGTCGCAGAAGAGATGGCGAGAATATTCTCTGACGTTGACCTGCTGCTGGTGCCATCTCTGCGGGACGAGATGCTGGTGATCAGCAACAACACCGGTCATCCCTCGCTGACGTTGCGTGGCGGTTTTGTCGAGGTTTCTGAGGCACGCAGCGACTGGGCTCCGGACCCAAAACATCCGCTGCCGAAGTTCTCTCCGCCGCGACGGGTGCCGCACGGAGTCACGCTGATTTGCAGGCTATTCGACGAAGGCACGCTAGCACAAGCAGGCATGGCGCTCGAGAAGGCATTCGGCGTTGCGGGAGAGCAGCCGCCGGGCTTTTAGAAGCCAGCGTCCGATTTTGGCAAAATTATGTTTCGTTTTCCCGGAATCGTCACTATACTTTGCCGGGACTCCCGATCTTGCTCGGAGCCATACCAGCAAGAAAAGGAGAAACTGCCATGGCTACGATTAAAATCGTACCTGGATTTGCACCGAGCACCTCCGGATTCCACTTCGCCAACGCATTTCCAAGTGTCCCTCTGTTGACCATCAACGTGCTGGGACAAAACATACCTATCGGGGATGCTTCTAACGGACTTTGCGGAGGGATGGTTTTCGCGGTTCGCGACTTTTTCGAATCCAAAATACCCATCTGGCCCGACACGACAGCCCCTTCATCAGGGACTCTGTACGACTACATCGTCAATCGCCTCTTGGACAGTTTCGACCTTCTTCTACCTCCTCCACCTCCTCCTCCGCCGTTTATCACGCTGGCGCCTCCGTTCGGTCCTGGGCCCGCCACCTACATGTGGCTGATGGATCCGGCTCTACCGGATCACGAGACGATAGCGAGCAATGCTTTTCTGGCTCCGCATGGAAGGGCATGGATCATGATCATGGAGGAGTGGCCGAAGATACAGGCGGATATCGACAACGGCGTACTCTCGCCGATTGGCCTGCTGGAAATCAAATCGTCGGATCCAACCCTGATGGGAAAAAATCATCAGGTGCTTGCCTATGGATACAAGCTGAACGGCACAGACCTGGATATTCACGTCTACGATCCAAACCATCCCGATGACGATACAGTTAAGCTATCTCTGAGCCTGGCGAATCCCCAGCAGACGACCGCCGTCACCTATTCGACCGGTGAGACCATATTGTGCTTTTTCCGCACATTCTATGTGTTCTCATCTCCACCGCCCCCACCTCCTCCACCAAAGACAACCTGCTTTATCGCGACCGCGGTATACGGCGCAGACGCGATCGAGGTGTCGACCCTGCGCAATTTCCGGGATGAATACCTGCTGGAGAGCTGGTCGGGACGCGCATTTGTGGCTGCCTATGAGGCGGCATCTCCACCCTTGGCGGCAGTCATTGCCAGGAGCCGGGTACTTCGGCGGATAGCTCAAAAACTGGTTGTAATGCCGGCATACCGCGTGGCTAAGCGCAGGATGACCATCTGGCGCAGCCAATCGGACTGACGGAGAAGAGTGGCAGGGGGATGGCCCCGGCTTCCTTGAGGGAGAACCGGGGCCACGTTGCAAGCAGCCTATAAGCCGAATTCTGTCGAGGACGGCCATTCCTCTAGGCGATGCATCGCTGCAGCGCTCCAGCAACCTACCCGGAGGTTTCCGCCGGATCTGAAATCAGGCCCGTAACCCGCGTTGGCGCACCGGGCCGGCACGCATCCGCAGCCGATCGGGTCGGGCCGCGAATTTCCTCCCTATTTGGTCTTGCTCCGTGTGGGGTTTACCCTGCCCCCGACGTTACCGCCGGGGCGGTGCGCTCTTACCGCACCTTTTCACCCTTACCCTTCGTCCTTTGCGGGACGCGGGCGGTATATTTTCTGTGGCACTTGCCGTCTCGCGGCCTTGACGCCGCGATCCCGGACGTTATCCGGCACACTGCCCTGCGGAGTTCGGACTTTCCTCTCCCGGACTTGCTTGCGCTTGTCCGGCAGCGGCCGCCCGGCCTGCCTGCAAGTCTGATGATACCAGCTAAGAACCCGTCAGCTGAGAGCCGGATTGCTAAGAGGCGCCCGTTCACGCCTCAAGTCATCTCACTAGCGCTGTTCAGGCGCACAAGAAGCAAGTCGACGATCGGTTCCTGACTCTTTAGGATTCGCTCGCGGGCCTCTTCGACGGTGAACCAGGCGCCGCGGTCGACTTCAGGGATTTCGATCTTGCGCCCCGAACGCGGAGGCCATTCGATCATGCACATTTTGCTTCTGAGTTTCGCCGGATCGCAGTCGCCCTCGAGGGCCCATACGATCTTTCCGCCCACCTGTTTTACTGTGCCCAGATCGACGAAGCTCCCTTTGGCGGCGAGACCTGTTTCTTCGGTGAATTCGCGCCGGGCAGCATCGAGAGGATTCTCGCCCTCGGCGTATTCGCCCTCAGGGATAGACCAGGCTCCAAGGTCTTTCTTTGCCCAGAACGGGCCGCCGGGATGCACCAGGAAGATCTCGATCCTCCGCTCCCACAGCCGATACATCAGTAATCCGGCGCTCTGTTTTGGCATACAGCCCCCCGCATTCCAAAGTAATATCTTCCCAGCATGCCTGATCTCGCCGCACAATCCATGGAAGTCGCGTCCGACATCACGCTGCAGGGCTCTGTGCTGGTGCTATTGCAGTTCAATGTGTGCGACTCAATCCGGCTGGACCAGCTGCGCGAGCTGATCGGTGCGAGCATCGTGGAACAGCATGCCCTGAACCGTCCAGCGCCGGGGTATGTGCGCTACCAGAGGCCGCCGGTCTTGGAGCAGATCGAAACGCTGACACTGGAGAGCGGGGAGCAACTGCAGGGAGAGATCAAGTACTACGACTACGGCGTGATCAGCGTGGTCTTCGAGCTTGGTTTTGCCGGCGGATGGGAAAAGCTGACAAGCCTGGCCAGCCGATGGGTGTGGGATGTGGACTTCGCGGCACAGGCGAGGGATATCGTCCACCGCAGGCTGGAACACGCGGGTCCGGCGCTGGTTAAACCATACGAAGAGTGGCTGAGCGAGGACTACCTGATCTTCCACATCCGGGAGATCGTTGACCCACAGATCGTGAACCCGAAAGCAGGCCCCAAAGATGGGTGCTCGATATCGGTTGCCGATCTGATTCACACCCACGGCGCGCGCATCGCGCAAGTCGTGCGCGGAGACACCGGACATCTGGCCGAGAGCGAGTGCAATGAGGTACTGCAGTCGCGGATTTCCTACTATGCGAACGACCTGGCGGTAATCGGATGGAACGCGGCGTTCATCTACGACAGTACATCGGGTGCGGAGATGGCGATTCATCTGTTGGAGTATGCCAACTCGCAGCTGCTGGAGTTCCGTTACTATGACGAACTGCTGACCCGCGAGCTGGACCGGGTGTACACGCTGCTCGATGAGGGAACGGGCTTTTTTGCGCGGTGGCGGCTGGCGCGGTCGGCGACGCGATTGAATACCGTGGTGCTGGATGTGGCGGAGCTTACGGAACATGTCGATAATGCCATCAAATTTCTGAGCGACATGTTTTCGGCGCGACTCTACAAGATGGCCGCATTCAAGGTGGGCGTCCCCGATTACAAAGACCTGGTGACGCGGAAGCTGCGCAACGCCGAGGAGCTCTATCGCTTTATGGTGGACCAGTTCAACCAAAGCCGGGGATTTTTGCTGGAGGTGACGGTGGTCATCATTTTGGTGATCGAGCTGGTAGCCCTGTTCCGTGGGCGACTATTCTAGGGCCATCACGGAGAATGCCCTTTCCGCAACCAGCCGCCAACATATACGCTCCTTGCGCCTCATTTCGAGTTTGGACGTTTTGACTGTTACGAATGCTGTTGCTGGCGTACGGCCTTGGGCTGTACGCGATTATCGAGAAGATCGGTTCGGGTGGCATGGGCGAGCTTTGCCGGGCCCTGGACACCCGCCTTGATCGCGAGGTCGCGCTCAAACTCGTCTCTGAAAGCTACCTGAGCGGCGACACGCCGCATATCCCGCCGCCCCTCGTTGAAGCAGTACCTTGCCGGTCGCCCTAGACTGCCTGCGCCCGAACTGCTGACCGTTGCCCGGCGGGCCGCAAGCGCGCTTGCCGCGGCGCATGCCGGTGGCATTATCCATCGCGACATCAAGCCGGCCAACATTTTTGTGGTGCAGCCAAAAGACGGGCGGCCGCATATCAAGATTCTGGACTTCGGGTTGGCATACGAGACCATTTCTAAACTTGGTATCTCTGAGTACCCATAACGTCGACAAACTGGTTCTTGCTGTTTAACCGGTTAGATAGTATAACTCTGACGTAGGACTAGTTTCATGCCTATGCGCAATCTCAATGGCGCCGTTTCCGTGAGAGCCGCACTCG
>Ga0210393_10003753_pt1 | contig 12129 bp, 12 predicted proteins | sample IncBWC27OmetaG_FD_160068 | JGI IMG/M metagenome (GOLD analysis project Ga0210393, IMG submission 160068) | Forest soil microbial communities from Barre Woods Harvard Forest LTER site, Petersham, Massachusetts, United States - Inc-BW-C-27-O ... | reverse complement strand
GACGTATCCCGCAACTCCGACCACCGCGAGAATCACCAGCGTGATCGCTGCCGGAATAATTCTGCTCGGCTTCTTCGGCTGCGCGCTGCGCGCAATCCTGAGCGACTCGAGCTCGCGGATATTCGGTCCCTTTGGTGCTTCGGTGGACAAAGTCATACGCTCCTTAGCGCATCGACTACCGGCATTTTCATCGCCTGCCGCGCGGGAAGCCAGCCCCCGACCATACCCATCACGGCCGCAAAAATCAGCGCCTCGATCACGATTGCAAAAGTCACGCGGAAGCTGAACGCGAGGGTCGAGAACGTAACGAAATTCCCAAACGTAGTCGACAGCCCGTTAATCGGCATCGCGAGCAGGATACCTACCGCTCCCGCCGCGACCGCCAGCACCAGCGACTCGAGCAGGAACGAGGTCATCACCGCAATCGGCGCAAACCCGAGCGCGCGCAGCGTGCCGATCTCAGTCGTCCGCGACGAGACCGCCGCGTACATCGTATTCATCGCGCCGAAAATCGCGCCCACCGCCATGATCACCGCAACGATCATCCCGAGCACTCGCATCTGGTTGGCGACCACCGCCTGATCCTTGTAGTAGTCCGCCTCCGTCTCCGCCTGCAGATTGATCCGCGGATCGTCCGCCAGCCGATGAATCAGCGCACCGGTATCCGCGCCCGGCGCGAGCTTGAAGCGCACGTCGGCGTAGTACGCACCGCGTTGCGCGTCATCCTGCACATTATGAATATCGCCCCACACCTCAGACTCGAACGATCCGCCGTCAGCCGTCATTATCCCGACCACTTTCCAGTTGCCGCGTCCGAACTTGAGCGTTGATCCGATCTGCATATTAGCGTAATGCCCCTGCAAGCCCTTCCCCACGATCACCTCATTGACCGAAGGATTAAACATCCGTCCCTCGACAATCTTGACCTTAGGATGGACCTTCAACGCGATCGGCAGAACCCCGCGCACAACTATATTGTCGCGCCCGCCGCCGATGCGTTCCATCAGCGCCTGCACCGGCAATTCCGGCGACACATCGACTGTCCCATCAGCCTCGCGCCGAATCTGCGGCAGGAACTTCATAGCATCAAACTGATCAAGCTGAATCGCCGAGTAAGTCTCAGTAGTAGCCCCCTTGCGCAACACGATCACGTTATCCGGATCGCCAGTATCGGAGATCGCCGAATTAAGTCCCGCCACCAGCGCCATAACAATCACAAACACACAAACCACAAGCGCGATCCCACCCCCAGTCATAGCAGTAGAAACCCGCCGCACCAGCAACGATCGCACATTATATTTCAGCGGTATCGCCATCTCACTCCAAAATTCCGGTTCCCCTTCCCATTCATGGGAAGGGGTTAGGGGTTAGGTTCATGCAACCGTCCTCAACGCATCCACAATATTCCTGCGCGCCGCCGAACTCGCCGGCACCATCGCGCTGAACAGTCCTATCAATGCGGACGCGACCAGCGTCTCGACCAACACCGCCGGCGGCATCCTTATCGTTCCAAGCGGCCCACCTACATTACCGATCGAGAAAACCTTCAGCAGGATGAACGCTGCCCCACATCCTATAACCCCGCCGATAAGTCCTATCAGCACCGACTCGGTCAGCAGCAGCGACAAAATTGTGCGCGACGGAAATCCCATCGATCGCATCACCGCAATCTCGCCGCGCCGCTCGCGTATAGACATCGCCGCCGTATTCGCCGCCACCAGTCCTATCGTCAGCACCACGATAAATCCCAGCAGCTCCGCCATCCTGAAAAACGTGCGGTACTGCTCCATGAAGCTTCCGATAAACGCCGCCTCTGATTCCGAAATAGTCTCCGCCGACGAGTTGGCAAAGCCTTCATCGATCGCCGCGATTACCTGCGGCAGATTCTCCGGCTTATCGACCTTGACCCAGATATTATCGACTATCCCGGGACGTCCAGCCGCTTCTTCCAGGTAGTCTCTTCTGAACAACAGGAAATCCGGCGGCGCCTTGCCGCTGATCGTGCCGACAATCTGCAGCGTCACGTTGAACGGGTAGAGCGTGCCCTTGAGCTGGATTTGCTGCCCAACATGCAGATGGAAGCGCTTCATCGTATCACCGCCGACCAGCGCCGCGGTGCGGATTTTCTTGAACTGCTCGAACTGCTCCGCGCTGATTCCCCAGTCCGGCCACATCTTGTCGACGTTCTCGGGATCGGCCGCCAGGTTGGGAAACTGATCGTAAACTTCGTGGTAAACGCCGCCGAACCAGCTCTCCGGCACCACCACCTCGACATGCGGTACGGTCTCGATCCGCTGCTTGTAGGCGACCGGGATCGAGTAGGCCAGGCCGGCCTTGTTATGCGTAGCAATCCGCGTCGATGAAGCCGTGTTGCCAAGTATCTCATTGGCCACCGTCGGGATACTCACCAGCGCCGAAAAAATAAACAGCGATACCGCAACCGACAGCACAGTCAAAAAGGTCCGCCGCTTACTCCGAACCAAATTCTTAAAAACCAGCGCCGTATATTTCATCACTAACTCCCGGACTCAATATTGTTCCCCTTCCCACTGTGGGAAGGGGTTAGGGGTTAGGTTGCCAATCATCACTCACCAACGCACGTATCTCACTTAACCAGTTCTAACAGGGACGAAGTCCCGCATCCTTTCTTCTCCTAACACTGGGTGCAGGGGTCACCCCTGCCGCCCGCCGCGCAGGCGTTTATTTCTTTCCGTTTCCTCACGCATGCGCCGCCTCACCCGCAACCCCTCTCTTCCCCGGCTCGACCCCAGCCAGCACTCCCTTATCCAACCGATAAACCGTATCCACATACCTCTCAGCCCGCGGATCATGCGTGACCATCACAATCGTCTTCGAAAACTGCCGATTCATATCGACCAGCAATCCTAAAATCTCCTCCGCCGACTTCGCATCGAGATCTCCGGTAGGCTCATCCGCAACAATGATCGTCGGGTCGGCCACAATCGCTCGCGCAATCGCCACCCTTTGCTCCTGGCCGCCAGATAACTGCCGCGGATAATGGTCCATGCGATCCGCCAGGTTCACAACCTTGAGCGCCGTCTCGACATGCTCGCGCCGTTGGGCCTTGTTCAGGCTCGTCAAAAGGAGCGGCAACTCGACATTCTCGAACGCAGTAAGTACTGGAATAAGATTGTAAAACTGGAACACCAGCCCGATATGACGCGCGCGCCAGCCCGCCAGGTCGCGCTCCTTCATCCCGGTTATTTCCTCGCCGCCGACCGCCACCCGCCCGGTGCTCGCGTGATCGATTCCCGCAATCAGGTTGAGCATCGTAGTCTTGCCCGACCCCGACGGCCCCATGATCGCGACAAAGCGTCCGACCGGAATCTGCACGGTCACGTCGTCAAGCGCGCGCACCTCGAACTCGTCGCGCTTGTAGATTCGAGTCACATGCTCAAGATCGATTGCAAACTTTTCGTCCATAACTGTCCTGTCCCCTTTGCGCCCGATACCGGGTCACTTCCCCGCAGCGCCGTTAGCGAGAGTGGCGATACGGGATTGTTTCGGCCGCGACGTCGCGCGGCGTTTCACTTGCAGCTCACGCTTCAATTGCGAGCAAAGCCGGGCCAGCACCCGCGCCTTTGCAGCGGTAATCTCGCAGCCGAGTTCGATCACAAATCTTCGGATCGGGCTCGCGCCCGAGCGCCTCATCTCGGCAACCATCTCGACCAGAATCGCCGTTCGTTCCTCATCGTCGCGCCGTGATCGCTCCATATGCTCGAGCGCAATCTCCGGCTCGCGCTCCGCGAAGTAGATCTTCACCTGCGATTCGTCGAACACGAACAGCGGCTGCGCTGGCTCGCGCAGCATCCGGATAAAATGGGCCCGCCCGCGCGGCGTGATCGCATAAACCTTCCGCGCGCGACGCCCGCGTCGCTCCGTCCGCAGCTTCACCAGCCCATCGCGCGCCAGTTTCTTCAGCGCCGGATAAATCGACCCGTCGCTGACCCGGTAGAAAAACCCGACCGGGTCCTGAAACCGCTGCTTCAGGTCGTAGCCGGTCGCCTCCGCCTCCATCAGGAACCCGAGTATCGGAAACTTGACGTCCATCCGCGGCGGCGTCTTGTCGAACTCCAGCGCCGACTTGGCCGGAAACAACTGCGCGCCGGGACGATAGCTCCGCGCTCCATTGACTCCCAATGTCACCGACACCTCATGCATACCTATCGAGCCAATAGCTCGACTTGAGCTATGTGTCAAGAAGTCTGGAACGAATCACGATGCAGCAATACGACTGCGCATGCTACGAACGACGCGGACGAGATTGCTCGACCCAGAAAGCACCGCAACCCGCGATCCCGCCTCGGCCAGCTCCCGCATTCGCTCCCGGTCAGGTTCCGTGCCGAACGCCACGTCCCAGATTCGCGTCGTCACCCCGAAGATCGCATCCGGTTCTCGCGTATGATGCGCCAGATGCCGCGCGCGCAGCCGCTCTTCAACTGCAAACCGGGGGCTCTCGAAATGAATCCGGTAATGAACGTACTCGTAGATGGCGAATCCGCACACGATCCCGCCATAAAAAATCACCCCAGCCGCCAATCCAAACATCGCCCACGCCCCAATCAGCACGACCGCCGTAGGAATCCACGCACCCAACGCAAACACCGCATGCGGATCGCGATGGTGCACCTGATGCAGTCCCGTCACGAACGTCCGATGCGCATGCCCGAGCACGCCGTGAATGACGTACTCAACCAACGTCCACGCAAACACCCCAGCCCCGAAAATCAGCAAATCGACCAGCATCAGTTTGGATCGTAAGTCTCTGCGAAGTGGTAATCAACGCAGCGATCAGCTTGCATCACAAGACTTGACACCCTATTGAAAGATTGGAATACTCCAATTATTGAGCAGGAGAAACAATTAATATGTACGACTCAGCCAATCCCTACCTGACCGGCAACTACGCTCCGTGGCGCGAAGAGGGCGACGCCTTCGACCTCGAGATCGAAGGCGAGTTGCCGCGCGAGCTCAACGGCGCGCTCTACCGCATCGGACCCAACCCGCATTTCAAGCCGCTCGGCCGCTACCATTGGTTCGACGGTGATGGGATGGTCCATGCGTTCATCCTTCGCGACGGCCGCGCTGCCTATCGCAATCGCTACGTCCGCACCGACGGCCTCAAGGCTGAGATGAACCAGGGGCGCGCACTCTTCGGCGGATTGCTCGAGCAGCCGCGCGAGATGACTCCCGAACTGCCGCCGTTCAAGAACGCCGCCAACACCAACATCATCGGATACGCCAATCGACTGCTCGCGCTGTTCGAAGCCGCGTCGCCGCACGAGCTCAAGCCGGATACCCTCGAGACGGTCGGGCTGTTCAACTTCGGCGGCAAGGTGACTGGCCCGGTGACCGCGCATCCGAAGTTCGATCCAGTTACCGGCGACCTGCTGTTCTTCGGCTATCAGCCGTTCCCGCCATACGTGACGTGGTATCGGGCAACTCGCGACGGCAAGCTCATCGAGTCGCGACCGATCGACACCGGCCTGCCCGTGATGATGCACGATTTCATCGCGACCGATAACTACGCGATCTTCTTCGTCTGTCCGTCCGTGTTCCATCTTGAGAACGCGCCAGCAGGGAAGCCGATCTTCGTCTGGGAGCCCCAGCACGGCACCAGGATCGGCGTGATGAATCGCAAGACCGGCGACGTGAAGTGGTTCCAGGACGAGGCGTTCTTCGTGTTTCATTTCCTCAACGCGTACGAGGAGAACGGCTCGCTGGTGGTCGACGGATGCAGGATGGAGTCGCTCGACATGTCGGGCAATTCGTTCGGCGGCAAGCCCGCGATGCCGTGGCGATGGAATCTGAAATTAAGTGACGGCACGATGCGCCAGCGGCAAGTCGATGACGTGCCCGCCGAATTTCCGCGCTTCGACGAGCGCATCGCCGGTCTCAAGCATCGCTACGGGTACTTCGCCGGCGGCGATGTGGTCTCGCCGGAGCATGAGACGAGCTTCAAGGCGCTGCTCAAACGCGACTACCAGACAGACAAGCTCGAAGTTCACGAGCTCGGCAAAAAGTTCGCTCCCGGCGAGCCGGTGTTCGTCCCGCGCAGCGCGAAGTCCTCCGAAGACGACGGTTGGGTGCTCGCGGTCTGGTATGACGAGGAACGGAATCGCAGTGAGATGGTCGTGCTCGACGCGCAGAACTTCGCGGGCGCACCGGTCGCGCGGATCAAATTGCAGCATCGCGTGCCATGGGGCTTCCACGGCAACTGGGTACCCGCCTAATGAAGAAACTGGCAGCCGCGGCGAGGGTGCCAATTCGCAAACGCGCGCGCGAGGCTCCGCTCGAAGCTCCAAATGGTAGCCTCGGCTACCTGCGACTTCCCACGCGGAAAGCCTCGTTGGATCTCGCGTTGCTCGGATTGATCGCGGAAGTGCCCGGCGTGTCCGGTTACGACATCATGAAGATCTTCGATCTGTCGATGGCGCATTACTGGCACGCGCTTCCAACGCAGATCTATCCAACGCTCGATCGGATGGAAGAGTCCGGTCTGATCAAGCGCCGCAACGTCGTGCAGCGCAACCGGCCCAACAAGCGCCTGTATACGATCACGCCGGCGGGCGAGCGATTGTTGATCGAATGGCTCGAAAGTCCGTTCGAAGGAATCAACCTGAAGCATCCGCCGCTGCTGCGATGCCGCTTCCTCGGACATCTCGGGGCCGACGGCGCAATCGCGGTCCTCAAAGAAGAGCGGCGGTCGTGGGCGATTCATCTGAAGCGTTACCGCGAGATCGAGAAGAGCTACTTCGCCGACGGCAAGGGCTATCGCGACGTAAACGCGATGTTCTCGATGTTCACGCTGAAGCGCGGAATCGACTGGATGGGCGAAAACATCCGATGGTGCGAATGGGCAATCGGCGAGGTCGACCGCAATCGTGCGCTATTCCCGGCGGACAACATGCGCACGCGAGAAGAAGCAAGCGTCTGAGATAGGGCCACTTAGTTAAATGTGAAACCCGCGGTGGGTTTCCCACTTCCTTCGGCAGGGCTAAGCCCCGCACCTTACTATTTCTGCGTAACCTTTTCGGGATACCGCGGGTTCTGTAGATAGAGGCTGATGTGTCCCCTCGATCTATATCCTTATGTGCGCGATCTGCTGCGCGCGAGATTGGTCGCGGCGATGCGCCGGAGGGTGGAGTGAAGGCGCGGGTCGCGGCGAAGATCGATGCCGAATACTCGGCGGAGCGGGCGCTGATTGAGGCGGCGCAGCGCGATCGCGGGCGCTTCTCTGAGTTGTATGAGGCTAATTTCGAGCGGGTTTATGCGTATATCGTGCGCCGCGTGCGTGATCGCGATGAAGCGCAGGATTTGACCGCTGATGTTTTTCATCTCGCGTTGAAAAGTTTGCCGCGATTTGAATGGCGCGGGGTGCCTTTTGCGGCGTGGCTCTTCAGGATTGCTTCCAACGAAATTGCTGATCGTTCCAAGAGCGCGGCCAAGCGTCGTGCGCATGAGAGTCAGAATGCGAACGTGGACTCGGGTCCCGACGATCGCGTTGGAGTGGCGGCGGGCGTCGAAGAGGCGGAGCGGCGGGGGCGGTTGTTCAAACTGGTCGAGCGGCTGCCGCGAGATCAATCGCGGGTGATCGCGATGCGGTTTGCTGAAGATAAATCGATTCGTGAAATCGCGACTGCGCTCGGGCGATCCGAGGGCAGCGTCAAGCAGCTTCAATTCCGCGGCCTGCAGAATTTGCGGCTGCGATTGGGTGATACGAATGGCTAAGGGGAAACTGATCGAACAACTGGACCATGCGGTGGAGGCGATGATGGCGAAGCCGGATGCGTCGCTGCCCACGTCCGATCCGCGGCTCGCGGCGATTTTGCGGATTGCGGGCGAGTTGCGTGATTTGCCGCGCGCCGATTTCAGGACTCGTCTGAAAGCGGACCTGGCTGCGCAATCGAAGGAACTTGAATCGGTGGGCGGCAAGCCGCTGATTACTCATCAGGATATAGAAGAGCGGCTCAAGGAGCTTGCCGAGCAGCCGAAGTTTATCGTGCATGACGTGCGCGCCGCGCTCAGCGACTTGCCCGAAATGTCGATGCGGTTCCTCGACTCGATGAACGATCATCTGCTGGTCGCGTCGCGCGGCAATCGCCAGACGCATTGGGAACGCCATTTCGGCGCCGACGAGATGATCTACGTGATGGACGGCGAGACCGATATCGTCACGTTGACGGACGGTGGTCCTGTCGAATCGACGATTCACGCGGGGTCGATCTTTATATGTCCCGAAGGATTGTGGCATCGCTTGACGCCGCGGCCGTTCGTCTCGGCGTTTTACCTGACGCCGAGCCGCACCGAGGGCTCCGCTGCGAAGGATCCGCGGCCGAAGAGCGAGCGCGTGGCGCGAAGACCGGTGCGCAGAGGCACCGCCGCGAAACTCAAAGAGCACGACCTGCGCGCCGCGCTGCGCGAGGTGCCGCATCTCAATATCACGGCGGACACGACCGGCGAGGACGCTGACGCCGCCGTACGCAACGTCGCGAAGATCGGAAATCTGACGCTCGGCGTCATGAGCTACACGGGGCAGACGCCCTGGGAGCGGCATCCTGACGGAGACGAGTTGCTGCTGGCGCTCGACGGCGAGCTCGAAGTGACGACGCTGACGGACGACGGGCCGGTGACGCGGAAGCTGCGTGCGGGCGAGGCGTTCGTGTGTCCGCAAGGATTATGGCATCGGCAGTTCGCGGAGAAATCGGTGTCGATGCTCTACGGGACGCCGATCGAGACGAGCGAGAACTCGATGGCGGACGATCCTCGTGTCGTGGCCGAGAAGGTTGAGGATCCGGCTGCGGCTCCGGGAATTTCGCGCAGCATCATGCCCTTCCTCAATATCGAGGGCGTTGCCAGCGCCGTGGATTTTTACCAGCGCGTGTTCGGCGCGACCGTATTGATGCGCGACGAAGAGCCCAGCGGAATCGTGAGCCATGCGATGCTCAAAATGGGCGACACGACCGTGATGCTTTCCGACCCGACCTCGGCCGACGTACAACAGAACGACGTGAACCACCTCACGCGCTCGCCACGTTCGTACGGCGGCTCGCCCGTCCAGATGTACATCTACGTGGCGGACGTCGACCAGGTCGTGAAGCGCGCGATCGCACACGGCGCCAGGGCGATCGACCAGGTCGAGAACCGCGACTGGGGCGATCGATGCGGCGGAATTGAGGATCCCTACGGCCACATCTGGTTCGTAGGGACGCCGCTGAAGGATGTGCCGGCGAAGAAACTAAAATAGCAACGTGGAGAAAAATCATGGCTAGCAAAGTGAAGACGGTTCCCGACGGGTGGCATAGCGTGACTCCGTTCCTGTGCGTCAAGGACGCGGGGCGAGCGATCGAGTTCTATCGCAAAGTGTTCGGCGCGACGGAATTGGAACGCATGCAGGAGGCTGACGGGAAGGTTAATCACGCGGTACTGAAGATCGGCAATTCGATCGTAAGGCTCTCGGACGACAGTTCGAAGCACGCGGCGGAGTGGGTGGCGAAGGGTTGGTCGCGCAGTCCGCAATCGCTGGGCGGCACGCCGGTGCATTTTTACCTTTACGTCGAGGACTCGGACGCCGTGTTCAAACGCGCGATTGCCGCGGGCGCGAAAGCGATGGAGCCAATGGCGGACAAAGAGTGGGGCGACAGGCTTGGGTCGTTGACGGATCCGTTCGGACATATCTGGATGATCGCGACTCACAAAAGAGATGTACCTATCGAGGAAGTCTCGAAGAGGCGCGCTGGAGTGAGTCGCGCGGCAAACTGAAGATGAAAATTTCGCGCATCATCTCGATCGTGGTGGCGCTGCTGTTCCTCCTCGCGGTTGCGCGACTGACGCGCTTGGAAAATGGTGGGCCGCCGCATGCGTTCGTAATGTTGCCCGGGCAGGAACCCGCGACGATGTACATGCCCGGGCCGGGGGATCCGTTTTACCAGCTAATTCCCAAACCGGCTGCGGAGCGGCCGCCGGCCGTCGTACTGGTGCATGGCTTCACCGGCGATCGCGTGCTGATGAGCGGGCTCGCGCGACGACTGGCGGACAATGGTTACGGCGTGCTGGCGATCGACGTCAACGGACACGGCGAGAATCGCAATCCGTTCAGGGGCGGCACAGCCGAGAGCGACAGCCTGCGCGCGGACGTGAAGAACGCAGTCGATTATCTTCGCGCGAGCAACCTGGTGGATGGTTCGCGAATCGTCGTGATGGGGCATTCGATGGGCGCAGGCGCGGCGCTCGACTACGCAAACAACGATCCCAGTCTCAAGGGCGCGGTGATGATTTCGGGCGGCTGGACGATCGGTCCAAATCGTCCGAAGGATGCGTTGTTCATTTTTGCCGAGCGCGATCCGAAAGAGCCGATCCAGGATTCGTCCAGGGCGATCGCGTCTCACCTGGCGGCGGTTCCGCAGATCGAACTCGGCAAGACTTACGGCGACTTCGCGCAAGGCAACGCGGTCGAGGCATTCCGGGTCCCCGGCGTCGATCACGTGACGATCGTTAATTCCCCGGAAGCCGCGACCACGATCGTAAAATGGCTCGACAGCACGTTCGGAACCGCGAGAGTTGGCGCGATCAAGGTTAAGGACGCGCGGAGCAGATCGGCGAGATTCGCGCTGTTCATGTTTGTGATCTTGCTGATCCCGTTGGGACGGGTTTGCGGCTCGATGGCGCCAAGTTGGGCCGAGGAGCGGCCGGGACCGAGTGGATGGATGGGGCTGCTGATACTAGCGGGCGCGCTGATTGCGGCGATGCCGCTGACGGCGGCGGATCCAGCGTCGTTCGTGCCGATCGTAGTCGGCAGTATCCAGATCTCATGGTTCATGGTCGCCGGCTTGATCGTGTTAGGCGTGATCGCGCTGTCGCATCCGCTGGAGTGGTACCGAATCCGCGAAGGAGCGGGCGTCGCGATGATCGCTGGGGCGGCGGGCTTCGCGGTGGCGTACGTGTGCCAGGTCGCGATGTCCGTGATGCTGCATCACCTGGCGCTCTCGCCCGAGCGGCTGATGGTGATGGCGATGGGCGCAGTCCTCATGTTCCCGTTCTGGATGGGATTTGAGTTGCTGGTGCGGCGCGGCGGGCTGACGATTTCGACGGTGTGTGCGTCGCTCGGCCGTATCCTGATCCTGATTTTGATGGCGGTGGGCGTGAGCCTGAACGTGTTGCCGTTCGTGTTGATGTTGATCCTGCCGATACTGGCGATTGCGTTCGTAATGATCGAAATATTCGCGGCGTCGGCGTACAGCGCGTCGCGCAACCTGGTGGCGATCGCGGCTTTTGAAACGCTGTGGTTCGCCTGGATGATCGCGGCCGCGAGCCCGATCACGTTCATGTTCTAGGAGACAATCCGTGGCTGGTAAAATAGACGCAATTCCGGTCGGGCCGCGCGCGATCACGGCGTACCTGACGATCAAGGGCGCGGCGAAAGGAATCGAGTTCTATAAAAAAGCGTTCGGCGCGAAGGAGTTGATGTGCTGGACGGGGAAGAACGGACGAGTCGGGCACGCCGAAATCGAAATCAGCGGGACGCCGGTTTTCATCAGTGACGAGCATCCTGAGATGGGCGTGATCAGTCCCGAGACGCTCGGCGGTACCAGCGTGGGGCTGCATCTGTTGGTCGAGGACGCGGACGCTACCTTCAAGCGAGCGGTCGCGGCTGGAGGAAAAGCAGTCAGACCGTTGGAAGATGAGCCGTGGGGACAGAAGTCGGGCACGCTGCAGGATCCGTTCGGCCATCGATGGTTCGTCACGCAGCGCACGGCAGAAATGTCCGCGGACGAGATGGATAAGATTGGCAAAGCGGCAGGATACAAGACGCTCAGGTAAATTCCGACGCTGTGCGATCTGCGGACAACCTAACCCCTAACCCCTTCCCATAGTGGGAAGGGGAACCGGATCCGGAGAAGATTTTTCGGCGCGCGAAAACGTTGTGCTCATGCTAGGCTGGTCGGAGCGGATCGCTCGATCTGTATTCATCATTGATTAAACCCGTCGTACGCGACGAAAGGAAAAGGATCATGCTCGAAACTGGAAAACCGTTTGTCAATTTCGATTTGAAGAACCAGGACGGCAAGCAGATGAAGCTCGGCGATTTCGCGGGCAAGTGGCTGGTGG
>Ga0210393_10003752_pt1 | contig 12130 bp, 9 predicted proteins | sample IncBWC27OmetaG_FD_160068 | JGI IMG/M metagenome (GOLD analysis project Ga0210393, IMG submission 160068) | Forest soil microbial communities from Barre Woods Harvard Forest LTER site, Petersham, Massachusetts, United States - Inc-BW-C-27-O ... | reverse complement strand
TGCAATGCGATGACCTTCGCTCTTCCCGGTGTCGAAGGATCTTATTTCACCGCCGCCGCTACGAAAGACCCATTCATCCATCAGGAATTGATCGAGATTCTCTATCACACGCTCTGGGAAACCGTGCACGTGTTTTTCGAACATCGCGAACTGGGCCACGATGTCGGCGAGGCTGCATTCCTCTATCCTTTTCTCGGAAAAGCGAAGCAAGAAACCTTTGACGTTGTCACCGAAGCGGCCGCCTCCATTCAGACGAAGGTGCATGATGACGCGCTTTTGCGCGCGCGGGTCGCAAGGGAAGAAGCCGACAAAATTGCCAGTACTGCTGTGGCCATTCGCGAACGCATCGATCGAGGCGGCAAGCTCATCATCTTCGGGAACGGTGGATCGGCCACGGACGCAAACGACTTCGCTATCGATTGCTTTATGCCTCCGGCGGGTTACGAGCCAATTCCTGCGGTCTCCCTGTCCATGGAGCCTGCAAATCTTTCGGCCATCGCCAACGACGTCGGCACCGAGCTAATGTTCCAGCGCCAATTGATCGCACAGGCGCGCCCGAATGATGTTGCAATCGCTATTTCCACCAGTGGCGGATCGAAGAATATCGTGATCGCACTGGAAGAGGCCCGCAAAAGAAATCTGTTGACGGTGGCGCTGCTCGGTTATGACGGAGGCGAAGTCCTTCGTCGCGGCCTCACGGATTTCCCCTTGATCGTCCGGTCAGACTACATTCCCCGCATCCAGGAAGTTCAGGCGTCGATTTATCACCTCATTCGCGACGCGCTGGAGGGCTTCGGTCGTGCCTAACCTGGAGCTTTTTGGAACGGCAAGCTGCCCTTACACGAGCGAAATGCGCGAGTGGCTTGAATGGAAAGGAAAGGACTTCACCGAATACGATGTCGAAGCCGATAGCCAGGCCCGCGAGCGCATGCACCTCCTTGCACGACCGCCCTTCACCGTGCCACTGCTCGTCGAAGACGGTCGAGTGATTCAAGTCGGATGGCAAGGACGCGGCTGTGTCGTCGGAAAGTAACGCGATGCCGACTGCGTACTACGTAAAGATCAGTGGTGTGGTACAGGGCGTCGGCTTCCGTCCGTTCATCTACAGGCTCGCGCAAGAAAATAACCTGAAAGGTTGGGTTATAAACTCGGAAGAGGGAGTCGAGATTCATCTTGAAGGAGCCGAAGAGCCGCTCCAATCATTCCTCGCGGAGATGAAGACCCAACGGCCCCAGGCCGCCACGATCATTGAAGTCCTCACGGAACCCGCGGAAGCGGCGGGTTTCACGACATTCACGATCCGCGACAGCACTAGCCATCGGCGGCCCACAGTTCGAATTTCACCCGATTTGCCGGTCTGCGAGGATTGTCTGCGAGAACTCTTCGACGCCCAAGATCGCCGGTACCTCTATCCATTCATCAACTGTACAAACTGCGGTCCTCGTTACAGCGTCATTCGACGTTTGCCTTACGACCGCCTCAATACTACGATGGCCGGCTGGCCTCTGGATCAGCAATGCGCAACGGAGTATCGCGATCCTGCCAATCGCCGCTTTCATGCGCAACCCGTGGCATGCCCCGCCTGTGGACCTGCATACTTCTTTCAGGTGGGCGATGAAATTGTGCTTGGCGATGAAGAATCCGTGCGTAAAACCGCGGCTTATCTACGTGACGGCAAGATCGTCGCCGTGAAGGGAATCGGTGGCTACCATCTCGCCTGTGACGCGAGAAACATAGAAGCCGTCAGCGCCCTCCGTGCCAGGAAGTACCGCAAGGAAAAACCCTTCGCCGTGATGGCGAAAAACCAGGAAATCGCGTCTTCGCTCGTCCACCTCTCGCAGGAAGCTAAAGAACTGATGAACTCCGTCGCGCGTCCCATCGTCCTCGCGCGCGCAAGAGTCGATCTCCACCAGATCGCTCCTGACAACGACGAACTGGGCGTGATGTTGCCCTACACACCGCTGCATCACCTGTTGTTCGCTGCTGGCGCTCCGGAAATTCTCGTGATGACCAGCGCGAATCGTTCAAGTGAGCCAATCGCTTATCGGGATGAAGACGCCCTGCAACAGTTACACGGTATCGCCGACGCTTTTCTCATTGGCGAGCGCCCGATCGCCCGGCGGATTGACGATTCGGTCGCCCGCGTCGGCGTTTTCGGCCCCACTATCCTTCGCCGCGCTCGCGGATACGCTCCCAGTGCTGCGGCGACGATTCCGACCGATCGGCCCCTCCTTGCTCTGGGCGCGGACCTCAAGAACGCGATCACTCTCGTCGTCGACGGCCAGGCCTTCGTCAGCCAGCACATCGGAGACCTGGACCACTACGAATCTTTCCGTGCTTTTCGCGAAACGATCCAGGATTTGCTTTCCATGTATCAGATCGATTCGAACGACTTGCTCGTCGTTCACGATGCTCATCCTCAGTATGTATCGACTATCCACGCCGCCGAACTTGTCGCAGTCGAAAAGATTTCCGTGCAGCATCACCGGGCTCATATTGCTTCCGTGCTGGCCGAGCGCAGCGCCTGGGACAAGCGTGTCATCGGGCTCAGTTTCGATGGCACAGGTTATGGAGATGACGGTGCCATTTGGGGCGGTGAGATCTTCGCCGGAAGCGTGCGTGACGGCTTCGAGCGCGTCGCGCACCTGCGCAGTGCTTCTTTACCCGGCGGCGATGCTGCGGCTACGAACCCGGTCCAGGCGGCTGCGGGCTGTTTGGCGCAGCTGAGGGATCTGCCCGATCTAACCGCTGCTCCCTTCTTTTTTCCCTCCCGTTATCGCGACGCTCAACAGCTCGTGCAAAAGAATCTTCGTTCCTTCGCCACAACCTCCGCCGGACGTCTCTTCGACACCGCCGCGGCTCTCCTGGGCTTTACACGCGAAGTCACTTTCGAAGGCCAAGCCGCCATGTGGCTCGAGGGCCTTGCCAGCCGCGCTTCCACGACCGAAGCGTATCTCTTTCCTTTTGTCGATAATGAATTGGATTTTCGCCCCTTACTCGATGATCTGATAGGCGACCGGCTCGCGGGCCGCGAAAAAAGCGAAATCGCACGCGCCTTTCAACGCGGAATTGCAATAGGCCTCCGCGACGCCATCTCGACGCTGTGTCGCGTCCATGAAGTCGACACGCTCGTACTCTCCGGCGGCGTTTTTCAGAACGAGTTGCTGCTGACCGACCTCAAGGCCCTACTAGAGCCGGAACGCCTGAACATTTGGACGAATCACATCGTTCCGCCCAACGATGGCGGCATCAGCCTCGGTCAAGCCGCGATGGCCGCCTTGAGCTACCGTCCATCACGCACCTCGCTCGAAGAAGCGGGGTCCGCGTGGACCGCTCACGTGACGTGAGTGCTGAGGATGCAAGAGCGGTCTCTTCCGGCACGCTTGTGCTGTTTGTTCAATGTGAGGTGAGAACAGCAAATGCATGAACTCTCCATTGCCATGAGCATCGTGGAGATGGCGCAGGAGGAAGCGGCGCGCCACGGCTCGGCACAAGTCCACGCTGTGCATCTCCGCCTCGGTCTCTTATCCGGCGTCGTGAAGCAAGCCCTGCTCTCGTCGTACGAAATGGCCTGCGAAGCCACGCCTCTGGAAGGCTCGCAACTCTTGATTGAGGAAGTTCCTGTCGAAGTCTTTTGCCCCAAGTGCGAGCTTCCCCGCGCGGTTAACTCAATTCAGTGGTTTTGTTGCCCCGAATGTGGAACGGAAACTCCCACAGTGCTGCACGGTAAAGAATTGGAAGTCGTAGCACTGGAGATCAATCAATGAGCCCCGAGCCCCGGTTGATCGAGGTTCGAAAAAACGTACTGAAGCAAAATGACGTGCTCGCTCGTGCGTTGCGCGAGCGTTTTCGCGAAGCCGGCGTGCTTGCCGTCAGTTTGGTGTCCAGTCCCGGTTCAGGCAAGACTGCTTTCCTGGAGCGAATGTTGACGCTTCTTCATTCGCGCTACAGAGTAGCGGCACTGGTCGGCGACCTCGCCACGGAAAATGACGCGGCTCGCCTCGCACGAAGCCAGGCTCCCGTGAAACAAATCATCACCGGCACCGTCTGCCATCTGGAAGCGGCCATGGTTCAGAACGCGCTGGTAGGCTGGGATCTCAACCGGTTGGACTTTCTGTTCATCGAGAATGTCGGGAACTTGGTATGTCCTTCTTCGTACGATCTCGGCGAGGATCTGCGTCTGGTCTTGCTCTCCGTAACGGAAGGCGAGGACAAGCCCCTCAAATATCCGACCATCTTTAACAGCGCCGACGTGGCCGTCATCACAAAATCGGATCTCGCCGCCGCCGTCGAATTTGACGAGGCAGCGGCGAGACGCAACATCCGAGCGGTCCGGCCCGGCATGGAAATATTCAAGTTATCCGCCAAGACAGGCGAAGGAGTGGACGACTGCTTGGAATTCCTGGACCGGCGCCGAACTAACTCTCGCGCCGAGGAACGCCCTTTGACCAGAACCTGCTCGTGAAGCGGGAGCTCCACCCGCTCCTCGAGAGGTTAAACTGAAAACAAAGAGCGGCGAACGCGAAGTGGATCTGTGTTGCTCTCTGGCGAAAATGCTTAGAGACTTCGTGGGTAACCGAACGGTTGGCTTGCTCTTCCGATCTTCGACCGGCGCCCAGCTGCTGCAATCGAACACACTGAGCGACAGTCTACATCCGACCCTCAAAGCCATCGAACACGTTAAGGGCGGCTTCAACATTTTTCGTCGGTTCCGCATCACGCGCCTGCAAAAGACGGAATGCCCGGAAGTACTCCGGCACTTCTGGTCCGGACATGCACCCAGGCACGTATCCGAGCGCTACACCAAACTCCGCGAAGAGTGGGATTTTCGTTTGGAATGGGCAGAGAAGATTGGACTCGGATTTGAGCTACCGCCCCCAATTGGGCAACTTGGGCAACTGCACCTCGTTCCGCAAGTCGCCTAAGTTATTGAAAAGATGGTGGACGAGAGGGGATTCGAACCCCCGGCCTCCTCGTTGCGAACGAGGCGCTCTCCCAGCTGAGCTACTCGCCCACCGTTGGATTGCTGCTAACGATTATACGTCAACCATATCGTCATTCACAGCGGCGGCTGGAACGGCTTTTCGATCCTCGAGATATGAAGCTGTCCCGCTATCTCCGGTTCTATGACGAACGATCTCGGACGGTCGAGGTTTGACTCGACTGTCTACGCATGGCCGGCTGAGTGGTCAGTTGAAAACTGGAATGCTCGCACGGGCTGACGACAAATTGCTGTTCTCGGGTGAACCTGGAACCGTGGCACGATAGAGGGCCGGGAGGCCGATGCCTCGCCCGCAATCGCTGGCAAAAATGATGGCTTTCGAATCCAACTCCCACACTGGCGACGTGCTATTGCAATTTCCTCCGGTCAGGAGTTGCACGGTGCCGCTGGTGACGTTGCGTAGCCAAATCTGCTTTGGTCCGTTGCGCGCCGACTCAAACACCGCCCACCGTCCATCCGGCGAACTGACGGAATCGCTTGGCTTCACTGAATCCGGCAAGTACGCCGGAGCCGTATTTCGTGTGGAAGGGTCAAACGCCATCGTGGTTGAAGCTCCATGTGCTACAAGCTCAAAGTAGATGGGGCCATCGGGTGATGGCGCTACAGGATGGAAAGCGTGCCCTTCGAACGCAAGCTCTTCGATCTGGCCGTCATGTAGCCAGCGCAACACATAACGGTCCTTGCCCATCGATTGATAGAAGATTCCGGCTTTTGACACGGCGGGTGACGACGAGAACACAGCGCCCTTTTCGAAGGCGACGCTTTCGAACCGCTGAGCTGGCGCGGCCGCGTAGCCGACCATTTGTCGCCGCGCATCCAGCAGAGAGAAAATTGCAACCCCCACCAGCGCGCCGACTACTAACTTGGGACTCAGTTCTCGAAAGTACCGCCGTCCAACGACCAGGAATAAGCCCAGTAACACCCACAACCGCGGATACGCCCAGATCCAACCCGGTCTGAGCGGGAATGTCAACGCAACGAAGGAAACGATTAGATAGATTCGTTCAGCGGGCTCCGCTTCCTGCAACAGAAGGGCCACAGGCAACAACAAGACAAAGTAAGTATAGGAAGATGCGCTCGCCGAGAGCAGCAGGATTACGATGATGAACCAGGCAAAGTCATGGCGGTCGGATGCCATCCTTTTGCGCTCCAGCCCAAGATAGCTGAGCGTTAGAATCGACAAGCTCACGAACGGCTGCAGGAAAAAGAACAGCCATGGCGCATCCCAGAGCGGTTGTGGATTCAATTCCGGCTCTTTCAGCAGTGCGTGGCGGAAAAAAGTCGCGAACGTTGCGTTCAAGCTGTTGTAAGGATCAATGTTTTCGCCTCGTAGACCGCGCGGAAGTATTTGCGACGCGTAATAGTAGACGTCTTGCCAGCCAAAAAGTGTGACGGCGGTCGCGACCGCGCATCCGGCAGCAGCCGCGAACCCCGCAACCGCCCTCCAATTGCGCTTGGCTGCAAAATATAGAAGCAGCGGGCCGCCATATAGCTTTAGCGCAAAGGCCAATCCAGAAAGGAAGCCGCCCGCTATTGATCGACCTCGGTCCAGGCAGTAGAAGGCCACCGTCAAAAGAAAAAGCAGAAATACATAGTACTGCCCATATAAAAAGTTGGTATACAAGGATGCGAAACCCGAAAAGGCGAGCAATGTCATTTGCGCGACACTGAATTGCGTAAGTTTTGCCAGGAGCCACACCGTCGCTGCGAGGAAACCGAAGTTCAGCACAAGCCAAATCTGTTTCGCCGTTTGGACGGGAAAGCCGGTGAGTTCCACCAGAGAAAGCGCCACCACCGGCGTCTGAGGTGGAAAGCCGCCGAGTTGGCGTTCCACTCCCGCATAGTTCATTTGCCGCTGGAACGAAGTCCAGTCGTAGAAGTCCCGCAGGGGTATGCCCTTGCGCACCATTACCGCGGCGGTGTAGTAGTTGGGAAAATCGGTTTCCGCTCGTTTCCAGCCCGAGCGAAAAGCCGTTGCCAGGAAAAATATGATTGCGGCGAGCGCTGCCAACCGAGTGATCAAGCTGCCTCCCGGCGCCTCGCCCTTTGGCTCATGGCGGCGGGTTTCCTCAAGATGCGGCACGCGGCAGGTTTCGTCAAGATGCGGTACAAAGTATCGTCGCCAGTCCGCACGTCATGTCTTTCTCAACTCACCAGCGTAGATCCGAAACTCGGCGGGCTCCCGTTTGCCTTTCCACTTGGCCACCCAGGGACGCATTGCCCAGCGAAATCCGTACCAAGGGCGATGAACCGTCCAACGAATCCCGAATTGTGCGTTAAGGGCTGAAAGGCGCTCGTCTGTCAGGTAGTCGAGGCTCGCCAATCCAGCCGATAGGAAGCCGAATCGCTCTTTGAAATCGCTGCGACGCTCCTGCACCATCCTCTGACCGGCCTCTTCCTTGCTGTACCAAGGAGAGTCTACGATCAAGATCGTTCCCCCGGGCCGTAAGCAGCGAACGGCCTCGCCAACCGTACGCGAATAGTCCTCCGAGTAGTGAATCGAAGCGTTGAATATCACACAGTCACAGCAGGCATCAGCAAATGGAAGCCGGTCCAGTTCAGCCTGAAAGCGTGGAAAGAGCTTCGACAGCTTCTCTGAGTAGTGAGCCGCAGCGCCGAGGCCGTCCAGTTCGTTGGTGAGCAGGTCCACGGCAATCGGGAAATGTCCACGAAGCGAGAGCCGATAGCTAAGCCATCCATTCCCGGCGCCAAGATCAAGAATAATCAGGGGGCCCTTGCACTGGCGCTCCAAAACGGGAAGTATCTCGCGTTCCGTATAGAGAAACGAGCGGGAGCGGATCTTCCACACCCACGGGTTTCTGTTGGTCAGGTCCTTGTGCGGCAGAGCAAGATAAAAGGCGGCGCTATTGCTACCCCAGCCTTCCTTGGCGCGCACGATTTCGTACTCACGGATAAATTTCGAATAGTACGTCTGTCGCTCGGGGAGCAGGGCATTCCAGATACCTCCTTCTTGCCGAAGTTCGAAAAAGCATTTTCGGCAACGTACGCTCGGGCCAAGTTGGGGTGCCCTGTCCAGGCGCACTTCGCCAAGCTCAGAGCAACATACCGGGCATCGGAGCGTCACGCCGCGATCAGGATTGGTAGTTTCGCCCGGCCCGATGGGCGCGCTGCGGGCCAACTGCGGAGGCAAACTCTGGGGATTTCTGGTCGCGCCGGTTTCGCGATGGGAATTGTTCCGCGAATCGCGGGGCCCGTCGGCACGAATATTCCCGATCACATTGCGTCCTGGGCTTCGCACAGCACACGCGATTCCTAATCCAGAGAAATCGTTTGCATAGATGACACTGACTTCAAGTCCTGCTCCCAGAATCGGTGAAGGGAACTGAGCAAACAAGCCGGCCCAGTCAACGGAACCCAGTTGCAGGACACTAGCACGCGGCCTCTGATGTAGCCGGTTCGAGACGCTTGGCATCGACCGCGGGCTTGGCAGAAGCGGTTCTGCGTTTGAGCTTTTCGTTGATCCACAACTCAGCTGGGAACGCATACATGTCGTGGTCGAGCCGCCAACGTGCGGGAATCGAGAGCGACTTCTGGATGAATCGCGAAGAACTACTGCGACTGTCCGCGGCGATAGGAAAACGATCGAAGGCCAGCCTGAGATAGTCGCGCGTTATCTGGAGGCGGCGGTGCTCGCTACCCTTCAACCAAGGGAGAACGGTGTATCGAGGAAAGAAATCGGACCAGCCTTCGAAGGACGTCGGAACCTGAATGCCAAACTCTGCAGCGTGCTCCATGACCGGAGCGCCGGGATAAGGAGTAAAAATGTTCGTCCAAAATTCGGCTCCGGGATGGCGACGGCACATATCCATGATGAAATTGATGGTCGCCCGGCGATCGCTTGGCTCCTCACCCGGATACGCAAAGATGATGTTGAAGGAAGGCCGAATGTCAGCTTCGAGACAGCGGGCGGCGGTCTCATAGATCGTGTGGAAGTTCTGAAAACCTTTGTTCATCAGTTTCAAGACTTTTTGAGAGCCCGACTCCGCACCGTGGCAAATCTGCTGGAGACCGCTGCGTCGAAGGAGTTTCAGATCTTCAACGCTGAGCCGTGCCGTCAAGTTGGTGGTTGCTTGGATGCTCCACCGGAAGTTGGCTCCGGCTCTTACGAGTCCATCCGCGATCAGCCGAGCACGGTCGAGGTCGACTAAGAAGTTGTCGTCGACGACCCATAGCAATTCCAGACCGTACCTTCGCGTCAAATCCACGGTCTCTTCGACAAACTGTTCAGCCGGAAGAGCATTCCATTTCCGGCCGTAGACACCAGCGTTCGTGCAATACGAGCAGTTGTAGGGGCACGCCAGACTCGAGATGTACATCGCCCAGCGGCGGCCACAGACGCGCTCGTAGGCGTCAAAATCGGCGATGTGGTAGGCCTTTGGAGGAGAATCAACAATTGGCCGGAGAATCCTCTCCGTTGTGAAGATCAGTTTCTTGTCTCGCTTGAAACCGATACCGGGAACCAAATCGAGCGAGGAGCGGCTTTCCAGATGGCGCACCACATCGAGCAGCGCATCCTCGCCTTGCCCTTTCACAACAATATCAATGTAGTCCGCCTCCAGCGTTTGTTTCGGAAGCAGCGAGGGATGCCAACCGCCTAAGATCACCGGGAAATCCGGATCCCACTCTTTTACCGCGCGCGCGATTTCCACGGTCTCGCGAATCATCGGCCCGGTCACAAGCGAAATGCCCAGGCACAGAGCGTCCTTCACCTCCTCCAACACGCGCTTCTTGTAGTTCGGGGTAATGGTCGAGTCGATCAGCCGGATGGAATACCCGGCTCGCAGCAGCGGGGTGGCAACTGCCAGTAAGCCGAGAGGAGCCGTGGCTTCACTGCTTGCAAAAGACGGAAAGAAAAAGACAACTTTTTTGGACATTCGGTGCGTTCCGCGCCTCTACGGTTTCAGTAGAATACGGACCTGCGTCCTCGTTTGTCACCGGCGGGTCACGCACCTGTCAATTATTGATCGGCGACGATTGGACCTCTCGAAGGACAAGTGACCTGCGACACTTCCGGGACAATGCCGGCTATTCGCGCTATGGAAGCCGATGCCCAGGAATAAACAGGTGAGGGGTTAAAGACCTAGCGCTAAAAAAACGCATAAGACCGAAAAGTCACAACACGCGAGAATGCCGGTCCCCTTCAAGCTCGAGACTCGACGCGTGCACCGCGCTATGGTTGGTCTGGCGTGTTCCCCATGCGCTGCGCAACAATCCTGCGGGCATTTTCGTACAAAGCCCGCGCTTGCGGAATCGAATCGACCGCTTTCTGAACTTGCGGATCCGCTTCGAGTTCCACTTTGAAACCTTCCTGCTGGCCATACGCCGACATGAAGACTTCCTGCTTGATCTTGCGCTTGATCCAGTCAAGATTCTCGGAGATTTCAGGTTCGGTATAGTGGACGTTCTTCTTCGCGAGATATTCGCGGAAGTCCTTCATCACCGTGTCGTCCGCCGTGAATTCCTTGGTTACGTTCGGCCGGGTGCCGAGATAGTAGCGGGTGAAACCGCCGACACCGGCCTCGTAGGGAAAGAACACGTCGGCGCGAATCAGAGTCTCTTGGAACTTCGTGAGCTTTGGCGCGGCGACCATCACGTCTGGGGTGATGCCGCCTCCTCCGGTGACTTGGCGGCCGCTGTCGGTGAGCTTCACCTCCGTCGGATGCTCAGGCACTTTGCGCTCATAGTGATATTCGTAGAGCGAGATGGATTTGTAGTCGCGCTGGATCAGCCGACCGCTCGGAGTGTAGTAGCGCGCGGTGGTCAGAGCCAGACCGGTGTTTTCGCTCAGCGGGGTCACCGTCTGGACCAAGCCCTTACCGAAGGTGGTCTCGCCGACGATGATGCCACGATCATGGTCTTGTACGGCGCCGGAAACGATTTCGGTGGCCGACGCGGAATTACCGTTGACAAGAATGACCAGCGGTACGGTAACGCCCTGGTTCCCACGCACGGTCATGTACTTGCGTTCGGCGGATGCCCGGCCGTGGTGCGACACGATGAGCTGATTGCGGTCGAGGAACATGTCGCTCACGGCGACCGCCTCATTCAATAGTCCACCGGGATTGCCGCGCATGTCGAGAACCAGGCCGTCCAGTGACGAGGCGTTGAGCTTCTTGAGGGCGTCGGCGATTTCGCGGTCGGTAGTTTCGTTGAACCCGGAAAGCCGGATGTAGCCGATCCCGGGCTTGAGCATGAACGCGATGTCCACGGAATGGCGGGGAATTTCGTCGCGGACGACCGTAAATATTAGAGGATCAGTGTAACCTTCGCGCGTCACCGTAATTTTGACGGTGGTGCCCTTGGCGCCTTTGAGCATGTCGGCAACGTCGCTCGTGGTCAGGCCTTCGGTAGACTTTTCGTCGACCTTGGTGATCACGTCGCCGGGGCGAATTCCCGCATTGTACGCAGGCGCGCCGACATACGGCGCCATCACGACGGTGTGGTTCTCGCGCGGCGCAACGACCATTCCCACGCCGTAATACTTGCCGCGCTGATCTTCGCGCAAAAGGGCAAATTGCCGCGCATCAAAGAAATTCGAGTGTGGGTCGAGCATGCGCAACATGCCCGGGATCGCGCCCTGATAGACCGCCTTGTCCACGTCCACGGGCTCGGCGTAGTTGGTCTGAACCACGTCCAAAACGCGCGTGAAGTCGCGAACCGCCGTCTGGTAGTCGTCGGCGGATGCTGTCGTGGCGCGAACGTTGGGGCCGTAAATGCCGCCCAGAACCGCTGATACGAGCAATACGGCTACGACTAAGAACAGCCCGCGGCGTTCAGCTTTCATTCGGACCTCACGTTGAGTTTCAACGACCTATTATATCACATGAAAAACTGGCGTTTGACACTTCCGAACACCCTTCTCTATGATGCCAACAGGGCGCAAATTGGTGACTCCGAGCGATGCTTAGCATCCCGCACATGATTGTGATCTTTGTGATTGTGCTGGTCGTATTTGGCCCGCAAAAACTTCCTGAATTGGCCCGCGGTTTGGGCAAGCTCATGGCCGAGTTTCGCAAAGCCTCGACCGACTTCAAGTCGGCCTTCGAGAACGAGATGCGCGACCTGGAACGTCAGGCCGCTGACGTGGAGCGAAAAAAACGCGAATTG
>Ga0210393_10003750_pt1 | contig 12133 bp, 9 predicted proteins | sample IncBWC27OmetaG_FD_160068 | JGI IMG/M metagenome (GOLD analysis project Ga0210393, IMG submission 160068) | Forest soil microbial communities from Barre Woods Harvard Forest LTER site, Petersham, Massachusetts, United States - Inc-BW-C-27-O ... | reverse complement strand
GATCGAGGTGATGGGTGACCATCACCATATCGAGGGCCTCGTCAAGAGTATTTACGGTGTATGGTCGCGTTGGAGTCGTAGAAGATGGAATGACGTTTGGTTCGCCACAGACTTTAATGATGTCCGGAGCGTGTCCGCCGCCCGCTCCTTCAGTGTGAAACGTGTGAATCGTTCTGCCCTTGAAGGCGGCGATTGTATTTTCGACGAAGCCGCTTTCGTTAAGCGTGTCGGTGTGGATAAGAACCTGAACATCCATGTCATCCGCGACAGACAAGCAGCAGTCAATGGCAGAGGGTGTTGTACCCCAATCCTCATGAAGCTTGAAGCCGCATGCGCCGGCCTCAATTTGCTCAACGAGACCTGCTGCAGAACTCGCATTGCCCTTAGCGTAGAAGCCGAGGTTCATGGGGAAGGCATCGGCGGCCTGGAGCATCCGCCGAATGTGCCACGGACCTGGAGTACAGGTGGTTGCATTCGTCCCTACTGCAGGTCCCGTCCCGCCGCCCATCATCGTGGTCAGGCCCGAATAGAGAGCTTCTTCGATCTGCTGCGGGCAGATGTAATGAACGTGCGTGTCGATGCCGCCGGCGGTGACAATCTTGCCCTCGCCGGCGATCACTTCGGTTCCGGGACCGATTACGATCGTGACATTCGGTTGGACATCCGGATTTCCAGCTTTCCCGATGGCTGCAATCCGGCCGTCTTTGATCGCGATATCTGCCTTCACTATCCCCCAATGATCGAGTATCAACGCATTGGTGATGACCGTATCCACCGCGCCCTCACTGCGCGAACGCTGTGACTGCCCCATCCCGTCGCGGATGACTTTCCCACCTCCGAACTTCACCTCCTCGCCGTAGGTCGTGTAGTCCTTCTCCACTTCGATGATGATGTCGGTATCGGCAAGGCGTATCTTGTCCCCAACCGTTGGGCCAAACATCTGCGCATAGGCGGCGCGGTTCATTTTGTTAGGCATTCTTGACTACCTCTCTGGCTCTTTCGGCAAGGCTCCCATGACCAACTTGTGGAAGCCATAAACGAGGCGCGCCCCTGCGTACGGGACAAGGGAAACCTCGCGAGACTGGCCCGGCTCGAAGCGGATGGCTGTTCCCGCCGGAATGTCTAAGCGATACCCAAGCGCCGCTTTCCGATCAAATCGTAGAGCAGAGTTGGGTTCAGCGAAGTGGTAATGGCTGCCAACTTGTATCGGCCTGTCGCCAGTGTTTGCGACCTTAATAATGATGGCAGCCCTGTCCTTGTTTAGAACGATGTCGCCGGTTGCTGCAAACGTCTCGCCCGGTATCATGTCAGTTCCACCTTAGCTAATTGGGTTGTGAATGCTTACGAGTTTTGTTCCATCGGGGAAAGTTGCTTCCACTTGCATCTCGGGAATCATCTCGGCGATGCCTTCCAACACCTGGTCACGGTTAAGCACCTTGCGGCTTTCCGACATGAGATCAGCAACCGACTTGCCATCGCGGGCCGCCTCCAAGACGAAATCGGTTATGAGCGCAACAGTCTCGGGGTAGTTGAGCTTGACACCTCTTTTAAGCCGCTCCCGAGCGACAATTGCGGCAAGTGAGACCATCAGCTTGTCTTTCTCACGCGGCGTGAGGTTCATAAACGTCTCCGTTCTGCAGCTTTAGCATGACCACATTTTCGGTACCTGGAAGGGTCCGGAGCCGAGTTCTGGTCCGAATTGCTGGAGAAAGCTGCGCAACGCAAGCTTCAAATCAGAGGACTCTTTCGCTGCAAAACGCACAACAATAAGTGCGCTTACCAATGTCGCCGCACAATTGCATCCCAGGGAAGGAATAATCTCCCGCAAGAACTCTAGTCGTTTGTCCAGATGAGGTCCGAAATATATCAGTGTCGCGATTGCGTGGCAGTCCGAGAGCAAGGCTTTCCGGTGAAGGTGCGGAAAGGTCTCGTCAGTGATGCGAAAGCTGTCTGCCCAGGTCAGGCGACCGTCTCTTTTCACTCGCCAGCTATCGGTTATGTTGCCGCCGACAACGATTTCGCCATGCGCGGTGCGCCCCAGCACCAACCACTCTAGTGCAAGCAACTCGGCTCCACGGAAAAGTTCGATCTCTGTCGTTCGGTGAAGACGTGCCCAATTGAAAACGATGGTTTCTTGCGGTAGCCATGCCAGCCGGGCAGATTCGTGCGCCTTCAACCTGGTTGCAACCCGCGCGGGTTCGTTCAACGCCCCGTACACCTTTTCCGCAGCCTGCGACGTTACCGCAATCGAAGCGCCGGGGAGGGCGGTGACACACAATTCAAGTCGATCACCGCCCGCAACACCTCCTGCTGTGTTAATTAGAACCGCCTCCTCTACGGCACGATGTCCGGTCCTTGGAAACATGACGCGAATCGGAGACCGTTCGAAAATGTCCTCGACCCGGGTACCGTTTTCGGAACCAATCAATACGACCCGACCGCGTCCGTCCGCACGTTGCAAGTCCCGATCCGAAGGGCGATCCTTACTCACATCTGGCGTGTCAGAAGAACTCAATCGCGGCAAGTTTTCCTCGCACCGGACTAGATGACTGAACTGAGTCATTGCGTCGCCATATAGCGGAATCAGAACCCCGCCAAGCCCTCCGGACTGTTGTAAGGGATCGCAACGCTGGTAACTTCCTCCAGCGAGCCATCCGGCTTGGTAGCGTACCCGACCAGCTTCGAGGCGTTCCCGTAGATCTGGTAGAGAAAGGCGCCATCCGGCGAGACCCAGTTATCGCTTGGGCCGCTGCTGACGTCTCCACAAAGCCCCCTGAAGGTGCCATCGCCCTCGACAATCGGACACGCAGGATCCTTGGCGACTTTGAGTTCGAGGCCGTCGATGTGGAATGTGGTGATGTTGCTGTACCCGAAAACCGTTGCGAACAAGAGTCGGTCATCCGGGGAGACGGACGCCCAGCAAAGCTCAGCGATCTTGCCTCGCCTCGTGTCGATCGGTACGACCTTGCCGACGCCAATTCTGCCGTCTTCGTCGATTCGGCCTAAGGCCACTCCATCGCCCACGGCAAATCCGATGATGAACGTATCCGGCCGGCTATGCAGGAACGCGATGTAGAACGGAGAACCGCCTCCTCCATCCTGGAAGGAACCTTCGCCGAGTGTGCCGTCGGCATTGACGCGGTGGATTACTATGCCGTCGGGATCTGGCGCGTTCGAAGCGACCGACCTTGTTTCGCCGTCTGGACCGGTCACCCAGAGAATGGGTGAACCGTCCGGATAAGTGCCGGAGATCGCAATGGGCACATCGAACGTGGTGCCGACAAGAAGAAATTTCTCGTCTGGTGAGAGCACACCCATAGTTGGTACACGGTGCGGCTTCTCTGGCGTGTTACACGTGTACTTCTCCGCGCGTGGGGTAAGCTTGCCATCACTGGACACCGACATGATCCGAATGTGATCGGGTCCGAACGAGTGCACAACATAGAGCATGTCTTTCGAGGGAGAATATGCGAGCGACTTGGCAGTACCGCTCTTTCCCTCGATTGCGTTCCCCGTCGGCTTGGTGTCGATCAGTTTGAGCCGACCCTGTTCGCCAATCGCAAAGCTGGACACCGAATTGTCCCCGCCGTTTGTGGCAAACAGAAATTTGCGATCTGGTGAGAGGATGACGCTAGCTGCGCCCTCGAAGGAGTTGGGCGCGCTCTCCTGGCCGCTGATCGGCTTGAAAGTCCCCGAACCTGCACCGCCGGTGGCAACACGTTCCACTTCTGTGAGTGTGCCGTTAGCGGAGCGATGGTAGTGAATGATAGCGTTCTTGACCTCATTGGTTTGCATGTAGAGATGGCCACCCCGACCGTTCATGCTCATCTCTCTTGACATCCCCATCTCTTTCGACATACCCATTTCCTTTGGCATATTTATCTCCCTTTTTTCCCCTTTGAATTTGGAATCGATTTCTTGCTTGTCTCAGCCACGCTGACAGAAATCTCGGCACCTAATACCCTTTTTTGTCACGAAGTAACGGATAGAACTGAATCCATGTCATGTCTGTGGCGGCGACATTGGCAAGATGGCAGCCCGCACATTCGGTCACAGGTTTTTCCGCGGCGCTCGCAGCATACGGCAATGGATGATGCCCGAAGGTGAAAAATCCCCAGCCGTTGGTCTTAGCGAAGCGCTGGCTGTCTTTCACCGTCACGTCGATGCCGTTGTATTCGCCGTTGAAATATCCACGTCCGGATGGTTCCCTACGAGAGCCGTCTGGAAAAGTCGGATTAAGAACCCGGGTCAGTTCTTTTACTATGACTGTTCCTTCTGGAAACTCGCCTGTCTTCAGATAGGTATCGACGTTTTTCTTTTCCACGTATACGTGGTGATACTCAGGGAAGTTCGCCTTTCCATCATTGAGGCCGTTGGGCGTTAAGGGGGCGCCCACAAAAACCCACGCGCGAAAACCGGTTGGCAACTCTAACTTGCCATCAGAATCGAACACGGCGCTCGACTTTTCAGACGGGGCAGCCGCAACCGGCTTCGCGACCAGGAGGTACACGGCTGAGGAGGCGAGTCCAAGTCCAACGATGATTGCTAACAGATGCTTTTGCATTGCAATTCTCCTTCTGAAAACTCTTCCGATTGGGTCTCTGCGAGACCGTTCTGGCTATTTCGATTTGAGAACCGGGTAACCTTGTACGTACACCCAGTCGGTTGACTGCGCTGGAACATGACAGCCCAGGCAGTCTTTTTTGTAGTTCGTTGCGACCTGCTTATCGGGGGCGTCGGCTTTGAAGAGTGCCCATCCCCATCCATCTCCCCACAGCGGATTGCCAGGATAGCGACCCTTCTCGTCTTTGATCATGACGAACCACACTTTCGTTTGCGTAGCCCAATGTGCGTCCCCGGTCGTCAGTTGCGCGTGATCGGTCGCAAAAACTTCTTTCACTAATACGGTTCCGTCCGCGAACTTTCCAGTTTTGCGGTAATACTCAGCTGTGCCCGGCGGCGCGTACGTGTAGTGCATCTCGATGTTGTTGTTGAGATCGACCGGTGTATATACTCCAAGTTCCTGATAGAGGTCTCTAAAATCAGCCGGCTTGCGAATATTTCCCGTGTTGTCGACAAGATCAAAACCGTTGGCGATGTCCTTACTTTGGGAACGGAGCGTCTGCTGGCCCGTTAAAACAACGAGGGCGACAATTAGCGATGCAATGCGACCCATTTATTCTTCCTCCTGTCTAAACAATCGAAGCAAGCTGAACGGCCAAAGTGGCGGTCTCAAAAAAGGCAAGTACTCGGAGCCGCCGTCGAAGAACTCGGCAAATTCAAAATCTGTTGGCGCGTAACTCGACAGCTCCAGTCCGCTCTTCCTGCTCTCAACGATGGCCTGATTGTTCTCGACGACCGACATCTTGTTTCTAGTCACTGTGAGTTCCTTGCAGCAATATCGCTGCGCTCCTCATGTGAGCAACTGACTGCCCAAACGCATTTCACCTTGAAAACTGCAGTTTGATGTCCTCTGCATCGCTCCTATCAAGCATGCGCGGAGCAGTCAGCATGAATTCACCGCGATTGTGATGAGGGCATGTGACGATTGCAGCCGTGACGAAATAGAGACTCCGTACCGGCTCCGCGTTGCAATAGCGACTCCACGAATTGAAAATCAAGCGATTTCCATTGCAACGATGGCGCGTTCATCGCGTATCCGGCTTCCACAATCTATGACGGTCGACTTTCGTTCGATAAGAGTCGATGCGAACAACCTGTCCAAGCTGGCTTCAGAGCCGTCCGCCCTCTTGAATGAGCGTGTATCTCTTTTCGGTCACTGAGTTGCAGAGAGATATGCACACGCGGCTTGTTTCAACAGGTGAACAGAGGGTTCCATCTATGGCGACGACGGCGCTGGAAATCAATGCAGAAGCAGGGGTGGTCGAGGGCTACCAGAGAAGAGTGCAGGAGTTAACAGACGTTATTTCTAGCCACTCGCTTCGCTTTCGCCGAATCGCCCTGGGTCATCTGGGCAACGCCGCTGACGCGGAGGATGCAGTTCAGGACGCTTTGTTGTCAGCCTTGAGACACGTAGACCAATTCAAAGGGCGAGCGAAGATGTCCACCTGGCTGACAGCGATTGTCATTAATTCCGCACGCATGAAGTTACGTCGACGCCCCCCACAAGTGCAAGTCGCTTTGGATGAACCGTGTGGCGAGCAGAGTCTGCCCCCGGCAGACATGGTGTCGGATACCCGGCCAGGTCCCGAAGAGCTATATCGTAAGCGACAAATTGCGGAAACTCTGGCTTATGCGACTTTGCGGCTCTCGCCCGTTCTGTTGACGACCTTTCGATTGCGCGATGTCGATGGTTTGAGCATTCGCGAAACGGCGCAGTTCCTCGGGGTGCCAACTGGAACAGTGAAGGCACGGCTCGCCAGAGCTCGTAGGAGACTCAGACAAGTCATTCAGAAGACCTTCCCGGAACGCGTCAAACTTCCGACTGTGACTAGCGAAGACTGCTGAGACGTCTCCCAACCCCACCCGCAGTAATACGAATTCCCTTATTCAAAAACATAGGCACCCCTATCACAAACAATAATTGCGTTCTGCGAAGAATCAGGCTCGAATGCAGTTTGGGGGTTGGGCCGGTTCGTGCCGCGCCACTTATATCGCCGCCAGCTGGGTAAGAAAAGGGCAATCCGCGGGTTTAGAATCATCTTCGTCGCGCGTAAACGTCGGGTGCCACTTCTGCAGATAGAGTGTTTTTCGCCCAATTCCAGGAACGTCTCGGCTTCGGCTTTAGGGACTTGAAGCTGTTCATGGGGTTCCAGTGAAAGCAATCAGCAACGTCTTGGAAACCGGCTTAACGATACTCACTCCAGGGCGCGACGCGAAGTTGCGGAGATTGTTAGCTCCGTCTGCCGAAGGTGTCTCAAGTGGTGAAAGGAGTGCGCAACTTTTTGTTCGGGGCAGGGGTGTTTTCAGTTCAATGCTTGTCCCTTTGGCCTTAATCCTGTCGTCTCTCGTTGGCACAACACCCCCAGCACATGCGCAGGCACAAACCGCCGGCGAAATTACCGGACAAATTCTGGATCCATCCGAGGCCGCCATTTCCAATGCCGCCGTTACGGCCACGAACAGCGCGAACGGCGCCGTTCGCAAAGCACTAACCGATGGCCAAGGACACTACGCATTAACGAACCTTGCCGCAGGGACGTACAGCATCACTGTGGCACACGAAGGCTTCCAGCAATTAAAGCAAACGGGCGTCATGTTGAACGTGGCGACGACCGTCACGTTGAACTTAACGGTTACGATAGGCTCCGTGAAACAGGAGGTGGTCGTCACATCCGAGGCGCCCATCATCGACAAAGCTGACGCCAGCACCGGCACGGTCCTCGGGAATCAGGAAGTCGGCGAGCTGCCGATCAACGGACGCGACTACGCTCGTTTCAGCTTGCTCACTCCTGGAGCCGTTTTCCGTAGCAACTTCATCGCGGACCTTACCTTCGACGGTCTACACTCCGTTCACAACCAGTTCTCGATCGACGGCATTGACGCCTCGCGCGTCGACCAGCCGTACATGGCCAATGGCTTCGAGCGCGGCGCACGATTGCTCACCGGCAGCCTCGATACGATCGAGCAATTCAACGTGCAGACTAGCGACTACAGCGCGCAATACGGCCGCGCTGCAGGCTCCTATATCAACATCGCCACCAAATCTGGAACCAATGATTTTCACGGAACCACGTACGACTACTTTCGCAACAACATTCTCGATGCGCGAAACTTTTTCGCGACCACCGGACTAGCTCCGGAATTCCGCTTTAATGATTTTGGCGGGAATATTGGCGGCCCAATCCGCAAGGAAAAGACTTTCTTCTTTCTAAACTACGAAGGATCTCGGCAACGCATCGGCATCACCGGCTCGGGCACGGTTCCGAGCGCGCTTGAGCGCAGCGAAGTCGAGGCCACTTCTCCGCAACTCACGCCGATTCTGAATATGTTTCCCATCGGCACCTCTGCTGGTCCCGATCAGTTCACCGACAATTACACGACTACGCAGGTTTCGGATGTTCGTGAAGACACAGCCTCCATCCGCTTCGATCAGGTGTTCAGCACTCACGATTCCACATTCGTGCGCGTCAACGTCAACGACTCCGACGTTCATGGGCCACTCTTTGGTGTCCTTCCGTCTTCCTTGGGCGTGGACGACCACCAGATCATTCCCGTGCGCACAACGAATGTTGCCATTCACGAAGAGCACGTCTTCGGCAGGAGCATCGTGAATGACTTCCTTGCGGGCATGCAGCGCTGGGGTAGCCAGATCGATGAGGCGGAACCCTTTCCGATGACCACCGTGGTCGGATACAGCGTCATCCCCGGAACGATGGGCAACTCCCTCCACAACAACACGAGCTTCCAGTACGGCGACACCATGAGCAAGGTGAAAGGACGCCATGTCCTGACTTGGGGCGGCACCATCTACCGCATCTGGGTCAATGCCAACAGCACTGCCAGCCCAACGATGCAATTCAACTCACCGCAAGCTTTCGTCAACGACCAGCTTTCGACCGTCACAATCGTGAACTCCACTCCCGCCAACGGTGTGCGCGCGACGCAAGTCGGTCTTTTCGTCAGCGACAAGTTCCAGGTGCTGCCGACTCTGTCCTTGGACCTCGGCCTCCGCTACGACATTGAAACCGTTCCTCACGACTCGCGCTACGCCACTCGGCCCTACAACACGCGGACCGGCACGCTCGCGCCTCCAGGCGATCCGTACTTCGCGATCAACAATAAAGACTTCGGTCCGCGTGTGGGCATCGCTTGGTCCCCAACGCAACGGCTCGTGATCCGCAGCGGCTACGGAGTTTACTTCCAGGACTATCCCGTGGGCTTCGGTTCGTACTATGTTCCCGGAAACACAGTGCCTGGCAACGTCACGCTTTTGCAGCAGCAGATTCCGAACCTGTCCTATCCCTATGATCCGTTCCTCTCGCAGGCTACACCTCCGCCACCGAACGTAAACGGCTTCCCGTGGCATAAGCCGGACGTCTATTCGAACCAGTGGAACCTGAGCGTCGCGGATCAGTTTGCTCAGAACATGTCGTTCCAGGTCACCTACGTTGGCAACCATGGCGTGAATCTCTGGCGCGAAGAGGGCATCAACTACTTCGATCCCGCACTCGGGACTCGTCCGAACCCGAACTTCGGCAACATTACGCTCCAGACCAACTCGGGTTTCAGCTCTTACAACGCTCTACAGCTCTCCTTTAATCGCCGTGCCGGCAAGGCTGGTTTGACCTTCCAGGCGAACTACACCTTCGGCCACGCGATTGACGATGTAGAAGATCAGGGGCTTTTCCCTTCCGACCCCCAGAACCTCAACAACATAAAAGCCGAGAGAGGCAGTGGTTCCGGCGACGTCCGGCAGAACTTTACCTTCAACCTGCTGTATGAAGTGCCGCTCGGTGAAGGACATCGGTTCCTCGGCTCGGGCCTCGGCAGCAAACTGGCGTCGGGCTGGCGCGTCTCCACGCTGGGAATTTTGCGCACTGGCGTCGCCGATACCGTCTACATCGGGACGAACACCTTCGGGAACGGCGATTTCATCAACCAGCGGCCGGACTGTGTCGCTGGCATTGATCCTTATGCGCATCCACAGACCGTTAGCGACTGGCTCAACCCGGCGGCGTTCTCCATGCCGGCCGCGGGGACCTTCGGAAATTGCGGCCGCAATACCGTCTACGGGCCGAGTTTCCGCAATGTGGACCTCTCCGTGCTGAAAGGGACAAAACTCGGCGAATCGCGCAACATCGAGTTCCGCGCCGAATTCTTCAATATCTTTAACCATCCGGCGTTCGCTCAGCCGGATACCACGTTCGGCACCCCAGGCTTCGGAGAAATCTTCAACACTCTCGGAAGGACTTTAGGAGCCGGCACTTCACGCCAGATTCAGTTTGCGCTGAGGTTCAGCTTCTGATTCGGAATAGAGAACGACAAGAACCTTACAGAAACACAGTTTTGAGTCTGCGGTCCTGACCAGTGCGCTTCAAACCGTGAAGACCTAACATATGTGGTGGGACGGTATAGGCAGTTATATATTCTCTGGGAATAATGCACACCTATAACTTAAACGGTAATCGCGCTGAAATGGGTTGCCACTGATGCCAGTGTACGAGAAAGCACGGGTTAGAATCGCGGCCTTCGCCGCCGTCGCGTTAAGCCTGGCACACTTGTGTCCTTCCGCCCTTGCATTAGACCCTTCACTCGACGTGAGTCAATACGCTCACACGGTGTGGCAGGTTCGCGAGGGTTTCACGCAAGGCTACATCAGGTCGATTGCGCAGACGCCAGACGGCTACATATGGCTGGGCACCGGCTTCGGGTTGTTTCGGTTCGACGGCGTCCGCGTCGAGCATTGGCAGCCACCCTTGAATGGCGAACAACTTCCCAGCAATTTTATCGTGTGCCTCCATGTCGCCCGCGACGGCACTTTCTGGATCGGCACAATGGGAGGCCTGGCGAGCTGGAGAGATGGCAAACTCACTCGGTACCCGGATCTTGCTGGCTTGCTTATCGCTTCGATTCTTGAAGATCGCAACGGAACGGTGTGGGTCGGAAGCTCCTCGTTGGCGTCCCCTGGAAAGCTCTGCGCGATCAATGGAACAAATGGTGACTGCCATGAATCGGGCGGCGCCCTCCCTAAGGGAATAAGTTTCCTCTATGAAGATAGCCACGACGTGCTCTGGGTGGTGGCGCCTGACGGAGTTTGGCGATGGAGGCCCGGGCCCCCCAGGTTCTATCGCATGCCATTTGGGACGGCCGTAGTACCAAACCTGGGTGAGGCCGCCGATGGAAGCCTTTTGATTCCTTTGCCGGGAGGGCTCGCTCAATTCGGGGGCGGGAAACTTGAAACCCAGCATTCGTACCCCGCTCAGGCACGCAACGTCGATGGGACAAGAATTCTCCGGGACCGCGATGGAGGCGTCTGGATTGGAACCGCGGGAGCCGGTGTTGTTCATTTCCATCACGGACGCGCCGACGTCTTTTCGAAGGCTGATGGACTCTCCAGCGATCTCGTTACTTCGCTCTTCGAAGATCGCGAAGGAGATGTTTGGGTCGCCACCTTGGGCGGGCTCGATCGTTTTCGCAACTACGCGGTCGTGACGTACGCGCAACACGAGGGCTTTGGCACTATCCCTGGACGGGGCTCTGTTGTGGCGGGCAGAGATGGAAGTATATGGATGGGCACCAATGATGGTTTGAGGAGGTGGAATCATGGAGAAGCGACGATCTACGGTACAGCCTACGATCACGAGTCAGAATCAAGGACTGTATGGTCACCTGTGCACTACCTGGCGAGTCCTGGGTTGCGTGACCATGTATACGTGTCCGTTCTTGCGGAGAATGCTGGCCGAATTCTGGTATCGACACCATACGCGTTCGGCTACATGGAGAATGGCGAATTTGTGTCGATAAGAGGCGTTCCGGGGGGCGTTGTAACTTCCGTTGCCCAGGGCGGGCAAGGGGATCTCTGGATCGCGAACGAAGACCAGGGTCTGCTACGGTTATCAAAGGATGGAAGTGTTCAGCAAATTTCTTGGGCCAGCATCGGGCACAGAGACGGTGCGCAGTCTTTGGCAGCCGATCGCTCGACTGGTGGGCTGTGGCTTGGATTTGATGAGGGTGGAGTCGCGTATTTCAGCGACGGTCAAATCAAAGAGACCTACGGACGGGCGGAAGGGCTGGGCAGTGGCAGGGTCAGCGCGCTGCGCATCGAGACCGATGATACCGTTTGGGCGGCAACGGAAGGTGGCTTAAGCCGAATCAAGAATGGCCGGGTTCTAACACTGACCAGCAAGAGTGGCCTGCCCTGCGACGCGATGCATTGGATAACGCAAGACGAGAACCACTCGTTCTGGCTCAACATGAACTGTGGTCTGGTCCGCATAGCGCGCCGCGAATTGGATGCGTGGACCGCCGATTCTCGACGAAAGATTCAGCCGACAGTTTTCGACAGCTCCGACGGAGTGTCGAATGCACCCGTCGGCCTTCATGCAGGCTCCCAAGTGATCTGGTCCTCAGACGGGAAAATGTGGTTCCAAGGATTCTCGGGGGGCGCAAGCGTAATTGATCCGCAGCATTTACCGAGTAACAAGATTACGCCACCAGTACACATCGAGCG
>Ga0210393_10003749_pt1 | contig 12139 bp, 10 predicted proteins | sample IncBWC27OmetaG_FD_160068 | JGI IMG/M metagenome (GOLD analysis project Ga0210393, IMG submission 160068) | Forest soil microbial communities from Barre Woods Harvard Forest LTER site, Petersham, Massachusetts, United States - Inc-BW-C-27-O ... | reverse complement strand
ACGCTCGATCAGCATTGGCGCGAACATCTCGCGGCGATGGATTACATGCGCCAGGGGATTTACCTGCGCAGTTACGCGCAGAAGAATCCGAAGCAGGAATACAAGCGCGAAGCGTTCGAGCTGTTCTCCGGCATGCTCGATCGGATCAAATTCGACACCGTCACCACGGTCTCGAAGATTCAGGTGCGCAGCGAGGCTGAGATCGAGCGCGAGAATCTGGAGCGGCAACAGCGGCTCGTGCGCGCCTTGCAGGCCCAGCATGCCGACCCCAGTTCGCCCATTCAAGCGCTGCCCGGCGTCGACGACGCCGGCCCGCCCGGCCCGCCCGGCGGCCCGCCACCGGGCGGCAACATCATGGAAATGGAGCCGCGCGGCACGCCGGAGTCGGCGGGGCCCTTCGTGCGCGCCATGCCCAAGGTGGGCCGCAATGAGCCCTGTCCCTGCGGTTCGGGGCGAAAGTACAAGCACTGCCACGGCACCTTGCAGCAAGCGAGCGGTTGAGCCTTCGCGTCGAGCGGCCGGTCGTTCACGTCGTCGCCGGCGCGGTGATCGACGCGGCGGGGCGCGTGCTCATCGCACAGCGTCCGGCCGGCAAGCACCTGGCGGGCGGCTGGGAGTTCCCCGGCGGGAAGCTTGTTGCAGGCGAAGACCGCCGAGCCGGTCTCGCCCGCGAGCTGCGCGAGGAACTTGGGATCAGCATATCAACCCCTCGACCTTTGATTCGCGTGCGCCATACCTACGACTACGGCGAGGTGCTCATCGATATGTGGGTGGTGAGGCACTACCGCGGCGAGCCACGGGGACTCGATGGCCAAGAGTTGCGCTGGTGCACCCCGGAGGAATTGGAAGCAACCGAGCTGTTGCCGGCGGATGGCCCCATCGTCGCGGCGTTGCGATTGCCCGAGCGGCTGACCCAGGCTTCGACGAGCTGTGGGCCTCTGCGGGGCGTGCTCTGTGCGGGCCTCGCCGATGCGTTGGCGGGAAGCGATGCCGGCGCGGATTTTCTGGTGCTGCGCAATGAACTCTCGCATACGGAAATCACGTCGATATGCGAGCTAGTGCCTGTGCCGGTGTATGTGCCGGCCCTAAGGCTCGAGGAGGCGTGGGGGTTGGGGGCTACGGGGGTCATAGAAACATAGAGTTGACTGTAATCTTATTTTTGATAAACTCTTTGTTATGCCAAAGAGCCCCCAGGCCCTATTGACCATGCCGCCGGCCGCAGCCCAGGCGCTGCGGGCCTTGGGCGAAAACCTAGCGATCGCGCGGAGCCGGCGGCGTGAATCGCAACGCGCCTGGGCGAAACGCCTCGGGGTCTCGATTCCTACGCTGATCCGCATGGAACGGGGCGATCCCGGGGTCGGTGCCGGGATCTACGTGACGGCCCTATGGCTGATCGGTAGGTCGAGCGCGCTGGCTGAGCTGGCTGCGCCAGGGTCGGATCGCGGCGCCCTCGAGAGCGATGTCCGCGAGGCCATACGCAAGCGTGCGGTCCGATCCGCCGCTTCAGCGGAAGCGCGACTTGCCCGCAAACCGCTCAAGGCCAAGCTGACTTGAGCGCCGCCCCGTACCAGCCTTCGGACCGACTGCATCTCTGGCTGCTCACCCAGCCCCAGCAGCCGGTGCCCATCGGGGAATTGAATCTCGTTCGCTCGGCCCAGGGCGTGTCGCTGCGCTACGCCGATTCTTGGCTGCAGCACGGCTTCCCGCTCAGTGAAGATTTGCCGCTCATCGACGAGGAATTTCTACCCACAGAGAAGGGCATCGCGGTCGGCGCGGTGGACGACGCCCGGCCGGACCGGTGGGGTGAGCGAGTGATCCGCTTCATCGACAAACCCGCCCGGTTGTCGCTGCTCGAATATCTCTATTTTGCCGGGGACGATCGGTTCGGCGCTCTCGGCGTATCCACTTCGCCGGATGAGTACTTGCCGCGGCGCATAGGTCCACTGCCCACGCTCAAGGACGCGGATGAGCTTCACGAGCTGATCCGCAAAGTTCAAAACAACGAGCCCGTCCCGCCGGCGCAGCAGCGCTTGATCGCGCCCGGTGCCACCATGGGCGGCGCCCGACCCAAAGCGCTGATCGACATGGCGGCTGAACAATGGGTCATCAAGTTCTCCGACGGAGATCCCGCGGACACGCCACTGATCGAGCATGCAGCCATGACACTGGCGCAAAAGGCCGGCATACGAGTCGCGCAGACGATGCCCGTGCGCTTGACGCACGGGCATGCGGTGGCCATCAAACGCTTCGATCGTCACGCGGGGCTGCGGGTGCACAGCTTGTCCGCCAGCGTGGCGCTGCGCGCCGCGGGGGAACGGTTCGGATACCCGGAATTGGCACAGTTGCTGCGTCGTAGAGGGGTGACGGACGGCGATGTCTACGTTGCGCAGATGCGCGAGGTATTTCGCCGGATGGTGTTCAACATTCTGATCGACAACACCGACGATCACGAAAAGAATCACGCGCTGCTCATGACCGATGCGCAGCAGTACGAGCTTTCGCCCGCATTCGACGTCCTGCCCTCGGGCCAGGCGCTCGGCTTCCAGCAGATGCGGGTGGGCGAGCAAGAAGCCGACTCGACGATCGCCAATGCGCTGTCGATGTCGCTCATGTATGGGCTTGCCAAGAACGAGGCTGTCAAAGAGGCGCAGGCGGTTGCGCGGGTCGTGGATGAATGGCAGCAGCACTTCGTCGCGTGCGGCGTCACGCGTGGAGACATCAATCTTTATGCGGAGCAGATCGACCGGCCGTTTCTGCGGGATCAGCGTAGGGAGCTGGCATGAACCTCCCTCCCGGTACGCTGATTGATGAAGGAAATGAGCTCGAGGAAAAGGGGCGGATCGCTGAGGCAATGGCCCGTTATGACGCTGCGGTCCAGGCTGACCCTCAATGTGCAAGGGCACACCTGAACCGCGGCAACATTCTGCTCGCGCGTACCCGGTACGATGAGGCCAGCAGCGCATACCAACTTGCCATCGTCTGCGACCCGCATTACGCGGCAGCCCACTTCAATTTGGGCAACCTGAATTATCGCACCGGCAATTTCGAGCTTGCATTGGGCAACTACCAAGCAGCCATTGTCCTTCGGCCTGATTTTGCAGATGCGTTCGTCGCCATGGGCAATACGCTTGATAGCTTGGAGCGCACCACCGAAGCACTGGCAAGCTACGAGCGCGCGCTGGCCATCAATCCAGGCTACGCCGAAGTCCACTTAAATCTGGGAGTCATTGCAACCGGCCAAGGCCGGCTTGAAGATGCCGCCAATAGCCTGCGACGGGCCGTCGAAATCAAGCCTGATTTTGTTCAGGCCCATCGTGCCCTGGCGGGCTTATTACGCGGTTTCGGCCAGCTCGAGGCGGCCGAGGCAAGCCTGCGCCGCGCTTTTTCCGTCGAGCCCGAATCCACCGAAACCCTTTACGACCTTGCGATGGTTCTGCTGACACAGGGCAAATCTCCGGAAGCATTGCAGATGCTGGTACCCGCGCTCGAGCGCGCGCCGGCGTGGACGACCAAAGTCGCCTTTGTCAGCTGCGTTGCGCGCACCCGGTTCGCGACCAACGACGTACAGGTCCGCGCAGCGCTCACAACCGCCATAACCGAACCATGGGGAACACCCTACGAGCTTTGCCAGCCGGCACTCAGTCTGATAATGCTCGACCAGAGAATTGCAAGTTGCGTGCACCTCGCCAACGGATCGTGGCCCGCGCGACTTCCAAAGGCCGCGTTGTTCGGTGCCGTAGGCCTCGACGCGCTTGCGGCAGATACCTTGCTCCACGCAGTACTCGAAACAGCGCCCGTGACCACGGTCGAGGTCGAGCGCTTCCTCACATGCGCACGCCATGCCCTGCTCGAGACCGCATCGAGCAAGCGAGCACCAGACTCTGCGGACTTGGCGGCGCTGCCATTCTACAGTGCCCTCACCCGGCAGTGCTTTATCAACGAGTACATCTTTGATTGTTCCGAGGCGGAACGACTCACCGCGGAGGCCTGCCGCACGAAGTTGTTGGCAATGCTGGATGCCGACGCAGCCGTGCCGCCATTCCTTTTGCTGGCTGTGGCTGCCTATTTCCCGCTTTACAACCTGGACGGCGCCCGGCGCCTTCTTACTGCCCACGGGTGCGGCCAAGTTGAGGAGGTTCTACGTCAACAGATTCGCGAGCCGCTCAAAGAGCAGGAACAGCGAGCTGATATCGAATGCTTGACCTCGATCTCAGAGGGTGTCTCCGAGCAGGTGCGCAAGCAGTATGAACAGAATCCCTACCCGCGCTGGGTCAAACTGCCAGGACGCGAGCACGCACTGCACTTCAATAACGCAATGCGGGACACACTGCCGTTCGCACCGTTTACACCGCTACCTAATGACAACGCGCCAGAGCTACTTATCGCCGGGTGCGGCACGGGCAGTCATCCGATCTTCGCAGCCCAAAGATTTTCGGGCGTTCGTGTGTTGGCTATCGACCTGAGCTTGAGCAGTATCAGCTATGCCAAACGAAAGACGCAGGAACTGGGCTTGACCAACATTGAGTATGCACAGGCCGATATCCTTAAGCTTGGTGAGATCGGACGCACGTTCGATATCATCGAGTCGGTAGGGGTGCTGCATCATCTGGCGGAGCCTTTCACTGGGTGGCGAATTCTGCTGTCTAAGTTGCGGCCAGGAGGATTCATGTGTTTGGGCTTCTACAGCGAGCTTGCGCGCAGGCACGTGGTCAAGACGCGTGAATTCATTGCCGCTCGAGGTTATGCAGCCACGCCCGGCGACATTCGTCGATTCCGCCAGGAGCTTGGAGTTGCGGAACTCAACCTTGAACTTCAATGGCTTGGCAAGATGCCGGACTTCTATTCGACCAGCGAATGTCGCGATCTACTTTTTCACGTGCAGGAGCATCGCCTGACGCTGGGTCAGATCGAGTCGTTCCTCGTTGAGTTTGGACTCCAGTTCATCGGCTTCGAGTTGGATTCCCGTGTGCTACATCAATACCGTACACGTTTTGCCGACGACCCCTCCGGCACTAATTTGCGCAATTGGACACTCTTCGAGGCCGACAATCCGGACACGTTTACCGGAATGTACCGATTCTGGATTCAACAGCCAACGAGTCAGCTCGAGCATCGACCTGCACTTGCCTAGCGGCTCGCACTCTCACTGCGGCTTAAGTTCTCGTCGAAGAACCGCAGGATCATTTTATAGCCATGCCGCCCATCATTCTGGCGCATAAGCCCGTGCTTCGCCCCGGGATAGACCATCACGTCGAAGGGTTTGCTCAAGTCCTGGAGCTTGCGAAAGAGTTTGGTGCTATTCAGGAAAAGCACATTATCGTCGGCCATGCCGTGCATGACCAGAAGACTGCCCTTCAGATCCTTCGCGTAGGGCAGCACCGAAGTCGCCGCATAGCCTGCGGCGTTGTCCTGAGGGCGATCCAAATAGCGTTCGGTGTAGTGCGTGTCGTACAGCGCAAAATCGGTCACCGGAGCGCCTGAGACGCCCGCGCGAAACACATCCGACGCTTTGAACATCAAATTGAGCGTCATGTAGCCGCCATAGCTCCAGCCCCACACGCCGATGCGCTTGGGATCCACAAAACTCTGACTCCCAAGCCAGCGCGCTCCCTGAACTTGGTCGGTGACTTCGATATCGCCCATTTTACGGTGGATGGGTGCCTGGAATGCCGTGCCCCTAAAAGCGCTGCCGCGGTTGTCCAGCGTGAATACCACGTAGCCCGCCCGGGTCAGGATCTGCGTGAACGAACTGCCGTGCCAATTGTTGAGCACGCGCTGCACGCCCGGACCACCGTAGACATCGACAATGGCGGGATAGCGCTTGGTCGGATCGAAATGCAGCGGCTTGAACAATTGGTAGTAAAGAGTCTGGCCATCAGCCGCCGTGAGTGTGCCGACTTCGGGGATGGAGTTATCCGCGAGATAGGGAGCATCCGGGTGCTGTTCACCTAAGCGATTCTCCAGAAGCCATGCCTTGAGGGCGCCGTCCGCCGAATGCAAACTCACCTGCGGCGGTTGAGCGCTGCTCGTGAAATTATCGATGTAAAAGCGCGCATCGGGGGACATGGCAATGCCGTGCACGCCGTCGTTCTGAGTGATCCGATGGACTAGGTGCGGATCCGCCGTGTCCAGGGACGTGCTGTACAGATGTCTTTCGGTGGGGTTTTTTTCCGTGGCCGTGAAATAGACAGTTCGAGTCTTTTCATCGACACCCATGACGGCGCGTTTGCGGAAATCATCCACCACCCAATTGCCCGCCGTGAGCTGCCGTATCAAGTGGCCTTCGTAATCGTACAAGTACAAATGCGTGTAGCCGTCACGGCTGGATGCCCAGATAAATTCACGGGAATTCTTCAGGAACGACAGCTCGTCGTTCAAATCGATCCAGGTATTGCTGGTTTCAGTCAGTATGGTTCGAGCGTTGCCGGTACCGATATCGGCAAAGAGAAGATCCAATTTTCTCTGGCTGCGGCTCTCGCGTTGTACGCTCAAGGTTTTGCCGTCCGGCAGCCAGTTCACTCTCGCCAGATAAATATCTTGCTCGGGGCCTAAGTCGACCCATGTGACCGCGCCGCTCTTGATATCTATGACTCCCAGTCGAACCAGGACGTTGGGTCCGCCGGTGGTGGGGTAGCGCTGGGCGAAGGTAGCGACATTGTCCGCGGCGATCTCGAATCGTTCGGTCACTTTGATCGGAGTCTCGTCCACGCGTGCAAAGGCAATGTGTTTGCCATCGGGTGCCCACCAATAGCCGGTACTTCGGTCCATTTCCTCCTGAGCGATGAACTCAGCCATGCCGTTCTTGATGGGGCCGCCGCCATCCGTGGTGAGCGCTTTTTCCTGCTTGGCTGCGATGTCATAGCTGTAGAGATTCTGATCGCGCACATACGCGACGTAGCCGCCCGCCGGTGAAACTGTCGCGTCGGTGGCAAATCCGTGTGTATCGATGAGCTCCACCACCGGTTTCGCCTTCTTCTTGGCGAGTTGGTAGTAGTACAGCTTGCCGCTCAAGGGAAATAACACCGCATCGCCCGAGGGGGCAAATGTGTATTCCAAAATGCCCGACAGGGCCGCGGTTCTTTGCCGCTCGCGCCGCGCCAGTTCCTCATCTGAGAGCTTTTCCTGCTTGGGCGCGAGGGCTTTGGAGTCGACCAGCACGCGGGCCTGCCCGTCATGAATGTTGTACTCCCATAGGTCGAGACGGTCCTTGTCGTCCGCCTTGCCTTTGAGATACGTGACGCGCGAGCCGTCGGGCGAGATTTTGAGGCCGACAATCGTGGGACCTGCCAAGGCCGGTGCATCGAACAAGCGGTCGATGGTGAGTTCTGCGCCGCTTGCGCCTGTGGCCACCGCGCACGCCACCAATGCCGGCACCAGGTATCGGCCCGAGTTACGAGAGTCGGTCATGAAGGTCAGCCCTGTTCGTTGTGATAATTGCTGGAGATGGGAAGTGTATTACAGTCGCGTGAGGCGGTAGCAGACCTCTTGCAATTCAGTCAGCCCGCGCGCCTTGAGCCTGGGTTCGAGGTCCAATATTTCGTCTCGCGCCAGTTGCTCAATGGAATGATGGGCGGCGTATAGCCGGTGGATGTCATCGCCTGTCACGCTGAAAGGTGGCCCGCTCATTTGCGCTTGCGGATACTCCACCGCGATCAGCAGAGTTTGGGTGCCGGGATTTGCCAGAGCCGTAACATGCTCGACGTACGCTGCGCGCAACGCCGGTGTCCAGGAGATCAGGGATGCGCGATCGTAAACGCCCGACACCTTCCCAAGCAGGGCGGGAGTGAGCTTGAAGAAGTCCCCGAGGAACAGTGTGAGTCGCTCGGCCTCATATGCATCGAAGTCGCCGAGTGAGTGGCGCCTGGCCGGGATCCCCTGCTCCATGCAAAACGCTTCCACCGCGACGGGGGAGAGTTCCACGCCCGACACCCGATGACCTTGATCGCGTAGCCAGAGCAAGTCGAGACTCTTGCCGCAAAGCGGGACAAAAACCCGGCTATCGGCGGCTAGCCGCAACGTTGGCCAGTACGCCTTCAAATGCCGGTCGACGGCGGATTGATGAAAGCCGATTTGAGCCGTGCGCCAACGGTCTTCCCAGAACTCAGGTTGCACGCGCTAGGATTCCTCGGCGGAGTCCGAATGCAATTGATCTTCCGCCGTCCCGGATTCGTCCGGAATTTTGTGCTGCTCGGTGAGCCAGGCGCCCAGATCGATGAGCCGGCATCGGTCGCTGCAGAACGGCCGGTATTGCGATGCCGGCGACCATTCGACCTCGCGCCGGCACGTAGGACATTTGACTATCGCTGCCATCGACTCTTGAACCCAACCCTTAAGCGCAGCAGGTCAGCAGAAACGCCACATCGGCTTCGATGTGCACCGGACGCGCCGTGGCATCCAGCCAATTCAAAAAGCGTATGGTGCAGCGATGCTGGTTGCCGCTCATCTCGGGAAACAACTCGGTATCGGCAGGCAGGGTCACACGAACCAATTGGCAGGGATTCTCGCGATCGAACTGCAGCTGGAAAATGCCGCCGATCGCCATTTCGGACTTGCGCTTGGCGTTCTGACGCGTCAGCCATAACAATTCGGCGATACCATCGCACAGCGGCCGGATCAAGGCCAGCCAACTGTCGAACTCGGCGGCGCGAACATCCGCGGGACGATTCAACCAATAAGAATAGTCCGGCAAGTCGAAATCGCAAGTGCCGCCCGGGATGGCGCTGCGGTGCTTTACCGCGCTCAAGAATTCGGAATCGCGTAGCGGCGCCATGAAGTTTCCGCCGATGGCGGACAGGTCGGTGCGCAGCTGGACCAAGTTCGACATCAACGACTTGAGCCGCGCCGGATCGACGCCGGTTTTGGTTTGGTACTCCTTGAGGATGTTCACCTGGCGTTCGAGTTCCTTGAGCACCTCGCTGCGTGAGTCGCCGCGGGCGGTGATGGCGAGAATCTCGAGCAGACTGGAGACGGCAGCGCGCGAACTCCAGGAAGTGGGTGATTCGCTGTGATACGTGGCCTGGGTGTAGAGAAATTCGAGGCGCAGGAAGGTGCGCATGCGCTCGTTGAGCGGCTGCTCGTAAACGATAGGCGCCGCCTCAGGTTCCGCCTCGGGGGAAATGTCAGGGTAAGAGTTCATGCTCCCTATTGTGAGCCAACCCAAGCCTTAGGGTAAACCTTGGATTTAGGTTAAATCTGTCAGGTAAGCCGAAGTTTGCGCCAAGTGTAAATATTTCTCATGTAGGAGATCGACCGCCTGGCGCAGATCCGCGACGCTTCCTGTGTTCAGCAGCACGTCATCGGCGGCTGCCAAACGCTGAGTGCGGCTGGCTTGAGAGGCCAGAATCGCGCGGGCTTGGGTTTCCGAGCAGCCGTCGCGCGCCTGCACCCGCTGCACTTGCGTTGCCTCGTCGGTGTCCACAACCAGGACTCGGTCCACGCGCTCGCGGGGTTGTCCACCCTCGATGAGCAGAGGAATGGCCATCACCAGGTACGGACCCTTCGCCGTGGCCGCTTGGGTTTCCATATCGGTTCGAATCAAGGGATGCAGAATGGCGTCCAGCGCCTGCCGCGAGGCGGGGTCCTTGAAGATCAAGGCGCGCAACGCCTGCCGATCGAGATCGCCGTGGGCGTCGAGTACGCCGGGTCCGAAGTGGCGCACGACCAGCCCGAGCCCGGGTTTTCCCTGCTCGACGACGTTTCGCGCCGCTATGTCGGCATCGATCACCGGTACTCCGAGCTCGGCGAAGCGTTGAGTCACCGTGCTCTTGCCGCTGGCGATGCCGCCCGTGAGGCCGATTCGCAGCCGGGGGTTCATAGGCTAAGGCGTAGATTCATGAGCTAGTGCCTGAGGCCCGAAACGTGCAAATAGGTATTCACCAGCGCATCCCCATACATCATGGCAATCCAGCCCGCCGCTGCCAGGTAGGGGCCAAACGGCATGGGTGTGCTTCGGTCCCGGCCGCGCAGTGCAATCATGAGAATCCCGAGCACCGCCCCGGTGGCCGCGGACAAAATGATGACCAGCGGCAGCAACTTCCAGCCCATCCAGGCACCCAAGGCTGCAAACAGCTTGAAGTCTCCGTAGCCCATGCCTTCTTTGCCCGTAACCAGCTTGAACGCGTGGAACACGAGCCAGAGGCTCAAATAGCCTGCTGTAGCGCCCATGACGGAATCCATTGGGGACACGGGCAGGGCGGCCCCCACGGCCGGGCCTATGGCGACCGCTGCCACCAGCCCCGCCCACATCAGCGGCAGAGTGATGTTGTCGGGCAGCAGTTGATGGTCGATATCGATACCGGTCAGGGCGATCAGGCTCCAGGTTACGAGCAAAGCACACGCCGCCGGCACGCCAAAGCCAAAGTGCCAGGCCACCCATGCGGACAGCACACCTGTGACGAGTTCTACCAAGGGGTAGCGGGCAGAGATTTTGGTCTTGCAGGAAGCGCAGCGCCCGCGAAGCACCAGCCAGCTCACAACGGGGATGTTCTGCCAGGCCCTGATGGGTGTCTTGCAGGTAGGACAGGCGGAGCGGGGTGTACTTAAGTTGAAGCGCGCATGGGTGGGTTCTGACGCAGAGGTTGAGCCCCCTGCAAGAACGTCCGCGGCCTGGCTTCGCCACTCGCGCTCCAGCATGATGGGCAATCGGTAGATGACTACATTCAAGAAACTGCCGACAATCAGCCCGATCAACAAGACGGACCCCGCGAATAGTGCGGGGCTGGACGAATAAAGCAGGGCGACGTCGTTCAGCATGGGCTAAACAACGATAACGGTCGTATGGCCGAAAGACGACTTAAATCGCTTGGCCGAGCTTGAAGATGGGCAGGTACATGGCGATGACCATGCCGCCGACCAGGACACCGAGCACCGCCATGATCATCGGCTCCATGAGGCTGGCCATGCTGTCGACCGCGTTGTCGACTTCCGCCTCGTAAAACTCCGCGACTTTTGCGGACATATTGTCCAAAGATCCGGATTCTTCACCCACCGCGATCATCTGCACCACCATGTTTGGAAACAGCCCGGTGTTTTCCATGGCGCGCTGCAAGCGTTGACCCGTGGCCACCTCGTCCTTCATGCGCAACGTGCCTTCTTCATAGACGATGTTGCCGGTGGCGCCGGCGACGGATTGCATGGCCTCGACCAACGGCACACCGGCCGCAAACATCGTAGACAGGGTGCGCGCAAAACGCGCAATGGCAGATTTGACCAATATGGGCCCAATAATGGGGAATTTCAGCGCCATGCGATCCAGGAAGCGGCGCATATCTCTCGATCGCTTGTGAAAATACGTGAACGCATAGATCCCGCCGCCGGCCACGACTCCGACGACCCACCCCTGGTGCTGCATGAACTTGGACATGTTCACGACCATTTGTGTGAATGCTGGCAGGTCGGCACCGAAACCCTTGAACAAAGACTCGAACTGCGGGATCACGAAAATCAAGAGAATCACGCTGACTATGACTGCAACCACCAAGACCGCTATGGGGTAAAACAGTGCCTTTTTGATTTTCTTCTTTAGTGCCTCTGTTTTTTCTTTGTAGGTCGCGATTTTGTCCAGCAAGCTTTCCAATGCACCCGCGTGTTCGCCTGCCTCGACCAGATTGACAAAAAGATCGTCGAAATAAAGAGGATGCTTTGCAAGCGACTCGTGCAGCGTGCTGCCGCCTTCGATGTTGGCCTTGATATCCAGCACCAGCTTTTGCATCGACGGCTTTTCATGGCCGTTGCCGATGATTTCGAAGGCCTGCACCATCGGGATACCGGCCGACATCATGGTCGCGAGCTGCCGGGCGAAAACGGCGATATCTTGCGGCACAGGTTTGCCGCCACCGCGTAAGCCGCTGCCCTGGGTTTTGACGCGAGTGGGTGCGACACCTTGTTTTCGCAGGTCCGCGCGCAGCGCCTGTTCGTTCGCCGCAAGCGCCTTGCCGCGGACTTTATGGCCGCGCTTGTCCTTGCCTTCCCAGATGAACTGGATGTCTCGCTTACTTGCCGTTGTAGATATCGCCATAATTCAATTCCTCTCAGCCAATCACTATTCGATGGTGACGCTGTTTACTTCTTCCAAACTCGTCGCACCGACCTTCACTTTTTCCAGACCGGAGCGGCGCAAATTCCAAACGCCGTCTTTGAC
>Ga0210393_10003748_pt1 | contig 12139 bp, 9 predicted proteins | sample IncBWC27OmetaG_FD_160068 | JGI IMG/M metagenome (GOLD analysis project Ga0210393, IMG submission 160068) | Forest soil microbial communities from Barre Woods Harvard Forest LTER site, Petersham, Massachusetts, United States - Inc-BW-C-27-O ... | reverse complement strand
GAGGGAACTTCATCGAGACCAGCTCTTCCGAACCGGCATACGGAAAGCGTGTGCTCGCGAAGACCCCGTACAAGCGGTAATAGTCGGCCGTCGGCACGGGATCGAATTTGTGGTCGTGACACCGCGCACACCGCAGAGTCATGCCGAGGCAGGCACGGCCCACAGTGTCGACGGTGTCTTCCAGCGTCAGATGCCACAACTCGTACGGCGCCGTCGCATAACGTCGCGACAGCGCGAGAAACCCGGTCGCAGTCACCTGCTCAGCGTAGCGTTGGGGCTTGCCCCGCTTCGCCAACAGGTCGCCGGCAATTTGCTCGCGCAGAAACTGGTCGTAGGGTTTGTCGGCATTGAACGAGTCAATGATGTAGTCGCGATACAGCCGCGCTTCGGGGACCGGATAGTCGGCGTTGTCGCCCGCCGTGTCGGCGTAGCGCGCGACGTCCATCCAGTAGCGTCCCCAACGCTCGCCGTACTGGGGCGAGGCCAAGAGTCTGTCGACGAGCGTTGCGAACGCCGCGGGCGAGTCGTCCGCCACGAAGGCCCGCACTTCCTCCGGAGAAGGAGGCAGTCCGATCAAGTCGAAGCAGGCCCGCCGCAAGAGCACGTGCTTGGCCGCCGACTCAACCGGTTTGAGCCCGTGCGTGCGCAGGCCCTGAGCGATGAAGCGGTCGACGGCGTCGGCCGCCCAGCCGCTCGGATCGACTGGCGGACTGGTTTTCACAACGGGCTGAAAGGCCCAATGGTTTTGAACGGCCGCCGGCGCATCGCTCGGAGCTTTCCCCTGCGAGGAGCTTGTCTGTTTGGGCCAACTCGCACCGTCGCGAATCCACTGCTCGAAGTCGGCAATGACCGCATCGGGCAATCGCTTGCCGGGGGGCGGGGGCATCTTCAGATCGTCAACCTGACGGAGCGCACGGATCAAGAGACTTTGCTCGGGATGGCCGGGGACGATGGCGGGCCCGGAATCACCGCCGCGGATCAAGGCGTCGCGTCGATCGAGCCGCAGGCCGCTGTTGATCTTGGCAGGGCCGTGACAACGCGCGCAGTTGGCTGCCAAGACTGGACGAATCCGCGCCTCGAAGAATGCTTCGCGTTCGTCCGTCGACAGGCGGTCAGTGCCGCCGCTGGCTGCAACCTGGGCGCAGGCGAAAGTCAGAACTAAGAGGGGCCAAAAGCAGATCCGCATGCGGAGCCGTGCTCCCAACGGATAAACATATCGTGATGCGAAGCATTATAGCTCTGGGTTGCCGCGTCACGAAAGCCGACTGGGCAACGGTAGTGGCTCAGTTTGAGTGACCGGTCGCGATCTTGCCGATCGCGTTCGCGCGTGAGTTCACGTCTCGGGGCAGCTTTTTCGGTTGATGCTTCGCCATGCTTTCGGCATCGGCCGATCGACCAATCGTGTCAAGTCCCCATTCCGCGGTCCCCCGCTCCCGGTACAATCGCGACATGGACCGCCAATCGGATGGCTCGACAAAAACGGAGTTAACCGTGGCCGGACTCAACAGAACTGCTTGGTCGCTCTGCCTATTCGTCGCCGGCGCTTTGTTCGGGGTCTTGGGTGATCGCCTATTCACGGCGAAGGCCGGAGGATCGGTTCATCCCGAGCAAGCCCAGAGCGCGCCCGGAGGATCCAAATACTTTGACGATCCGCTGGGAGTGGACAAAGACGCGCGGTCCACGACCATAGGACCGCCTAAAGACCGACCCAGCGACCGCCGGCCGGCGCATCCAGATTCAAACTGATCCACTACCGGGGCAACTCCGCTCAGCTCGAACGTGAAGAGTCGGCTGAGACGACTCGCAGTGCCACCCGCTCGATCGGCGGGGAGGTGAAGACCTGCGATCGGTGCTTGATCCAAACGTGTGACCAGGCCTGCCGGGCGAAGAACGTCACGACGCTGAGCAGCACGAACAGAAACAGCACGAACGTCGTCAACTCGGGAACGATCAAGGCTGCCGCCAGGGTGGCGTAGAGGCCGCGTTCAAACACGAGTTCAGACATGAGGATGTCTTACGCAAAGTTTGGCAGGCAGGGGGCAAGAACAGAGTGCCTACCTCTATGCTAAACGTCTGCGTGAGGCGCTGTCCAAAGGAAAAACGCGCGGGTTCACCGCGGGTAGACAGATTAGACGAATGCCCCAGTTAGCCATGGAGAAGCACCCGACAGCTTACGCCGTCGGCTCGCCAAGCTCTATTGCCCGGCGAGCGTCGGGCGTGAGCCCGATGGTGCTTCAAAGCAAGAAAGCCCTCACAGTCGGGCGGCGTAGTTCGTCTAAGACACTGTAACGGCGGGACGACGGCGGGCAAACGTTCCGGTCGCGAGTGCTAACACTCCCGCCAGCGCTGCGAGCGCTCCGCAGCCGGCGGCGAACCAGTCGCCGTGATGCAGATAGAAACTGCTGCGGTTGTCGAGCGGGATCGCATCGATCAGCACGGCGTTAAGCTTGCGGTTCCAGCGGCCCGTCTTGGGATCGCGCATCGATGTGCGCCCCTTGTTGTCGGCATCAATGAAGACGTCCGGCTCGATCACCAGGCCGTCACCGTCGATCACGGCCGAGATCCCCGTGTTGGCCGCTCGGACCATCGGCTTACGGAGTTCGACGCAGCGGAACAGCGCCGTGATCAAGTGCTGATCGAGGCCGGCCGAACCGTGGAACCAACCGTCGTTGGTGACGTTGACCAGGCAGTCGACCGACTTGTCGCCGGCCGTCGGAGCTTCGAGCTTCGCCACCAGCGTGCGCATCAAATGAGGGACCGTATCCTCGAAACAAATCGACGGGCAGAGTCGCCACTGTTTGTAGTCATAGGCGACGGCCCGGTCGCCGGCGGCCAGTTCAAATCCCGGCTCGAAGGGGACGAGTGCTTTCAGGAACGGCAGCCAATTCCGCGCGGGAATGTACTCGCCGAAAATCATCCGATGAATTTTGTCGTAGCGCCGCAGCCCATCGCTATTCGGAGTAGCCAGGACGGCCGAGTTGAAATGCTTCAACGAGCCGCCATCCGCGACCAGGGTATCGAGGCCAAAGATGATTCCCGCGCCGGCCTGCAGACTGAGATCGTGCAGCTGTTGCGAAACCTGGCACCTCCGCCACGCGTAAGGCGGAATGCGCGGCGCCGTGCGCAACAATTCGGCGTCGGACAGATCGGGCGACGCGAGAAAGAGCGGATCCCGATACATCGTTTCCGGCCAGACGATCAGATCGGGCTGATACTTCACGGCCGCCCCGGTCAACTGGTAGTGCCGGTTGAAGATCGCCGAGGCCTCGCTCGGATCGCGTTTCACTCCCGAGGTGAAATCTCCTTGGATCAAAGCGATCCGGGGACCTTCGTGGAACTCGGCCTGGCCGCGGCGGACGTGGCCGTAGACGAGGCATCCCCCGACCAGCAGCACCGAGTAGGCGACCGCCAGCACATCGCGGAAGCGAATACCGGATGAACGAACGCTCGGCGCGGTCGCTTCCTCCTGATCCGATTGGAATGTCGGATCGGACTCCGCATTGGTCGGAGCATTGGCCCGCTCACCCGAGGCAGTCGCTAACCAAGATAAGGGAACGATGCCGGCGAGCGCCGCCGCCGCGCTCATCACGACAAAGCTCACGCCGTAGGCGCCGACCAGATCGCTGATTTGAATCAGCTCCAGCCAGCGGTACTGAGTGTGCCCGAGGTAGTACCACGAACCTCCGGTGAACAGATAGGCCCGCAGATACTCCAGCCCAACCCAAATCGTGGGGGCGGCAATCACCAGGGGAACGCGCAACCGATGCACGGCTCCCCGGCACAGCAGCAAAAATGCGGGGAAGTAACACGCGAAATAGATCGCGCACGCGAACATCGCCAGGTACATGCTCGGATCGCCGTAGCGCAGCCACTGCACTAGGCACATCTGCGAAACGAGGGCCGTGAGGTAGGTGGCCAATACGGCCCGCGGCGGACGCTGCGCGGGGCGGACCAAGATCAGCAACGGAACCAGGGCGATCCAGCCCAAAGGTCCCCAGTCGAGGGGCGGAAAGCTGGCCCACAGGAGTAGTCCGGAGATGCCCGTCGCGATCCACACTCGCCGCGACGAAGAGGGGGCATTGACGGAGCGTGCGGCCCGAATGATCGAGTGTACGGACGGTTCGGCCGAATCGGAACGGGTCGACATGGAACGGGGGCGAGTGAGAGGTAGTGTTTGCAACGTATCGGCTCCCGTCCCTGGATAAACTTCCGTTTGCTCTTTCAGATCGATCCATCCGTGGATCGGTCGAAGGGAATGACCTCGACGAAAGTGTCCGGTTGATAAGTCGCCCCGCCCCCCGGAAAGACGGCCAGGGCGTTGGCCTGGACCATGGCTTGCAGGTCCGACGAGCCGTGCCAGCGCACCGGCTCGACGCGCGGTCCCTGGGCATCCCAAGCGAGGCGCGCGGGATTGTACGTGGGACGCTCACCCTGGGCAACGTGTTCTTGGACCAAGCGGGCCCGGACGGGGGCTGGGACGGCCGGTTCGAAGCCCAATAGCCGGCGCAGGCAGGGGCGGACAAACAGCTCGAAACAGACCAGGCTGCTGACCGGATTCCCCGGCAATCCGAAGACGTAGGTCGGCCAGGAACCGGCCTGAGCCGGCTTCCCTTTCCAGACGCCGAACCACAAGGGCTTGCCCGGACGCAGATGCACCTTGTGAAAGACATTTCGCACGCCCAGGGCAGCTAGCTCGGCCGGCACCAGGTCGTGCGTGCCTTCTGAAACGCCGCCAGAAAGGAGCAACACGTCGCATCGCAGGCCGGCGGCGATCCGCTCGCGGAGCTCGGCCGGATTGTCCCGAGCAATGCCGAGCAGGACGGGCTGGCCCCCCGCACGCTGTGTCTGGGCGCCCAACATGGCCTCGTTCGAATTGCGGATTTGGCCGAGGCCCGGTTGCTCGCCGACGGGCACCAGCTCGTCACCCGTCGCCAAGATGCCCACCTTGGGGCGTGCATGGACGGACAAGTGTTCCTTGCCGACCTCAGCCAGGGCGCCGATTTCTTGGGGGCGAACCAGTCGACCTGCGGGAAGCACCGTCTGACCGACCTTCAACGAAGCGCCGCGACGCACGATGTTCTGGCCCGGTTCGGCGATTCCCTGGATAATCACCGTCCCCCCAACCGACGACGGGCCGGGCGGGTCGTTTCGGCTGTCCTCCACTTTGACGACGCTATCGGCTCCCTGGGGGAGCGGCGCTCCAGTCATGATTCGGGTCGCATTGCCGGACGTCACGGCCACCGAGGGCAACATCCCAGCGATGACGTGTTCGACAATCCGCAGTCGCGTCTCGGCCCCGTCGAGGTCGCCCGATCGCAGGGCAAACCCGTCCATCACCGCTTTATCGAAGGGGGGAGAATCGATGTCCGACACGACGGCTTCGGCCGTGATCAAGCCGAGCGCGTCGGCCAACTCGACAGCGACCGGCGGGGCCGGTTTCACTTCGTGCAAGATGGCGTCGAGGGCCTCGGCAACGCTCAACATGCGTCGGTCCGCAGGTGCAGAAAGTTTCGCAACAGATCGATGCCGCCGTCGGTGAGAAAGCTCTCCGGGTGAAACTGCACGCCATGCACGGGAAACCGCTTGTGGCGGACACCCATCACTTCGCGGGGAAAGTCGGAGTCGGCGGTCCACGCGCACAACTCGAGGTCGGCGGGCAAATCGGCAACGGGGATGGCCAGACTGTGGTAACGCGTGGCCGAAAACGGGTTCTTTAGACCCGCGAACAGCGCGCGGCCGTCGTGATGAATGTTCGAGACTTTGCCGTGCATCAGACGCTCGGCTGGCAGCACGCGACCTCGATAGGTCTCGCCGATGCACTGATGACCCAGGCAAACGCCCAAGACGGGAAGCCGCGGGCCGAAGTGCTCGATGACCTGCTTCGAGATGCCCGCCTCGCTGGGCGTGCAGGGGCCGGGCGAAACGATGATCCGCTCGGGCCGCATCTCCTCGATTTGAGCGAGGGTGATCTGATCGTTGCGAGCGACGCGGATATCCAGACTTCCATCCAACTCGCCCAAGCGCTGAACGAGGTTGTATGTGAAGGAATCGTAGTTATCCAGAACGAAGATCATCGATCAATGCTAGCACTCGGCCGGAGGATGGACCAGACGCAGGTATCCGCACCAGAGCGGGTGCGTTCGTGTGCCGCATCTCCCGTAGGGTGTGACAAGTCCGCTTAGCGGACGCTGGCACACCAACCCTCTTCGTTTTTACAAGCCGGGTTTGATATAGAGCAGCGCGCCCGGATCGGCGGCCCGATTTTTTTCCGGTCCCTCGAGTTGGGCATCGTAGACGGTGAGATAAAGGTGGCCGGCCGGATTGAAAGCGAGGGCCGCTGCTTTTTCCAAGGCCACCACGCGGGTGGCCTTCATCTTGTCGCCGTCGACGGTCAGCTCGAACAGTCCGCCCTCTTTCGGTTTCTTCCACGCGAAGTCGGTCGCATAGAGTTTCTTGGTCTTGGGGCTGTAGGCCAGGCCGGTGACGTCGTAGAGGCCGGCGTTCATTTTTCGCTTGAGGCTGCCGTTGGCGGGGTCGAAGAAGGCGATGACGCTGTCCCGCTCTTCGGAATTCAAATCGCCTCTCAGGCCGACGACCAACTCCTTGCCGTCGGGCGAGAACGTGATGGGGCCCGGGCCGGCAACTTGCGTCGCCGTTTTGGTAGCGATCGTCAGCTTCAGCGGTCCGGGTTTGCCGTCTTTGATTTCGCTCTTGGCGATCCAACCCTTCGACTCGTCTCCTTGGCAGGTGACCCAGATGGCATCGTGTCCGACCGCGACGCCGAAGAAGTCGCCTTCGCCGGTCGACGATTCGTCGCCGGACTTGATCGGCCCCAGCGTGAATTCGGCGGCGTCTTCTTTGATCCAGTTGTCCGCGGCAGGAGGCGTGGAAGGGAGCTTGTAGATCCGCACCACGTCCTCGCCCAGCTTGCGACTACCGTCGCCCACCACCAACTGATTAGGACCGAGGAAGGCCAGTCCCAGCGGACCGATGTCATATTTTGGACCGGGGCCGAACGAGTCGACTTGCTTGGGATAGCCGTCGATTTCGATGCCCGCCCGGTGATCCTCGGGCCGCTTGTAGCTGGGGTCGTAGCGATAGATGCCGAACCGGGAGGAGATGAAGACGAAGTCGGTGCCGGGCTGAATCGCGAGGCCGGAGGGACTCATCAGGTTATAGAAGACCCGCTCGGGCCGCGCCTTCTCCTGCGCGGGGAGCTGCGAAGCGGCAAAGCCACTGACGGCGATTGCGACCAAGCACAAAAAGATGCGTCGAGCCTGAGCGGCGGGCCGGTCTGAAGTCATACAGCCCATAGAAGTGACGCGGCGCATAGCAGAGCTTTCTTCAAGAGGCCGAACGCATCGAGCAGCGTCGTGATCGTACTGAAGGGGCGGAGGGGTTTCAATTTGCAGCGGGAGTTCTCGGGTTTCCGGCTCGTAGTTGTCCGTCCGCCAGAAAACGTCGGGGTTCGGGTGGCACTGGCGGCTTGTCCGCCAGTTTTCTTCTGGACTTCCCTTATCGCCGCGTAGGCGAGTCACTAGCGGACAAGCCGCCAGTGCCACCCAGCAACTGCGAGTGATTCGACAAGTCCACCTTTCGAGCATTTAAGAAATGGTGGGCCTGCGCCCGCTTCGCGGACTGGACCCACCCTACGACGGACCGGGCCGACCCGTCTTGCTCGGACCTGGGGCGACAGGTACGATTTTTTGCCACACGGCACGCCGCGCTTGTTTGGGCGGCTCTTTTTCCGGTCCGGTGCAGCACTCGGGAGAACGACGATGAATTCGCGACTGTCCGCCTGTTTGCTCATGGTCACTGCACTTGTCGGGATGGTGCCGTCCGCCAGCCGGGCCGCCGACGAAAAGAGCGATCCGACCGGCACGTGGGTCTGGTCGCGCGAACTCGAAGGGCAAATGAATCGCAGCGTGTTGAAGCTCGCCAACAAGGACGGCAAGCTGACCGGCACGTACCGGCGTGGCGGTCAGACCGTGCCGATCGCGAACGGGAAATTTGAAAAGAACGAACTCTCGTTCGAGGCCGAGGGCAAATTCAACGAGCAGAAGATCCGCGCCAAGTTCCACGGCAAACTGAGCAAGGACGAAATCAACGGCGATATCGACATCGTGATCGAAGACAATTCGCTGCCGCTGCCTTGGACGGCCAAGCGAGGCGTCGACCTCGACGACGTCACCGGGACTTGGAAGCTCAAGCTCGAAGGTGCCAACGGCAACCCGATCGAGTCGACGCTGAAGCTCACTGCCGACGGCGAAGCGCTCAAGGGGACCTACACGGGCCGCATCGGCGAGCAGCCGGCGTCTGAACTGAAGCTGGACGGCAACCAACTCAGTTGGCAGGTCGCCGCTGAGCGGAACGGACGCAAATTCAAAGGAGCTTACAAAGGCAAGCTCGAGGGGAACGCGATCAAGGGCAATCTCGACTTCGAGCTGGGCGACAATAGAGGCACGATGGAATTCACCGGCGAACGCACGCCAGCCAAGGCAGACGCGGGCAAGTCGGAGGGCTCAACCCCCAAGAGCGACGCCAAGCCGGCTGAGAAATCGAGCGGCATCGCAGCGCCCAAGTCGCGGGCCATCGTTTCGCTCAAAGGTCGCGACGAAATCCTGACGGTACACTACGCCGGGACGCGCAAGGTGACGTTCTCGGTCTATTCGCTGAAGGGGAAACCGATCGCAGAGCACATCTCGCTGAAGACGCTGCAAGCGAGCTACCCGGCGATCTACCAAGCCTACCGCACATCCTACGCGGACGCTTGGGCGACGAAAGACTGAGCGTCAGCACTAATGACGAAGCTCGAATGACGAATGAATGACCGAATGATCTAAGCACGAAGTATGCAGAACGGCTTGAGTGGTTGATTCGTGCTTAGTGCTTCTTTCGTCATTCGGATTTCGTGCTTCCTACTCAGACTTCCGACAACAGCGTGCGGATGCGCTCGATCTCCGCGGCGGGAATTCCCGCGTCTCGCAGCACGACTTGAGCGGGCGAGCCGACGCCCAGGCCGATCTTGATTCCGTGACGTAAGAACGGATTGCTCCAGATCGGCCGGTTCTGCAGTCGGGGCTCGGTGCCGATGTTCTTCAGTACGGCAATTCCCGTCGCGTCGGCCGCAATGCGGTCGGTGCTGGCGACGATCACTTTGGGCGTGGCCGTGTCGCCTTGCGATGGGCCGCCGAACACGAAGGAGGTCGAGCCGTCCAAGATGTTGAGCGCCGGCTTCAGTCCCAGGTTCAGTTCGGCGATGCGGTTGACGAACGGGGCGACGGCCGCGTCTTCAGCCTCCACGTCGGGCACGATGCCGCGCCGGCGGCGGCGACGGGCCTTCTGGCGGAACAGGCTGAAATCGCCGGCCAGCGAGCGGTGAAATTCCAACCGCGACCGGTGATGGCTCATGCCCACGAAGGCCTTCATCGACATCGTGAACCAGGCTTGGAAGTGCGTCTTGATCACGGGCACGTTGATCACGTGATCGACGGCGAACAACAACTCGGCTTGCTCGAAGCCGTTGGCCCAGTGGCCCGCGTTCGCCGGCTTGATCTTGCGCCACAGCGGCGTTCCCTTGGGGCGGCCCAAGCGTTCCAACTCGGCGCCTGCGGATTCGAGACCCAGCGCCATCACGGGGGCTTTGACGTCTTTCTTGGCCGCTTCGATCGCCGCGATGTGCCCCACATACTTCATCACATCGATGGTCTTGGGAGCGACGGTGCTGAACGCCGGCGAAAAGCTGCGGTCGGAAACGTAGATCTGCTTCGGCCCGCGGGCGGCCACCAGCTTGATCACGGCGTAGAGGACTTCCGGATTCGTCGTCGTCGGAAACTTCGCAGCTCCGGTCACGTTTGGCTTGATGAGCACTGTCTGCCCGGGCTTGATGAAATCGAGACCGCCGGCAAGGGCCACGGCCGACTTCACCGCGTCCTCGATGCTCGAGCCGCGGGCGATGCCGACGAGCGCCTTATGTTTTGGATCGACAGGCGTGGCAATCGTCGTGGGAGCGCTCACCGGTTCGGCGCCGCGTCCCGTTGACGGCATCAGCCCGCCCACAGCCAGCGCACCACCGGCCGCCAGAAAATCGCGACGTCCGAACCGCGGGCAGTCATGGTGCATTTTTCGACCGATCTGTTGGAGAGGGAGTAGAAGGTTTGGAAGCCGCGGGTTTGGAGGCCGCCGCGTCCGAAGCATGATTCGTTGAGGAGTGAGCCGCGTCTTGAGTCAGCCATTGTTCGAGTCGGCCGCGAGCGGCCTTCACTTGGGCATTCAACTCTTCCGCTTGCTGCGCGGAGATCTTGTGGGCCGGATGAATCAAAGTGGCCGTCAGGTGCCGCGCGGCCGCCAGGTCCTGCTGGAACTGTTCGGGCACCGGTTTGTCGCTTTTCAGGTTGCGATCCTGCACTTTGCGGATCGTGCCCCACAGGCGGTCGTTCTCGGTAACCACTTCGGTGAGCGCCGGCATTTCTTGGTCAAATTTGAGATGGCACTCGCGGCAGACGGTCTTGAGCGAGAACTCCACCGGCGGTTTCTCGACGTCGTGATGCCCGTGGCAATCGCTGCACACGGGGTACTTGAGATTCACTTTCTTGGAAAAGTCCCAGTAGTGCGGACCCGACTTAACCGCCTCGGCCTGCTCGCTGTGGCACTCGGCACACCCGGCCATGTGTGCGCTCAGCTTGGTGCCGATGAAGCCGAACTCTTCCTCGTGGGCTGACGAGTCTTTGTCGCGGTTGCCGCCGTGACAGTCGGAGCATGTCATGCCATGCAGATCGTGAACGCTACGGGCGAAGTCCTGCGCGGGAGCCGTCAGCTCGCGACCGGCTGTCAGGTGACAGCGGACGCAGTTCGATTTGACCGTTGGCACCGGGTCGCCAGCTTTCCACCAGCGAGGAAGCTTCAAAGGCGAGTCGACGTCGCCAGCGTGCACCCGGCCGATCGCCGCCTTCTTGCTGACCTCTTTATTGGCGGGCGAGGACGCGGGAGGCGGCTGGGCCGAGAGCAGGGCGGCGCTCGCAGCGAGAACGGCCATGCCAACGACAAACAGCGGGGCGATCGCCCGGGGTCTTTGCATCGTCGGAATCCGCAGAGGTGAATCGCCCGACGGGAGCGCTGGGTGCAACGAACCGCGTCTACGCTAACAGAGGCCCTGATTGCGAGCAAGAAGCGAACGAGAGAAGGTACGTGGGTGCCACTGGCGGGAGCTTTGGCCCGCCAGTGTCGTCATTGAACGCTGGTTGCGCGGAAGAGCACTGGCGGCTCAAAGCCGCCAGTGGCACCCAAGCGCGCTCAACGCGATGACGGCACCCGACCAAGAAGGCTACTCAGCCGGCAATTGGGCTGGTTCTTCTGTTTCCGGTTCGATCTGAATCTCGCGCGGTCGCTTTGACTTGCTGCTGAACTTCGACTTCGTCTTGCTCTTGCCGCTGGGCGCGGAGGTCGGCGCGGTGGGGAGTGCCGGATCGATCGTGATCCGGCTGACGGCTGCGGCGTCGTAGCTCATCTTCAATCGCTTCAGCAGTTCTTGCTCGGTGTAGATCCGTCCGGTGAGCTTGTTGAAATTGTGCCCATCGGGGTCCTGCGACAAGAAGTTGCCGAGGTTTTTTCCTTCCTGCGTCGTCGTCATGTACTCGATCATCGCGGAGCCGTCCGGCGTGTCGATGAAGTCGCCGATGTGGATCTCACCATTCGGCATGCGACGTAGTCGGTCGACCCGGTCGTAACCTCCCGGGAGCTTGGCGATATCGTGCATGAACTGCTGGGCATCGGGCGCGGACAGCCGCATGGCCATCCAGTCACTGTCGGGCAGCATCTGTTTGACGATTTGGCGGCCGTCGGCCACCTTCCAGCGGTTCTGCTCGAGCTTCGCCAGAATTCGCTCAACCTTCGACGCCGTCACCAGGTCGCCGGGCTGGTAGTCGGGATTGAGCGCCAGCACTTCCTGCACTGTCTTCGTCACGTCCTCGAAGCTGGGGAAAGCGCCGGTTGCGGCCTTGTCACGCGTCGTTTTGACTGGCTTCTTGTCGGCGGCCAAACAATCGCACACGCAGAGCACCACCGACAGCGCAAACAGGCATCGCAGCGATTTCAATGCAATTCTCCCGGCGATTTCGTGCGGACTCGTCTAGGCCGTACC
>Ga0210393_10003747_pt1 | contig 12141 bp, 10 predicted proteins | sample IncBWC27OmetaG_FD_160068 | JGI IMG/M metagenome (GOLD analysis project Ga0210393, IMG submission 160068) | Forest soil microbial communities from Barre Woods Harvard Forest LTER site, Petersham, Massachusetts, United States - Inc-BW-C-27-O ... | reverse complement strand
GGCCCTTCAATGTGCTCGCCAGCCTTGCAATGCTCGGCAAACAGCGACTCAGCATCGACGCTGGGATCGTAGCTCAGCCCCAACAGTAAACTGCTGCGCGGCAAATCGCTGTCTGACGTCGACTCGTGCGCGGATGAAACGATGGCGCGTCGGAAATGAGTCAGAGCCTCGGCAACGCGTGATTGATGAGACAGGGTCACACCCAGGTCGTTATGCAGGGCGGCCGAATTGGGATTGATTTTGAGCGCTCGGCGCAGGTAGTGTTCCGCTTCGCTGAAGCGTTCCGCTTCATAGAGCCTCACCCCCAGATTTCGCAGCGCCTCCGGGTCCTGCGGCATGAGCCGCACGGCCATTTGCATCGCGGCGAGCGCACTGTCGGTCTCCCGTTGTGCCATCAGCAACACGCCGAGGGCCTTCCAACCGTAGCCGCGCTTGGGATAGCGCTCCGTCAAGCCGCGCGCCAAAGCCAACGCGTCGGCGCAACGGCCTTGCTTGATCAGCGCCTCGACATGACTTTCCTGCCGGCGGGGGCTCACGGATTTCTCGCGCCGCAAGGCCGGTGCCGCCGCGGGCCGTTTCGCTGCCAGTCGGCGCGCAAAGTCGTCAAACGCCGCGCCAGCGAGGCCATTCTGGTGAGCGCCCGTCAACAGATTGGCGGCCTCTTGCGTCTTGTCGATCAGCAGCAGCGCCTCCAAACAACCGAGCCAGTAGTCGGGAGTCTGCGGGTTTGCGCTGAGCGCGGCCAATAAATGCGGCAGGCCATCGCCCGGACGCTTGAGATGCACCAGTAAAATGCCGAAACAGTAGTTCGCCGCGGCGTGCAGCGGTTGCACCTGCAGAATTTGCCGATAAATCCCTTCCGCCAGGTCCAATCGGCCGGCGAGCTGCAGGTTCGTCGCCTTGTCGCACAACTCGTCGAGGGATGGCGGTCGGCTATGGGGTGAAAACTCGCTTGCAAGATTTGACATTAAGTTAACACTCAGGCTTTGACGACCGCGTAAGCCACATCCGCAGTTCACTATTGCCGTACGCTGCCGATAACAACTACGAGGGCTTCGGGATAGCTGCAGGTAGCGTGCCGTTTCGGCGCCTGCCAAAGATCGATTGCAGAAACCGTGAAGTGGCGCATGAAAACCGAAATAGCTTCGCGGGCTTTCCCCTCAAGAAGCGCCGGACCCTTCCGATAAACCTTCTCAATGTGGTCACCGGTCCGCCCCTCGATGGGCGAAGTGAACACTAAGTGGGCCTAAGACGGGCCGGTGGTTCAACTTTTAGGAGATTCTCAACATGGCATTAACACTCAATACCAATATTGACTCGCTTGTGGCGCAGAACAATCTGTCGGGTTCGCAGAGCTTGCTGGCTCAGTCCTTGACGCGACTGTCGTCGGGTCTGAAGATCAATAGCGCGTCCGACGACGCGGCCGGTCTCGCGATCGCCCAGCAATTCACCACGCAGGTCAACGGCACCAACCAAGCGATCAACAACGCGAACGACGCAGTGTCCGAGGCGCAGACGGCGGCCGGCGCACTGACGACGATCGTGAACAATCTGCAGAGCATTCGTACCCTGGCGGTGGAAGCTGCCAACGGCTCGAACAGCACCTCTGACCGAGCCGCGCTCGACAGTCAGGTGCAACAGCAGATCGCTGAAATCACGCAGATTGCCTCGCAGACGACCTTCAACGGATCGAACGTGCTGAACGGCAGCGCCGGCACGACCGTGTACCAGGTCGGCGCGAACGTCGGCAATACGATTTCGGTCAATTTGTCGACTGGCGTCGAAGCCAGTCAGATCGGCCAATACGCGAGCATCAGCGGAGTAACCAACGGCACGGCCCTTGCCGCCGGAGCCATCTCTCTGGCGGTGAATGGTGGAACGGCGAGCGCGATCGGCGCCACCTCGGCCGGTCCCGGCAATGCGGTGGGTCAAGCCAGTGGCTCCGCTTATTCGATCGCGGCTGCCATCAATGCCGTGGGCATCCAAGGGTTGACCGTGTCCGCATCGACCAAGACGGCAGCGTTGGCGATTACCACGGTCGGCACCACGGGTGCGACCGCGGGCAACTATCAGTTGGCCATCAACGGCGTCAATGTATTCGGTGCTACCGGCCTTACACTGGCCGCGAGCAACGCCAGCCAGTTGACCCAGGCGCAGCTGCAGTCGGCAATCAACAATGTGTCGGCTCAGACCGGCGTCACGGCGGATTCCCAGGGCGCGGGCGGCGCGCTCGAGCTGCAGGCGGCAGACGGCAGTACGATCGTGTACAACCAGACGATCACAGGTGCTTCCAGCGCGGGCGGCATCACCGGCGCAGCCTCCGGTACTTCCTATACGACCTATGGCACCGTGGCTTTGTCGTCCAACACGTCCATTGCAGTTTCCGGCGTCACCACATCGTTCGCCTCGGGCGTTGCGGTCGGATTGACGTCTTCGAACACCCCGGCGCTTTCCGGGCAGAATGTGTTGACGGTGGCCGGCGCCAACAACACGATTCAGTCGGTTGACTCGGCACTCACCGCGGTGAGCGCTCTGCAGAGCACCTTGGGCTCCATTCAGAACCGGTTTACGTCGCAGGTCTCCAACCTGACGTCGACGGCTCAGAACCTGACTCAGTCGCGCAGCACCATTCAGGATGCGAACTTTGCCCAGGAAACGGCCAATCTGACCCAGGCTCAGGTGTTGGAACAGGCGGGTATCTCGGTGTTGGCGCAGGCCAACCAGCAGCCCCAACTGATCCTCAAGCTTTTGCAGTAACAGCCGAAGCTTAAGGGTAAGAGGAAAGGATGACCGCGAGGCTCGGGGGCTCAAGCCCCCGGGCCTCAAGGTTACACGCGGCGGCAAGAACAGGAGTCTTTCGCACCTTCATTTTTGTCATAACAGGTGTAGACATGGCGACCGACGGCAATCCGGGACCGATCTCGGCAACGAGCCTCGTGCAGGGAAGTCAGGCGATAACATCAGTTACTGTTCAATCAGGCAGCGGCAAGCCTTTGCCGCCAACCGGCAACACGGCGACTGCAGCGGCATCGGCCGCGGCGGCTGCCACCAAACTCGCTGCCGCCCGTGCTGCCCCGCAGACACTGGTCGATCAGCTCAACAAATATCTCAACGATTCCGGACGTCCGGACGAATTTCGGGTGGATCCCGCCTCCGGCAAGCTGATCCAGCAGGTCAACCCCGCGAACGGCGTTGTCCTCGGCGAATTTTCGGTCGACGAGTTCCCGGCCCTGGCGCGCAGCGTCGGCGCCTCCGGACTGCTCATCGACAGCTTGGCGTAGGCGCTCACGAACTGGTACGTCTCTTGCTTCAGTTTCGCGGCGACAGGCCGATAAACCAGCTAACTGAAACGGGACGAGCATTGCCATGAGTTCAACCATCTCGAGCACCACGCCGCCGGCGACGACGACCCCGACGGCCGGCAACTCCTCGGCATCCAACGGCACGACGGCCGGCGTTGCCGGAGGCTCGCTGGTCACGTCCACCGGCATTGGCTCCGGACTCAATATCAGCGCCATCGTGTCCTCGCTGACCAATGCGTTCGGTGCCGGGCAGCAGAACCAATTGAACAGCCAATCGGCGGCACTGGATTCCCAAGTGTCGGCGTTCGGCACATTCACCAGCGCGCTCGACACCTTGCAGGGCACGCTTGCCGCGTTGGAGAACCCGACCCAGCTGGGGGGCTTCGACGCGACCGTGGCCGACACGAGCGTCGCCTCGGCGTCGGCTTCGGGCGGTGCCGTGGCGGGTCAATACACGCTCACCGTGCAGAACCTGGCGACGGCGACGCAGCTCACCTCGGCGGCCGTCGCGAGCTCGGCCACCCCGATCGGTACCGGCAACTTGACCATCAACGTCGGCAGCTCCTCCGCCACCATCAGTATCGATCCGACCGACAACACGCTCGCGGGCATTGCCTCGGCGATCAACGCGGCGCCGAACAATCCCGGAGTCAGCGCAACCATCATTACGGCGACGGACGGCGCGCGGCTCGTGCTCACCGGCACGACGACCGGGGCCGGCAATGCGATTAAGGTCACTCAGTCGGGCGGCGACGGCGGCTTGTCCCAGCTGGTCTACGATCCGGCCAACAGCATCACGAACCTGACGCAAACACAACAGGCGCAGGACGCGAACTTCACCGTCAACGGCTTTGCCGCCACCAGTGCCAGCAATGTGGTGAGTAGTGCGATCTCCGGCGTGAGCATCGATCTCCTCAAGCCATCGCCTACCACGACCGTCGGAACGACTACCACCGCCACTCCGACGACCGTCACCGTCACTCCCGACACGACTACTGCGCAGAAATCGATCACCTCGTTCGTCACGGCGTTGAACGGGGTATTGAGCGCCATCCAGACCCTGGGCGGATACGATGCGGCGACCCAGACGGCGGGACCCTTGCAGGGCAACGCCACGCTGCAGTCCTTCCAGAATCAACTGCAGAACATCCTCGACACCATCTCGTCGAGCACGTCGAGCGTGTCCTCGCTCGCCAACCTGGGGATCACCACGGACCCCAACTCCGGGACGTTGAACAGCAATGCGGCCACCTTGGCAAGCGTGCTCAATGGGAATCTCGCGGCAGTCGGTCAGCTGCTCGGCGGCACGAACGGCATCGCGACGCAAATCGACAAACTGGTAACCCAGTACACCCAGGCCGGCGGCTTGCTGTCGACCATCAATCAAGGTCTGCAGACCGGATTGGCCAACGTGGCGACGCAGCAGACCGCATTGAACGCGGAGCTCGCGACCTACTCGGCCACGCTGACCACGCAATACAACGCGATGGATGCGGCGGTGGCGGCATTGAAAATGACCCAGACTTATCTGAATGCAGAGTTCAACCCGAGCGCCAATCAGACCTCGAGCAACGCCACCAGCAGCTTGAGCACCGGCTCGACCAGCACCGGTTAGAGATGAGGGCATGATGTATTCGCAAAACAGAGCGGCGCAATACCATGCCGTTCGCAGTCACGGACAGGTCGCCGACGCGAGCCCCGCGCGCCTGGTGCAAGTCATGTTCGAGCATATCCTGTCGAATCTGGCCATCGCGCAGGGATGCATGGAGCGCATCAGGGACAATGTGCCCTACGCTGATGTGGTCGCCAAAGGCAAGGCCATGGGCAAGGCCGTGCGGCTGATCGGGCAACTCGACGCCAGCCTCAACATGGAGCAGGGCGGCCAGATTGCCGAGAATCTGCACAACCTGTACCTCTACATGCTGGGCCGATTGACGACGGCCAACCTCCACAATGATGCGCAGATCGTGATCGAGGTATCGAACCTCGTGCGCAAGATCAAGACGGGTTGGGATCAAATCGTCAAGGACGAGCGATGAGCGGCGCCGCCACCGACGCCCTGCGGCTAGCGGTCGAGCTGTCGCGCGAGCTCAAGGCGGCCGCCGATCAGGGCGACACGCAATCGGCGATGCGCCTCGACGTCGCGCGCCTCGAACTGCTAAAGTTCGCCCGCCACGAGGCCGCCGGCGCATTCGGCGCGGATGAGCGGCTGATGCTGCGGGAAATTGCTCAATTGAACGACGAATCGCTGGGGCTGTTGGAACATCTGCGGCGCAGCAAGGGCCGCCAGCTGGACATGGTCGCGGTCGGCCGGCGGGCGCTCGTCGCGTATTCGTCCACCCGAATGCAGCGCTAGGAAGCATGCCTGAATCCTTCCTCGGCGGCGGCCTGATATTCGAAGAAAATCTGCCGCTGGCGTGGACTCCGGGCCCGCTTGCGGAAGGCTTGAGCCTCGCCCGATTCAACTCCGACAATCAGCAATTGCTCGGCGCCGAGGCGTCGTTGGACGACGTGCGCATCGGCGAGGCGCTCAAGGACGAGTCCGCCGCGCTGCTGCACGAGCTGCAGCGTTTGGAATACAAGATGAACATCTTGCTCCGCCTGGTTGCCGAGTTGCGGTCCGGGGCAATGCCGCCGCTACAGCGCGTCAAGATAGCGGCGCGGGCCCTCGAGTGGTTCTCGGCGCAAGCGCCCGCCGTCGGTGAAACCGGTTTGTTGGCGCTTTATATCAATCCGGCGCTGCCGCAGCCGCTCAAGATTCCTTGCTGCGTGGTGGGCCAACGGCGCGAAGACGATCTGCAAGTCGCGCAAATGCAGTTCGCGGGATTGAGTGACGCAGTCGTGGAACTGCTGGAGAAACTCATCTTCCGGCACCACAGACGCCTGATCGCGGGCTCGCGGCTCGCTGCACACTAGTCTCCGTACAGCGAATCCCCGCATCCGGGATTGCGGAAATCACTTACATCACTTACGGGTGTTTGCCCACTCCTTCTCTCGTCCATCGATCGGCTACCATGCGGCTCGAAAGTGATTTTATTCTAGCAATGTCAATAAGTTAGCGCCATTACTTGATATCGGACGGGGCAGCTATGGATCCCGTCACACTTTTCACGGAAGGAGCCTCGAACGGTGGTAGATGCGAAAGTAATTGTGATGGACCCCTCAGACGCGTCAGCGCAATCTTTGGAGGCGCTGCTGCGTTTCCTGGATCTCGAGCCGGTCCGGGTTCGCGATTTGGCCGAACTGCGTCAATACCAGCAGGGCGCCGTGCGCGATTGTCTGGCATTGATCGTGAGCGCCGAAGCGGTCGCCGCGCAGGGCAGTGAACTGGTCGCCCACCTGCGCGGGACGCCGCAGCCGCTGCCGGTGATCTACTTGAGCGCCGACGGCTTGCCGAAAATCGCCGAGAGCAGCGCCGATATCGCCTGGTTTCATCTCGATCTGCCGGTCAAGCAACGGCGCCTGTCCGCCGTGCTGAATCAAGCCCTCAACATTCGCAATGGACATCCGACGCAGCCGGGCAACCACCGCTTCCGCCCGAGCGGCACTTCGCGCGCGATGCGCGCAGTGCATCGCCTCATCGAACAAGTGGCCCCCTGCGACAGCAATGTGCTGATCCTCGGCGAGTCCGGCACCGGCAAGGAAATGGTCGCACGGCACATCCACGAATTGTCCGGCCGCGCCGGTCATCCCTTTGTGCCGGTGAACTGCGGCGCCATACCGGCCGATCTGCTCGAAAGCGAGCTCTTCGGGCATGAGAAGGGCGCCTTCACCGGCGCTTTGACGACCCGCCTCGGCCGCTTTGAATTCGCGGAAGGCGGCACGCTGTTCCTCGACGAAATCGGCGACATGTCGCTGCAGATGCAGGTCAAGCTGTTGCGCGTGCTGCAGGAACGCAGCTTCGAGCGGGTCGGCAGCAATCGCACCATTCGATGCAACGTGCGCATCATTGCCGCGACCCACCGCGATCTGGACGCCGCCATCGGCGCCGGACGCTTCCGCGAGGATCTGTTCTATCGCCTGAACGTGTTCCCGGTGCAGATGCCGCCGTTGCGGGATCGACTGGAGGACTTACCCGTCCTGACCGAGCACCTGGTGCAGCGGCTGGGGCAGATTTCGGGCCGCCACATCCGCATCGACAAGGAAGCCATGAATTGCCTCGCCCGCAATCCGTGGCCCGGCAACGTCCGAGAGTTGTCCAATCTCCTGGAGCGGCTCGCCATTCTGTTTCCCGAGCAAACCATTTCCGCCAAGGACTTGCCCGAGCGCTATCGCAGCACCGGGACGGCCGGTTGGATCGGCAGCGGCGTGCGCGTGACGCCGCCGCTCGAAGCTGCGCCAAGCTCCGAGCCTGCCCTGGGCCCGGTCGCCTTCCTCGAGACGGCCATCGGGTCGCCCGAACTCAATGGCGCGGAGCTCAATGGCACGAAGATCAACGGCGCGGCGATCAACGGCGCCGCTGTCAACGACGCCGCGATCAACGACACCGCGGAACTTGCGGCGTCGGTGCTGCCGAGCGGCGGCATCGATCTCAAGGATCATCTGTGCGCCATAGAAATCGGACTCATTCGCAAGGCGTTGGTGGAGGCCGATGGCACCGTGGCCGAGGCGGCGCGCCTGCTGCGAATCCGCCGCACGACGTTGGTTGAAAAGCTGCGCAAGTACCGCCTGAGCGCCTGACAATTTATTGACGGTGCGGCGGCTGCGGAATTCCCAATCCACGTAACCGATTGATCCGCTGACAAAACACGGTCAAGGCACGGAAGTTGCTTCTGCTGCGGTATGGCAGCACAAATGGAAATGCTCGAAGACCGGCGCGCGGAACTCCGCGCAGCCTTCCAGGCATTCGGTTCGGTTTCCGAGCAGCTCTCCGGCGCGTTCGACTCGTTGCGCGCTGAAGTCGCCCGGCTGCGATCTCAATTGCAGGAAGCGCAGGCCGGGAGCGCCGATCTGGCGGCGCGCTTGGCGGCCCTAGTCAATGGGATTCCCGGCGGCGTGCTGCTTCTCGACGCCCAGGGCGACATTCAGGAATGCAATCCGGGAGCAATCGATTTACTCGGCGAGCCGCTGCTGGGGCAATCGTTCGCAGCCGTGCTCGCGCGCGCCGCGCTCAATACGGCCGGCGCCGTCGAGCAGACGAAGCTGCGCAATGGCCGCTTCGTCAACATTTCGCGCCGCCACTCGAGCGGCAACGGCGAGGTGGTGCTGGTGACCGACATCACCGAGTCGCACCTGATGCAGACGCTATTGACGCGCCAACAGCGCCTCCTGACCTTGGGTGAGCTGGCCGCCGGCCTTGCCCACCAGATACGAACCCCATTGGCGGCTGCCTTGCTGTACGCGTCGCAGATGAGCTTGCCGAATCGCACCCACGAGGATCTGGCGCGCTGCGGCGAAAAAACAGTCGGCAGTCTCAAGCAACTCGACCGGCTGGTCAACGACATGCTCGCCTTCACGCACGGCGGAGCGACTCGCGAGGCGGTCAGCGTGAGCGCCGTGCTCGAACAAGTGGCGCAATGGCTGCGCCCGGAACTGCGCGCCGGCGTACGGCTGACGATCCGCACCGAGGCGCCGGACCTCATGGTGCGCGCCAACGCCCCCTTGCTGGTCTCCGCGGTGCTCAATCTTGCGACCAACGCGCTGCAGGCCGCCGGCGCCGACCTCGATCTGGAACTATTGGCGCGCCGGGAAGGGCATCGCGCGCAGGTCGTGGTGAGCGACAACGGCCCGGGCGTGCCGCTTGAGATTCGCGAGCGAATTTTCGAACCTTTCTTCACCACGCGCACTCGCGGCAACGGCATCGGATTGGCCTTCGTCAAGTCGACGATCGAGGCCCTTCACGGCACCGTGCGCCTGGCCGACTCGGCGCGCGGCGCCACTTTCATCATCGATTTACCAGCAGAGGTCCTTGCATGAGCACGCCCAAAGAATACGTCCTCGTCGTCGAAGACGATGCCCCATTGCGCGAGGCATTGGTTGATACGCTGCAGGCCGCCGGTCTGTCGGCGCTGGCCGCCGGCGAAGCGCACAGTGCGCTCGAGCTGCTCGAGAGCCAGGATATCGTGCTGGTGATCTCGGATGTGCAGATGCCGGGCCCGAGCGGCTACCAGCTGCTCGCGTCGATCAAGGCGCTGCGCCCCGAATTGCCGGTCGTGCTGATGACCGCGTATGGCACGGTCGCCCAGGCGGTCGCGGCCATGCGCGAAGGCGCGACGGATTACATCGTCAAGCCTTTCGATGCGCAGGCCCTGATCGAGATGGCGCGGCGCCAATTGGCGATGCGGGTGATGCCGAACGATTTGGTCGCCGCCGATCCGGAGTCGAAGCGATTGGTATCCCTGGCGCGCAGAATCGCGGAAAACGACGCCACGGTGCTGCTGACCGGCGAGAGCGGCACGGGCAAGGAGGTCTATGCGCGGTTCATTCGCGAACATTCGGCGCGCTCCGCCGCTCCCTACGTGACGATCAATTGCGCGGCGATTCCGGAGAACATGCTCGAAGCCACGCTGTTTGGCTACGAGAAAGGCGCCTTCACGGGCGCGCTCGGCGCGCACGCCGGCAAGTTCGAGCAGGCACAGGGCGGCATCTTGCTGCTCGACGAAATTTCGGAAATGGATTTGGGATTGCAGGCGAAAATATTGCGCGTGCTGCAGGAGCGTGAAGTGGAACGCTTGGGCAGCACCCGTACCATCAGCCTGGACGTGCGCTTGATCGCCACTTCGAACCGCGATTTGCCCGAGGAAGTCCGTGCCGGACGCTTTCGCGCCGATCTTTATTACCGGCTGAATGTCATGACGTTGCGGCTGCCGGCATTGCGCGAGCGGCGCGGCGACATTCTGCCGCTGGCGCATCGGGCCATGCAGGCCTGCGCACGCCCCGGCCAGGCGGCGCTTTGTCTCACGGCAGAAGCGGAGCAAAAGCTATTGCAGCACGATTGGCCGGGCAATGCGCGAGAGCTGACCAACATCGTGCAGCGCGCCGCCTGGCTCGCCTCCGGCGGAGTGATCCGCGCGGCGGACTTGGAGACCGGGCTCGCCCCCGGCGCCGCCGCCCTGGTGCAGTTGGCCGGCGTTCCGGGCGAGCAGCCCGCCGCGCCGATTCGGCCGCAAGATGCCGGCCTGGATCACGACCTGAAGGAGCGCGAGCGCGAATTGATCCTGGCGACGCTGCGCGTAACGGGAGGCAGCCGCAAGTTGACGGCTGAGCGCTTGGGGATAAGCCCCCGCACCCTGCGCCACAAGCTGCAGCAATTCAAGGCCGCGGGCGTCAGTGTGCCGCGCGTGCACGAACAGCAATTCATGGCGGTGTAGCGATGAGCAGCATGCAAATTCAACAAGTGCTGGCGGAGATGCGCTCGCTGCAGGCGCGGGCCTCGGGCGCCGCCGAGACTCCCGCCATGGGCGCGCAGCCCTCGGATTTCGCCAACCTGATGAAGAGTTCGGTCGATCACATTGCGACCATGCAAAACCAAGCCACCGCAATGGCGGATGCTTACGAGGCCGGCGATAAGAGCGTCGACCTGACGAAGGTGATGCTGGAAGTGCAGAAAGCGGGCCTGGCGTTTCATGCCATGACCGAAGTGCGCAACAAGCTGGTCGACGCCTACACCCAAGTAATGAATATGTCGGTCTAATCGACCGCGAAGGCTTAATCCATGGCTGACATAGTACCTTCACCGGCACGCGGCATCGCGGACATTCCCGGCCTCAAGCAAATCGGCCTGCTCGCCGGCGTCGCCGCGGCGGTGGCCGCGGCAATCTGGCTGGTTCTGTGGTCGCAGGGGCAGAACTACACGGTGCTTTACGGCCAGCTTTCGGAGCGCGAAAGCGGCCAGGTCATGGATGCGCTGACCGCGGCGGGAATCGAATTCAAGCTCAATCCCTCCGGGGCGGTGTCGGTGCCGGAAGCCAAAGTGCAGGAGGCGCGAATCCGCCTGGCGACTCAGGGCCTGCCGCAAAGCGACTCGATGGGTATCGAGATGATCCAGAAGGAATCGGCCTTGGGCTCGAGCTCCATGATGGAGACCGCCCGCTACCAGTCGGTCCTCGAGACGGAATTGGCGCGCACCATCGTCAAGGTGCAAGGCGTGCAAACGGCGCGCGTGCATCTGGCGCTGCCCAAGCCGACCGTATTCCTGCGCGATGCGCGCAAGGCGACCGCGTCGGTCATGCTGCAGTTGTATCCCGGCAGGCGTCTCGAGCCGGGCCAGGTCGCCGCCATCGTGCATCTGGTCGCTTCCAGCGTGCCGGAATTGGCGCCGAGCGACGTGACGCTGGTGGACCAGGCCGGAACCTTGCTCAATTCCCCGGACGAGAATGCCGAGCAGGCCGCCAGCACTCGCCAATTCGCGGAAACGCGCAAGCTCGAACAAAGTTATCAGCAGCGCATCCTCGAATTGCTCGAGCCCATGATCGGACCCGGGCGGGTGCGTGCGACAGTCACGGCGGAGATGGACTTCACCGTCACCGAGGAGACGCATGAGAACTACGATCCGCAGAAGACGGCGGTGCGCAGTGAACAGACCAGCAACGAGCAGCGCAAGGGCGGCGACGGTGCCGAGGGCATCCCCGGAGCGCTCAGCAATCAACCGCCGGGCACTTCCGGCGCACCCGCGATTCCCGGCGCCGCCACACCGGGCAATCCCGCGCCCGGCGCGGCGCAATCGACCGCTGCCGGCAGCGGACCGAGTTCGACCGCGCAGCGCAGCACGCGCAATTTTGAAGTCGATCGCACGCTGTCCTATGTGAAGCAGCCGGTGGGCGTCTTGAAGCGCCTCAACGTCGGCGTCGTGCTCGACGATTGGCAAAAAACGGATGCGGACGGCAAGGTCACGACTGCG
>Ga0210393_10003745_pt1 | contig 12149 bp, 11 predicted proteins | sample IncBWC27OmetaG_FD_160068 | JGI IMG/M metagenome (GOLD analysis project Ga0210393, IMG submission 160068) | Forest soil microbial communities from Barre Woods Harvard Forest LTER site, Petersham, Massachusetts, United States - Inc-BW-C-27-O ... | reverse complement strand
ATTCCAACACAACCGCGATGGTTCAGCGAGTTACTCCGCATTCGTAGATTTCCTGGGTCATAAGGACCTCGGCGAGAAAACTATCCTCTTTATTGTTGATGGGTTGTACGGAAACGATAATGTGGATGGGCCGCCTCATCGCAAATGGAAGATGGCGCCCTTCAATGATGCCTGGCCGAACAGCATCTTTATGTCACTTGACGGCGTAGCGATCGACTCAGTCGGCTTCGATTTTCTGACTTCGGAATGGCCTGACCTCCCGGATATCGTTAATGCCGACAATTATCTGCGCGAAGCCGCACTGGCGAATGATCCACCTTCGAAGACGTTCTATGATCCTGAGCGCGACGGGATCCGATGCCGCAGTCTTGGCGTGCACGAGCATTGGAACAATGGGACGGACAAGAAGTACTCACGCAATCTCGGAAAAGCACACGGGATCGAATTGTTCCAGGTCGGCTGATCAGGCTGAGGGGAGTTGGAGATGAACCGGAAAGTGTTGTCCTCATGCTTGATTGCCGCAGTCACATTACCGGCAACCGCTTTTTCTCAGTCATTTTTGAGCCAGTATAAGGGCTTGCCTTATCATGACAGCCACTATCAAGGCGGTCCGCAGAAAATTCCGGGGCGTGTATTTTGTGCCTACTATGACCTGGGCGGCGAGGGAGTGGCATATCACGATACCGATCCGCAGAATCACGGCAGTGGAGAGTTGAATCCGGCCGATGGGACTTACCTCAATGAATTTCGTATGCATGAGGGAGTGGATACTTCATACACGAAGTTCAACCGGAAGCCAGATCAGTTTGACGACAACCCCTTCGACAAGATTGTTCCTCCTGCGGACCTGCTCTATGTGGGTTGGACCGAACCTGGAGAATGGTTCAACATAACCGTCGACGTGGCGAACGCGGGAACCTACGCTGCTGATTTTCTTTACACATCGAATCGCGGCGGAACAATATCAGTCGATGTGAATGGAAACGACGCCACCGGACCTCTGCAGATTACGTCTACAAATGATCCCGCAGACCCGCTGGCCTGGCGTCAGTGGCACCACTGGAATCTGGCTCCGCAACTTTTCAAGGTTCGTCTCAACAAAGGGAGAAATGTTCTCACCGTGCACATATTGACGAACGGTAATATGAACCTGGCTTATTTCGACTTCAAACAGGTCCCATAGATGAAAATGGAGGCTGCCTGGGGTCAAACATCGAATCGAAGGACCCACGCCTTCTTGCAGCGACAATAGCTTCACCGGTTTGCCTCCGCAAATGTCAGCGGATCAGCGGGGTGATGCCGAACAGCAGGCGAAATCAGCCGGGTCGGTTCGGGGCACCTGCAGCCTCTCAACGTGGCTCACTGGAGTAGCAATCAATTCGGCGCTCATGGTGTTGCGGAAGAGGCGAGCGCGCTTAGAGATGTCATACGACAGAACTGCCGACTCATTTGGGGACTGTGGAATCGTGGGAGTTCCCTCATCTCACGCCGAGTCCCGAACGTGTCTGCGCCGGCCGAGAACAGAAGTGTTGCTGCGAGACGCAATACTTTCGGTTGCCGGGGTGCTACTAGACTGTTGCTGAGATGTATCACGCAAACGAATGCACAACAAAGGAAATAGCCCCGGGACCTGGGTATTTCTGTAGCTGCTGTGAAATCCCGAATGTATCCGGCCAGGAGGACGCAGCGAGCATCATTGTCTAAACTTAGCTTGTCAGTCTAAGACTTTCCAGAGACGACGGCCGTCTAGCCATCAGACTGTACAGATTGGTGAAGAAGGATTGATATCAGTATTGAGCAACTGACAAAGTTGTACATCAGAATGAAATGCCACGGGTGGAAACTCTGATCCCGGCAAGTAACGGCGTTTCTTCTTTTTTCGGGCCCGGAGGAGCCACATTTCAGTATGTCGCTTTCTGAACGCAACACGATGCGCATGCAGGCGGAAGATATTCTGCTCAATAGCGAGGAGCGAATCCGCCTGATACTCGATTCCGCTTCGGAAGCGATCTGTGGCTGCGACTCAGAAGGTACTTGTCTTTTCGCAAATCCTTCGGCGGCACGCATTCTCGGATACGACGATCCCGCCGAATTACTCGGGAAAAACATGCATGAGCTGGAACACCATACCCGAAAAGACGGCACCCCATATCCAATTGAAAAATGTCCCATCTATATTGGCTTCCAAAAAAACGAGAAGGTCCACAGGGACGATGAGGTCTATTGGAGAAAGGATGGCACGAGCTTTCCCGTGGAGTTTTGGTCCCATCTGATCATTCGGGACGGTAAGACCATGGGCGCGGTGATCACTTTTATCGATATCACGGAGCGGAAACAGGCGGAAGCGGCGCTCCGTAAAAGTGAGGAGCAGAACCGCAGCCTGCTTCAAATCAACAATGCCATCATCACGAATCTGACACAGCAGGCCCTCCTGCGTTCTATTTCCGAGGCCTTGCATCCTGTCATCTCATTCGACCGATGCGCGATTACCCTCTACCAGCCGGAGAGAGATTCTTTCCGTTTCCTTGCAGTGGAGGGAGAGGTGCTCTCGGACTACTTTCGGACGGGGCAGGAGTTACGCCGCAACGAGACCTGCGGCAGTTGGGTGTTCGACCATCAGCGACCTCTCGTGCGCCGCGATCTTGAAAAAGAGCAGCAGTATCCCAATGAGCGACGGCTGGCTGCGGAGGGTATTCACTCGCTGTGCGTCGTGCCCCTGGCTCTTCAGGGAAGGTGTATCGGACTGCTCAGTCTTGTTAGCCAGCAAAGGGATCGGTATTCGGATGAGGACGCTGTGTTCCTGCAGGAAGTGGCGAACCAGGTTGCACTCGCGGTTCAAAATATGCAGGCCTACCAGGAGATTGACAGCCTGAAGGCAAGGTTGGAGAAGGAGAACGTTTATCTCCGAGAGGAACTGCGCGCGGAACACAATTTTGAGGAGATCGTGGGTAATAGTCCAGCACTGTTGAAGGCGCTCCACGCTGTGGAGCAGGTCGCTCCCACGGATTCGACGGTGCTCATTTATGGAGAAACGGGGACGGGGAAGGAACTCGTGGCGCGCGCGATCCACAGCCGAAGCTCTCGCAATGGCCGTGCCCTGGTGAGTGTGAATTGCAGCGCTATCTCGGCTGGTTTGGTAGAGAGCGAACTGTTTGGGCATATGAAAGGTGCCTTCACGGGGGCGCTCGAGCGGCGCATCGGCCGCTTCGAGCTTGCCAACGGCGGCACAATCTTCCTGGATGAAATCGGAGAGCTTTCTCTGGAGACGCAAGTGAAGCTGCTCCGTGTTCTGCAGGAACACGAGTTTGAGCCGGTAGGGAGCAGTCACCCTTTGCGTGTGGACGTGCGCGTGATTGCCGCCACAAACCGCAATCTCCGTGAAGCGGTCGAGGCGGGCCGATTCCGCTCAGATCTCTTCTACCGCCTTAACGTGTTTCCCATCGAGCTTCCTCCGTTGCGGGAACGCCGCTCCGACATTCCCCAACTCGTGGCCTTCTGTCTGTCCCAGTTCTCCAAGCGCTTGGGAAAAAAGATCGACGGCGTTTCACGGGAATCGATGGAAAACCTGGTGAATTATCCGTGGCCTGGAAATATTCGCGAGTTGCAGAACGTAATTGAGCGCGCGATCATCGTATCGGCGGACCCGACCCTCCGGCTGGATCGCGATCTGATGCCGGTTGCCGCCGCTGCGAAAGGCATGGAGGCTCCTGAGGCGCATGCCCCAGAAGATCGGCAAGCAGACCTCAAGTCTGCAAAGCCACTCCTCACGCTGGACGAGGTAGAACGAAACCATATCCTCGCCGCCCTTCAACATACCGGTAGAGTGGTTGATGGTCCAAAGGGCGCGGCGAGGATCTTGAATCTTCATCCAAACACGCTTCGCCACCGGATGGATAAACTCGGCATCAAGGCTACTCGCCACCGCCAGTCGTAACTCCTCCTACACCCACCGCGCGTGATCACCGAATGTGGTGACTCCGTCTCTTGGTCCAGGATCCCGGAGGAATTAGCCATCTACTTATCTTGGGAGCAGGAGCGCGAACAGATTACTGCAAGCCTGCCCAAGGTATTGATTCTATAAAGATATTGGCTCGGGCAGTCTCAGTAGATATCGGAAGGCCGCGTCGGGCATGGTCTGACCTTGTGGGTGGCATGTCGATTGCTTAATTGAGTCCAGAGGCGATCAGGTGAACCGCAATGCTGAGGATCACGGTAGTTGAATCATCAAAGATTGCGGTAACCCTTCGGGCAGAAGGCCGGATAACGGGTCCGTGGGTCGAGGAGCTACGCACAGCATGCAATGTGCATACATTCCCCGATGAGGTTCAGTTGTCCCTCGAGCTGGCGGACATCTCATTCGCCGACCCAGCTGGGATCGCTCTCCTCAGAGAACTGCGGAGCCGCGGCGTCGGTCTTATCCGCACGGCGCCGTTTTTGGCCGAACAGCTCAAAGATGGGACATCATCTCTCGAATTCTAGGGCCACAAAGGAGTCCATGCCGAATCCGGAAAGGACGGTTCCTCTCCGAACTTCGGCCCATCGCAAACGGGAAGGGGTTTTCAATGCTGGAGCAAGCTGTATGTAGGGAGCGGTTATTGCCGGTTCGGTCTTTGCGGTGCGTTCAAAGAAATATTCCAATTCCGGAGCCGCAATCCGACGTAAGCAGGATGGTCGCCCTCATTTGCCACGATCTTCGCCTTCCTTTGACCGCCATCCTGGCAAATGCGGAATTTCTCACCCAGTCAAATATCAGCGAGACAGAAAGGAACGACTTTTACCAGGAAGTCCGTTGGTCCGTCGAGCGGATGAATGAATTGGTCACTTCGTTGTTTGAGTGCTCCAGGGATTGTGACACTTTTCGGCCCGCCGTCCGAAACATCGTTGACACAGTCGAGCGCGCAATCCGCATGACAAGAGTGAAACAGGAGTTCCGTCGAATCACTATCGAGCATCATCATAAAGGCCTGGCTGTGGGCTGGTTCGATTCCAACCTTTGAACGCTTGCGAGGCGGTTTCTCCCGACTCGGGGAGGGTCGTGATATCCACGACCGGAAATCGATCCTGCCTGCAAATCGGCGTCTGGGATAACGGCCCCGGCATCCCCCCAACGATTCAGGATTCCATTTTTCAACCATTTGTGAGCTACGGAAAGTCCGAAGGGAGCGGACTGGGCCTGGCGATAGCGAAGAAGATTGTCGAGGATCATGGTGGGGAGATCTGCCTTGATGGAAGAAGTGAGACCGGGACTTCATTCAGGATCACGATTCCCTTAGCCATTCCCCCGAGGAGCAGTCCTGCACTGTCCAATTCACCCACGGGGATGTCAGGAAGCATAGTGCGTAGTGTTCACACGCCCGGCGATCTGCCTGGCACGGAAATTTCTGAAGATTGATAACAAGCACAAGCGGGTGGGGCCGGTAAGTGGAGTCGAGCAGATGGCTCCTGGACTTCAGTAAATGGGAATTGCGACTAGTTTATCCGGAGGTTCCTTATGCGATCTGATCAGGTTTTTGGCGCGATGACAAGCGTTCCCAACCGCTATCTCCTTTCCCAACTTGCCTCGAAGGCAGCGCGCAAGCTCCATAGACCCGGAACCCGTATGCAGGACACAACGAATGACGTACTTGTGCGTTTCAGTCGCGCCAACCCAATCGGATGCGAGCAGCCTCTGCGAGAACGCCTGGTGGTTCCCAAAACGCCAGCGGAATATCCGGGCTGCGCTTGAGCGCATCATCGAGAAGGCTGGTGAAGTGGACGTGACGGCCAGCGCGGTTGTAGCGGCAGTCCAGGCTTACGCCAAAATCAATTCTGCGGGCCAGTGGAGTGACGGCATCGAGCAAGTGAGCTTGAACGATCTTTTCGACCGAATGACCACTCAGGAGTTAGAGGACTATGCGCAATCAGGTGCATTGCCTGGGTGGTTCCGGACGACGGTGGATGCAACCGATTAGACTGCTAACCCTATGTGGGGGGATTTGTAGTTACCTATAACCCCGTTTTTCAGGCACTACGTCGCGGGTGCGCAGACCGTCGTTCGGCTCGGGCTACTTCCGAATTGCCGACAAACCACCCAGAATTCCAGCAACGTGGACTTCACACGCGTCGCGTGGCTATTGATCGGGTGATCCCACCCTATGCTCAAGTGACTTGAGGGACGACTCTGCCCAGTTGTGCAACATCTCCAGTTCTTCTGTCCCGGCAGGCTCGGAGACGACGCGCTGCAGAGGATTCAGTGCAGCGCGAGTTCCATGTGTCCCGAGCGCCTCCGCCGCGTTCTCACGCTTCCACGCGGGGGCCGACTCGTCTAGCAGAAGAGAAATCACCGTGGATTCGTATTCGGCCCGATCATGGTCGAGCAGTGTCACCGAAATGTCCTGATGGATCGCAAGCGGCGCCCTATTCGAGAGACGAGAAAGTTCTTGAATCCCATCAGAGGTTCCAAGGTAATCCAGCAGATAATCGATGTACTCGATATCCGAACACAAAGGGTCGCCAAAGCCCTGATCAGTGCTCCTTCGACCGGTGTCCTCTGCCTCCAGCATCGCATTCTCCAGTTCTCTGATCAGCACCGTCTTCGTGAAGCCATGCGATGTTGGGGAAGAATATTCAGGCCGGATGTCTGCAAGGGGAATCGCTGTCTGGTAGATCGGGACAGTCACAGCGAACTCATCTGGGACGGGACCCTTGAGCAGGAAAAGAAGATTGCGACCTTTGTGGATGAAGCCGAGCGGAGGTCCGCTGTAAACAAATCCAATTACACCCTGCTCGCCTTCTTTCGCTGCTGCAATATAGTTACCGGTCACGTAAATGTGAGACGAGCTGGGCGCTTGCCCTCTTAAGCATCTCTCCAACTCAACATTTGCAGAAAGCTGGTTGCGGTTCGCACCATTGATGAACTGAGTGATTCCAGTGCGAATCGGAGAGTCAGCATCGCCAATGCAGACCAGATCGGAGGCGTTCCACCTCGCCTGAATCGTTGGAAGATAAGATTCATCCTTGCCACCGGAAGCTCCCACGCCTAGAAGCAGAACGAATATCAACGGAGGTGTAATCCACATGCGCCGACCATATTCTACGCTGGCTCAGCGGGTACCGGGCGTATCATCGGCAATCCGGAAGTAATGCGAGTGGCCGATAAACGTGAGTACTCTATCGGAGCTGCTCCGCGGGAAGAGCGGTTGCGCAGTAGATAGAGATAGAGCGGAGCAGGTCGGATAGAGCGGTTTGAAGGAAGGCGCTGGTGCGGCGGGCAAGGATGCTGGCGGCTATGGGTTTTTCATTCGCTGGGACGTGCTGAGACAGTCAGCGAGACGCGCTGAATGGAGTGGAGGTTCTCCGCAACCAGGCGCGATCCATGCGGGGAGCCGCTGCGGAACGCAGCGAAGGTTGGGCGGAAATGGCTGTTTTCTAAGCTGAGGCACACTTCCAGTGAGTGTGCGGCGAAGCATACGATGAGCACCGCTTTGATCTGGGCGCTAGGAAGAGTCAAGCAGATGTTCCTCTCCTTTCGTTGAGCGAAGAAGAGTTGTGCGACTGAGAGCCGTTCGACGAGATGCATGAACCCATGGCAGCGCGGGCACTTCCATAGCGTGGTGGGCTGTGCGGCGGAAGAAGTCTCGGCGGGAGGAGCCCGGTAGAGCAAAGAGTGGCAGCAGACGGGCTCGTCGGCGGTTGGCCAGGAGGCCGAATAGCGGATGCGGGGAAAGCGGCAGCACATGCTGGAGGAAGCGGCGCAGGAACTCTTCGGGGGCAAGCGTCATGGTGCGTTGTTTGCTGCCGTATGCGTAGTCTTTCCAGCGGAAGCAGACCTCGGAAGCGGAGACAGAGAGCAGGCGGCGTCCGGCAACTGACCCACTCAAGCCAATGCATGGTCGCCATCCGCCCAGCGACTGCTCGCGAAACCCTTGGTGACAAAGTGCAAAGGCTGATGTAGAGTGCCGAGAATGGGAAGCAATAGGTTTTGAGATGCGTTCCCGTATCGGTTTTTAATTTGCGAAACGCGCGGTGCTGCATTAGCCGTTTCGGTTGGTTGCTGACCCCTTCTCCAGATGAAATCCCAGGATACGTGTGTCATGGTGTCCTGAATCTCTGCCAGTGGTGGCGCTGGTCGAGTCTGCGCCGCGATCGACCATGAACTGCCGTTGCATATTATCGCCCGTGAAGCGGGTCCTTGGCCTCCCCAGCCAGCTGAGACCTCGATTCCTGTCGGGGTTGTCGGAGGCCGAACTCAACTATGTTCTGTCCGCCGCAAGCCACCGGCAATTTCGCGCGGCTTCTGTGGTCATCAATCAGGAAGACTCCGCAGACCGATTCTTCATGCTCACCAGCGGACACGGCAGACACTTCGTGATCACGGATGACGGCCGGAAGATCATACTGCACTGGCTAACTGCCGGACGGATCTTTGGTGGGGCTGCGATTGTCTCCACCCCGATGCGCTACCTTCTCAGCACAGAATTGGTGTCGGACAGTTGCGCGCTGGTGTGGGAAAGACAGGCGATCCGAAATCTGGCGTCGCGCTGTCCGAAGCTGCTCGATAATGCTTTGTCGCTTGCCTCGACAGAACTTATCCCGTGGCTGACTGCGGCGCATATCTCGCTGAGTTCCGATGACGCGCAGGGCCGCGTTGCCCACTTACTGGAAAGTCTCGCAAGTGCAATCGGCAGAGCCACTCCGAGCGGTGTCGAGATGTCGATCACGAACGAAGATCTGGCTGAAGGGGCGAATGTGACGCCATTCACCGTCAGCCGCTGTCTGAGCGACTGGCAAAGCGCGGGCATCGTTGTGAAACGCCGCGGCAAGCTCCTGCTGCGAAAGCCTGAGCTTCTGTTAGGTGTCTCTCAATAGCGGTTCCTATTCTGTGCAGTGAGTCCCCCTCTAACTCCCAACACCAAAAGTCGTTCCTCCCTTAGCTGCTCTGGAGCATGTACTGACTCTTTGTCGAGCAACGACTGCGTCTCTTGTGAATGGGAACATGGGCACATCGCTGGAACGCGCTGTGTCAGACGGTGTTGCAGCTGAAAATCGCGAAGGAGTGCAATCATGACGATCCCCGACATGTCACAACACGATGTGACGCTTCTGGATTGTGGCGACCTGGTTCAGTTTTTGGTGTTTACAGATAGCGCCCGAGCATGGCTCGATAAGAACATCGATGCTGCAGACTGGCAGTGGATCGGCACCCTCTTTCTCTGCGGAAAGCAACGCTACGCGGCGGATCTGATCAACGGCCTGAAGGCAGCCAGACTAATCGTGAAAGCAGGAGAATTCGAACGAGTTTGATCTCCCGTCCGTACTGCGAAAGCCCGATTCCCTGCCGGCTGTTGTGTCACAATTCCGTTCCGGTTTCTGTGCCTGAAGTCCCTTCTTTCCCAATCGTTTCTATGTCTTAAGTCGGGCGTTCCGCTACTTGCTCTCAAGCAATTGCCAATTGGTTCCAGAGCAACGACTGAGTTTGGCGGTTGAGCGACGATGAAGTTGTCAGCCGGGACTGATTAAACGAATCCCGGTGCATTTCAAGCGACTAAGAAACTGAGAGGAGGAAGCAGATGCGAAATTTCTATGATGTTTCAGATCTGGTAGATCCGCGCCCGATTGACGGTACCAGGTTTACTTACCGGGGAATGCCCCTTCTTCCGGTGTCTTTTGACTGCGCCTGGATGGTTTCGAACGACGTATTGTTAAGTGCCGTCAGGGAAGAAGTGTTTGACATCGGATTTAACGCGTAAAGACCCGCGCCTTCGAAATTGTTGTCTTCGCCTAGCCGGGCGGACCGGCCCCCTCCAATCTCACTCGCGGGATTTGTCTAATACGATCTCGCGAGTGAGAATCCCGCTTTTTAAATCTCCCGATTAACAATTTACATGGCTCGAACCTGGGCGGCTGCCACGCTGGCGCTGGTGGCCTGGGCCAATTCGCCGCGGAGTTACATGCATTCCGAGGAATGCTATCTCGGGTGATTCCTAATTCTCACTTGGGGTTTAGTTTGCTACCTGCTTAGGAGCAACTAGCTACTCGCTGTCGAGCAACGACTGGGTCTGCGATGAATGGGAACATAAGGACATCGCTGGAACACATCAGGCCAAGGGTGTTCGACAGCTACCCAGACAACTCAGAGGCGCCGTAACGGCAGATCGTTGAGGCGCTCCCCCAAGGTTGCTCTCTGCAGCCAACCCCCGAAGTGTGCCTGATCGAACCCGCTTAACCGGCGGAGCCAGCGACCCAATCCAGCTCGCGTGCAAAAGCACAGAAAGGAAATGCCATGCCCTCGTCCCCCCAAATCAACCTCAACCAGAGAGAATATAGTTCTCCATCCAAAACGTCGAAATTCCGGCGCGCCCTGAGCCGCCTTGCCTGGCTTCCGCTTGTGCCAGCCATGCTGTTCGGCTCGGCTTCATCCCAAGCACAAACGGTAACCGCCGACTTTGCCTATCGCAGCGGTTCCACTCCGGCAATACCCAGCGGCTTGTTGGGTGTGGGCGGTAGCGGCAATTGGTTTAGCCAACCGGCTGCTGTCAACACGATTACTTCGGCGGGACTCAGCGAGACGCGCTTCTGGATTCTTCTTCAGCAGGTTTACGCGACACCTACGCCAGATTTTGGCGTGCTGGATGCGCAGCTGAAGTCGATCAGCGCCGAAGGCCTTCATCCCATCGGTGTCATCATGAACACACCACCTTCGCTTGGCTCAAACGCGTGTTCCGCGCCTTCTGATGTCACGAAGTGGGGTCAGATGACGGCCGCGGTGGTCGCACACATCAATCAGAATTTTCCTGGAGTGGTTCAGGATTACGAGATCTGGAATGAGCCGGAGCTTGCTACGTCATTATGCGTAAGCGATCCTACCGCACGGCTGAATACGTATGTCTCCATGTTTGCGTCTGCTGCGTCCGCTATGCATGCCCAGGCGCAGGCCGATGGTCAAACGATCCACACCGGTGGGCCTGTAATCTCCCAGATGTCGCAGGCGTCCACCTGGCTCCCGGCGCTGCTGAACAACCCTTCAACCGCGCCCTACGTGGACTTTGTCAGTTTCCACCTCTACCTCACCGGCCAGACCGACATTAATAACGGGATGACGTGGCCCGGCCTGTATGCGGACACACAGTCGAGCACGCAGGGTCTGATTCACTTCTACAAAGTGATCGAGCCTCTGGTGCGCGCCGGAAAACAGCCGAATGCTGCCTCGACTCCGATCTATCTGAGCGAATACAACTCAAACTGGGCGTTTGCGGTGGACCATCTGCGCAACGATCCCACCTATGGCCCGCTGTGGAATAGTCTGGCAATCACCGACTTCCTCAATGTGGTCTACAACGGCGCAACTGCGGTTCCCAGCCGACTCGTCTACTTCAATGCTATCGGTAATTACTTCTGCCTTCTGGGTCAGTGGGATGCCGATATGGATTGCAATACGTCGCGTACGGATCCGTATCCTCAGCTCTATGCGTTCCAGCTGTTTGCGTCACCGAATTACCTCAACCTGCAGGCGGGCGGGCACATGGCGGCTTCGGTCACTCCGGCAAGCACGACATCCGGCCTGAGCGCGACTGCTTTCTATAACGATGCGGCGGACAACGTGGTTATCATCAATCCGACTTCGACCTCCTACAATGCCGTCGCTGTAACTCTGGCGAACCCGGGACTCACCTCTGTAACAGGGACGTCGTACCTGCTGAACAGCGACAATAGCCAGATCTCCACGGAGTCGGCTGTTCTCACGCCCGTGTCGGGAGGGTATTCGGCCACGGTTGCGGTTCCGGCGTACTCGACCGTTGCGGTTTCGATGACGGGCAGCCCGGCTCCTGCGCCTGCCCCTGCGCCTGCTCCGTCACCTGCGCCTGCTCCGACACCGGCAGCCACGACCGCCGTACTGAACGTGACACCGACGAGGGGTACAGCGCCGTTGGTGGTCTCGATCGATTCATCCGCGAGCCAGGGCAATATCGTGGGCAGAACAATTAACCTCGGCGATGGAACCTGGGTGAACATGACTCCGACAACGGGTCATACCTACACGACTCCGGGAACCTACACCGTTCAGCTGACCGTCAAGGACCAGTCCGGAAAGATCATGACGGCGAACAGTGTCGTAACCGTTACTGCCGCCCCTGCTCCTGCTCCGGCACCTCCGCCTGCTCCGACACCGG
>Ga0210393_10003743_pt1 | contig 12156 bp, 12 predicted proteins | sample IncBWC27OmetaG_FD_160068 | JGI IMG/M metagenome (GOLD analysis project Ga0210393, IMG submission 160068) | Forest soil microbial communities from Barre Woods Harvard Forest LTER site, Petersham, Massachusetts, United States - Inc-BW-C-27-O ... | reverse complement strand
GCGATCGTTTGTGCGACCGGCTTTGCGGCGATGACGGGATCGTTTGAGAAAATTCGGATCACCGGGCGTGACGGGCTCACGTTGGCCGAGAAATGGCGGGCGGGACCTCGCGCCTATCTTGGCGTCGCGTCGGCCGGGTTTCCCAACCTGTTCACGATCACCGGACCGGGCAGCCCGTCAGTGCTGGCAAGCATGATCCAAGCGATCGAACAGCACGTCGATTGGATGGTGGACTGTATGGCTTACATGCGGGACATCGGTGCCGCCAGCGTCGAACCCATTGAAAAATACGAGGATGAATGGATCGAGCACGTCAACGAGATTTCAAAGGTCTCGCTCAGATCGACTTGCAGTTCCTGGTATGTCGGAGCGAATATCCCGGGACGCCCGCGCGTGTTCATGCCCTATATCGGCGGCTTCCCGATCTACGTTCAAAAGTGCAACGAAGTCATGACGAATGGGTTTGAAGGCTTCGTCATGGAAGGAGCGAATGTCAAAAACCAAGCGCCTCGCGTGCGACTGACCGAAAGGTGGCGCGTCCCCCTGGATATCGAGGTTATTTCGCCGGCAGCCATCGCAGCCAAGCGCGTGCCCGTGGTCTGAAGAAACCGTCGTCGCAATGACGGCCACCGCAAGGACGGCATCATCCATGGCAAAGTGCCCTTCGCCTTCCACCGCACACCCGGCTTCGGCGACACCAACCGGACCGACGTGATCAGTGAACTGCGGCTGGGCGGCTACCAGGGTTCGACCGACATCGAAGGTTGGCACGATCCGGTCTATCGCGACGAACTGGAAATGACCGGTCAGGTCCGCGCGCTGAACTACCTGAAGGAACGCCGTGATGGCGCCTTAGTGATCAATCCGTGAGACGGGAGACGCATCATGAAAACGATCAAGGGACCCGCTATCTTTCTTGCCCAGTTCGCCGGCGACGCCGTACCCTTCAACAATCTGGCCGCGATCGCTGGCTGGGCCGCAGGCCATGGTTACAAGGGCGTACAGCTACCGAGCTGGGACGCGCGGCTGTTCGATCTCGCGCGCGCCGCCGAGAGCACTGGATATTGCGACGAGGTCAAGGGCACGCTGAAGAATGCCGGCGTGGAGCTGACGGAGTTGTCCACGCATCTTCAGGGCCAATTGGTCGCCGTGCATCCCGCTTACGACACCGCCTTCGATGGATTTGCAGTGCCTGAAGTCCGCGGCAGGCCGGCCGCCCGCCAGGCCTGGGCGGTCAACCAGCTGCTGCTCGCGGCCAAGGCGTCACGCAATCTCGGTCTCAAGGCGCACGTCACTTTTTCCGGCGGGCTGGCCTGGCCATTTGTCTACCCCTGGCCACAGCGCCCGGCTGGCCTGGTAGAAACTGCCTTCGACGAGTTGGCGCAGCGCTGGATGCCGATTCTCAATGCCTTCGACGAGGCCGGTGTCGACGTTTGCTACGAGATCCATCCGGGCGAAGACCTGCACGATGGCATCACTTACGAAATGTTCCTGGAGCAGGTGAACAACCACGCGCGCTGCAACATTCTCTATGATCCCAGCCACTTCCTGCTGCAGCAGCTCGACTATCTGCAGTTCATCGACATCTATCATGAGCGTATCAGGATGTTTCATGCCAAGGACGCCGAGTTCAATCCGAGCGGACGACAGGGCGTCTATTCCGGATTTCAGCCCTGGATTAATCGCGCCGGCCGCTTCCGCTCGCTTGGCGACGGCCAAGTGGATTTCGGCAGCATCTTTTCCAAGCTGACGCAATATGGCTTCGACGGCTGGGCGGTACTCGAATGGGAGTGCTGCATCAAGGACAGCGAGCAAGGGGCAAAGGAAGGCGCGGCGTTCATCGAGTCGCACATCATTCAGGTTGCCGGAAGGGCCTTCGACGATTTCGCCGCCAGCGGCGTCGACCAGGCGGCCAACCGCGAGCTGCTGGGGTTGGCCCGATGACCCGGCGTATCCGTTTGGGAATGGTCGGCGGTGGCCAGGGCGCCTTCATCGGCGCTGTGCACCGCATCGCGGCCCGGCTTGACGACCAGTACGAGCTGGTCGCCGGCGCATTGTCGTCAGACAAGACGCGGGCGCACGCCAGCGCGGCGGAGCTGCATATCGAATCTGGCCGCAGCTATGCGGCGTTCGAAGAGATGGCAGAGCGCGAGGCGGCGCGGCCCGATGGCATCGAGGTGGTGGCGATCGTGACGCCCAACCATATGCACTTCGCCCCGGCCCAAGCCTTCCTTGCCCGCGGCATACATGTGATCTGCGACAAGCCGCTGACCCACCGGCTCGAAGACGCCTTAACTCTAGTCTCTGCAGTGGCGGGCAGCGGTCGCATCTTCGCGCTGACCCATAACTACACCGGCTACCCGTTGGTACGACAAGCGCGCGATATGGTGGCCAGCGGCGCGTTGGGGACGATCAGGATTGTCCAGGTCGAATACCCGCAAGACTGGCTGACAACCGCACTTGAGGAAACAGGCCAGAAGCAGGCCGCCTGGCGTACCGATCCGGCCCGCAGCGGCGCTGCCGGCTGCACCGGCGACATCGGCACCCACGCCTTCAACTTGGCGGAGTTCGTCACCGGGCTGCGCTGCGAGAGCGTTGCCGCGGAGCTGACTCGCTTCGTCAGGGGACGAGCGCTGGACGACAACGCCCAAATGTTGTTGCGCTTCTCCGGCGGAGCGCGGGGTATGTTGTGGTCGTCGCAAGTGGCGCCGGGCAACGAAAACGCGCTGAGGCTTCGCGTCTATGGTGACAGAGCGGGGCTGGACTGGTCGCAGGAGCAGCCCAATACTTTGCTATTCACTCCGCTCGGCGAGCCGCCGCAGCTGATCCGCCGCGCAGGCGCGGGCGCAAGCGCGGTCGCTGCTCATGCCAGCCGTATCCCCGCCGGCCACCCGGAAGGTTATCTTGAGGCATTCGCGCAGATCTATGGCGACGTGGCCGAACAGATCCGCGCGCGGCTCGAGTCCCGCGAACCGGACCCGGCCAGCCTGCTGGTACCCGGAATTGCGGATGGGGTGCGCGGGATGCGTTTCATCACCGCAGCCGTCGCGTCGAGCCAAGCGAACGCCATCTGGGCGGCGATCGAGCCGTGATGCATCTCGGGATCGGACATAGACGATGGCTCCGACAACAGCTCTCCCCTCCTAGCCGAGGCCTCCGTCGACCTGGAAGCACTGGCGCGTTATGCGCTGGCTCTCGTCGGACGCCAGAAACAGCGCCAGACGTGCGATGTCGTCGGGCGTCACCGCATCGGGAATAGCCTGGCGCGCGCGAAATTCAACGATCTTCTGCTCGTCCGGGAACCATAGCCGACGCTGACGCTCGGTGATCACCATGCCGGGCGCGATGGCGTTGACGCGAATGCGGTCGGGTCCGACCAGCCGAGCCAGGGAGTTGGAGAAGCCGACAATCGCCGCCTTCGCCGCGGCGTAGACCGGCAGCGCCGGTGCGCCGCGCATCCATGCGACCGATGACATGTTGATGATCGAACCGCCGCCGCGCGCCTGCATCTGCGGCACCACCGCCTGTGCGGCGAAGAAGACGTGCCGAAGGTTGACGCCGATCATCCAGTCGAATTCAGCCGGCGTCACCTCGGAAAGCACCTGGCGCTGGTCGTTGGCGGCGTTGTTGACCAGGACGGCGGCGTCGCCGAGTGCGGCGCGGACCTGCGCCATCGCGGCGTGCAAGGCGGAGATGTCCAGCAAGTCGCAAGCCACGAAAAGTGGCGTTGAGCCGCTCTCGCTTGCCGCCTCCCGCACCAACGCCTCACCGGCATCGGCATCGATATCGAGGAAGGCGACACGGGCCTGCTGGGCCGTGAACGCGCGCACGAATGCGGCGCCGATGCCGCTGGCACCTCCGGTGATCAACACGACACGACCGGCGAGGCCGGCGTAGCTGGTTTGGATCATGCGATCAGCCGCTCCGTTACCGGGTCGAATAGGCAAATGCGACGCGTATCGAGCGCGAAGGAGGCGAGCGCGCCCGGCGCAGGCCGGATATCCGGCGTGATGCGCGCCAGCACAGGTTCACCACCGAGCCGCAGCAACACGATTGTCTCCGCGCCGGTGGGCTCGATCATCTCAACCGGCGCATTGATGACGATAGGCGCGCCCGTTGCGCCCGAAAACCCGCGGCTGCCCTCGGCAATGCATTCCGGCCTGATCCCAAGCACCACTTCGCTACCGCGAAAGGCCGCGGCCGCGTCGTATCCCTGCAGGCGAAGGCGAACCTCGTCCGGCCGCCCCGCACCAATGACGACCACCGGCCCGCCATCCTCCACCTCCAGCCGCGCCGGCATCGTGTTCATGGGCGGCGAGCCCATGAAACGCGCAACGAACAGATTGGCCGGATAGCGGTACACCGTATCTGGATCGGCGAACTGCTGCACCGCGCCCTGGCGCATGACAGCGATCCGCGTCGCCATCGTCATCGCCTCGATCTGGTCGTGGGTGACATAGACGATGGTTGCGCCGATGCGCTGATGCAGCCGCTTGATCTCCATCCGCATCTCGACGCGCAGTTTTGCGTCGAGATTGGAGAGCGGTTCGTCGAACAGGAACAGCAAGGGATCGCGCACCAGGGCGCGGCCCATCGCCACGCGCTGACGCTGGCCGCCGGAAAGCTGCGACGGTCGGCGGTCGAGCAACGGCTCGATCTGCAGCAGCCGGGCCACATTGGCCACGGCCGCCTCCTGCTGCGCCCTGGGGACATGGCGGCATTCCATTCCGAACGTGATGTTCTGACGCACCGTCATCGACGGATAGAGCGCATAGGACTGGAACACCATGGCGATGTCGCGGTCCTTCGGCGGAATATCGTTGACGACCCGCCCACCGATTTCAACGATCCCCGCGCTCGGACGATCCAGCCCGGCAACGATGTTGAGGAGCGTGGATTTGCCGCAGCCGGATGGTCCAACCAGTACGGTGAATTCACCGCTTTCGATGTCGAGATCGATCCCCTTCAACACCTCCAGATTGGCGTAGCGCTTCGACAGGCCGCGAATGCTCAGCGCTGCCATGATAGCCCCATCATTTCACGGCCCCCGCAGTAAGGCCTCTCAGGAAATACCGTCCGCCGAACAGATACACCAGCAGCGTCGGCAATGCCGCGATCAATACCGCGGCGCTCTGCTCGCCGTACATCGGTTCGCTGGTGATTGCGGCGCTGAGCGCGATCAACGCGGCAGTGACCGGCTGCTGTCCGCCGGAGGTAAAGGTGACGCCATAGAGGAACTCGTTCCATATGCCGGTAAACTGGAAGATCACGGTCACGATCAGAATCGGGGGCGAGAGCGGCAATATAATGCGCCAGAAAATCCGGAAGAAGCCGGCCCCGTCGATTCGCGCCGCTTTCAGCAAGTCCTGGGGAATACCGACATAGTAGTTGCGGCAGAACAGCGTCGTGAAACTCATGCCCTGTACGGTGTGGATCAGGATCAGGCCGGCGATGGTGTTCATCAGCGAGAGATCGCGCAGCACGACCACCCAGGGGATCAGCTTCATCTGTTCGGGCAGGAAAATGCCGAGCGTCACCAGACCGAAAACCACCTGATCGCCGCGAAAGCGCCAGAGCGCGATCGAAAAGCCGGCGAGCGCCCCGAGCAAGGTGGAGAAGATGGTGGCTGGTATCACCAGGGTAAAGGAATTGAGCATGTAGGGTTCGATGCCCCAGCAATGCTCGGCCATGCAGAACTGGTTCCAGGCCTGGCCGTAGTTGGCAAGAGTCAGATGGCGCGGCCAGCCGATCATCGAGGTGGCGGCGATCTCCTGGCTGGAGCGCAACGAGTTCACGACCACGACGCCCAGCGGCATCAGGAACAGCAGCGCGAGTGCGATCAGCGCGGTGTAGATAATCACGCGAGACCACTTCATGCCCGGGCCTGCCGTTGCTTGCGCCAGCGCACATAGATTCCGTAGGGCGCCAGCACCACGACCAGCGACAGCAGCATCAGCACCGCGGCGGCCGAGCCACGTCCCAGTTCACCGCGCTGGAACATGAAGTCATAGACGACGAGGGTCGGCAGCATGGTGGAAATACCTGGTCCCCCGCCGGTCAGCGCCCGCACCAGGTCGAACGCCTTGATCGCCCACTGCAGCAGGATCACAAACACCGTGACAAAAATCGGCCAGATCGTCGGCAGCAATACGCTGCGGTAGATGCGCAGGGGTCCCGCCCCGTCAATCTGCGCGGCCTTGATCAGGTCGCCATCCACCGACCGCAATCCGGCCAGGAACAGCGCCATCGCAAATCCGGCTGCCTGCCAGACACCGGCCAGGATCAAGGTGTAGATGGCCTTGTCCGACTGCACCAGCCAGTCGAAGCGGAAATCCACCCAGCCGAGATCCTGTACCAGCTTCTGGACGCCGAGCCCGGGGTTGAGTAGCCAGCTCCAGACCGTTCCGGTCACCACGAATGAAACCGCAAGGGGATAGAGAAAGATCGTACGCAGCACGTTTTCACCGCGGACGCGTTGATCGAGCAGGATAGCCAGCAGCAGTCCGAGCGCCATCGTCAGCAGCACGTAACCGAGGCCGAAGATCACGAGGTTCCCATAGGCGATCTGGAAGTTCGCGGTGCGGGTCACGGCCCAGTAGTTGCGCAAGCCCACCCAGGAATAGTCCGGCATCAACTTCGAGGCCGTGAACGAGATCCAGGTGGTCCAGAGCGTGAAAACCACGACATTGCCGGCCGCAACCAACAGCGGAACCCAGATCGCGAGCTGCGTCAGCGCCGCGCCCAGGCGGCGACGCCAGACGCCCGCGGCCCGTCTCCGCCCCGCATTCGCTCCGCGTGCCTGCAACGCAGGGCTCATCGATGATACGATCCTACTGCGCGCTCGCGACCGCCTCGACCAGTTTCTTCTGCCCTTCGGCGGCGGGAATGGCGCTGTTGTGGACATACTCGGTCAGCACGTCGATCATGGCCGCGGTCATGCCGTTCGGCTGGGCCATGTTGTGCCCGAGGCTCAGCACCACCCGATCCTGGGCGATGGCATCGCGCAGATTCTGCGCCGAATTGCGCTGGCCGTCGCTGAAACCCTCGGCCGACAGGTTGACATCGGTGCGCGCCGGGATCGAGCCGGTGATCTTCGAATACATCTCCTGCGTCGCGGTCTGCATCACGATCTCGGCGAACAGTTTCTGGCCCGCTTCGAGATCGGCTCCCTTCGGCTGCCAGAAGATAAAACAGTCGGCGTTGAGATCGAAGCAGGGCGGACCGGTCTCCTGCGGCGCCGGCCCGCTGGAAAAATCCGCGACCGTCGCGCCGGCCTTCAGCAGGTTTCCTTGCGCCCAGCCGCCCATCAGCACCATGCCCATGTCGCCCTTGACGAAGGCCGGCAGATTCACAGCCCAGGGCTGGGCCGCAATGTTCGGATTCATCACGTTGGAAAACTTGCGCAGCTGCTCGAACGCCGCCAGCACTTCCCGGCCCTTCAGCGCATCGGTATCGAGCTGCATGATGGCACGGCGATAGACATCGGGACTGATGCCGGCAAGCGCGATCTCGAATTTCATTCCGTCATCATAGCGGATGCCGCCATTGGCGAGCGGAATCATGCCCGCGGCCTTCATCTTCTCGGCGGTGTCGTTGAACTCAGCCCAGGACGTCGGCGCCTTGGTGATGCCGGCGCGCTGCATGCCCCTGGTCGACATGAACAGGGTATTGATCCGATAGACCTGCAGCGGCAACGCGATCCAGTGGCCTCCCGGCTGGCAGCTCTTGGCAAGCTCCGCCGGAACCTTCTCCGCATAGCCGGCGGCCTTCACCAGCGGACTGATATCGACGGTCGGCGCGATCTTCGACCAGGCGGCAATCTCGGGACCCTTGAGCTGCGAGATCGCGGGCGGATCGCCGGCGATGATCTGCGCCCGCAGCTTGTTCATCATCTCCGTGGTGAAGCCGGGCACGGGATTGTGCTGCCAGATGCCGCCGCGCTCCTCGAACACCTTGCCGAGCGCGGAGATCGCCGCGCCATCGCTGCCGGCGGACCATTGCGAGATGGCGGTTATTCGAGGTTTTGCCTCGCTTTGGGCTCGAGCAAACGCCGGCAGTGCAAGCGCGGCAGCGGATCCAGCGAGCAGACGACGCCTTGTTGTGACTGGCACGGTATGTTCCTTCTGGTTCAAAACTCGACGCGTTGGCCGCGTCGCTCTCTTCAGACAGTGAGGGATTTCGGTGTGTGGCCAAGAATCTGGATCATGCGGCGCAACCGCCAACGGGTCGGCACGAGAGCCGCCAGCCCACGGCGCGATCGCTTCCGTGTTACGGCTCAGCGTATTCCTCCCGACGTCGCTCGTTCCTTATTGACGCCCATCGTTACGAATCATTCAAATCTGTCAAGATCATATGTAATTCTGTCCCGGGCCTGCGGCTGGCAACCGACAAGAACCCTACCCAATCAGTGTCTTTGGGATTTCGAAATTATCTGGCGAGCGCGATCGGGGCGCCGGATCTTTGCGGACGGCAAGTCAGCCCCTGGTTTCGCGGAACGACTTTACGCACGGCGTTTCAAGGAGCGCGAGACCTCGAACTCATGGTCAGGCTGGCCGGCCCATCAAGGATAGACTTCTGCCTTTGTGTACCCGACGATGAATGGGGTTCCGGCAGAAGAACTTCTCTGAATTATTTTGTCAAACTCCTTGGCGAGCGGCACGCCTCGTTCTTGGACCAAGCCACTGGCTTTGAATAGGCAAGCGTGCCTCAGTCAAGACTGTAAACTCTTCGCGCGGTGCCGCTGAGCAACGCGGCCTTTTCATCGAGCGATGCTGTCGCAGCGATGCGCTTGAACGCGTTCCAAAGCGCCGCGTAGCCGATCCCCATCTTGTCCACCGGGAAATTGCTCTCGAACATGCAGCGCCTCGCGCCGAACCGTTCGATGCACGGCTCGATGTAGGGGCGCCAACAGGCCGCCAATTGCTCAGAAGACGCTGGGCTTGGTGCCGTGTGGTAGTCGAACGCCGCAAGCCGCATCATCATTCCACCGAGCTTCATCACGACGTTCGGACAGGCGGCTATCTTAGGCATGGTAGCCTGCCATTGCGCTTGAACCTCCCGCTGCCGGCCGGCGAACGGACCATAGCCCAGCGGCATGCCGGTATGGTTCACGATGATCGTCGCATCGGGACACGAACGCGCCAGATCGATCAGGTCGCCGTGTTGTGGATGGTAGACCAGTGCATCCAACGTCAGTCCCATGCCGGTCAGTCGCCTGAGGCCCGCTCGAAAATCTTCGCGCAAATAGAGTCCGGGACCGGCGCCATGGTGATTGTTTCCGATGACGGGATCATCGTGCCAGCCGGCCGAGTGGCGAATGCCGCGCAATCGCCCGGCGCCCGCCTCGATCAGGGCGGCGAGTACATGTTCCACCCGATCGCCGAGCGTGAGGTCCGCGAATCCCACGATGCCGGCAGCGACGCGGGTCTTGATCCCCAAATCGGTCTCACATTGCGCGGCAACACTTGCAGCGAATTCGACCTCGCCGACAGGACGGAATTCGATCGGTCCTTTGGTTCGCTGATGAGAGCCGCATTCGATCACGACGGTTGCCACAACGTTGTGGCCGGTTCCGGCGTCGGCGAGATAGTCCTCAAGGAGATAGCGCCCTGCGGCTTCCCAGAGGTGATGATGGCTATCGATGATGGCGAGTTCCGGCTCCAGAATTTGCTCCGGTTGAGCCTGAGCCAGCCAATCTTCACGTGGCGCGAAGATCCGGCCGAAAGCCTTCGACGGATTGTTGGCACCCATTTGATCTCCGGGTTCCCTGATCGCGCATGACGGTCGTTGCATTCGCCGCCGACATATCGATGAAAATCGCGTTTCAACGCAACGCAATTTGACATGTACAACATGTCGGGTCTGGCTGGCGAGCCATCCATCGAGGACATTGGCGGAGTTTGGCGGGCTCGTTCCGACGCCGACGACAGCTATGATGAACTGGCCGTGGCCGGAACGGGCAAGGATGTGGTATTGATGGCCACGGGCGTGAACTTTTCGGACCGCGCCTAGCCGCCGCATTGAACTTCCAATTGGACGTTAGCCGGCCGACGGCGGAGCCATCCCGATGGATCGCGAGTTCTTCACTTTTTCGCCGATCAAGGCGCGCCCATTGTTCAAATGGCCCGGCGGCGCGCGGATCGCACTTTGGGTGGTACCGAACATCGAACACTATGAGTATCTCCCCGGACCCGTCCGCGTGCGCAATCCGTGGCCACGTATGCCGCACCCCGACGTTCTCGGCTACTCGCTGCGCGAGTACGGCAACCGCGTTGGCGTCTGGCGCATGCTCGACGTGATGGACAAACACAAAATCCGCTGCACCGTCTCACTCAATCTCGCGAACTTCGAGATGCATCCCGAAATCATGCATGCCTGCGAAGCGCGTGGATATGACGCGCTTTGCCACGGCATCTTTAACACGTCGTATCTCTGGGAGATGCCCGAGGATGAGGAGCGGGCTTACATCGCCGAATGCGTCGCGCGCTTTCGCAAGTTGACTGGGCGGCAGCTCAGGGGGTGGTTCTCGCCGGGCGTCTCTTATACGCCACGCACGCTCGACCTCGTCGCCGAAGCCGGTTTCACCTATTCGGCCGACCTCTATCACGACGATCAACCGACACCCTTGAAGGTGCGTTCTGGCTCACTCGTCACCGTGCCCTACACGATGGATCTCAACGACGCCGTGCTCTACCGCTATGATGCCGAAGGCGAGGAGTTCGCCCGCATGATCCTCGATCATTTCGAGACGGTGTGGCGCGAAGGCGCCGACATTCCGCGTGTCATGTGCATCGCCTTGCATCCCTATATGATGGGTCAGCTCCATCGCATCCGCCATCTCGACCGTGCGCTCGGCCAGATCATGGCCCGCGAGGGCGTCTGGCAGGCGACCGGAGCCGAGATCGCCGACTGGTACATCGCCAATGCCTTGCCGAACTTTCAGGCGCACCTGGGCCAGATTGCTTAGTCAGGAGAGCAAACGCCTGTGGATCACAAGCTGTACCAATATTCAGCGCTGCCGCTGCGGCCGCGCTTCCGATGGCCAAACGGCGCGTACGCCGCGTTCCACGTCACACTCTTCATCGAGCACTGGGAGCTTGCGCCCCCGCCGGGATCCGTCAAGGACCAGCGTTTCATCAGCGAGTTCGGCCCACAAGCGCCTGATTATCGCACTTGGACGCAACGCGAATACGGCAATCGTGTTGGCATCTTCCGTGTCCTCGACGTGCTCGACCGGCACGCCATCAAGGCGAGCGTAGCCATAGGCGCATCGGCCTGCGAGCGCTATCCCGCGCTGGTCGCAGAGGTGACACGCCGCGGCTGGGAGGTGCTGGCGCACGGAACGCACGCAACGCGAATCATCTCGAGCAAAATGACCGACGCCGAGCAGCGCGCCTACATCGCTGCATCGATTGAGACCGTCGCGAGCGCAACCGGATCTGCGCCCAAGGGTTGGCTAAGTCAGGACCAGGGCGAGGCACCAAATACGCCGGCACTGTTGGCCGACGCCGGTATCCACTATCTCGTCGACTGGTCAAACGATGACCAGGCCTACTTAATGGAACCGGGACTTGTGTCGATCCCGCACCAGATCGAGTGGGACGATATCCTCCTGTTCTGGCTGCGCCGCGTAGAGACGTGGCGCTATCCGGATCTCATCGAGGAGGCGGCGCGAACGCTTGTTGAGGAGGGCATGATTTCCGGACGCAACTTCGGCCTGTCGATCCACCCTTGGCTGTTCGGTATGGCCCACCGCATTCGCTTTCTCGACGAGGCATTGACACGCCTGCGCGCGATCGATGGCCTATGGCAGGCTACGACCGGCGAGATCGCCACCTGGGCGAGAGGACAACTCGAGGCGCGGAAGTAAGATGGGGTGATGGCCGACAGGACCGCGGCTGAAGACAGACCCTGCCGCCCGAGTGTTCCTACTGCCGTAGCGTCACGCCCTGCAGGCGAATGATGCCGTCGGGATGCGTGCTGAATCCGTCGACCTTTTCACTGAGCCCCCACAGCCATTTATGATTGTAGAGGAAGATGTGACCGCGATCCCTGAGGTAGATCTTGGCGGCAGCCGTATAGTCCGCGAGCCGCGCGACGGGATCAGTCTTTGCGCGGGCGTCAGCAAGTATCCGATCCAGTTCCTTGCTGCAGTAC
>Ga0210393_10003739_pt1 | contig 12162 bp, 6 predicted proteins | sample IncBWC27OmetaG_FD_160068 | JGI IMG/M metagenome (GOLD analysis project Ga0210393, IMG submission 160068) | Forest soil microbial communities from Barre Woods Harvard Forest LTER site, Petersham, Massachusetts, United States - Inc-BW-C-27-O ... | reverse complement strand
CGCGTTTGGGGGACCTGGGGCTGGATCGTGGCGGGCTGGCTCATCGGTTTCCTCGTGGGGGGAGTTACGAATTACCAGTTTTTCGTCGCCGCCGGGTTATCCGCTATGCTGTCGGTGTTCTGCCTCTACTTGCCCCATACGCCCCCCAGGGCAGCAGCTCCGGCCGGCTCGACTTCCGCAACTCAAGCGGCCAGCGGTGAGAGCATTTTTCGTTTGTTGGCCGACCCGACGTTCCTGGTGTTCGTGGTCTGCTCGCTCCTGATCTGCATCCCGCTCTCCTTTTACTACAGCCAGGCGAATGCCTTCCTCGTGGAGCTCGAGGCTCCGTATCCGACGGCCCTCCAGACGATCGGCCAGCTTTCCGAAGTTGGATTCATGGCGGCCATGCCGTTCTTCATCACTTGGCTGGGTGTGAAGCGGATGCTGACCGTCGGCATGCTCTCTTGGGTACTGCGGTATCTCGCGTTTGCGAGCCTGGTGCTGCCTTTGGTCATTTTTGGCTTGTTCCTGCACGGAATGTGTTACGACTTTTATTTCGTGGCCAGCTACATCTATGTCGACACTCGGGTCAACGAACGGCAGCGAGCCAGTGCGCAGAGCTTTATCGCGTTTATCATGCTGGGCGTCGGCATGTTCTTCGGATCGATCGCATCGGGCGCGATTGTCGACCACTATCCACCGGAAATTTTCGTCACTGCCCAAGTTGTCTCGAAGGCTGACAACCAGACACGAACCGAAAAGCTGCCGCTGCCCGAATGGAATGCGGCGGGCACCAAGCCTTTCCCCGAGGCCCTTCATCTGAACGCCGACTCTCTCGTTCGCCCGAGCATGATTCCATCGGACTTTACGGAATCCGATCCGACGTTGGACACCGTGACGCACTACGATCACGCCAGCTTTGTCGAGGCGGTGACGCGAGCCGACACGAACAATGACGGAGAAGTGAGCCGAACCGAGTGGGCCGTTGCTCGTCGCCGCCAATGGCCGTTTATCTGGCTTTGGCCCGCGGCCGGCGCGCTCATCACCTGTGTCCTGTTCGTTGTTGGCTTCCGAGACGAGCCACCGACGGTGGGGGAGGAACGCGTCGGCTTCGACGCGGTCGCGCAGAACGAGCCGTAACCTGCGAACGTCGGCCCTGATTCCGAGTTCCGTCACGGTTACTGTTGCACAAGCCGCACGGGGGTGATGCCGCGCACGACGATCAAATCCGTCTGCAACTCGGGGCGGTAGGCGCGAACGCCCATGATGCCCATCGGACGACCGACGTAGGCATCGAGATTGACGCCGCGATCAGCTTGTAGATAGGCCAGAATCCGCCCATTCGGCGCTAGCAAGACATGACGCGGGCCGTTCGGAGACGTGGCTGCAGCGCGCTGCACGATTCCCGCTCCATCCAAAGGCGGCGATCCTTGAGGTCGCACTTGTCGGGGCGGTGCAAGGGGCGGCGTGGCTACCGCCGGTCCATTCTGTGGGAAGCCGCCTTGTGGAGACGACCCTTGGGAGAAGCCTGGCTGTTGGGTCGCCGGTTGCTGAACCGGCTGCTGCTGAACTCCAGCAGGAGGCGCAGCACCGGGACCTTGGTTCTGCGGAGCATACACCTGAGTTTGTGGCGTGTACGTCTGGCTCGGTGCTGCAGTCTGCGGAGCGACTGGCGACTGGCTCATTGGCTGTCCGGGCGTCGATTGGAATCCAGCGTTCGGCGGTGACTGGGGCGAGGCCGGTGGCGCATTGCCACTCCCCACGTAGCTACCGGAAGGCTGGCGTGCGTCGCCCGGGTTGAACTGGCTGGTATGGGTTCGAGTTTGTTGGGGCTGGTACGAGGGTTGGACAGAGTTCATTTCACTCACGCCGCTCGGACCGCCGAAGTTGGACCGCGGCGAATTCGTCCCCAGAGGCGGCGACGGCGAGGCTTGTCCTTGGCCCGCGTAGCTGGAATTGGGGCCCGGCGTACCGGTGTTGCCTGGGCCGATCGACGAATCCGAAGGCGACTGGGCTGGGGCGGTGTTGACCGGAGGTGCGGCTTCCGTGGCCCGGTTTTCAACCGGCACCGGAACGGGCGCACCCAGTGTGGGCCCATTTTGCGGTTGAGAAAAGCCCTGACCCTCAGGCGCTGATGGCGTCGCGTTGTTCGACTGTTGCGAGGCCGTCGGCATGCTGAGAGTGGGTGGGGCTGCGGGCGACTGCGCGGGGTTTCGATAGTTGGCATCGCCGGAAGGATCGGCCGCCGGGCCGCCGGCTTCCGGAGTCGGTCCAATCGCCGGCCGCGAATTCTGCGGCGCCAGCGAGTTCTCGACCGCGGCCAATTCGGCGTCGCGACGCGACGTACTCGATACGAGGCGGTAGTAGTCGTCGTACTGCGATTTGACCTGCTTGTAGTGCGCGAGTGCCGAGAACCTCAGATCGACTTGTCCGGCGACGCCCGCGGCCGCCGGATTCTGACGCAGCTCGTTGTAAGCCTGTTCAATCTGCGTGAGGTTCCAGGCGGGAGGATCCTTTTGAATCATGTCGCGAAATTCAAAATCAATTTGATCCAGACGGCCACGCGGATCGAAAGCCGCCGGTTTAATCACGACCTGTTTGGCCGGCGGCGACCCGGTCTTGTGGCCAGAGGGGGCAGCAGTCGGTTGGCCTGTCGGACGTCGGCTGCCAGATGCTGTCGGGTTGGATGTAGCTGCGATCGATGGTTGAGTGGACTGCTCGCGGCGCACTTGATGCGTGCGCGGGGGCGTCGAGAACGGATCGCGGTCCTGTTGTTGCTTGATCTGGGGATCCAGGGGAGCGACGTCGTTCCCTTCGATCCAGCGAAACTCGCCTCGCGGCGGCCGGATGCGAAACATGGGAACCTGCCGATCCTTGCGGGGAATGATCACCTCGCCCAGGATTTCGGCTCGCTCGCCCGAGGAGAGCTTGCGTTGAAAGATCGAGTCGGCCGTCGGATCAAGCGCGCTGCCGATGCGCACGGAGGCTTGTCCCACATCGAGGCGCTTGACCGTCGCGATGTTGCCTTCCTGCACCACGTCTTCCACGCGGATCAAGCTGAAGCTACCTGGAGGAGGCTCGATCATGAACCATCCGCCCGGGTCGTGCCGGCGGACAGTGACGTGTTGACCGCGCGCGAGTTTCATCGTCGCATAAAAGTTTTTCCCGGGCCCGCAGCGAACTTGCGCTTCGTCCGCTTCGATGATCGCCTCGTAGGGGAATTCTTTGACCGCGGCCGGCGCGGGGCGCGTCGCCGTCATGGCGAGGCCCACGAGCAGCAGGCTCAGCAGCGTGCCGAAGCGTGGCATCGAACGATCTCCTGGCCGGCACGCCGAACGCGTTCGTCGCTGGCAGGCGCAAAGCCTGTGCGACGCGGCTGGCCGCGGCCCGTTGTATTTGTCGGAAAGGCGTATTTGTCGGAAAAGTCGAGGAAAGGCGGGAATGGAGAGAGAGTTGAGCGGGGTAAGTAGCAGATCGTGCCGATCGCCTCAAGACGGCTTTCGGCGGCTGTAACTTGGGAGAAAAGCGGAGAAGCTGGTGAAGAGAGGCGAGCCGGCGGGTTCTTTTGGTCAGCGATCGGGCGTCAATCCCGGTAAAACCGCCTCACACCACGCCGCGGCCCGAAAGAGCCCGGCTTCATCAAAACGACGGCCGATGAGCTGAATACCCAACGGGAGACCGTCTCCTGAGAGACTGATGGGGAAGGTGATTGTGGGCTGCCCTGTGAATGTCCAAAAGGATTGGAACGAAGGATCTCCTGTGGTTGCGTGAGCAGGGGCCACGCCACGGGTGGCCGGACAAACCAGGGCATCGAAGTCGTGCATTAGGCTGGCTGACCCAACGATGGCTTCCTCTTGCCGGCGGCGAGCCGCCTCATATTGGATGTTGGTAATCAACAGTCCTGCCTGAATGAGTTCCTTCACCTTCGGCGCGTAGTCGAACCGCAACTTGCGAATTCGCTCGCGATGCCTAGCGGCCATTTCATAGCCCACAATCAGCTGATGAGAATTGAGCCAATCCGGATTTGTCTCCACGATATCGACGGATGCGCCAGCCGCGCGCAGCGTGCTCATCGCGTGATCGAGGGCCACTTGCATATCGTCGTCCGAGACCTTGGGAAACTCAGTGAGAATCGCGAGTCGGGGCGGCTTGAGTTTTTTTAGATGAAGATCCGCTGAATCGATAGCCAGCTTGAGTCTGGGATCGCCACCCGCGATGACCTGATCGCCAACGGAAATCGCAGTGAGCAGGATCGCTACGTCCGTTACGCATCCAGCAATGGGGCCGGGTGTCGAGACTCGGAGCCACCGGCTCGAAGCCTTCACAACTGACACGGCCAAAAGTCGGTTTGCAGCCGGCCACACCGCAGAACCCTGCGGGACGAATAATTGATCCGCCTGTTTGCGAACCGATCGCGCCGAGGCACATTCCTGCGCCAACCGCCGCCGCTGAACCGCTCGAAGAACCGCCGGGCGTATGGGTGGGGTTCCAAGGATTTCGCGTCGCCGGCGGATCGAACCAGGCGAATTGGGTCGTGACGGTCTTACCCAAAATGATCGCGCCAGCCTCGCGCAGCTTTCGCACAACGGTGGCATCACGTTCCGCGGGTGGCCCCTGCATCCTTGCCCGCGATCCTGCGCCCGTAACTTCGCCGGCGACGTCGATGATGTCCTTGATACCGATCGGAATTCCGAGCAGTGGCGGCAGCGGTTCGTTTCCGCGTTCCGACCGGTGACGGGCCAGCCTTGCGTCGCACTCTTTGGCCGCTCGTCGGGCGCCCTCTCGATCGACGCTTACCCAGGCCTGAATCTGACCCTCCCCCTCGTCAATCCGCTCAAGGCACGTGTCGAGCAAGTCCTCGGCGGTCAGCTCTCCCCGAGCAAGCGCGGCAGAAGCCTCGACAATCGTTTGGCGGCGGTGGGGGATCAGCGGCATTGACGCTCTCTGCAGCGAGGCAGCGGGTCTGCTAGAATCAGACCCCAATTTAGCCGATCGACCACCTAGGCAAACATCACAGCCGGACAAACATCACAGCGACTCGAGAAAGAAGCAGGTGCGATTTGAATGCCTCTGATCCCAACTACGCCGAGATCGTGAATCGACTGAAATCGGGCGTGGACGGGCGAAATTTTCTTGAGCGACTGAACATTAAACCGATCGGCATTGAAAAAGGCTCAGCCACATTCGAGGTGACGGTTGACGAGACGCACCTGAGGACAATGGGGATCGCTCACGGAGGATTGTTGGCGACCGTCCTCGATTCGTGCCTCGGGTGCGCCGCTTGGACGCTGGCCCCTCCGGAAAATCACGTGGTGACCGTCCAGCTCAATATCAACTACATTCGACCGGCATGGCTCGGCGAGATGTTGACGGCGAAAGCCGAAGTCCGACACGCCGGCCAGATGACGGCCGTCTCGCGCGGCGAGATCCGCACGAAAGAAGGCGCACTCGTCGCCTCAGCGACGGGCACGTTTATGTATCTCCCGATCCCCGGCGGCACCCAATCGCTCATGGAAAAGCGGGATGAACTGGAACGTTGGAAGACGTCGTGAAGGGACGAAGCGACGGGCAACTGTCTACCGCAGCGTGAGCAACAAATCGCCGGTTTCGACTTCCGTGCCCGGCTTCACTAGGACCTGATCGATCACGCCATCGCGTTCGGCTGTCAGGTTGGTTTGCATCTTCATCGCTTCGAGCGTCAGCAGCTTTTGGCCCTTGGCGACGGGATCGCCCGATTGGATTGCAACGGTGACGACCATACCTGGCATGTTGGCGCCGACGTGGTGCGGATCGTTGGCGTCGGCCTTGCGCGTTTTGCTTTCCTCGGGCTGAATCGACCGGTCGATCACACTGACGTCGCGCGGTTGGCCGTTCAGCTCGAAGAACACGCTGCGGCTGCCATCGGGCTTGGGATCCCCCGTCGTCAGGTACTTGACGATGAGCGTCTTCCCCGCCTCGATATCGATCGAAAGTTCCTCGCCCGCCACGGGACCGCACAGAAAGACCGGCGTCGAAAGGCCGCTCGTGTCGGAATAGTCGCGTTGATGCCGGGCGAAGTCCTCGAAAACTTTGGGGTACAGAATGTAGGAGAGCACTTCCTGCTTTGTCGGTTCGCGATGCAGAAAGCGGACCATGTCGGCGGCCGTCTGCTTGAAGTCGACGGCTGGCAAACTTGCCCCGGGTCGGCCGCGTACGGCCTCCTTGCCGTGTAATACGCGGCTGATGACCCGCTTCGGAAATCCGCCCGGCGGTTGCCCCATGCGTCCGCTCACCAAGTCGATCACCGATTCGGGGAAAGCGAGCTGACGGTCTTCGTCGAGCGCGTCTTCGACAGTGAGGTTGTTGGCGACCAAAAACAGCGCCATGTCCCCCACCGACTTCGACGTCGGAGTGACTTTGACGATGTCTCCCAACAACGCATTGACCTCCGCGTAGCGGAGGCGAACTTCAGCCCAGCGGTCAGCCAGTCCCAGCGCTCGAGCTTGTTGGAAGAGGTTGGTGTACTGCCCGCCCGGCATCTCGTGCCGATACAGGTCGGAAGTCGCCGGGAGTTCTTCGCTCTCGAACGGCGTGTAGAAGTGCCGAACGGCGTCCCAATACTCGGCCAGGCCGTCCAGGGCCGTCGCGTTGAGCCCCGTGTCGCGCGGCGTAAACCGCAGCGACTCAACGAGCGTATTGAGGTTGACCTGCGACGTGCCACCGGCCATGGGGGCCATCGCCGCGTCGGCAATGTCGAGATCGGCCTCGGCCGCTTTGAGAATCGAAGCGGCTTGGATGCCGGCCGTGTCGTGCGTGTGGAAGTGGATCGGAATGCCGATCTCTTGTTTGAGCGTTTTCACGAGCAGATGGGCCGCGTAGGGTTTGCACAGCCCAGCCATATCCTTGATGGATAGGAAGTGGGCGCCCATCTTCTCCAACTCTTTGGCGAGCGCGACGTAATACTTGAGGTCGTACTTGGGTCGGGCCGGGTTGAGAATGTCGCCCGTATAGCAGATGGCTGCTTCGCAGATGGTGCCCGTCTTGAGCACGGCTTCCATCGCCACCTTCATATTCGGCACCCAGTTGAGCGAATCGAAGATGCGGAAGACGTCGATGCCGGCGGCCGCGGCCTCGCGCACGAATTCGCGAACAACGTTGTCCGGATAGTTCGAATAGCCAACGGCGTTCGAGCCACGCAGCAGCATCTGAAACAGGATGTTGGGGATTTTTGCGCGCAAATCGGTCAGGCGCCGCCAAGGCGACTCTTTCAAGAACCGCATCGCCGTGTCGAAGGTGGCGCCACCCCACATTTCGATCGAGAAGACATCTTGGCAAAGCCGCGCATAGGCCTCGGCGACGTCGAGTAGATCACGTGTGCGAAAACGGGTTGCCAACAGCGATTGGTGCGCATCCCGGAAGGTGGTGTCGGTAATCAGTAACGCCTTCTGCTTCAGCACCCACTGCGCGAGTTTTTCGGGTCCCAGACGTTGCAGCTTTTGGCGACTTCCCTCGGGGATTGGTTCGTCGGTCGTGAAGGCGGGAACGGGAGCCGGAGCGCGGCGTGCCGGGGCTGGCCGTCCTTTCATCAAGGGGCTGCCGTTGACGATCGTCTCGGCCAGGTAGGCCAAAATTCGTGTCGCACGATCGCGTCGCCGTTGGAGGTGGAAGAGCTCGGGCGTGCTATCGATAAAGGTGGTTGTGCATTCGCCGGCGAGAAACTGCGGATGCTCCATCAACTGGATCAGGAAGGGAACGTTGACCTTCACACCGCGTACGCGGAATTCCTGCAGGCTGCGCCTCATGCGGCGGGCAGCGTCGACGAAGCGACGGCCGCGAGCGGTCACCTTCACCAGCAGGGAGTCGTAGTAGGGCGTGACGACCGCGCCCGAAAAGGCGGTTCCCGCGTCGAGGCGGATGCCCATGCCGGCGGCCGAGCGATACGCCACGATGCGGCCATGATCCGGCACGAAGTTGTTGGCCGGGTCTTCGGTGGTGACGCGGCATTGCACGGCAAAGCCCGTCGTTCGCACGGCCTCCTGCGAAGCCAAGCCAATTTCCGGATCTGAAAGCGGAAATCCCTCGGCTACCAAGATCTGCGATTTGACGATATCGATGCCGGTGACCTCTTCGGTCACCGTGTGCTCAACCTGAATCCGCGGGTTGACCTCAATGAAATAGAAGTCGCCCGTGTTGGCGTCGACGAGGAACTCCACCGTGCCGGCGTTTTCGTAGCGCAGCTCGCGGCCGATGGCAAGTGCCGCGTCGCAGACTTTTTGCCGCGTTGCCGGGTCGAGCGACGGAGCCGGAGCGATCTCGACGACCTTTTGATGGCGACGTTGGATCGAGCAGTCGCGTTCGTAGAGGTGCACGAGATTGCCGTGCAGGTCGCCCATTAGTTGCACTTCGATGTGCCGGGCGCGCGGGACGTATTTCTCCAGAAAGACTTCCGTCGAGCCGAAGGCGACCTGCGATTCGCGCTGCGCCTGCTCGAAGGCAGCGGCGAATTCGCCGGCCGCCCGCACGACGCGCATCCCGCGGCCGCCGCCCCCCTTGGAGGCCTTGATCATCACCGGGAAGCCCATCTTCTCTGCGGCTTTCTGCCCAGAGGCGGCGTTCTTCAATGGCTGCCGACTGCCGGACAGAATCGGCACGCCGATCCGTTCGGCGACGTTGCGGGCAGCGATCTTGTCTCCCAGTTGCTCCAAGAGTTCGGCGCGCGGGCCGACGAAGACGATGTCGTTGGCGACACAGGCACGGGCCAAGTCCGGATTCTCGGATAAGAAGCCGTAACCCGGGTGAATCGCGTCGACCTGGCGCTCTTTGGCCAGGGCGATGATCGCCTCAATGTTCAGGTAGGAACGAATGGGCTCGCCGGGTTGCCCGATCGGATAGGCTTCGTCGGCCTTAAGACGGTGCAGGGCGAAGCGGTCTTCGTGGGCGTAGATCGCAATGGTGCGAATGCCCAATTCGTGTCCGCTCCGGAAGACGCGGATCGCGATCTCACTGCGATTGGCAACCAGCAGACGGGAAATACGCCTCATTGAGCCTTTTCGAGCGGCGGGCAATCCAGTGCTGGTCGCGCCCGGCTTACGAACCTCCGAGAATGGTGACTTCCGGGAGTTTCTCTTTGAGATGCCGCTTCCCTGTGGGCGTGACTTTTGTTCCGGCGATCGACAGGAATTCCAAGGACTTGAAACGCGCCAGGTGCAGGATCCCCTCGTCGGTGACGGGCAAGTTCTCGATCGAAAGAACCCTCAGATAGGGAAAGTTCAGTTCTCCCAGGGCGGCCATCCCGGCGTCGCCGACCTTGGTCGTCGAGATATCAAGCAGCTCGAGATCGGTTCCGCGCAGGTGCTTGATGCCCTCGTCGGTAATCATGGTCTTTCGCAGCTCGAGCCACCGCAGGTTGTGTCTGTTTTCCAGCTCGGCGAGCCCGACGTCGGTGACCGGGCAGTCATTGAGCGTCAGGCTCAGATCCTGATTGATTCCGACAATCCGCTGCATCAAGGCATCGTCCACCTTTCTAGAGCCGGCAACAACTCGAACCGTCTGGGTCATCGAGCTGAATGGAGAGAAACTGGCGTGACTGGGCTCTCCTTTAGAGAACATAACCTGGACGCCGTCCTCTTTTAATTCCTTTTGAAGCTGTGCTGCGGTGTTCTCGTCGTGGACCATCGACCAATAGAAATAAGCGGGAATGGCAATCAGTCCCAAGAACGCGGCCGCCAAGGTCGCGAGACGCTTGTGGCCCGGCTTCAGTGAGGCACTTGGACTAACCGGAGCCGCCGTTGCCTGGGCCGAAGCCTCAGTCGCACCTTCGAGGGGCATTTCGTGATCTGACATGGGACGCCTCACGACGAAGTCAGTGCGGTGGCTATCGGGCGGGCTGCTGCCTCGCGCGGCGCCGTTTGCACAAAAGCTCAAGGGGAAGGCCCGCGCGGTATAGCGATTTGCCACGATATCAGTGGTTTTCGCGCGGGTCAAGCCGCCGCGCGTCGGCTGTTCCGCGCCGGCAATCCGCGGTCAATGGCGATCGCGCGAATCGGTCCGCGAGCGCGCAGAGGGCTCGCCCTTCTCTGCATGATCAGCGACCGGCGGCTTGCCGATGGCGCATCACGCTGGCCTGAATTGTCCCCGCGGCAACGAATGCCAAACCGACGAAGAACGCGGGCGCCGGCAGAACCACAAACAAGAGCAGACCGATCGCGATCAGGCCATAGGGCAGTTGTCGCCAGGCCGCTGCCGCATAACGGTTTTGACGGAAGAGCATGAGTGCCAGCAACAACAGGAAGATCCAGGGCAGCATCCACAGCGTGCCCAGGAGCACTTCGAGTGACTTGCGGGGACGCAGTTCGACTGTGAGCTTGGGATCGCCGCCGGCTTTCGTGAAGACCAACATCTGCCCGTCTTTCGGGATGTCGAAGGCGAGCGAAAGCGTGCCGGGCGAGTGCGAACGGGAAGCCGCCTTTTTCGCCGGCTCGGGATTGCTCACCTCGGGTTGGGGAGCCGGAGCGGGAGCTGCTTGGGCAGGGGGTGCGCCGTCGCGGCCGGAGAACACCGGCGCGCCGAATTGTCCGAGTCCAGGTTTCGGCGCCTCCGGTCGATTCGAGTCTCCCGGTTGTTTAAGTTTAAAGCCTTCTGAGAGCCTACCCAATTGTTTTTCGAGATCGGCCGCACTTTGCTTGTCGGTAAATGTTTCGTCCTTCTCGTCACGACCGTCGGAGAATCCTTGAAGCCGGGGAAACGGATTCTTGGAGTTGTCGGAAGGCACCTCCGATTTGCGCTGGTTTTGAAAACCGAACACGCTTTGAGCCGGCGCCTTGGACTTCCTTCGAGAATTGGCGATCGCGTTCCCTTCGAATAGCTGCTTCGCTTGGGCGGCTTGCGATTCCGGTGTCAGCGTCTTCGACTGCGACTGGGCATCGTCAGTGTCCGATTGATCTTTCTCATTCTTGTTAGCCGGGCGCCGCTTGCGAATCTCGTTCATTTGTCGGCGCACTAACTGCTCGCGCTCGACCTCGGCCGGCGCGTTTGCCCCACGAGTCGACATTGAGCTACTCTGGTCCAGCGCGCCATTAATGCGCGAGAGGTTGTAGTACGCACGACTTGAGCTATTGCCGCTGGCTCCCGATTCAATGACCGACAGCAGTTGCTTGGCCTCGTCGACGAGGGCCGATCGCTCGAAGACAGTCGCAGCGAATTCGTCCGCTTGATCGAGATTCGTCTCCTGCGAAGACGTCAGCACGCGCACTTGCTCGTCCTTGGGGAACCAGACCGTCCAGCGCGTCCGTGCGACGGGGGTGCCGTAGTCGGCGTCGGTTTCCCAAGTCACCACTTGCGGAGCCATCAGCGACACTTTCTTGCCCATCAGCCGCACGCCTTCCGGCAAAGAACCGCCGGGCAGCCGGCCGGCAACCACCAGCTGCACGTCAAAGGACAGATCGCCCTCGCTGGCTTCCGGCAGGGGAATCAGGTTCAGCGTTTTGCCGCCCACGCTGGCGCGAACGGCTCGGGCCGGTTTATGCTGGACGATGACGGAGAGAATCTCTGACTGCTCCGGAATTTCGACGGCGAGAAACTGCCTCGCCAGATTCTTGACGCGATACGTCGCCTGCGTCCGCCAAGAGCCTCCCGGCTCGATGACTGTGACGAGATCCGCCAAATTGACGAACGCGGCAGCACCCCGCTTCACGGCGGGACGATCGAGACGCCAAGACGCGGGCGCGTCGGTGCGCGTCAAACGTCCAACCTGCATGGCCTGCTTAAGGAGTTGAGCGTCGAGTTGAATTGGCAGCCCGCCTCGATCGACGGCTTCGATCGGGTTCCCGGGCGCGTCGGAGAGTTGGCCGGCCGACTGATTGACCAGCACGATAAAGTGGCGTTGAGTGGCCAGAGGTTCGACTCGGTGCTCGGTACCTGTCGCGTCTTCGCTCTCGAACCCGAATGTCGGAGCGACAATCTTGCCATCCTTGGGCAGCGGAAGAATGGCGGTCGCCGTCAGGAACAATTGGTCCGCGACGGGATCTTGCAGCTCGATGGTCCAACGAACGCGTCCGTTCGGCAGAGCGGTCGAGATCGTTTGCCGGCGACGGGGGTTGGCCGCACTCAGCACGTGCGGATCGGTCAGGTCGAGCTTCGCCGCGAGCCAATCGGGCATCGTCAGGGCGAAGGTGTCGGCGGTCGCTTGAGAAATCGTCCACTGCA
>Ga0210393_10003736_pt1 | contig 12167 bp, 13 predicted proteins | sample IncBWC27OmetaG_FD_160068 | JGI IMG/M metagenome (GOLD analysis project Ga0210393, IMG submission 160068) | Forest soil microbial communities from Barre Woods Harvard Forest LTER site, Petersham, Massachusetts, United States - Inc-BW-C-27-O ... | reverse complement strand
GAGTCATGATCAGACCTCCGGTTTAGGATGACGCAGGCTTAGCTTAGCTGTGAGCTCCGCCTCAATCATGGGATCTGTTTGATCGGCTCGCGGGCCGTGGCCTTGATGGGAATACGCACGCATCGTGGTCTCATTAGCGGATAGGTTGACGAGCAACCATTTGGGTCATCAGACTCTTGATGCGATCATCGATCCGTTCCATGCATTTTCTCTGTCGCGAACTCCGATGAGGTCTTGGCTCAGATCGCCATGGCCTCGTGACGGTTGATGTCAAAGGTCTTTTCGTTGCGCAGGATGCTCCAGGCGATCCGTGCCAGTTTGTTGGCGAGGGCCGTCGCCAGCTTGTTGCGGTGAAGACGCGGCGCTGCGTTCAGAAGCCACGTTCCAAAGCTGAAGCGCTCCCAATTGTGCGGACGCATCAGAATGACATTTGCAGCCTGGATGAACAGGGTTCTGAGATACTTGCTCCCGCGCTTGGAGATGCGGCCGAAAATGGATCGGCCACCTGTGCTGTACTGGCGTGGTACGAGACCAAGCCATGCGCCGAAATCGCGTCCGCGCTCGAATGCCTCGCCGGTACCAACGGCGGCGACCACGGCGGTCGAGATCAGTGGACCAATGCCGGGAACGCTCATGAGGCGCTGACAGTTGGCTTCTTTCTCGCTGATCTTCTCGATCTCGCTGGCGATCGTATCGATTCGCTTATCGAGGGAAATCCAGTCCTCATAAAGACCCGCGATCAGGCCGCCCATCCGTGCCGATATCTCGTCCTGGCGGTTCTTTAAAATTGCCAAGAGAGAGTTGCGCAAAGCCCTCGATCCGGTCCTGACCGCGATACCTTGCTCGATAAGGAAGGCTCGGATCTGATTGATCGTGGCAGTCCGACGCGAGACCAGTCGGGAGCGAACGCGATGGCAGGCCTGGAGATCGAGTTGATCCTGTGTCTTCTCGCGCACGGTTCGCAGGTTCGGCCGCAGGGATGCTTCGGCAATCGCCTCAGCGTCGTTGTAGTCGTTCTTCTGCCCCTTCACGAACGGCTTCACATAGATTGCTGGAATGATCCGCGGCTCGTGGCCTAACTGACGCAGAGCCCGGCTGACAAAGTGGGCGCTCAGGCACGCCTCCATGCCGACGATGCTCGCAGGCAGCCTTTTGAAGGTCTCAATGAGTGCAAGTCGCTTGATCTTGCGACGAAAAGCGATCGTACCGTCGGCACTAAAGCCGACGATGTGGAAGACTTCCTTGCCAATGTCGATGCCGATCGAGGCCAAGGGTGTGGTGGTATCCATGGGCTGCTTCTCCGGGTGCTGCGGTATAGTCTTTGAAGACTATCCCCGCGGAGGAAGCAGCCGGTCCATCCCATTAGCAGAAGTCCGGTCTACGACGCCATGCAGACGCTGCCGCGACCTTTCGAGGGCTTGAAGGTGTTGTCGCGGGCCACCAGACCGCCTGGCTCGTCGTTCCAACCTCGCCGCGGACTTCACATCGAGCAGCGAACATACAGCATTTCGACGGGCACCGGCTTCTGGGAGCTGAGTGTCATCCGATTCTCTCCGGTGACCTTCACGTCGAATGCTACGTCTGAAATCGAGACACCGTCCGAGCACGACGCGATCAATTGCAAATTCGGTCCTTCATCGTGCGACGATTTGATAGTGCATTTTTGAAATGTGCCGGTTACTTGCTTTCCCTGGACGATTAAACCGCCCGCGTCGAAATCAGCGTCTCGTTTGAACGCAAGCTTGTTATTCTCCTTGGTAAACACCCGGCCGCAGTTCGAGCCGTCGATCGCCCAAGCTCCGTTCAAATCCGCAGCCTGTGTCGAGGCCGATTGCGTAACGAGAAGTACTAGCAGCACCAATGGACTGAAGGTTCTCATGAGACTCTCCGACTAAATGGTCAATAGCCTTTGTCGCTAAACGGCTCTCTTCGACGCGGATGGGCGTAGCACCCCGACGTGGCCTTTCGTATCGCCTTTGAGCAGTATCCGAATGCGACGAGTAAGCGGACCTTTCGTTGATCTAAGTCAATAAGTGCCGAGCACTCGGTCTCGTTGGCACGGCCTGCTATGACACCCCAGCATACCGGCCCGTCCGGCAGACTGATTGGAGGGACGCGCCATAATCAATCTCGTCTCGCCAAGTCTGTTTGTGGCCCATCGCGACATTTCGCTGCGATGCAGAGCTTGGTCGCTATCGGGGCATACCGGACATCGAGCAAGTCGCACCAACGAGTGGGCGCCTAGCAAGGTGCAAAGGTAGAACGCCCTCGTCGCACGAACCCGAGAGGTGCCGATGCTGAACCACTCTTGCGGCGACAGTCTTACCAGCAAGACAACCGGGTTCTGCCTGATGGTCGGGGCACGTGACACTTCTTGCGCGCGACAAGCTGCAAGATAGGCTTGAACCGGGTGGCTCCCCGAGGTTCAATCGACCACTGAAGCGTGGCGGCGAAGTTGCCTTGCGCAATCTTCGGGAGGGAAGGTATGGATTGCTGCGGTCATGGTCACGGCCACGCGCTCACGCGCCGGCGGTGGATGTGGGGTACAGTGCTATCTTCGGTCGGCGCGCTGATCGGCGGCGGCGCGGGGCCGCGCGGTTCGACGGCTGCCGCCCAGACGGCCGAAACCGCCTCCGTCGCACTCGAAGTGCTGCGCAAATCCATCTCTGTTGATGTCCATACGCACGGCGGAACGAGCGGAATTATGTCTCAGGCGTCGCCCAACGACGCTTTCGCAAATGGTATGCGGGCGGGATCGTTAGCGGTTGCGTGCCTTGCAGACGTGCCTGACGCTCCCATCCTTGGCAGAAATACTGCCGGGGTCCTCGGTGTGCTACGCACGGCGGAGCCGGGGGAGCTCTACAAGTACCATCTTGAGCGCCTCGATTGGGTGGATGAAATGGTCACCCACCATGGCCTCCGTCGCGCGCTTTCGGCAGCGGATCTTGAGGCCGCACATGCAGCGGGGCAACCCTCGATCGTGGGTGACGTGGAAGGGCTCGACTTCCTCGAGGGAAAGCTCGAGCGGCTCGAGCAGGCACATCAGCGCGGCGTCAGGCACGTTCAGCTAGTGCACTACACCCCCAACGACATCGGCGACTTCCAGACTGGCGTCGTCACGCATAAGGGGCTCACCTCTTACGGGGCCGAGGTAATCCGCGCGTGTCACCGGCTCGGATTTGTCTGCGACGTTGCGCATGCGACTGAAGACACGGTGAAGCAGGCGGTCAAAGTCGCGACCAAGCCCCTGCTCTTGTCCCATACGGCGATTGCTGGGTCCCCAGCGATGGGGCCGACGCCGCTCACGGCACGGCAGATCAGCCGCGACCACGCGCGCTTGATTGCCGAAACGGGCGGCGCAATCGGCATCTGGTACTTTTTTCCGAGCCTCGAAAAATATGTCGATGGCCTGAAAGAAATGGTTGATGTCGTCGGCGTGGAGCACGTTTGCATCGGTACTGATCAGTCGGCCAACCCCGGCATTCTACCAGATTACTCGAAGTGGCTGCATCTCGTCGCGGCGATGCTGCGAGGTGGCTTCACGCCCGAAGAGGCCGGACAGATCGCGGGAGGCAATTATATGCGCATCTTTCGTGCTGCGGTCGGTTGATCTGAGACTTTAATCTGGGCTCCCTCACGGTCACGCCGCGTTGCCTTGTTCTAGACAATATTCCGATCCCAACTCTCGCTGGCGAGAGCGTTGCCACTTAAAATCCGATTTGGGTTGGACGGGTTGGACCGGGGTGGGATATGAAATTTGCGACGGGGTTGCTGGCGGCGGCTCTCCTTTTTGCAGGGGTGGGCGCGAGCCATGCGGTAGTCCGGATTGCTGATGATCGCGGCGGCAAGATCGGCACCTACCTCAACAAATATCAGAGCCTGTGCACTTCGGGCGAGACAGTCATCATCGACGGGCTATGCGCCTCGGCGTGCACCATCGTTCTCGGCGCGGTTCCGCACGATAAGATTTGCGTGACCTCGCGCGCCAATTTCGGTTTCCACGCGGCGTGGGACTTCGCCGCTAACGGCCGCGAGGTTACCAACCCCGACGCGACGCAGACGCTGTATTCGATGTATCCGTCCCCGGTACGGCGCTGGATCGCCGCGCGCGGGGGGCTGAAACCGCAGATGATCTTCCTGCGCGGCAACGAGCTGATGAGCATGTACCGCTCCTGCTATCTCGACGCACGGGCTTCCTCACCGCGCTAGGACTAAAGACCAAGGAACAAGGCAGGCACCTCAAACTCAGCTTGCTGGCGGAGCGTTCTCGCAGAGTGCCAAGGTAGCACCGTCTCACATCTCAACTGAACTCAGCTTACCGAGCGCGATGATAGCGACAGTGACATGCGGTCTTGTGGTCTGAAGGTGTTGCGCTTAGCCCGGCGCAACGATGGGCCGATGTTCGGGCTAGGTTTCCTGAAATGGCACTTGCCGCCTTTCGTGCAGCACCATCAACTCGCAAGGCATACCACAGCAGCGAGCTTGCCTTACGCTTTCGGGGCATAGCGGACATGGCCGGGCTTGCTGATGGCCCGCTCCGGTAGCGAATGACCCGAAGGCGACATCCGAGGAGGTCGCCAGACAATAGCCTTGCTGAGATTACCATCCTTGACAATTCAGCTTGTCGACGCCGACGCTGCATTGCTCAGCGATCGTGTTGCAGCCTTCGCAGCGTTGGAAAGGTATCACTATGAGGAAGACGTTGTTGGCTCTCGCTGCCGTCGCGACTTTGGTCGTTTCAGCAGCCTCGCCCGCTTATGCTGACCCGCGCTATGATTACGGCCCCGGCGGCAATCCGTATCCGCGCACTTATCCCGGACCCGGCGGCTATCCGTACTGGTCGGGCTACGTCGATGCCCCGGTTGGAGAGCCGATGCCGCCCTGCCACTGGATAACCCAGCGCTTCTGGGATGGGCATGGCTGGCGCGAGCGCCGCGTGCGCATCTGCGGCTGATCAGGTCGCGACTGTTTCGGCGCCTCGACCTCCAGTCGTCGTAGAAGGCCCAGGCTATCACTCGCCGGTGTGTCGGCCACTTGATTTAGGTCGATGGAACGTGACGACCGACGCTCAAGTGGCTGCACAAGCGCCGCCTCCCGTTGTGTCCGGCGTGAAATCCACCGCAAGCCGTAGCGGCTCCCTGTCCATCATGGCCGGCAGAGTTGTTTGCTATTTCGGCTCTCCACGATATTCTGACAATCGGGTGGGGGCCTTAGAATGTTTGATGTATATCTGAACAACAAACGTGATCTGTTGGTTGTGCCCAATGGTTTGCCAATTCGTCTTCCCGACGCGTCAGGCAAATGGCATAAGAAGAAAAAAGTGGCGAGCGTCAGCGAAGACATTAGGCTCGCCGTTCAGAGACAGGGCTACTACCTCCGGAAGCTGACGGACTTTAAGAAACGCTAGTCCGCGCAGCGCAGGTGCAATCTCTACAGCATCACGACGAACCAAGCCGCAATCATGGCTCTATTCCGTGTGGTGAACCGATACGTCGGTAACCTTGCGCCGATGCCGCTGGGTTCGCACCAACAAAACCAGTTTCGACGCAATGCAATAAAGGCACGACTGATCAGTCAGCCTCATCCTTCTCGCGCTCGGCTTTCTCGCGGGCGAGCCTCAGAGTACGAAGCCTGGCCATGTTCGCGATGCGCTTGGCCTCTTCATCTATTCGACTTTCCGGCGTCGGCTTGGGTTTGAAGAAGCCTTCCGCGTCTGCTTTGGGGTCGCTCATCCCGTCACCATCTCGATGCTCATCCGACTCATCGAAATAATATCACCGTGAACCATTTGAGGCGGCAAAGGCAATCGAGAAGCACAGAATTAAGGCCGCCCAACAAGTTGTGTTCACCAATGAACCGAATGCCGAACGGCGGCGTGTTAAAAACCGTCATATGGCGTTGTTAGCGTTTTGCAGCGCGGCGATATTTCAGAGACTCATCCGCTTGGACCATCTTCTTGCCCCGCTCATTCGGTCCCCCGGTGAGTGGGGTTTTTGTTAGGGCGCCTCCAGATTGGCCGTCCGGTTCGTCGATCGACAGATGCGATCCCGCCGACGTAAGGTTGGTGTAAGCGACGGACCGTAGCATCGCCTCTGGTGCCACGGTTAAAACGGGGCTTTACATGAGAGCTATCGGCGCGACATGCGTCGCTATCGGCGTTCTTTGGTTGACGGACGCTCTGCTGAACGACGGTCGATACAGCCACGTCATCGAAGGCGCTATCATAGCTCTGGTAGGAAGATAGCACCCAGCACGTCGGTTGATCGGGGCGAAGCGGACATTGCCTTTGTCCCCGCCGACTTCAGCTTTTGACCCTTGCGGACATGGCCCATGGATGAAGGCTGTACTTCAATGCGAACTGCGCCGTCACTCCAAACTCGCCTCGCTTTTAGACCTTGGGAGGCTAGGCCATCAATTGTAGCAAGCGGTCGTTTGCCATCTTCTCCGCGCTTTTCGTACTCCTGCTGTTATCTAGTGGACACCCAATACGCGTGACGCCGATCTCCACCCCCTGATCTTTGCTGCGGCTCAGACCGCCAACGGGCAATGCATTAATTCCTGTCGTGCGCGATATCGCGATTGCCGGTCCTTGAAGCAAATACCATTGGCCGAGGGCCGAGTGTCGGGGCGTTTACCAGGATTGCACCCGATACAATTGCGGTGCTGGTGCAACTGGTCGATCGTCTTGGTCAGGGTTTCCGAGGTAGATCGCGAAGGCCGCCCGCAATTCTCGCTCGTGCTGAGGAGTTAATCGAGCAGGGCCTACTTCCGCTTCTGGCAGATACTGTTGAAAAAGTCGAAAATCGAAAAACTCCAAAAATCTCGCAAATGTTGATTTTTGGACAAGTTCGCCGCTGGGATGCTGCGTAGCGCCAATACGAAAGTCCATGGTCGTTTTTCTGAGAAACGACGTGGTCTCTCACATCGTTGCGCACGAAACGCATCAGCGGCTCTGGAAAATTTCGTTCGCCACCCCAAAAGACTTTTTCAACAGTATCGGCACAAAACTGACATATTGTTGCAGTCGCCGCATGTCGGCTGTTGGGGGATGAACGGACGTCGATCAGATATCGCCTGAGGTCCGAGTTTGACCCGAAGGCGACATCCGAGGAGGTCGCGAGACAATAGCCTTGCTGAGATTACCCTCCTTGACAATTTAGCTTGTCGACGCCGACCCTGCATTGCTCAGTGATCGTCTTGCAGCCTTCGCAGCGTTGGAAAGGTATCACCATGAGGAAGACGTTGTTGGCTCTCGCTGCCGTCGCGACTTTGGTCGTTTCAGCAGCCTCGCCCGCTTATGCTGGTCCGGACTATGATTACGGCCCCGGCGGCAATCCGTATCCGCGCACTTATCCCGGACCCGGCGGCTATCCGTACTGGTCGGGCTATGTCGATGCCCCGGTTGGAGAGCCGATGCCGCCCTGCCACTGGATAACCCAGCGCTTCTGGGACGGGCATGGCTGGCGCGAGCGCCGCGTGCGCATCTGCGGCTGATCAGGTCGCGACTGTTTCGGCGCCTCGACCTCCAGTCGTCGTAGAAGGCCCAGGCTATCACTCGCCGGTTTGTCGGCCACTTGATTTAGGTCAATGGAACGTGACGACCGACGCTCAAGTGGCTGCACAAGCGCCGCCTCCCGTTGTGTCCGGCGTGAAATCCACCGCAAGCCGTAGCGGCTCCCTGTCTATCATGGCCGGCAGAGTTGTTTGCTATTTCGGCTCTCCACGATATTCTGACAATCGGCTGGGGGGCCTTAGAATGTTTGATGTATATCTGAACAACAAACGTGATCTGTTGGTTGTGCCCAATGGTTTGCCAATTCGTCTTCCCGACGCGTCAGGCAAATGGCATAAGAAGAAAAAAGTGGTGAGCGTCAGCGAAGACATTAGGCTCGCCGTTCAGAGACAGGGCTACTACCTCCGGAAGCTGACGGACTTTAAGAAACGCTAGTCCGCGCAGCGCATGTGCTGGTGTGGACGGCCTCTCATCCCCACGGTTCTATGACGCTCTCGGCGTCACAGCTAGATGAGAGGAAAGTCTAATGAATCTTCCTATTCGCGTTGGTATGGATACTTCTAAGTCGGTTTTCCAGCTTCACGGTGTAGACGAGAACGAGGTGGTGGTTGTCCGCCGCCAGTTCCGGCGAGCGGAGATGATTCGCTACTTCGAGCGGCTTCCGCCGGTTCTCGTCGCCATCGAATCCTGCGGCAGCTCACACCATTGGGCGCGCCTGCTGCAGTCCTTCGGTCACGTGGTGAAGCTAATCCCGCCTCAGTATGTAAAGGCTTACGTGAAGCGCGGCAAGAACGACGCGGCGGACGCCGAGGCGCTGTGCGAGGCGGTCACCCGGCCGAGCATGCGGTTTGTCCCGGTGAAGTCGAAGGAACGGCAAGCTGCCTGCATGTTGATGACCGTGCGGGAACGCCTCGTCAGCGTAAAGTCGCAGCTCTCCAATGCTTTCAGGAGCTATGCAGCTGAGTTTGGCATTGTCGGCCCCGCCGGCCGGCAGAACGTCACGGCACTCATCAAACGGGTGCTCGAAGACAATAGCCTGCCGGAAATGGCACAGGATCTCTTCCGCCTCCAGGCGGACGAGTATGCCGCGGTCGAAGCTCGCCTGGCGAAGATCGAGGCCAAGCTGATGAAGTGGCATCGCGAAGATGAAGTCAGCAGGCGTATCGCGACGAGTCCCGGCGTCGGTCCGATTGGATCGTCCATGCTAAGCATGAAGGCACCGCCCCCGGAGACGTTCAGATCAGGCCGTGACTTTGCGGCTTGGCTCGGACTGACACCTAAGGATCATTCAACTGGCGGCCGACAAAGGCACGGCGGTATCACAAAGGCCGGAGATTCAGTTCTCCGATCGACGTTGATCGTCGGCGCGACCGCACTACTAAGGCATATCCGAAAGGGTCGTCATAAGCCCACACCCTGGCTCGCCTCGCTGCTGGAACGAAAGCCGCCGAAGTTGGTCGCGGTGGCCTTGGCCAACAAGTTCGCCCGTATCGCTTGGCGCTTGATGATATCGGGCGGAGTATACAACCGACCGGTAGCCGCAATGCCAATCTGATCTGAAATCGGCGCCCCGAGCGAGGTTGCTCGGCGGATAGCCCACGAACTTGCAGGACGCAGTAGATGGAAGGACCGATCGATCGGTACGCGCGAGCTTCCGTAGATTACACTGGCATCATCAATGTCGCCGATGTGCTTGGAGCGTGCGTAGCGAACACCATCTCGGCCAGCGGGCTTTGTCCGCGCAAACAGGCCGGACATCTGATAGCAAGCGATCAGGTCAAAAGTCTGCTAACATCCTGACAAGTGGGGGCCGTCCACATCTGTAACTTTATTCGATCACCACCAACCAAGCCGCCATGGCTGTGTGCTGTTCCGTGTGATCAGCCAGACTAATTATTCCTTGCCGTCGATCTTGGCCCGTTGCGCGATAGTCTCGTTTACCAACTTCGGCGTTTCGGTCAGCCGTGAGAAATCATCGCTCGGATTGCCGTCCACATGATCGAGCCGGGCGACCAGGCGGCCACCGTCCCATACCTCAACGCCGTGCTGCCCATCGATGAGCTTTTTAGCTGCATATAAGGCGGTGGCATGCATGATCCCTTGAAAATTCGGCGACCCTTAGGAAGTGATGGCCCTCACCGCCGAGGATGTAGGCACGATAGTCCGGCATCTTTGTTGCACCCCGCGCGAATCAGCCGCCAGCGCGCAACTGTTGGCACTGAAAGGCGCGAGGAATTGGGGCGTCGCATGCGTTAGGGGCGACTAGCTCAATCAAGGTTTATTGATACGGATTTGAGTTTTATCCACTCCGCCTTGACGGCTTGTCTGACCGCGATTTTGTCCTACCGCCGCCGTCGCCCCGCGCCTCGATCGCCGGGATTAAGCTTACAATTCAAGCTTAACTCGTCGCTTTAGTTGAGAGAGAGCTCGCGGAGGTCCAGGGTGTTCGCCAGTCGCGCGAGGACTACCCCACACTTTCCGCGATGAGAGGCCGTCGCAACCCCCAGTGCGGCGGCCTCGCCAAAAAGGGACGTCAATCGATGTCAACCCTAAGCGTTTTGAAGCGCCTGATCGGACTGGGAACTTGGATCGCCTTGGTCGCAATTACCTTAACTTTCCTGCTTCGGTGGCGCGGCAGCGCAACCTCGCAGAAGGTCGTTAGCTCCGAACCCACTTCACTTGACCGATGTTAATCAGGCATGTCTTCGAATTGGCGGAAATCTGACGGCTCCAATCGGCGTATCGTTTCGATAGAGCGATTGCGGCAGCAAATGTCTGAAGTTATCTCTTCGAGGAAGAAAGTAACGCAAGCCGAACTGGCGGCCCGCCGTGAAGGCCACCCCGCAGTGGCGGGCGCCAGGAGGTTCGCCGCGGCGGCTAAGTTCATTTGTTAAGCCGCCAATACATTTCATGGGATCCCATGATCCCCGTTCTATTGGACGCGCTAACGATCTTTTTCATCGTTGCAGGCGTGGCTCTGCTGTGGGCGAATTTGCGCGACTGGCGTCGGCGCACCGTCCCGGTAGCTACGCCGAAGCAGGCGAACATAGGTGAAATGACCGATGCTGAAATTGCCCGGTCCCGCACTCAGGCCCTGGAGTGCCTTGGACAAGCTGAACAGGCGACGAGCCAGACCGACAAAGAGATTTGGCTGCAAATGGCAGAAAAGTGGATCGAGCTGATCGAGGACGCAGAGAGCAAACGCAGAAGCGATGAGTAATCGCCTCGTTTAGTTTAGAAGCCCGATGAGTGGCGTTGCCGCTCTGCGCTGTCTGACACCGGCCGAGGAAGCTGAAATTCAAATCCAGAATGTTATGGATTCGGGACCCTACTTCTGCAATTTGGGTGTCCTGTTTTGACAGTTGTCACATTGGCGGATTAGGCTATCGGCTCCCGCCGCAATATTGCGCGGCGTCGATTATATATTTTTGGATTGTTGAGATGATCGTTTTGCGTTGCACGCTTCCGATTGCGCTTAAGATTGGCGTCCGATTAGCGCACACGGAAAGGGACCTTCAGCGAGTGATCGCCGCAGAGGCCGCGATCCGGGTCGACGCGTGCAGCCTGCCGCTGTACCACGCCCTCTCGCACGACCAGCCCTGCCTGGTCCACCACGCAGATTGATGTCTGCTTCAACGACACGTCCAGTCCGACATAGTATTCCATTGTCGCTGTTCTAATCATTGGCATGTATCTTCTGCTACAAAACGCCAACGTGCTGACGTCGATCATTTTGCCAGCTTTCTTGACCTGCCTTTTTATTTGGACATCCACCTTTCACTGGCTGGCGTACCACCTCGGCTATTACGTTCGAAAAAGGTTTGGCCATGGTAAGCCGTGGATAAAACACTGGGTCAGGGAAATAGACTACATTACCTAGCAGGCCGTTGAAAAAGGGGGGCTCGCCGCGAGCTATTGACCGTGATTCATTAGCTCCGACTGAGATTCGGAGATGGCGCGTGCGCGGCGGCGACAATAGAACGGGCAAGTTGTTCAGCTATGTTGACCTGGAGGCGCGGGTGCGGCGGGATCATCCGCTGCGAGCGATCCGGACGATCGTGAACGAGGCGCTGGCGGCGCTGGAGCGCGAGTTTGCCGGGCTCTATGCGCCGATTGGGCGACCGTCGATCCCGCCAGAGAGGTTGCTGCGGGCGATGCTGTTGCAGGCGTTTTATTCGATCCGCTCGGAGCGACTTCTGATGGAGCGGCTGGAATACGACCTGCTGTTTCGCTGGTTCGCCGGAATTGGCGTCGATGACGCGGCCTGGGACCATTCCGTGTTCTCGAAGAACCGCGACCGGCTGCTGGAAGGCGACATCGCGGCCAGGTTCCTGGCGGCGGTGCTGGCGCAGCCCAAGGTGAATAAGCTTCTGTCGAGCGATCACTTCTCGGTCGATGGCACGCTGATCGAAGCCTGGGCCTCGATGAAGAGCGTCAAGCCAAAGGACGGCTCTGGCGAGCCGCCGGCGCAAGGCGGCGGGCGCAATGCTGAAGCGGACTTCCATGGCCAGAAACGCTCGAACGATACCCATGCTTCGACCACCGATCCCGATGCCAGGCTCTACCGCAAGGGCAAAGGCAAGGAGACGAAGCTGTGCTTCATCGGGCATGGGCTGATGGAGAGCCGTCATGGCCTGCTGGTCGACGCCTGCCT
>Ga0210393_10003735_pt1 | contig 12169 bp, 17 predicted proteins | sample IncBWC27OmetaG_FD_160068 | JGI IMG/M metagenome (GOLD analysis project Ga0210393, IMG submission 160068) | Forest soil microbial communities from Barre Woods Harvard Forest LTER site, Petersham, Massachusetts, United States - Inc-BW-C-27-O ... | reverse complement strand
CGGAGAATACAAGTGACCCACCCCCTCCATCTGTTTGTCTTAGATCCGGCTGGAAACGTCAAAGGCATGTATCGTCTCCTAGACCTTATCGGTGAATCCGGGAGTAACGGTTACGGTAAGAGCCCTATCTTGGACATCAAGCCTATTGCGCTGTATGGCCTGATCGTACATTACAGTTAATAAGGTCGTCATCGCGCAAGACTCTCTCCAACGTTTCATCAATTCCCTGTCCCCTGGAGCATATGCATCCATAACAAAGGTCGATTTCAAAACACTGGATCGACTTATGATAAAACCGCTCGGCGTGTACGGATCCAAGGATGAGATTGTACGTCTGTTTCAATCTATTGGTGCCGTCAACGAGAGTGGGTGAGTACCTCTCGTGTTTCCCATCTCATGATTTTCATTTAGCCCTTTTAGAGCCCGCTCATTGCTTGAACCAACCGACGCCGGTGGCTCCAAGCCGCGTCTTTCATCCGGTTTGTACATCGTGAAGGCCAACGCGACGATGGATGTTCCCGATGAACGCCACTACGTAATATATTGGCCCGAAGATTCGACCTGGGATGATTCAGCAACCTCCTCAGTTCGACGTAACAGAGTCACATTCATGCGGTGAGCAGCATCGCTAGTCCATTATCCTCACTTTTTTAACGCATACGATACAGATATCTCACAAAGATGTGTGATCAAGTAGTTGTACTTTTGTCTTCCGAATACTCGGCGTCTATAGTATGGAATGATGAAGGCAGCGATACTGATTCCGTCGATATGGACACAGGCGACACTGACAGACTATTCACGTTTGAGGTCGCAAAGACGAACGAACAAGAGGAGAATGCTGTTGTATCTCCTGGTTTTCAGGTACCCATCCCGTCTGTCGTAGGAATTTCTGTTCCTGATTCGTCAAAAGATGCATTTTCGTCACATTTCGCGTAATATGACCCCCCCCGACTGTCCGGTTGATCCTGCGGTCTTCGTTCCCCGCCTTTTGCTCGGGGAAACTGCGCAAGGCTTTTTGACAGCTGTCTATATTCCACAAAAGGTTCATGTTGAAGAGTTCCGATGTCGATCGTATAGTCGAATGCATCTCAAGCAGTTGCTGTGGGTGCACTGAAAACTCCACCAGACGACAAGCAGTGACCTATCTTTGAAACAGGAACGACAACGCCTTGGTTTTGGCGGAAACACTTGATGAGGATGCCCTACAGATCTTACTCGACCTATATCTAGCGGATACATTTCCCAAACAATGCGATGAGTGGCGTGACGCGAAGTGGGACATTTATAATATGTTGACCCTGGAACGGACGAAGAGGCAACGCGCAGGTTTTGAACAACTTGCAAGTCAAAAGAATACACTACGGCGCGTTCTCCGTGAGGCCATTATAGACGACGTTATGGTCCTCTTCCCGTGTGTATCATTTGGAAAGTTTTCAAGTCGTGGAATGCTTAGACCTTGACCTCTAGGTCATTGGAACGTGATCGCCTCTCTTCCCCCGTGCCATCACATACGGATCCGAGCGTGGGCCAGGAGTTTGTCAGTAAGTCATACCTCCAGTGACTGTCACCTGGCTCGCTGTATTTATTAGACTCGATTCGATTCACAGATCTCGAGGCACTTTACCCCGAATTTCCAAATACCTACCGAAAGCTTCTCCAAGATGCCAAGTTCGACAGTGAATTAAGGCATAATAGAGACTTTCAAGCTTGGAAATTACGCCTGGTATCTGTGCGACACCTTCTGGGAAAGCATCAGCATCTTCGCCCCGAAAAACGCACACATCTCATCCAATCGCTCCTCGAAGGTGACTTTAATCACGCACAGCGGCTCCTTTCAGATGACAAGAAATCTCCTACTGTGATCGGCTTGGTAGCCACAGCCGTTAATGCTCTCCTTCCTTCGTCGAGCAGCGCAGAGTCCTTGAAAAAAGAAATGAAGGTCCTTGCGGCCCAACAATCCGACTCGCAATTCTTGCTCGAACTTAAAGGCGTAGATAATAAGGAATTACTGCCCATGATCCAGGATATCGAGACCCTCGTGCATTCTCTACATTCCTCTTTAATCGACAAAACGGTTGGGGCCATGACTCAAAGAGTGGTGGCGGTGCAGCAGGATCATCGTAAAAGAGCTATAGAGGATGAGCTCAAGAACGAGGAAATGAAGTTACGAAATGAGGTGCTTGTAGAGTTTATTCGAGGACTCAACGTACAGTTGGCCAGGCGGCAAGATTCGTAAGTTTACTGATCTCATTGAGTACGAGTAGCTAATCACACGCAGTGTCGTATACCTTAATGGTATTGTTACCACGCCGTCGAATGGATGGGAACGTTTGTGAGTTGACCGATCTCGTTAGGTTTCAAGTTGATAATATTTGCTCTCGGGGTGACGTACGGCGATTGCATTAGTTATGCACGGAGCAGTCATTCTTCCTACCGCACTCTGGGTGCGTCTATCCTAGACGTCGCGAGCTCAGAATATTGGGTCACTGGTCGCCGTAAAACTCGCAAGGATCCCAAGCTCGAATTTCGTGTCCATGTCATGAACTTATCGCGCGACGATAATCAGAACATGCAGTTGAATCTCAAGCACATACCAAGTCCCACCGTGAATGACCGGTTCTCTTCTTGTTTTCACGTACGAATAGGCCAAGATATTGCGTACGAGCGTGACTTTGCGATGTTAGTTGCACATCCCTTACAAGATTTTATTTAGCTTCTGTCAGATCCTAGAGAACGAGAAGCTCCTCCTTATTTTGGTCGACAGAGATAGGCTTCTCATTTATCTTGACCGTCTGCTGGCAATATATACGGCCATCCGACGCAACCAACCAATCAAGCGCCTTAACCGTGAGAAGCTAGGTCAAGACGTTCTGTTCGCTTTTGACGAGACAAAGAGAGCATTGGTTGTATGCGCTCCGAAAAAGGTGCCTAGATGTCTTTTGCACAGAGTCTGAGCCTCATTTACAGTTCTTGATCAAGTTGCAACTTCACGTGTTCGTTTTCGATGAGGCCTTCAAGACACTTCAGGGGCAAGGCAGTGCCATCAACCTTGCCCCGTGGTATAGCCAAGCAGGGATCTCCATTCTACACGTAGCTTTTGTCAGCGGGAAAGAGGAAGTAGTTCTGGTGGACTCCGGTTCTCGAGCCCGCATCTTTTCCTTCATCACGTTGCAATTCAGGTGCGAATTTAAAAACGTTGAGGTCGGGATCTACGTTTCTGACGCTTAGAAGACCTGCCTCTTTGCCGCTTCCGTCGCTTCCCGACGCGATTTTCTCCTCCCCAGACGGGTCCTGTTTCCTAGTTCTTCGTACCCAAGACTCCCTGCCATGCCTTACCGCGTATCATTGGCAAACATTCGGCTCTACTCAAGGAATTCCTTTAGAGATTCCAGAGTTCTCTCTTCAAGGCGCCGTCTTGACGTCTATGGTCAATCGAGGACGCGTTTTCCTCGTCGGCCTCGACGTCGACACAGGATACGTCCGGTCTATTGGCATCGATATCACAAAGAAGGTCACAGAATTTATTTTCAAGAAAAAGAGCAGCCGAAACGCTTCAAATAATGAGGAACGTCGCACTCTACACAACAGTCTACTCGACTGTCACACCGAAGTTTGGACTCGCTTCCCAGTCCTCCCTGCCGTGAAGCGCCGTGTTGTCACGTCCTTGAGTGAGAGGCAGCAGCGAAACTTCACGTTCATTACCGAAGACCCCACGCGGCCTTTTAGCTCTTACTTTTCTGATCTTATTCAGACTTTCCAAAGGACGACGAGGAAGCCTACAGGCGAAGAATTGCGTCGTATCAAAGTCTCTGCGGTACAATTTGAGTCATTCAAGGGTGATGTGGTCCTGAAACCGGAATGGAATGTGTCACGCTACCGAGTCGGGGAATGGCTTGTCGACCTCCTCTGCCTCATTCCTATTCACATCGCTGTCTGTCGTGAGAATAGATTCGTTCCTTTGGCAGATGGCGTACTCTCTCCGGATTTGGAACGATCTCTCCTTGGTGCAGAGGTTAACAAGATAGTGGACAAACTATCGTTCGGTTGGTACGAGTCAATATTCCAGTCATATTTAGCGACGAAGGTATTTCCTAGCGTTACCGTTCATTTCTATGCACCAATAGAATACTGATGTCATGACGTACAGCCAGTTAAGGTCGTATCATCCATGGGACAGCAATCCGTTGGCAAAAGTTTTTCCTTGAATCACCTTCTCGATACATCATTTGCAGGTAGTGCAATGCGGACCACAGGTATTGTCTTATGGTCTCTACCCCCCTCACTGTGTAGAGCTGACTGGAGAGTTTCAGAGGGTGTTTGGATGTCAGTAACACCAACCGATGACACCTTGATCGTCGCACTTGACTTCGAAGGTCGGTCCAACTGTTCCCGTTCCTGTCACGACTAATCCACCGACAATATTGTAGGTGTTGATAGCATCGAACGATCACTTCAAGAGGACACACTCCTCGTCTTGTTCAATACTGCAATATCGAACTTAGTACGAGGATTACCCCCGTCTTCCCCCCGCGATCGTCTTCTCACATGTAGTAGGTCCTCTTCCGGAACAACTTCGCCTTCAGCCGAGATATCAGTGGACTCTTTCAATCATTCCAATCAAGTTCATCAGTTTTGGATCCTGCAGCAAACCCCTCTCTCTTCCAATCAACGCTTGTCATTATCATCAAGGTAAGTGCTTGATGACGCAGTCCCTCCCATCGTAATATGACCTTGCCCTTAGGACGTCGTAGACAGTGACAAGATGGAAATAACCGACGAGTAAGTCTTGTATAATAATTCTACGACTCTTGAGTGAACGTAACTGCTTGAAGGTTTTCCCTCAAGTTTCAGAAGATCGTTGAACAAGAACAAGATGCGAATTTCATATCGCGCCTTCATGGAGGGAAGCTAGAAATCATACCATGGCCTGTGATCGGATCGAAAGAATTCTACAAGCTGTTCTCAACACTCAAAAAACGCCTGGATCTCCAGAAGACCTCGCACGTAACCGCAGGCGAATTCCTTCACACGATCAAAACGCTCATGGCGAAGTTGAAGGTATTTTTTCCCTTGACTGGTAATCTTGTGATTTGACATCGTTGGTAGGCCAATGACTGGGGGGCCCTTTCTCGTGAGTTTCCACGTCTCTGTTCCTTGGTCTTCATTTATTCTCCTTGACAGAGACCATGACGGAACATCGTGCCAAAACCCTCTCAACGCTTCTTCCGATTGCACTAGCCACGGGGTATTCTGACATAGAGCACGAATTCGAACCCCTCAAGGTTCCTGTTATTCAGTAACCCGAATCGCAGATAGCTGACTTACCAGCACCTAGAACTTTGACACCGACCTCGTAGTCGAAGGTGACGATACCGCGGCACGATTTGCTATCTTCGAGCGTGAACAGAAATCACAAGGCCATATCGAGTTTCATCTCACCGCCCTACGGGAGTCTTGGAATCCAAGTACAGAACGGCAATTCATGCTCGACTCTGACTGGATGGAGAACCTTACGTCATACATCAGCGGACTGATAGACTTACGTGTAAACCACGTCCGGCTCTGGTTGGACTCCAATTTAAAACGATTCCAAACTAGTCATGCGACGGTCGAGGATCTACGGAGACAATTTGACAACATGGCCATTGAAATGCGCGCGAATGCCCAGTTCTGCAGCACCCATTGCTCATCCTGTCATCTCCTCTGCGTTCGTAGTCGCCTACACGAGGGCGAGCACAGCTGCCAAACTACTCACAAATGTGTACACGGATGTAGATTCTGTAAGGACGATGAACCCAGGCCTTGTGGTACACCGTACGTACTCTATCTCTGGTGGTGACTGTAAGCTGAAGAGAAGATAGTGCTGGACACCCTGGGGAACACATGTACGTGAATGTGGCATGGCCAACAAGCGATTCTCTCATCAGTATACAGCTGTGTCGTCAATGCCCATTTGTGTGGCGAACCGTGCAAGCTGTCAGGAAGGCGAGGTTGCTTAGAGGAGTGTACGAAAGTGAGCTACCCGAATTATCTCAAGATATAAGGACCTACTACGTACGTTCAGGTTGCCGGACATGCGGAAGATGAGCACTTGTGCCCCGCGCCCGTACACATGTGTGGTGAAGTACGATATGAAGCGATTAAGATGTGTCTCCGTTGCTTACACACGATGTGGCTAGCCGTGCGCCCTCAAGGGGATAAACCTACCTGGGGGGAAAATGTATTCTTGCCAGGAGAGCTGTAGCATTCCCAGGCACGATCAATTGAATATGATCCACTATCCGTAATTGACCAAGTCGATTCTCGACAGTGACCAAGACCACGAGACGCATGCCTGCGATACAAGATTGTGTCCAGTGCCATGCGACCTTTGTAAACGGCTTTGTGTCCAACCACACCTACACGGGCTTGACCCGGGCCCAGACATGCATCATTTGTGCGGGTTAGTATCTGTCCTTCCCTAATCATGTAATGAGATTGAAAATCTTGCGCAGGGAAGGACATGCCTGTTCAGCGCTTTGCTCAGCACCAGGAATATGCCAGATTGACACGGCACCGCTGTCGATTGAAGCCGTCTTCTCTGGCAGACACGAGACGTTCCGATACACAAAGGTGATTAGAGTTTTCACCAAGGAATACCATTTCTGATCCCACTTTCCCTTTCGCACAGTATACACAAGGTTTGATCGGAATCAGATCCACGGGGTCGCGCTGACATGTGAACAGTGGCTAAACGGCTGCAGTGCGTCAAGACTATTGAACAAGGACAGACGTCACATACGGGTGCTCACATCCACAGCAAGGAAGAGCAACCATTCCACTTCTGCGAGACTCGGTATGTTATCTCGCGTCCCACGTTTCGCGATAACTGGTGGCAACTGAGACTATGTAGTTGCGAGAATTGTAGCTATTTCTGCACTTTGCCGCTCGGTAAGAACCTTTTTCGTAAATACTTACGACTACTCACTCATCTCGCCGGCTACCTCAAGGCCACACTCAGCAAGAACATGAAACGAGCCATGGTTCTATGACACAGACCCGCTGGGCTATTGATGGTGTTGACGAGACTGGTCTCGATTTAGGAGGTCGTAGGTTCTCTTCCAATGACGATGGAGGACCTATGATGTGCAACCTTGTTTGTTCAACTATGGGAAGACACGTCCATATTGATTACTGTCGAACCGAGGAGACTACACCGTGTGAGGGGGCCGAGATTCAGCATATCGACACACGAATGATTCCCAACCCCGACAAGCCCAAGGACGCTGTCACTCACAGCCTCTATTGGCGCAGGATGGGTACGTTGAATATCTCTGTTTCTATTTTGTTCCAGGCTCAACTACTCTGCAGGCTTCAAAGGTCATGGAGATTCCTGATTTATCTCAAAAACCATTCTGAGGCCTCTACGCAGACCCATATACTCGCGACGAGCAGGTCAATTTTACTAAATGGTATGTGATATTGTATGGACGTAAATGGACTGCCAGTGCTAACATGTCGAGTTAGTGACGCCATGTGCCCAGGTCGGTGGTAACACCGTATAGTTACTACTTTCCACGGCGACACTCACCACATCAATACAGGCCCTGAACACTCGGCAACGGCAGATAGCCCAGGGCAGCCGTCATATTGTACATTACCCATGTTCCATCAACCAAGGAACGTTCACGAGCCTTTCGAGGGACTGGGTTATATATCCAATGATGGACACGTTTTTCAGTGCACAAATCCTGTCGTGTTGCAACAGGCATTCCATGTGTAGGCCTTCTGCCGTTTCATGTTGTTGTGGGTGCTAACTCCTTGGCCTCCGCAGGATATTCGTCATCGATAGGTTGGGATCATGTTAGCCGATGGGCTCAGTGTCTCACATTATTACTTTAGATCCAGTTCTATGTCTAGCACTGACCGCCGGCCATTGGCCGACGCGCCTGCAACAGACCTAATTCGGCAGTATGCTGATAACAGGCTTGGTGCAGTTTACTCCGCATTGTATAGCTTCTGGTCTGCCCGCAACGCGGCTGTTACGGCGGGTCAACAAGTAGTTGGTGCGCGACGCGATGCATACAGCATTGTCTTCTTTAGTAGAAGAACCAAAAATGTATTGGTCAACGACTTCACAAGCACCCCGGGCCAACTCCTTGGCCTTGTATTGGCTGAACGGCCTTTCCTTGGCACAAATTTTACGGCAGCTCTTCAAGCTGCTCGTGCCATCATGGAACAAAACTGGAGCACGGAAAGGCCCGTATTCCAACCTAGCTTCCTCTGTCTGTTTTTAACGCCTTCCGCAATTTAGAACACCCATCATGATTTTCCTTTCTGACGGGGAATGTTCACTTTTCGATGAGACAGTTTTAGATGAGACAATTCAAGACGTTTGTCGCTCAGCCATTCAACGAGGGTGAGTTATCTTCCACGTTTCCAAGAGCACTGCTCACAGTTCAGTTAGGAAAGCACTTTCTTTTCATGCAGTCTCGTTCGGCCCGGACGCAGAGGCATATTATCTCCGGAGGATGGGGCAACTCGCGCTCGAAATACAGAATAGTGCTCCTCATGATCCGTTGCTCCCTGCAGGTCCGGTTATTGCCTCCTCTTTCACCACCGCCCTCGATACTGTGAGGATATTCTTGCCGAAAAGAACGAGATTGAAATGCTAACATCTCCTAGGTACAGCTTGCGGAAACGTTTTTAGGATTCGCAGAGTCGTTGAGGAAGCCACGAGGGTCACTGATGCGCTGAAGCCTACTTGTCACTATTACGGGAGGCATCGATAGGCATCGCTTGTGCAGGATTTGTAGCGTAGTTAACTGGTCAATGTCAGAGTCAGAGTCAGAGTCAGTACTAGTGTCAGTGTCTGGGATGACAAAGGAAATCATGGTGAGATCTTTGAACCACCCCCTGTGGGACGAACACCAACGCCAGGGCCACCGTCAGCAAAGGTCGGAGCGTTGATTCGTGGCTCCTCGGAGGCCCCGTCGCGTGTCTCGAAAGAAGATAGCCTCAATGATGCTCTATACTCCTTCAAAGCACTCAGTATCGCCACTGCGCTCGTCATCGCATGCCAGCGTGTGGGGCGTGAAGGCATACCTCGGTGTCAAGGATGTAAGCGATTATTTCGATCCATTTATCCCTTCTTTCGCGTGTCGCGAACCTCATGTGCTATCTCACATCCCAGACACAGGAGTTTTGCATCAGCCATGCGCCTGACGCTCCTCAACAAATGGCCCCTCCTTAACGTCGCGCATCCACCGCGCGTCCAGCGACACTCCGACATCACTTCCTCTATGGCCACCAGCGTCCGAACCGCCAGATGGTCCACAGCCGACGGATTCGGTGCCAGACGCAGTGGTGGACAACACGGAATCGCAGTGGAGCTGGTCGGCGGCCCAAGAGCGCCTCGCTGCAGCGTACGAGCGCGGCGGCATCACCCAGTTTGCAGAGGTGGTCGTCGGTGAGCTGGAGGCTGAGTTGGAGCTTGAGAGGTGAAAACGGGGGCTTGTGATAAATAAACAAAGGCGATACAAGTAGAAAGTGTGCACAGGATGGGGTGTCGACAGCATCGCTCACCTCATTCCAAGACAGTGACCACCATCATGGTGTTTCGGACGACGGTGTGCTGGATTCTGCTTTACCTTTTTTCCCTCCATCTTCTGGGCATTTATTTCTTTACGCGTGGCTTTTTGCTTAGCAGGTTGTCCCTCTCCACCGTCGCGTCTTGCTCCGACTCGACCTCTCCTTGCACGCTATCGCCCACCCACAAACGCGCCGTCCTGCTCATCATCGATTCTCTTCGCTTCGATTTCCTCTCCCCGCACCCACCGCGACCCCATTCTCCCTACCATCACAATGTCTTGACACTTCCCCGAGAACTCACTGCCAAGCAGCCACGCAACTCATTCCTCTTCAATGCTCACGCCGACCCCCCGACAGCGACACTGCAACGTATCAAGGGTCTCGTCACGGGCTCTCTACCAACGTTCGTGGATATTGGTTATAACTTTGGAGGGGCGTCAATCGCGGAGGACTCGATCATACAACAGCTGCAGCAGGCTAACAAAACAGTGCGTCCCACCCGAACTTGCTTTCTCACAGGCTCTCACCAAGCCACCCTTTTTTTTTGTAGATAGCCTTCATGGGAGATGACACATGGCTCACAGTCTTTCCGACTGCTTTCCACCCAGACATGTCCCATGACTTCGATTCTTTCAACGTCGAGGACCTACACACCGTCGACAACGGCGTCATCGCCAATCTCTTCCCCCTCTTGACAAATTCAACCCTCGCCCACTCATGGGATTTCCTCATTGGCCATTTTCTCGGTGTTGACCATGTGGGTCATCGAGTAGGTCCCGACCACGTAACGATGCTAGCAAAGCAGCAACAGATGAACGATGTCCTGAGACGTGTCGTCGATGCTCTTGATAAGGACACTCTACTTGTCGTCCTCGGGGACCATGGAATGGATCGCAAAGGTGACCACGGTGGTGATAGTGACCTTGAAGTGTCAGCTGGTCTCTGGATCTATTCGAAGGGTCCCACGCTATCCGCCAAGAATACACCGACATCCCATCTCCCACACAAAACATTCCCTGGCGAACCATCTCCACACCGTTCGGTACAGCAGATCGATCTCGTGCCAACGCTGTCACTTCTTCTCGGACTTCCAATCCCTTTTAACAACCTCGGAACGGTTATCCCGGAGCTATTCTGGCGGGACCGCTCAGGGAGTGATTACGCGAAAGCGCTCGACGCAAACGCGCGTCAAGTGCACGCCTACCTCGACGCCTACCGGAATAGCCCTTCAGGCAGTGAGCTCGATGGCGTGTGGAGCGTCCTGGAAGCTTCTTGGGCGCGTTTCAACGCTAGCAAGCAGAAGGACAGACCAGAAGCGGCAGTCGACTTCGCCCGTCTGGCCTTAGAGTCCTGCCGCTCACTCTGGGCGCGATTTAACCGAGAACTCATGATGGGAGGCCTGGTAGTGATCGCACTGAGCCTCGTCGTCGGGTGGGGCGTGTATGAACGTAGCGGCTCTCTCGGAGAGTGGGACGCATGGACCGCGTGCCTTGGTAGAAGGATTGTTTTATCTTCGGCCGTGGGCGCAACGCTCGCAGGGATTGCACACACCTTACTCCGAAGTGTCCAGCTATCGAACGGAGTCACATTATACCAATCCATCCTCTTTGGCGCGTCCGTCAGTTCTGGCGTGCGTGTCCTGAGCTCTGCGCCGCCGAAGATCCGCATCTCGTGGACCATGCCTATTCTGCTCCTCCACCCAATGGCCTTCCTATCCAACTCATTCACCTTCTGGGAAGACCGGGCCATACCGTTCTTCCTCCTCTTCACACTTGTCCCGCCGCTCCTCGCCGCGTTGTCTGCACCAACGGCACGGCTCCGGTATCGCATCCTCGCGTTTTCGGCGCTCTTCGCGACATGTGTAAGGCTCATGGCGATGAGCACGGTCTGCCGCGAGGAACAGCACCCGTGGTGCAGCGTCACTTTCTTCGCAGGCTCAGGCGCCGCCGAGGTGCCCTCCCTTGTCCGCGTGTTGCTCATCCCTGCGGCAGTCCTGGTGCCGTACGGCATCCGGCGGGTGCTGGCCATCTCCAAGTCCGACAATGGCATCGCCTCACTTCTCCTCCCGTACGTCCTCCCGCCCGCGCTGATCGCAGGGTCTACGTATTGGCTCCTCGAATCGCTTGACGCGTCCGGCACATACCAAGCTTCCGGGTACGTTGACCTGCGGCGGGCACGTACTACACTCGCCTGGACCAGCGTGCTAGCCGCCCTCGGCGGCGCTGTGCTCTGGACCATCGTCCCTGTCGCACTGCACGTATCCTCGGAACAGATCCCCGCGGGCTCTGGTCACAAGACGGAAGTGCGCGTGCTCGGCTTCGCCAACGCCTATGGGGCGCCCTTTGCCGTCTTCTGGGCGCTCGCGCTCGTACCTGTCTGGCTCGCGGCGCAACCGAGCGCGCAGATAATACTTGCCCTCGCGACTGCCGCGCTGCTTGCGCATCTCGAACTCGTCGATGCCGCGCGCGACGCGCGAGCCCTCCAGGCGAGCTTTTCGGTCGACCCCGCCGGTGCGCTCGCACGTCTACAACAGGGCCTGCCGACAATAGAGGTTGGGCAAGGGCAGGGGGCAGCAGGAGTGAGGATAGATGAGGTG